>FUWD013169996.1_pt1 | contig 65299 bp, 85 predicted proteins | sample 1063281 | NCBI WGS metagenome assembly FUWD01 (sample SAMEA79048168, study PRJEB19326) | metagenome | biome: marine | reverse complement strand
AAGGCAGATTGGATCATGGATAATTCCAAGATCCTGAGTCTAATAGCGGTCAAATATTTATTGACCGTTGGTCTTGATATCTTTGTTAAATGAGAGATTTGAGTTGCACTCAAATCCTCAGAAAACAACAAAATTATTTGTCTAAATTTAGCCTCAGAAATATGGGCATGTTTTACATACTTGTTTTTTACTGTCATAGAGGCATATTATCATGATATTATGCCTCTAAAGTTATCTAGACCCTTAAATAATATAGAAATTATTAGACTGTATGGTGATGTTGTCAAGGAATTAAGAAGATAGGAGCATTATAAGAACAAAGAACGTTGTTGGAGATCTTGGAGAGAGAATGGCAGTAGATTATTATGTTAATACTAGTGGCCCTACCCAAATCTACAAGATGCTCCGACAGGAACACAAAATATTGACGCCATAAGTAGAGATGGAAATAGATATAGCATTAAATCATTGACTGGGAGTACTACCGGTGTTTTTTATGGATTGCCACCTAAAGATTCTGATGATCCAGTTCAACAAAAATTCGAATATTTAATTATTGTGAAGTTTGATGATAATTATGAACTAGAGAGGATTATAGAACTAACTTGGATTCAGTTTTTAAATTTTAAAAAGTGGCACAGTAGAATGCAAGCATGGAACATAACTCTAAATAAAAAAATACTTGGTGAAGCAAATATTGTTTTTGAAAAGTCAGGAATTAATAGTTAGCGTAAAATCCCCCTATCTTATTTTCGAGTATCCATTGTGAGCACCACTGATTTTTCATCGCTAGATTTACATCCTGACTTATTAAAAAATTTAGCCACATTGGGCTATCAGTCAATGACGCCTATTCAGCAGTTGAGCTTGCCGGCAATACTTTCAGGAAAAGATGTTATCGGCCAAGGCAAAACTGGTTCAGGTAAAACCGCAGCTTTTGGTTTGGGTTTGTTACAGAAGCTTGATGTTAAATCTTTTAAAGCACAGTCGATTGTTTTATGCCCAACGCGCGAGTTGGCTGATCAAGTAGCTACTGAAATACGCAAACTGGCCAGAGCAATCCATAATATTAAAGTATTGACCCTTTGTGGTGGCGCACCTTTTGGCCCGCAAATTGGTTCATTAGAGCACGGTGTTCATATCGTGGTCGGTACGCCAGGGCGTATTGAAGAGCATTTGCGCAAAGGCACACTCAAACTGGGTAGCATCACCACGCTGGTATTGGACGAGGCAGACCGTATGCTTGATATGGGCTTTCAAGATACCATTGATGAAATTATTGAAAAAATCCCAAGCAAGCGCCAAACCTTATTGTTTAGTGCTACTTTCCCAAATGAAATTGCCAGCATTGCTGAGCGAGTAATGCAAAACCCTACAATGGTTGAAGCGCCTTCTACCCATGAAGAATCTACCATTAAGCAGTATTTTTACAAAGCCAATAGTGCAGATGATCGTATGACGGCATTGCGCCTACTTTTGGCCAAACACAAACCAGAGTCTGTTTTGATTTTTTGTAACACCAAAATCGATACGCAGGATGTGGCTGATGAACTTGTTTATTATGGATTTTACGCGTTAGCAATTCATGGCGATCTCGATCAGCGAGAGCGTGACCAAGCACTGATTCGATTCTCAAACAAAAGTGTGTCAGTTTTAGTAGCGACTGATGTTGCAGCGCGTGGTTTGGATATTGATGCACTGGATATGGTGGTCAATTTTAATATTGCGCACGATCCCGAAGTGCACGTACATCGTATTGGCCGTACTGGCAGAGCAGGGCGTAGTGGTATTGCTTGTACTTTGTATGGTGACAGAGAAACCCACAAATTGGATGCTTTAGAACTCGATATTGATTTTGATCGATACACTGATCCACTACCGAGCGATAGTTACTTAGATAAGCTAATTAAAAAACCACTAATGACCACACTAAAGATTGATGGTGGCAAAAAACAAAAACTTCGTCCTGGTGATATTGTTGGTGGTTTAACAGGTAAGGGTGGTATTCCTGGCGACAAAATCGGCAAGATTAACGTGTCGAGTAATTGGTCTTATGTGGCGGTGAGCTCTGAACTGGTAAAAGTTGCGTTAAAAAAAATCAGCAATGACAAACTTAAAGGTCGATCATTTAGAGTTAGAATCTTGTCATAGCAATAAGTTGCTAATAGGCACACATTGTACTATAATGTTAACAATATGATTACTTATAATTGGAACAAAGAAAAGAGTTTACTGCTAAAAGAAACTCGTGGTATTAGCTTTGATCAGATTGTAATGCATATTGAAAGTGGAGATTTGGTTGACATTATTCAACATCCAAATAATAAGAAATACGCCAATCAAAAAATCCTAGTTGTTAATATAAATAATTACATTTACACGGTGCCATGCGTTATTGACGGCAATGAGTGGTTTTTTAAAACTGCAATGCCCAATAGGCAATTTACAAAGAAACATCTTGGAGGTAAGAAATGAAACTAGATAAAGAAGAACAAGAGTTACTCCAGTCATTAGAATCTGGGGGGTGGGAATCTATTGATAATTTAGAAAGTGAAATTGCAGAGCATCGATTAGCAGCAAAAAATACTTTAAAAAAAGATCAGAGGATTAACATTCGACTTTCTGCAAATGACTTAGAGTCATTAAAAACTAATGCAGTTGAATTAGGCTTGCCTTATCAAACACTGGTTTCAAGCGTTTTACACCAATATGTATCTGGCAAATTGGTACAAAAATCGATTAGATAACTTTAGTTTTCAATGGGCTCGACGCTAAAGTCTTCCCAGTTATCTGTATCGTAAGTAATGTAGAAGCCATACAGCATTTGTGAGACTTGCACTTTCATTTCATCGGGCAATTGCCAAACACGATTACATTCTTGATACCCTTGGATATCCATAAAGTTATTAGCGCGAATTACGTCTTTTTTATTTACTTCTAAATCAGTAAAGGCGGTGATCACCTCACCAACGAACGCGGGTTTTTCTAAAGTGTAGTAGCCTTTTTCTTCGTATCTTCTGACCATGGCGATACTTGTTTTAATATGTGCGGTGACTTTATCAGTATCGTAATCCCCTTGAGTAACGGAAACAACATCATCACCTTCAATGACGGTGTTGGTGATTTCTGGATAAGCGGTAATTTTTTCTATACTCATGTTCAAAGTGTTTGTAGCGATGCGATTATTTTAATCGATAGTGAAGTGTGTTTATACTTATAAAGCCCATTGGTATTTGTCATAAAATAAAGCCATGAATCAAGACTACTCAAAATTTGGTGAAAAGTTTACCCGCTATTCTGGCATTACCCAGTTGATGGATGATTTGGGCAAAGCCAACCATAGCGATGATGAAAATATTATTATGCTCGGCGGCGGTAATCCGGCACTGATACCTGAGGCACATGATATTTTTGTGAGTGAACTTAAAGCATTGATTGATAATAACGAAGTTGATCAAATGTTAAGCCGTTACGATGGCCCAAAAGGCTCAGAAGTATTTGTTAGAGTATTGGTAGAGATGCTTAATACCAATTATGATTGGCATTTAGACGAGGGCAATGTCGCCATTACCAATGGCTCACAAAGTAGTTTTTTCTCATTGTTTAATTTATTTGCTGGAGAAATGCCAGATGGTAGTAAAAGAAAAGTATTGCTGCCAATTGCACCTGAATATATTGGTTACGCTGATCAAGGCTTGTCAGCAGATATGTTTGTATCTGTTAAGCCTAAAATTCATGAGCTTGATGATCAACAGTTTAAATATCAGATTGATTTTGACAAACTAGAGCAAACACTTAAGCAAGAAGATATTGGCATTATTTGTATCTCACGCCCCACTAACCCAACCGGTAATGTCATTACCGATGATGAATTAGCGCAACTAGATAATATCGCCCAAGCCAACAACATTCCACTGATTGTTGACAATGCCTACGGCCAGCCATTCCCCGGTGCAATTTATACCGATGCAACACTGAGCTGGAATGACAATACCATATTGTGTTTATCACTATCTAAGCTTGGGTTGCCCGGTGTTAGAACGGGTATTGTGATTGCCAATCACGCAACCATTGAAGCCATGAGTAGAGTGAGTGGAATACTAACTTTAGCCCCTAGTAGTGTTGGCCCAGCCTTGGTAACACGATTGGTAAAAAGCCAAGAAATTATGCGCCTAGCAAATGATGTCATTAAGCCTTTTTATCAAAACAAAGCCACAATTGCACAACAGATTTTTTATGACGTATTTGGCGGTACCAGTGCCAAGCTGCACAAACTCGAAGGTGCATTTTTTATGTGGATCTGGTTTCCAGATTTAAAGATGACTTCAGAAGAGCTGTATCAACAACTCAAAGCCAAAGGTGTTTACATTATCCCTGGGCATAACTTTTTTATTGGCATGGATAACACTTGGCCACACCAACATCAATGTATTCGTATCAACTACGCCAAAGATGAAACAACTTTAAGAAAAGGTCTTGAAGTGATTTATAATGAGGTTTCTTTATAAAACAAAGAAATAAAACACATACTTTTTTATTCTTACCGATATTTGATTGATATGCAATTTAGATTTTTAATATTATTAGTGTTTATTCTCACGCCGTTTAGTTCGGTGTATGCGTTCCAAAATGAACCGTCTGAAATATTTGGAATGTCTTTTAATGACTCTAAAGAAGATTTATACAAATTGTTTCCTGAAGTAGTCAAAGTCGATAAGGTTAAGAGCGACATGAATCATTTTAAGATTTCAGGTTTAAATTTTATCGACTTGAATACAAAGCCAACTATGTTTACCTTTATTGATAATAAGCTGTTTTCTGTATTGATTGAATTTGATCCAGAAACAGGTTATATTTTGGCCAACGTGCCTAATAATATTATGTCTTATGTGGATAACAATATTGTCAAAACAGTTTCGGGTAAGAAAAAACAGCAGAGAGTTAAACTTAAGTCAATTTTGATGTATTTATTGGAAAGTAAATATGGAAAGTCCAAGCTTATCAAGGATGAAAAAGGAGTGCATATGCAATGGACTGGTCTTAGTGCTACATTATCTCTACATCTTGATAAGACCACATTATTAATTGTTTCTTCTAAAGCCTTTAAAAGATTTCTAGAAAAATAGTGTAAAGCCTCATTAATATTTATAGAGAATGATTTTTGTTTAAATCAAGGCGTAAGCCAAACAAAGGTTGGGAGCTTACAAATTGTAAGTGACCGTTCTGAAGTTTGACTTATAACGCAGAGTTAGGCGAAAAGCACCTCTATAAATTAGTGTTTGAAGTGACGCATGCCAGTCAACACCATAGCAATTCCATGCTCATCAGCTGCCTCAATAACTTCATTATCACGCATTGATCCACCTGGTTGAATGATGGCTTTAATGCCGGCTTCTGCCGCAGCATCAATACCATCTCTGAATGGGAAGAATGCATCTGATGCCATGACTGAGCCTTCAACGATCAAACCTTCGTCTGCCGCTTTAATGCCGGCAATTTTAGCTGAGTAAACACGTGACATTTGGCCTGCGCCAACACCGATGGTCATCTCATTTTTAACGTAAACAATAGCATTTGACTTTACCATTTTTGCTACTTTCCATGCGAATAACAAATCTTTGATTTGATCGGCAGTTGGTTGAATTTTACTAACGCATTTAATGTCATCTTCAGTGATTATGCCTAGATCTTTATCTTGCACTAATAGGCCACCAGTGACGCGTTTATAGTCTAGTGAGGGTTGGGCAGTGCTAAGATCGCCGCATTCTAATGCGCGAACATTTTGCTTGGCTAACAATACTTCTTTAGCATCATCATCAACACTCGGTGCGATGATAACTTCTACGAATTGCTTGTCAATAATGTCTTGAGCGGTGTCTTTATCTAGTGGGCGATTAAAAGCAATGATGCCACCAAAAGCAGAAGTTGGATCTGTTTTAAAAGCATCTAAATAAGCGTTGTGAATGTTGTCTCTCACAGCGACACCACAAGGGTTAGCATGCTTAACAATCACACAACAAGGCGCATCAAAACTACGTACACATTCAAGGGCAGCATCGGCATCAGCCATGTTGTTGAATGACATTTCTTTGCCTTGGAACTGTGTACTTGATGCCACGCAAGATTCTGTAATGTTGCTTTCTACATAAAACGCTGCATTTTGATGTGGGGTTTTCACCATAGCGCATAGACTGTACTTTGTTGAATTGTAAGTTCATGGTGTTAGAAAAACCATCTTCACCTTTGCCTAAATAATTAGCAATAGCGCCGTCGTATTGCGCTGTGTGTTCAAAAGTTCTAAGAGCAAGCTTGGTACGGGTTTTAAGTGTTGTATCACCATTTGCATTAATCTCGTCAATAACCGTTTGGTAATCTGATGCATCCACCACAACAGTAACTGAAGCATGATTTTTGGCACTTGATCTTAGCATTGCTGGACCACCGATATCGATATTTTCAATTGCATCTTCAAGTGTGCAATCAGGATTAGCAATGGTTGCTTGGAAAGGGTATAGATTAACCACAACCAAATCAATAGGGTTGATATCGTTATCAGCCATCACACCTTCGTCAAGTCCGCGACGCGCTAGAATACCACCGTGGATTTTAGGATTAAGGGTTTTAACACGGCCCGCCATCATTTCAGGGAAACCGGTGTAGTCCGATACTTCAATTACTGGAATGCCATTATCAGCTAAAAGCTTGGCTGTGCCACCGGTTGAAAGGATTTCAATATTTTTGCTTGCTAAAGATTGAGCAAGTTCGATGATGCCAGTTTTGTCAGAAACACTGATTAAGGCGCGTTGTATAGCCATTTTATTCCTTTGAGATTTGGTGAAAAACTAAAGAAAATATTATAGCTTATACAGCTCAATTTTTTTCTTTAAAGTGCCACGATTCATGCCTAAGATTCTTGCTGCTTCACTTTGATTTTGTTCGACAGCATCTAATACAAATTTAATAGTAACTGATTCAGTTTCTTGCATGACCATTTTAAATACACCATTTGCTGACTCGCCATTCAACTGCTCAAAGTAGCGCTCAAGTTTTGCATTAATACAAGCGGGTAAATCAATTGGGTTCATAGTTGGTGTAAATAGTTCTCAAGTAGTTGGTATTGCAATTTGTGGTCAGTAATTTTGTTGACTTTCTCCCAGAAGGTTTGAGCATTTTTTTCGTCAAGGTGAGTAGCATACCAAAAAATATGCTTTCTGGATAACTGAGTGCCTAATTTTTCACCATAAAAGGCGTGAATTTGCTTAATATGATCCAAAATTGTTTGTTTTTTGACATTGAGTGGGATGTCAGTGGCTTTTTGGCCAGTTTTTAAGTAGTGATCAATTTCATGAATAATCCATGGGTTGCCTTGAGTTGCTCTGCCGACCATCACGCCATCTGCACCCGTATATTGTAAAACTGATTGTGCTTTTTTAGCCGAGGTAATATCGCCATTTGCAATCACGGGGATGCCAACCTGTGACTTAACCGCTTTAATGGTGTCGTATTCTGCCATGCCGGTGTATTTATCTTCACGTGTGCGACCATGAACACTGAGCATTTGAATACCTGCTTCTTCGGCAATTTTGGCGATAGTTGGGGCGTTCTTGTTACTAACATTCCAGCCTGTGCGCATTTTTAAAGTCACAGGAATATCGACCGCACTCACCACAGCGTTAAGAATGCTCTTAACTAAAGCCTCATCTTGCATGAGTGCAGAGCCTGCAGCTTTATTGCAGACTTTTTTGGCAGGGCAACCCATATTAATATCAATAATATCAGCACCAAATTTTAGCGCTTGCTGCGCTGAATAAGCTAATTCATCGGCTTGGGAGCCGGCGATTTGAATACTGATGGGTGCTGGCTCGCCAGAGAAATCGAGACGATGTTTGGATTTATTTGTTCCTAATAGATGTTTTTGAATAACCACCATTTCAGAGGTGGTGAGTGCCGCACCTTGCGCACGACAAATAGCGCGAAAGGGCTTGTCACTGGTGCCTGCCATCGGGGCGAGAAATACCTGAGATTTTAATTGGTAAGCACCAATTTGAATGGACACAGGCTAATCCTTAATTACTTTTTTGGTTTTTTCCAATAGGCGTTTTTGCTTGAGTTTGGACAAATAATCAACAAACAAAATTCCTTTTAAATGGTCTAGCTCATGCTGAATGCATACAGCAAGTAAGTTGCTTGCGTGCAATGTAAATGATTCGCCTTGTTCGTTTAATGCTTCAATTGTAATTTGGTTAGAACGTTCAACTTCTGCCTGAAAACCAGGTACTGACAAACAGCCCTCAATGTGTTTTTCATGGCCACTTATTGTTGTGATCTTCGGATTAATAAAACATAAGGGGTGATGTTGTATGTTGGTTTCTTTATCCGAATCATTTTTTCTATTTTTCAGTAGCAACTCATAATCATCTTGCGAGTCTGGTACGTCCATTACCACTATTTGTAGATGCTGATTTATTTGGGTGGCCGCTAAGCCAATACCATCTTCAGCGTACATGGTCTCAAACATGTTCTTAACCAGTATTCTAGTTTTATCATTCACCGCATCAACCTCTTTAGCTTTAGTGCGTAGGCGAGGATCAGGGTAGTGAAGAATAGGTAGAATCATGATTTTTGTATAATGGTATCAGTCGGTTGATCAGCCTTCTCAGGGTAATCTTCATTGTAATGCAAACCACGGCTTTCGGTTCTGGTAATTGCCGACTGAACAATAATTTGTGCAATTTTAACTAGGTTTCTAAGTTCGATTAAATCATTTGAAATCAAGTAAAGTCGGTAGTATTCATTGACCTCACTTTGAATTTGAGTGAGCTTTAGTTGGGCATAATGAAGGCGTTTGTTGCTACGCACAATGCCAACAAAGTTCCACATAATGCGTCGGATTTCATCCCATAGGTGAGATACCACTACTTTTTCTTGCGAAGGTGTGACTCGAGATGCGTCCCAATTGTCAAACTTTGGTTGTGCTTCATTAAAGGTTTGAAGATTAATGTGCTTGGCACAAGATTTGGCAAAAACAATGCATTCTAGCAAGGAATTGCTGGCCATGCGATTGGCACCATGTACACCGGTGTGCGCTGCTTCGCCAATCGCGTATAGATTGGTAATGTTGCTTTGCGCGTCTAAATTGGTTTGGATGCCACCACACGTATAATGGGCAGCCGGTACAACAGGAATAGGGTCTTTTGAGATATCAATGCCAAATGAGATGCATTTTTTGTAAATGGTGGGAAAGTGTTCTTGTAACCATGATTTTTCCTTAAAAGAGATGTCAAGATAAACACAGTCAAAGCCGTTGGTTTTCATCTCAAAGTCAATGGCTCTAGCAACAACGTCTCGAGGTGCAAGTTCGGCTCGATCATCGTATTTGCGCATGAATGCATCGCCGTTTGGTAGTATGAGTTTGCCACCTTCGCCACGCAACGCTTCGGAAATTAAGAAAGATTTGGCATGTGGGTGATACAGGCAAGTGGGGTGGAATTGAGTAAATTCCATATTAACAATATCGCACCCAGACCTATAAGCCATGGCTATGCCGTCACCCGTCGAAGTGTCTGGGTTTGAAGTATATAAATAGGCTTTAGATGCGCCGCCAGTGGCAATGATGGTTTTATGAGTAATGAAACTTTCTACTGTATTTGTGCTTTTATTCAAAATATAAGCACCGTAACAATTTGAGTTTTTAGTGAGTAAATCGATGGCAATGTGGCTTTCAAATAAAGTGATGTTTTTTTTATTTTTAACATTGCTCAATAAATTGGTTTGGATGGATTCTCCGGTTTTATCAGCAACGTGTGCTACACGTCTAGCACTGTGTCCACCTTCGGTAGTAAGGTGATACTGATCAGCTTTACGCGTGAAATGAACACCTGATTCTTCTAAAGAGGCGATCGCATCGGGTGCCTGCTCAACCATAAATCGGACGGCTGATTCATCTCCCAAGCCGGCAGCCGTTTCGAGTGTATCTTTGATGTGTGCGTCAAAGTTGTCGTCGGTATCTAATACGGCTGATATGCCACCTTGAGCGTAGTAGGAACTGCCTTCGAGAATTTTGTCTTTGGCAATCAGTGCAATGGATAAATCATCGGATAATTGTAAGGCACTCATTAGCCCAGCACTACCAGTGCCAATAATAAGAACATCAAATTGGTGCTGTTTTGACATGGATAAAACGACTAAGCTTTTTTGATTTTTGGCTTCACCATCAGTATTAATTTTGGCAACAAAGTCAGATTGGCCAGTAGAGCACTGAGCATGGCAATAGCAGTAAACACGCCAAAATAGATGCTGGGTATAAAGTTAGACAATGCCAAAATTAAAAATCCTAATGTGACTGTGATGGAGGTGTAGAACATGGCTAAACCAATACTAGCATGGGAACGATACATGGTGGCTAAGTAGTCGCCATCTTTTTGGAATTCTGCGCTAAAGCGATGAATGTAATGAATGGCGTTATCCACGCCAATACCAATAGCAATTGCAGAAATGGTAATAGTCATTAGGTCTAGCGGAATGTTCAACAAGCCCATAATGCCAAGAATAAACATGGATGGCAGTGTGTTAGGGATCAGTGCAAGAATGGACAGGGCAATGGATTTAAACACGAATAAAAACATCACAAAAATCATGGAAAAAACCACAGCAATGGTTTTAACTTGAGAGTCGAACAGGCTTTGTAGCATGTTGTTGTACAGCACCAGCATGCCAGTTAGGTGGAAACTGCCTTTTCTAAAGCCTAAATCTTTTTCTATGTAAGTCTCGATTTTGTCGATCAACTCACCACGTTTGAGTTCTTTATTGGTTTCGCGAATACGAATCACCATGCGTAGCTGACCGTTATCTTCAGACAGGTACGGGTACAACACGTGTTTTTTGGCACTTTCTGGTATTTGTCCTCTAACGATGTTTAAGAAAAACCCATTCAGAGCTTGGTTATCATTTGCTTGCGTGAGGATCTGCATTAAAGTGTCAATGGAAAGCACCTTCCCTGTTTCATCTAAGCCATCTAGATATTGATGAACTGTGTGTATGTCTGCGCGTAAGTCTTCATCAAACCAGTAGTCTTCTGCCAAGTCATCAAAAATGATCTCAAGCGGAATGGTGCCACCGAGTTTTTTATCAATCAGTGTTAGTCCTTGATTGATTTCAGTGCTTTCTTTAAAGTAATCAATAAAACGATTCTCAACACTAAGCTTGTTAATGCCAAACCCTGCGGCACCAATAAATAACACCAGTACTACTAAAAGATGATTGCCAAACTTTTCAGTAAATTTAGCCAAGCCATGGGTAACGCTCAATTCTGTTTTGTGTTTTTGAATTTTTGCCTTTGGCATTAAGCTCATTATCATAGGAAAAGCTAAAAACGATAGAACCAGTGCGATGGTGACACCGATGGACATCATCCAGCCAAAATCAATAACGGGGCGAATACCACTAATGAGAAGTGATCCGAAAGCAGCAAATGTAGTGAGCGTGGTAAACAAACAAGGTTTGAACATTTGCTCCAACGTTTTTTTAATCAGTTGTTGTGCGTCCAGCTCTGGTTTATCTTGTGCTAATTCTCGATAGCGTACTACCAAATGAATGGTGACCGATAAGGTCATTACCAACAGTAACGAAAAGAAATTAGAAGAGATAACCGTGACCTTCCAACCTAAAAATGCTAAGATTCCAGTCATGATTAGAGCGCCGGTAATACTGATTCCAATTGGCATTAATACCCAGCGAACCCCTTTAAAAATAACAGCAAGAATAAGTGTCATTAATCCGATAACGGCCAAACTGAAAATGATTAAATCACTGCCAATGTAAGCAACGATATCGGTGGTAATCATTGGTAGTCCACCTAAGAATAGGCTTGCTTTGTCACGATATTGGTCAATGGTAGAACGAATTTTAGCAATGGTTTGTGCTTGTTGATCGCTTTGTGTGGTGGCGTTTTTTAAAACCTGCTTTTCAATGCTTTTAAGTTTGGTTAAATCATTTTTTGAAAGTTGATTACTGACTCTTAGAGGGCGCATTTTGTCGCGTTGTTGACGAAGCTCGTCAAATCTTTTGTTGCTTTTCAGAGACACTAAAATAGCGGTGGTTTTACCGTCACTACTGACTAAATTATTGGCGTACAAAGGCGAGGTTTTGAACTCTTTACTGGCAAGAGCTAGATTGGCATTGCCGTTGTCAATGTTAATATTCTCATCGGCTAAATCCACCAAAGAAAGCGGTGGCGATCGAAACAAAGGTACATCTAGAATTGTGGTGACTGATTTAACCTGATCAATTTTTCTCAGATCTTTTCTTAAGTTTTTTAGGTGAGAAAGTTGTTCCGGATTCAGTAAATTACCTTGAACTTGATAGCTGATTACTAAAGAATCATCAGAGCCGTAATCTTTTTTAATGCTTTGATAATAGCGCAGATTGGTATCGCCTTCTAATACCAATGAGTCTGAAGAGGCATCGAGTTGAAAATCGGGAATTTGGGCAATGAAAAAACCAGCAATAATAACCAGTAAAGTGAGCCCTAATGCGGATTTTTTTAGTACTAAATTGTAAAAACTGTTCATGCGTTTATTTAAAATTCAAAACTAGCATTGGATTCTAACCCTTGCATAGTGTCAAGGCGAGTTTCAAACAGTGATTTGGTTTCCCATTTGTGCTCACTGAGACGGGTGATGAGTTTCGCACTCATGTTTTTGCCTTTTCCTTCAACCACAAAGATTCGACCGCCTACGTTAAGCAAGTGAAAATAGCGACCCGTGATTTTTGGTACAGCACTACTAACCACAACCACATCGAAAAAATCATTAGAGCTCCAACCTTTTGATGCATCGCCCACTTCTAATTGAGTATTATTAATGTTTAGTGAATTAAGTTTTTCTTGGGCACTGACGCTAAGGTCTTCATCAATTTCAATGCTGGTGATGGATTTGCACAGTTTTGAGATCACGGCTGTTAAATAGCCACTGCCCGTTCCTACCTCTAATACATTCTCATCTTTTTGAATATTAAGCGCGTCTAACAGTCTACCTTCTATTTTTGGTGAAAGCATTTTAGCTCGATTATTCAGGGGGATTTCAATATCAGCAAAAGCTAGATTTTTATATTTTTCAGGTACAAAATCTTCTCTTGGAATGTTCCTAAGAGCGTTATTAGCAATGTAATTCAAACCACCCCAAGGACGAATTTGTTGATCAATTGTATTCTTTCTTGCTTGCGTAATATCCATTTTTATTTTGGTTCCTTATCTTTTCTTTTTTGGCGGTAATAAATCAGTAATCGTGCCTTCAGCCATTTCAGCAGCAAATGCAGTGGTTTCACTTAAAGTTGGGTGGGCGTGAATAGTAAGAGCAATATCAGCCATATCGCAACCCATTTCAATGGCTAATGTGGCTTCAGCGATAAGCTCTCCTGCGTTCGTTCCACAAATTCCCATGCCTAAAATTCTACCGGTTTTTGCGTCAAACAATCCTTTGGTCACACCTTCTGATCTACCAATGCTTAAGCTACGCCCTGATGCCGCCCAAGGGAATACACCTTTTTCATAGTTAGCACCTTCTTCTTTGAGTTCTTTTTCAGTTTTACCTGTCCAAGCAATTTCAGGATCGGTGTAGGCTACGGATGGAATGGTGAGAGCATCAAAGCCAGATTTGTGTCCACAGATAACTTCAGCAGCTACTTTAGCTTCGTGTACTGCCTTGTGTGCCAACATCGGTTGGCCAACGATGTCACCAATGGCAAAAATATGATTAATGTTGGTGCGCATTTGTTTATCAACTGGGATAAAGCCCCATTCATTTATTTCCACACCAACCTTATCAGCATCAACCAATTGACCATTAGGTGAACGACCAATGGAAACCAAAACTTTATCAAAAGTGTCAGTTTCAGGCGCATTTTTTCCCTCAAAATCAACCTTGATGCCAGCATCGGTGGCTTCCATTTTGGCAACTTTAGTGTTGAGATAAATATTCTTATATTGCTTTTTAATACGTTTAAACAGTGGGTTAACAATGTCTTTATCAGCACTGGCAATCAGTTGATCGGCCAATTCAACCACTGTAATTTCACTGCCAAGTGCATCGTAAACGGTCGCCATCTCTAGACCAATAATACCACCACCAACAATCAGTAAGCGTTTTGGTACGTCTTTTAATTCCAGTGCATCAGTAGAGTCCATGACCCGATCATCGTCAAAAGGAAAGGCTGGAATTTTGGTTACTCTTGAGCCAGCTGCAATAATACATTGCTCAAATTCAATTACTTCATCTGAGTCGCTAATTGCGATTTGGTTGGCTGAGACAAACTTACCATAGCCAGTGATTACTTGTACTTTTCTGGCTTTTGCCAGCGCTTTAATGCCACCGGTTAGTTTAGTCACAATGTTCTCTTTATTGGACCTTACTCCATCCACATCGATATTAGGCTCTCCAAAAGTTACACCAAGATGTTGCGCATCAGAGGCTTCATTGATAATTTCTGCTGTGTGTAAGAGTGCCTTGGAAGGAATACAGCCGACGTTAAGACAAACACCACCAAGATCGTCATAACGTTCAATTAATACGACTTTTTTGCCCAGATCAGCCGCACGAAAGGCAGCTGTATAGCCACCAGGGCCAGAGCCGATGACCACTACTTGGGTTTTAATCATAATAATATCTCTCTAATGTCTTGTAGAATTGAATTAAGATTGGCCATAAATCGTCCGCCTTGTGCGCCATCAATTACTCGATGATCGTAAGACAGTGCTAGTGGTAGCACCAGTGTTGGTACGAAATTTTTACCATCCCAGACTGGCTTGGTCTGTGAACGAGACACGCCTAGAATAGCTACTTCTGGTGCATTAACAATTGGGGTAAATTGAGTACCACCAATACCACCTAAGCTTGAAATGGTAAATCCAGCACCTTGCATATCGCCTGGTTTAAGCTTGCCTTCACGCGCATTGGCTGATGTTTCGGCCAGTTCTGTTGCAAGGTCAGTTAATGATTTTTGATCAACATCACGAATCACTGGTACAACCAAGCCATTTGGTGTATCCATAGCAATGCCAAGGTTGAAATATTTTTTAATGATTAAGTTCTCACCCGATTCATCTAATGAAGAATTAAAGCGTGGGTGCTGTTTCAGTGCTTGAATCACGGCTTTCATAATAAACACCAGCGGTGTTAGTTTTACCCCTTTGGCTTTTTGTTCTTGTCTAAAGGCTTCCATTTGATCAATGTTGACTTCGTCAAATTGAGTTACGTGTGGGATATTCAACCAACAAGCCGTTAAGTGTTTGCCTGAGAGTTTATTGATTCTGGATAATGGCTGAATTTCAGTCTCACCAAACTTAGAAAAATCGATAACCGGAACTTTAGGAATGGCACTACCCGAACCACCTGAAGTTATAATTTGCTTAACGTAGCCCTTGATGTCTCCATCTAAGACGCGATTTTTTTGTCCCGTGCCGGACACTTTTGATAAATCAACCCCTAACTCTCTTGCCAGTTTACGAATCGAAGGCGACGCATGAGAATCCCCTTTCGGTGTTTTAGACGTTGATTCATTTGTACTGGGTGATGCAGCTGGTGTGGCAACAGAGGCTTGTTTGGCCGGTGTTCTCTCTGCAGGTTCTACTGATTCAGAAGTGGCATTTTCACCGCCAGCACTTTCCAGTTCAAGGATCAGGTCGCCCAAATTCAACTTGTCACCCAAGCTTACTTTTAAACTGCTGACTTTGCCAGCAACGGGTGTTGGAATCTCCATCGAAGCTTTGTCACTTTCTAATGTGATTATGCTATCTTCTTCGTTCAGTTCATCGCCTACGTTGACTAAAATTTCAATCACTTCGACGGCATCAAAATCGCCAATATCCGGAACAACAACAGGCACTATTTTTGATTCAGATTCACTGGATTTATTTTCAGTTTTTTCAGTTTTTTCAGTTTTTTTCATCACCGGCTTGATCAGATTCTATGCCCAAAACCACATCGCCTTGTTTAATTTTGTCACCAATATTGACATTAATACTGCTCACAATGCCAGCAGATGGGGTAGGGATTTCCATCGAAGCTTTGTCACTTTCTAGTGTGATTATGCTGTCATCAACTTCTATCTTGTCGCCAACACTCACTAAAATCTCAATAACTTCAACTTCATCAAAATCACCAATATCAGGTAGTTCTATGTTTTTAATGCTAGACATAACGCGGATTTCATTACAATGTAAAGTTGATAATTATCGCAAAATTAGTTAATAAAAGGTGATGAATGTTTAAAAATATTCACCTTAATGGCTCTTATAATACAAGTTGCAAGTTTAAGCTTGCGTACCACTATATTTTTTGAGGATGTAATTTATATGCCAGTTGCGCTGTCAATTCAGAGTTTGAAAAAAACTTACGCCAATCAATTAGAAGCCTTAAAAGGTATTGACCTTTATGTTGAGCAGGGTGATTTTTTTGCTTTGTTGGGCAGTAATGGCGCTGGCAAGACTACGGCTATTGGTATTATTTGTGGGTTGCTTAATAAAACTTCGGGCGATGTTGAAGTGCTTGGGCTTAATCAAGACACACATGCTAATGAAATAAAGAGGTTGATAGGTCTTATGCCACAAGAATTCAATTTCAACCCTTTTGAGCCGATTGAAGAGATTTTAATCAATCAAGCTGGTTATCACGGAATTACACGTTCTGATGCAAGGGATCAAGCTAAAGTATTGTTAATAAAAATGCAACTGTGGGGTAAGCGTTTCGATATGGCTAAGTCATTATCGGGGGGCATGAAGCGTCGGCTGATGTTAGCAAGGGCGCTTATTCATCAACCCAAGATACTGATATTGGATGAACCGACTGCTGGCGTTGATGTAGAAATACGTCGCTCTATGTGGTCGTATCTTAAAGAACTTAACGCGCAGGGTATGACCATTATCCTCACCACTCATTACCTTGAGGAGGCTGAATTGTTGTGTCGTAACATTGCCATTTTAGATGACGGCTTGGTGATTGAGCAAACCAGCATGAAAAAATTATTATCTAAAGTTGACCAACAAGTGTTGATTTTAGAAAGTTTAGAGCCATTACCAAAAGACATTGTGTCTAATAATTTTAGTTATGAAAGGCTCGATAATTATTCGTTACAAGTAGTAATTGAATCAAAATCAAACATTACCGATGTGCTACAAACATTAGCTAAGCAAGGTGTTAGTATTGAACACGTTCGTAGTGCACAAAATCGACTGGAAACTTTATTTTTATGCCTAACTAAAAAGAAATCATAATGTGGATTGCTTATAAAACCATTGTTATAAAAGAGATTCTAAGGTTCTCTCGAATTTGGGTGCAAACCATTTTCCCGCCAATTATTACCACTTCACTTTATTTATTGATTTTTGGTGGCTTGATGGGACAGCGTATTGGCGACATGCAAGGGATTGATTACATGCACTATATTATCCCTGGGATTATCCTCATGACCGTGATTCAGAACTCGTACGCCAACACAGTCTCTTCGTTTTTCTTGGCAAAATTTAATCACAGTATTGAAGAATTACTGGTTTCCCCTGTGCCTTATTGGGTAATCCTGTTGGGTTATATTTCAGGTGGCGTAGCACGCGGATTCGTGGTGGGCTTGGGTGTGTTTATCGCCGTGTCATTTTTTGTGGATTTTGAAATTGATAATTTACTCATTACCATCGTTACTTTCTTACTAACGCTGTTTATTTTCTTCTGGCTGGATTTATTAATGCGGTATTTGCGCAGTCGTTTGATGATATTACGATTGTTCCAACTTTTATCTTAATGCCAATGACCTATTTAGGCGGCATGTTCTACAGTATTGAAATATTGCCACAGTTTTGGCAGGACGCAAGCAAATTCAATCCCATTTATTACATGGTGGATAGCTTTAGATTAGGATTTTTAGGTGTGGGCACTTCTGATTTCTGGACTTCAATGTCGATACTTCTGATTATTATTATTGTGCTAGCGATGGTGTCTGTCTATTTACTAAAAAAAGGCGTTAATATTAAGACTTGATTTTGCCTTCTTCGCCCGAGAGCATTCTTTGAATGTTGCTTCTGTGAGTGTAGAAAATCCAAAGGCAAATAATACCAATCACATAGGTTGCTTCAAGTTCGTTCGTGATTAAATAAAAATAAAGTGGCGCAAGCAGTGTGGCAATTAACGCTGATAGTGATGAAATTTTTAACACTTTTGCTACAAAAACCCAGGTAAGTGCAAAACCGAGTCCAGCTAAATAATTCAATGCAAACAACGCACCTAAGAAAGTTGCCACGCCTTTGCCACCCTTAAAGCCAAAAAAAACAGGGTACACATGACCTAAAAATGCCGCTAAAGCAACGAGAGATACATCTAATAAGCTAAACCCAAGATAATTTGCAACGAGCACAGGAGCGACACCTTTAAGACCATCAGCAATCAGCACAATGGCCGCTGCTTTTTTGCCACCAATACGTAGTACGTTAGTAGCACCTGGATTGTTAGATCCTTGTGTTCTAGGATCTGGCAAGTTTAGAATTTTACAAACAATGATTGCTGCTGAAATAGATCCAATAAGATAAGCGCAAATAATGAGTGTTGGTAACATATAATTTCAACTTTGAATTTTCAACTTTTAATTTAAGCATGGATATTGTATTTATACAAGGTTTAAAAATTGACACCGTGATCGGTATTTACGATTGGGAGCGGGAGATTCGCCAAGACATTGTATTAGACATAGAAATGTCTGCTGACATTAAGGCCGCTAGCGAAACTGATCACATTGATCAAACGCTGGATTACAAGTCTGTGTCCAAACGCTTGATTGAATTTGTTAGCACCAGTGAATTTCAATTGGTGGAAACTTTGGCTGAGAGAATTACTGAAATTATTCTTAATGAATTTGGCGTGGAAAAAGTCAAACTTACGCTCAATAAAGGTGAGGCAGTAACCGGTGCGCAAGGAGTTGGTGTTATCATCGAAAGATCGAACAATGGCTAATGTTCACATTAACATCGGTTCTAATCAAAACCGTAGGAAAAATATGTCGGCAGCGATTCAAGCTTTAGAGTTAGCGTTTACCGATTTAAAGATTTCATCGGTTTTTGAAAGTCCTGCCGAAGGTTTTGAGGGGGATGATTTTTATAACGTGGGCGTGAATGCACACACACACCTGCCCATTAAAGAAACCTTAAAGGTTTTGCGAGATATTGAACAAAAACAAGGCAGAGACCGTACTCAGCCTAAGTTTTCTTCCAGAGAAATTGATCTTGATTTAGTGCTTTATGACGATATGGTAGATGAAAGTGCAAATTTACCTAGGGATGATATTTTAAAATACGCTTTTGTTCTGGCACCCTTAGCAGAGTTGAATTCTGAACTGATTCATCCGATTGAAGGTCAATCTTATCAGGCGCTGTGGCAAAGATTTCAAATGAATAAAGAGTACGAATTAACTCAGTATAATGTGAATCAAGTTCTTAAATTATGATGCACAATCAATGAAAAAACTAATCTCCTTTTTAGCCGTTTGTTTTTTATCCGCACACATTAATTTTGCCTTTGCTGGTTTTGTAGCTGGCGAAGATTATGTGGTTTTAGACAAACCGGTTAAAACTGTTACGGAAGATAAAGTTGAAGTGCGAGAATTATTTTGGTACCACTGTCCACATTGTTTTAATCTTGAACCTATGGTGGATAGGTGGTTAAAAACATTGCCTAGTTCGGCTAAGTTTATTCGTCAGCCCGCTGTTTTTTCAGAGCGTTGGGAAAATGGCGCTATTTTTTATTACGTATTAGAGCAATTGAACGAGGTCAATAGGCTTCATGGTAAGTTATTTGATGCCATTCATTTGCACAAGACTCCATTGATCGATCAAGAAGATTTTGTTGATTGGATGGCCGATCATGATGTTGATAGAAAACGTGCTAATAATGCATTTAAGTCGTTTTCAGTGCGTATTAAACTCAATAAATCAAAAAGTAACACGATTAAATACAAAGTTACTGGCGTACCTACTTTTGTGGTGAATGGTAAATACTGGGTAGACTCTAAACGCGCCGGTGGCGAAGAACGATTATTTCAAGTGCTTGATTATCTCATTCAAAAAGAAGCTCAATAATTCAACGTGTCGGACAGTGTTTTAGTTTTATCGGGGCTTGATCCTTGCGGTGGAGCAGGCATTGCTGCTGATATTGAAACCATCAATCAATTTGGGGTAACACCATTACCGATCATCACTACGCTCACTGTTCAAAACACACAGTCGGTTAAAAGTACACAAGAAGTAGACAGTAAGCTTATTGCTGAACAATTTAACCATCTAAAAACTGATGTGACATTTTCAGTGGCCAAGATTGGTTTGTTGTCTTCTAAAAAGCAAATAGAGGTTTTAACAAATTTATTGAGCGAATGTGATGATGTGACGATTGTGCTTGATCCCATTGTCAAATCAACTGCAAAAGACAAGCTATTAGACTCTCAAACGCTTGAAGTCTTAAAGACTAAACTATTACCTTTGGTGGATGTGATAACTCCTAATGTGGATGAGTTACAAGCTTTATCACCCAATAAAAACGAGCAACAGGCCGTTGAGTCACTGCCTTGTGAGTGGGTGCTTTTAACCACTACAGATTCATCTAATGATGAAATAGAGCATCGATTGTATCATCATGCTGAGTTACTTGAGCGCTACACCTATACTAAGCTTCCTGGCGATTATCATGGTTCTGGTTGTACACTTGCCAGTAGCATTGCTGGTTTATTGGCGCTAGGTGTTGAAACCAGAATCGCTTGTAAACGTGCATTGGACTATACGTACCAAACCCTGTTAAACGCAAAGAGTATAGGTAAAATGCAACATCATCCTAATAGGCAAAAGCCGTAAATACAATTTGACATGAGTTTTATTAACAATTGGTTACGATCTGATATTCAAGCAATTAATGTTTATCATGTGCCAAAATCAAAAAACATGGTAAAGCTTGATGCGATGGAAAGCCCATTTCCTCTATCCGATGAGTTGACAGGTCAATATTTGGCTTATTTGGCCGATGTACAACTGAATCGTTACCCTAATCCAAGTGCGAGTAGTTTGCAACAAACCTTGCGAGAATTAATGGGCATTCCTGCTGAATTTGGCGTTCTTTTGGGCAATGGTTCAGATGAGTTGATTCAGATGCTGGCTTTAGCGTGTGATGCGAACGATACGATCTTGAGCATTGAGCCAAGTTTTGTGATGTACGCCATGATTGCAAAATTCACACGACTTAATTATCAAGGAGTCGAGCTTGATGAAAATTTTGAAATTGATTTGTCAGCAATACTGTCAGCCGTTAAGAAATATAAGCCAAAATTAATTTTTATTGCTTATCCTAACAACCCAACAGGTAACACTTTTGATCGAGATTCCATTATTAGTATCATCACTGCGAGTGATGCTTTAGTGGTGTTGGATGAGGCTTACTATGCCTATGCTGGCGATAGTTTTTTAAACGACATCGCTCAATATCCAAATCTGGTACTCTTAAGGACCGTGTCTAAAATTGGTTTTGCCGGTTTGCGTTTGGGCTTGTTAATCGGCGCACAAGATACCGTAGTAGAGTTGGATAAATTACGCTTACCGTATAACATTAATACCTTGACCCAAGTGAGTGCTGAGTTTCTTTTGCAACAAAAAGATGAAATTGATAAAAATGCTCAAACCATTATTACCGAGCGTTCTAATTTATCGCTAGCACTAGAGGGCATTAAACAGCTCACGGTTTATCCTTCTCAGGCAAACTTTATTTTGTTTAAAGCACCCGGTGCAAATGATTTGTTTGAAGCATTAAAGACTAAGGAAGTGCTGATTAAAAACTTATCATCAGCTCCGAGGCTAACTGACTGTTTGCGTGTTACCGTAGGTACTGCTGAAGAAAATAATTTATTTATTAATATTGTGAAAGAATATTATGATTGACAATAAGGCTTTAGCCGAATATTGCGACGATTATCTCAGCAAAGATAAGTTTGATGATTATTGCCCCAACGGGTTGCAAATTGAAGGACGTAAAGAAATTTCAAAGATAATTTCTGGTGTGAGTGCCAATTTGGATTTGATTGAGCGTGCGATTGATGAAAAAGCTGACGCACTGTTTGTACACCATGGCTTCTTCTGGAAAAATGAGCGTACGAGTATCACCGGTTTTAAGAAAAATCGTATTAAAGCACTATTGGACAATGATGTTAATTTATTTGCTTACCATTTACCGCTTGATGCACATTCTATTGTTGGCAATAACATTCAATTAGCCATGCGACTTAACATTGCTAATCCAATGCCGATTGGCGATACTCTAGTATGGCAGGGCGAGGTTAATTCAAAACTTTCAGGTGTTGAGCAGGCGATAAAGAACATAACGGAACGTACACCTTTAGTGTTTGGCGATGGCGAGAAAGTGATTAAAAAGATCGCTTGGTGCAGTGGTGGCGCTCAGAGTTATATTGAGCATGCGATTGAAGTAGGTGCTGATTGTTTTATTACCGGTGAAGTGTCAGAGCAAATTCCAGCCATTGCTAAAGAGAACAACATTGCCTTTATTTCAGCGGGGCATCATGCAACCGAACGTTATGGTGTGCAAGCATTGTGCCAGCATTTGAGCCAGAAATTCGATCTTAAGCATCAATTTATCGACATTGACAATCAAGTATAATGGACGTGATTTTATAATTTCCAATTTTTACAGTTATGAGCAAGAAATACAATGTTGCTGTTGTTGGCGCAACAGGCGCTGTGGGCGAAACCATTCTTTCGATTTTAGAGCAGCGTAATTTCCCAATTGATAATCTATATCCTTTAGCCAGTGCAAATTCAGCTGGAAAGAAAGTATTCTGTCAGGGAAAAAGCTGGACAGTGCAAGATTTAGACACGTTTGATTTTTCTCAAGCACAAATCGGCTTGTTCTCGGCCGGTGGTAATATTTCTGAAAAATACGCACCAATTGCGGCTGAAGCCGGTTGTGTGGTAATTGACAATACCGCACATTTTCGCCGTGATGAAGGCATTCCATTGGTGGTACCAGAGGTGAATCCACATGCGATTTCTGGTTACACTAAGCGCAATATCATTGCTAATCCGAATTGTTCCACCATTCAGATGTTGGTGGCACTTAAGCCAATTTATGATGCGGTCGGTATTGAGCGCATTAACGTTGCCACTTATCAGGCCGTTTCTGGTTCTGGAAAAGAAGCTATTTCTGAACTCATTGAGCAAACAACAAAACTATTGGGCGGTAATACCGAGGTTGATGTTGAGGTTTATCCAAAACAAATTGCTTTTAATGTGATTCCGCACATCGATGTATTCCAAGACAATGGTTATACCAAAGAAGAGATGAAAATGGTCTGGGAAACTCAAAAGATTTTTGAGGATGACAATATTTTGGTTAATCCAACCGCAGTACGTGTGCCAGTGATTTACGGCCATTCTGAAGCGATTAACATTGAAACTAAAACTAAAATCACAGCAGCTGAAGCCGTAGAAGTTTTGTCCAAAGCGAACGGTGTAACGGTTCTGGATAAGCGTGAAGATGGTGGTTACGCCACCCCATTTGTTGAGGCGACCAATCACGATGATACTTTTGTGAGTCGCATTCGTGAGGATATATCTCATGAGAAAGGTCTAAACTTATGGGTAGTTTCTGATAATATTCGTAAAGGAGCAGCTTTGAATAGCATTCAGATTGCAGAAATTTTAATTGAAGAATATTTATAAATGATAAAAGTATCAAGAAAAACCAACGAAACGGACATTGGCGTTGAGCTAAATTTGTACGGCACTGGCCAGGCAAACATCGACACCGGTGTGCCATTTTTAGACCACATGCTCGATCAGGTAGCACGTCACGGTTTAATGGACATCGCCATTAAATGTGATGGCGATACGCAAATTGATGATCACCACAGTGTTGAAGATATTGGCATTACTTTAGGGCAGGCCTTTAATCAAGCAGTGGGCGATAAAAAAGGATTTACCCGTTATGGGTATTCGTACGTGCCATTAGACGAGGCACTATCTCGTGTAGTGCTAGACTTGTCCGGTCGTCCTGGTTTGGAGCTGAACGTGAGTTTTACTCGTGCGATGATCGGTACTTTTGATGTTGATTTAATTTCTGAATTTTTTCAAGGCTTTGTGAATCATGCTTTGATTACTCTTCACATTGACAACATTAAAGGTGTTAATGCGCATCACCAAGCGGAAACTGTTTTTAAAGCTTTCGGTAGGGCACTACGTATGGCGATAACGCCTGATGAGCGCCAAGCGGGTGTCATTCCATCCACCAAGGGTTCGCTTTAAGAATCAATGAGTCAAACCATTGCAATTGTCAATTATGGCATGGGCAACGTACGTTCAGTGCAAAAAGCGCTCGAGCATGTTGCACCTAATGATCGTGTAATTTTAACGGATGATGCCAAGATAATTGATAGTGCTGATCGCATTGTATTTCCTGGTCAGGGGGCAATGGGTGCTTGCATGCAGGCACTTAATGAGCATAATCTGGTCGATATAATTAAACGCTGTGAGCATGAAAAACCTTTTTTAGGTATTTGCTTGGGACTGCAATTGCTGTTTGATCACAGTGAAGAAAACGGTGGCACTAAAGGGTTGTCAATTGTTTCTGGTGATGTGGTTAGATTCCCTAAAAATGATTTAAAAATCCCACACATGGGCTGGAATAGCGTCAAACAAACTCAAGATCATCCGTTGTGGCATAACATAAAAGATAACTCGCGTTTTTATAGCGTACACAGTTATTACGTGAAAGAGGCTGACCATGCTGTTATTGCTGGATCAACCGATTACGGTATTGACTTTACTTGTGCGATTGCAAAGGACAACCTATTCGCTGTGCAGTTTCATCCTGAAAAATCACAACACGATGGATTGCAATTATTGGAAAACTTCGTTAACTGGAATGCCTAACTTAATAATTGTTGCGCGCAGTGCATGACATTAGCATGATAGCCACTGCCAAAAATATTCAGATGATTAAGATAATGATAAAGCATGTATAACGGCTTTCTCTGATTAAAGCCGTCATCAAGTGGAAAAGATTCGTTATAGCTGTTGTAAAAATCATTTGAAAACCCGCCAAACATAAGCGTTAATGCAAAATCGATTTCTCGATGCCCATAATAGCTAGCCGTATCGATAAAATAAGGGTTATTCTTCCCACTTAAAACATTGCCAGACCATAAGTCTCCATGTAATAATACTGGTTGAATGTCACTCTCTAATAGATTTGGTAGAACATTCTCTATTGTAAGTAACCGTTGGTATTCGTCTTTTTTGAGTAAGTTGTTCTTAAAGCCTAGTTCAATTTGAAAAAGCAGTCTGTATTTCCAGTAGAACTCACCCCAGTCCGTAATATTTTTACCAACGGCATTAAGCTGCGGTGTTTGGCCAATTTTGTTATCAAAACCAAAGCCAAAATAATCACAGGTGTTTTGATGAAGCTCGGCAAGTTCAATACCCATTTGTGATTGTACATTTAGATTGTGTGAAGTTTCAATCCATTCAAGGATTAGGCAGTGTTTACAACTGCCCAGAACCTTGGGCGTGTGGATAGTTTTTCCTAGTAAGATAAGCTCTTTACCTTCATGGACCAACCGTTGGTTATTATCAGATTGGTGTTTGATAAAAACACTTTGACCATTATTCAATTGAACTTTGTACGCTTCAAATAAGCCAGTACCTACGGATTGCTTGTTGACGACCTTCTGGTTCAGATGTTTTTCAATGTGAATTTCAATCGACATTGATTTAGCGCTTAAATTGTTCTTCTAAGCACTGAACGTAAGCTTGATGATCCATCGGCGTGTTGTTTTTCTGTGATGAGAAAATCATCTGCGCAATGCAATCCATCTACGAGGCAATTCCTCACGCCAACAACCAGTAAAAGCCGTTATCAAAACTAACATCATTTTTTAATTAATCAAGTTCGGGAGGTTTTGCCTCGCTTGGAAATAGATTTTAAACAACCAATATACGCTTGATGATCCATCGGCGTGTTGTTTTTCTGTGATGAGAAAATCATCTGCGCAATGCAATCCATCATCAGGTGTTCAGCCTCGTGTGGATCTTGAACTTTACCTAGTATTTTTTGATAGTACTCATTAATGCCTTGTGGTTGGCTAATTGAGAATTGCTCTCTTAATGATAAATGTAGATTGATGTGCAGAAAAGGGTTGACTTCACCTTGTTCGGGGAAATACTCAGATTCTACGTTATTGATTAGTTTGTGGTATTCTGGATGTATCTCAATCACACTGGCTAGTTGAGATTCCAGCGGATCTAATACTTGATTTTTTAGGAATTTTTGCCAAGTATTGGCAAGAAATTTTCGTTGCTGCGCTCTATCTTGAGTGTAGAACACTAGGAGGTCTTTGTATGATGATGCGTGATTATCAGAGTGGCAGATTTTATTAAGCTGGGAATTTTTTTAAATTCACCTTTGGCAACTCTAAGGGTGTTTTTTAAAAAGTTTCCAAATTGATGAAAGATGGTGTTTTGATAATCACGCATCATTGTGCAAAAAACTCCTGCTATAGGTTTTTTTCTTCGTATTCACAAAGATCAAGCAATACACATTCGTTACAAAGCGGAGAGCGCGCCTTACAAGTGTAGCGACCGTGCAAAATCATTAAATGATGTGCAGGTACTCTAAACTCATCAGGGATGAATTTAATGAGTTTTTTCTCCACTTCCAATACCGTCTTACCACTGGCAATCGCGGTACGATTAGCGACACGATAGATGTGCGTATCAACCGCAATGGTGGGATGACCAAAAGCCGTATTAAGTACCACGTTTGCAGTTTTGCGCCCAACACCCGGTAGTGCCTCTAGCTCTTTACGAGTTTCTGGTACAGCTGAGTCATATTTTTCAATCAGAATTTTACAGGCTTGAATAATGTGCTTGGCTTTTGAATTGAACAAACCAATGGTCTTAATAGTGTTTCTAAGCGTGTCCTCACCTAATTCGAAAATGGTTTCAGGCGTATTAGCAATTGGAAACAGTTTATCGGTTGCTTTGTTAACACTTTTATCCGTTGCTTGAGCAGATAATGTAACGGCTACTAGTAGCTCAAATGGAGTTGAATAATTTAATTCTGTTGTTGGATTGGGTATGTTTTTTAACAACCTTCCAAACATTTCACTACGAGTCTCGGCGTTCATTTTCCTCTTTTACTTGGTTTTCCTCAATGCCGAAGATTATACCTTAAATTCAGCTTAATAGCACAAGTGCCTTATAAAAATGATTCAGCGTAAGATTCTAGCTGTTTCCACAGTGTTTCTTTTTCTGGGTGTTGTTTTTGCATTAACGTGATTCTTTGGTAATAATCATCCAATGATGTGTAACCATTTTCCCCCGCTTGAATCCTTCCTTGCACTGTTTCAAACCAATCTTCCGCTTCATCTTCGGTTAATGAATTAGGATAATTTCTGGCTTTAAAATGCATTAGCAGTGTTGATAGTTTTTGATCTTTGAATTTTGGATGAAACTTTTTTAACTCATCAACAGACAATCTTTGAACTTGTTCACCAATGCGTTTATCGGCGTTGTCCATAAAACCATCATAGAGTGCCTGATCCACATCCACGGTCGGGGCGCGTTCTTTATCGTTTCTGTATAAGTCTTGTACCACTTTATTAATGGCCGATTGATTGTCTTTAATAAAATCCAATCGCTGCATGCGGGTATCCATGTCGATTTGTAATTGTTCAACAACTTTAGGATCGAGTTTATAAACATTAGGCACAAACATTGGACTTTTGTTAAAAATTAAATCCTTGATTTCTAAGCGTTTAACCCCATCTGGGAGTTCAGATTGCTTGGTAAACATCAGGGTTTTTAGCTCTTCAACATCTAACTCTAGCAATATGGATGGATCTTGATCAAGATTAAACACAATGGCTCGGTCGTTGTATTCTGGGTGATAAGCCAGTGCGACTGCTAATCGCGTGCAAGACAACGTAGCGGGGTACATGCCAGAGGTGTGCAACATTGGCTCAAACAGTTTAATCTTACCTTCGACTGTTTTCTTTTCGCGCAGACTAAAAGCATAATCAAACAGTTGAGGCTGTGTTTCTTTGATAATTTTGGCAATACCAATAGTAGCACGTACATCGGCTAGAGCATCGTGTGCATTAGCATGCTCAATACCGTTAGCTAATGACAGTTGGTCAAGTTTAAAGACAGGCTTACCTTCTTCGTTATGCACCCATTTTAGGCTGTTGTCTTTTTTAAGTGCATAGCACAAGCGCACCACATCCAAAATATCCCAACGCGTGTTGCCATCTTTCCAATGCCAAGCATACGGATCGATAAAGTTGCGATATAACGTGTAGCGGGTAAATTCATCATCAAATCGAATCGAGTTATAGCCAACAATACAAGTGTTGGGCGTGGTGAATTCACTGTTTATTTTCTTGATAAACTCATGTTCAATCACGCCTTTTTGTTCGCAATCTTGCGGACTAATGCCTGTTACTGCACAAGCTTCTGGCGCAGGCAAGCAATCATGCGTTGGCTTGCAATAAAACATGTGTTCATCAAGAATATTGAGGTTTTCATCCGTGCGAATACCTGCAAATTGTGAAATTCGATCTGTTTTTGGGCTAATGCCAAAAGTCTCGTAGTCGTACCAGTAGAATGTTTTCACTATTAAGTCATTCCTAATTGTTTTTTAACAACTTCTAATTGTTCTACATCGCCTTGCTTTATATCAGTAAGACCTTGGGCAATCGCTTTCATAAATTCACCTTTTTCTTTATTTTTCTTACGCTTATCAACATTCATGACAAATTCCTAGTGTTGTTAATGATGTAATTATTCTGCATTGTCCACAATTATTGATTTATATGAAAAAGCTGCTTAGTGCGCCTCTATCCTTTCAACAATAGCCTGTTCAACTAATTTATTAACACTAATGCCTTGGGTTTTAGCACTGGCTACAGCCTTTGCATGAATACTGGGCGTGGTTCTAATCATCATTTTTCCACTAAATGGTTTTTTAGGAGTAGATCCAGTTTTTTCGCAAGTTTCAATATACGCATCAACCGAAATGTGAAATTCATTTTCTAGTTCGTTTGCATTTTCAGAGTGAAATAAAATCATTGACTTACTGCCAAGGTTAGTAATTTCACCCCAGAAAATTTTATCTTCTTCATCAAAATGAATGGAAGCTTCATAGCCTTTATAGTTCATTTTTTCACTCCTATATTAAATAGTAAAATTTGTAATTTTTTAACAACATAGCGTTTAATTTCATTGTTTGGATGTGGTTTGTGCAGTGTTATAAAATTATCCTCATCAAATTTATAGGTAATTCTTGACCCACTTGCTTCTATTCTTTCTAAATCAAGTGCAATCAGCAATTTATCCACATCATCAAACTTAATATTGCTCAAAACAGGCTTGGTTAAAAGCCTTTTTAGGGTTTTCTTATGTTTGTTATTCATTTTTATTAATGATATCATAAAATAATATCATTTGTATTATTTCTGAAATTTTATTTAATTCAGTAATATTTTCTCATTTTCATTCAATAAACTGCTGTTTTAGTGCTGAAAACAGCAGTTTTTTATAGGATTTTTAGCCCATTTAAAAAATTTCCTAAATTTTTATGCAATTTTTTGATTTTTGATTGATGATTAAATCGATAACTTCGTGTGGATCAACTTCTAAGGCTTGAGTATAGTCAATCATTTCAATAATATCTAGTCGTCTATCGCCTGTTTCGATTTTGGCAATTAATGATTGCACAACCGTAATTTTTTCAGCAAGCGCTGCTTGTGACAATCCAAGTTCTTTTCTTCTACTAATCCAGAATTCTCTAAGAGCAAGATGTTCTTTTGAATGAATTTATTTTCTAAAATTAACATATGATATTTCCTTTTTTTTTTAGGTGTGTATTAGAATAAATCTGATTTGAGAACAAGGCGCATGTTCTCAAATCTTTTATAACTTTAAGGAATAAATATGAAAAATAAATTAAATACAGCTTTAGCAGCATTATTTGTAGCAACTGCTTCGATGACTGCGACAGCAACTGAAGTGGGTGGAACCTATGTTACAGCAGGAGCTTGGAATGTAAAAGCTGACTTGAATAGCGATATAACATCAGTAGCTGGTGTTACGGTTGATGATGAAGATACTGTTGCATCTTTTACTGTAGGTTATCAAGTTGATGAAAATTTAGCAGTTGAGGGTGGTGTTATCAGCAGTGGTGAGGTTTCAGTTAGTTACACTGGCTCTGGCTCTGGCTCTGGCACTTATCTTGGTAAAGCGTATTCATATTCAGCAGACGGAAGTGTTAAAGCCGAAACAGACACAAGCTACACACTTGGATTGAAATATTCATCGCCTATTAATGACAAATTTGATGTTTATGGAAAGTTAGGAATGTTATTTTGGGATCTTGAGTATTCAGTTACTGGCAATAATACTTTTACCTATGATGGAACGGCATACTCAATTGGTGGGGTTTTTGCAAAAGATGACGGTAGTGATGTGTATTATGGTATAGGGACTTCATATGCAGTAACAGAGGATGCCGCAATTAATGCAGAATTTATGAAGTCTGAAGTTGATGGTGCCGACATTGATGGTTTGTCATTATCTGTTGGGTATAATTTCTAAATATTGTAGTTATTTACATATTTTAGACAATAAAAACCCAGCGAAAGCTGGGTTTTTTTAAGTAATTTTTTTAAGAACTACTGAGGATGTACGTTAGCCGCTTGTGGACCTTTAGCACCATCTTCTAAATCGAACTCTACTTCTTGACCTTCTTCTAGTGATTTGTAACCGTCACCTTGAATAGCACGGAAGTGAACGAATACATCGTCACCACTTTCTTGCTCAATAAAACTAAAGCCTTTTTTGTCAAATTGTGAATAAATTCACAAACATGATGCATTTTAATGAATAATGCATTATAATGATTTTATATTATTAACAGAGTTGTATTATGTCATCACTACAAGTGAGGGAGTTGCCAGAAAATATCTACTATCAGTTGAAAAAGCAAGCAGATCAAGATCACCGTAGTCTGGCTCAGCAGGCAGTTGCCGTTTTAGCTAAAGGTTTAGGCGTTTCCAGTTCTCCAAAAGAGCGCCGTGCACAGTTGCTACAACAAATTGCTCAAGAGTCTGTACTTGATAGTACGATATTGAGTGATCCAGAAGTACTGATTCGAGAAGATAGAGAAAGATGATTGCTGTTTTAGATACTAGTGCGGCAGTAGAGATAGTTTTACAGCGCAAATCTTCTGCTAAATTTTCACAGATAATTATGCAGGCAGATTTGGTGCTTGCACCAACTTTGTTGATAGCAGAAGCCGCCAATGTTTTTTGGAAATATCAAAAGTTAGCAGACTACCCGTATGCGCATTGTGAAAAAATGATTGAGCAGGCAATTGCTTTGCCAGATGAATATATAAATGAGCATGAGCTTTATCTTGAGGCATTTAAGCTGGGGTGTGAATTAAATCACCCTGTTTATGATGCGCTATTTTTGGTGCTAGCAAGGCGTAACAATGCACAATTATTAACAATGGATAAGAAGTTAATTGTGGCGGCAAATAAAATTGGAGTCGAGTCACTTAACTAGAATAATAATTTAATTAAAACTACAAATAGTTAATCAAATTATATTGTATAATCTAGTCAGACTAGTTATTTAATAAGGCGGATGAGATGAAAAATAATTCTTGGCAATTACAAGATGCTAAATCTAAATTTAGCCAATTGGTTGAAAATGCAATGCATAACAAACCTCAGTTTGTTACTAAGCATGGGAATAATGCAGTTGTAGTTCTGGCTTTTAGCGAGTATGAGAAAATGATTAAACCAAAGACAGATTTAGTAACATTTTTTAAAACCTCACCTTTGGCGGACCTAGAGTTAGAATTTGATCGTAGTAAAGATTTGCCAAGAGACGTAGAGTTGTGAAATATTTGTTAGATACTTGTGTTATTTCTGAATTAATTAAACCGCAGCCTAATCGTAGCGTTGTTAGTTGGTTACAATCTCAAACAGAAAATGATTTGTATCTAAGTGTTTTAACCTTTGGAGAGATTGAGAAGGGTATTGAAAAAGCAGCCAATGAGGCAAGAAAAAGCAAACTTAAACTTTGGGTAGAAGAGGATTTAAAACAGCGCTTTAAGGGGCGAATACTGGCTATTGATTTAGATGTTTGCACCAAGTGGGGTGAGATTCAGGCGCGAACAGAATTATTGGGAAAGCCAGTACCAAGTATTGATGGTTTAATCGCTATTTCTGCTTTGGTGAATAATTGTATTATGGTTACTAGAAACGTTAAAGATATGCAGCAAAGTGGCGTTGAATTGTTTAATCCATGGGAGGATGAATTTTAATATTTAGAGTATAGATAGATGACAAGAAAAAAAAGCGCAGTATTGCTTAAAAGTGTATTATCGAAATCTGTAATCTCGTTAGATACGATGGATCGTGCAATCAGAGGTAATCAGCAAGTAGTCTGTGCAAAAACTTGTACTTTTGATAAAAAAACTACTGGAACATAAAGAGGCAAGTGCTCTTTAATTTTAGACAATAAAAAACCCATTGATTAAATAAATATATTATATTTATATAGAAAATATGAAAAAATCATATTAAGTATATAAATATAATAATATTTATGGTATTATTATTGGCATGAAATTTATAAAAGACCTGCAAGCTTTGAAGGCAGTCCCGTTTACGCACGCTACTTTAAAAAGTATATTGAGTAAATATAAAAATCCAAATGACAAAATTCAGCAAATGGTTAGGGCTGGTGAAATTATAAGAATAAAGCGCTCACTTTATGTACTTGGTGAGATTTACAATCAAGCGAGCGTATCAAAAGAATTGCTGGCCAATCTTATATACGGACCTTCCTATGTGTCTTTAGATTATGCCTTATCTTATTATAATTTAATTCCTGAAAGGGTTTTTGAAATCACTTCGGTAACCACAAAAATAGCTAAGAATTACCATACGCCGCTTGGAAGATTTAGTTATATAAAATCACCGAATTGTATTTATGCAAAAGCAATCAAGATAAAAACCAATAGTGATGGTGTTAGCTATATGCTGGCTTCTCCAGAAAAAGCGCTCTGTGACAAAATACTATTAACGCAGAATTTAAAAATTACCTCAATCAAAGCGATGATTGAATATCTTGAGTACGATTTGCGCATCGATTTTTATGGGTTAGTAAAGTTTGATTTGGAGTTAATTAAACAGTGCATGGGTTGTAATTACAAAGTTAAATTGCTCGATTTTTTATATAAGGCTTTACAAAAAATAAGGATTAATTAATCATGCTGCAACAAATGCTCAATAGGTATACGATAACTAGTGATGAAGATTATCATAATGCTTTAAGGGAGGTAATGCAAGAGATTGCTTTGGCAGGATTGTATCGAGGTGGTTTTTTTAAACACGCAGCATTTTATGGTGGTACGGCTTTACGTATCTTTTATGGTCTGGATAGGTATTCTGAAGATTTAGATTTTTCACTATTGCATCCGCAACAAGATTTCAAGCTTGAGCCTTATTTTAAAGCAATTAATGATGAATTTTCAGCGCTCGGAATAGATACTAAAATTACTCAAAAAGTTAAAACTAATATTACCAATATTGAGTCGGCTTTTTTAAAAAATACCACTTCTACACATATATTATTATTAGATGGTGCGCAACAAACAGATCAAGTAATAAAAATAAAGTTTGAAGTGGATACAAATCCACCACTAGGTTTTGATACGACAGAGCAACTACTACTACAACCATTTTCATTTTATTTAAAGTGTTTCAGCTCTGCAGACTTATATGCTGGGAAAATGCATGCATTACTTTATAGAAATTGGAAGACCAGAGTTAAAGGTCGAGATTGGTATGATTTTGAATTCTATGTTAGAAACAATTTTGAACTAAATCTTGAACATTTAGCCATTAGAGCTAAACAAAGCGCAGATATTGCTAATAATATTTTTCTTACTCAAGAATTGTTCACTGATATTTTAAGAAACAAAATAGAGGTTTTGGATATTGAAAATGCTAAGCTTGATATAAGACGATTTATTGCAGATGAAAAAGTACTAGAAATATGGTCAAAGGAATATTTTTTGATATTGGTGGATAGGATTCAGTTTAAGTCTAAATAAGAGTTTTAGGCAATAAAAAACCCAGCGATTAAGCTGGGTTTTTTTAAGTAATTTAATTAAAAATTACTGAGGATGTACGTTAGCCGCTTGAGGACCTTTAGCACCATCTTCTAGATCAAATACTACTTCTTGACCTTCTTCTAGTGATTTGTAACCGTCGCCTTGGATAGCACGGAAGTGAACGAATACATCGTCACCACTTTCTTGCTCAATAAAACCAAAACCTTTCTTTGCGTCAAACCATTTGACTTTTCCTGTTGTAGACATTATGTCTCCTATAAGTTAAAAAAATTACCGAAAAAACATACCACTTTTATAACTTAGAGAAACTTGAAAGAAGTTCAAACAACAAAATATAAATAGTAGCCGTATTCTTTACCAGCGTTTGCTATTTTAACGTACTTTAAATCAAATAATGTTATTATTTATTTTTTAGGTTTTGCACGTGAGAATTTTGGCTTTCTATTGCGGTCACCACCTCTTTTATCACCACCACGAGAGTCTCTGCCACCACGTCTATCATTTCTGCCACCTTTAGAAAATTTGCCACGACCAAAGTTGCGCTTTCCTGGTTTGCTACCACCAACAGTCGCTTTGTTGTTCTTCTCAGTGAGTTCAACGATGTTTAAGCGCTTGCCATTAACCACCGTTTTTTGTAGAACCTTAAGAACTTCCTCCGGCATTTCATCAGGTAGATCCACTGTTGAGAAGTTATCAAAGATCTGAATAGAGCCAATATACTCACTATCCATATCTGCTTCATTGGCAATAGCGCCAAGGATATTTCCAGGCTTGATGTTGTTGTTGTTACCCACTTCAAGCTTATAACGACGCATTGGTATTTTTGGGTGATCTTTAAGAGAATTAGCCTCTACTGGCACAACTTTTTCTTCACCTGGCTTTTGGTCTCTACCAAAACTAGGTTCTTTTTCAGACAATAATAAAGGTTCGTTACCTTGGGCAATATGCGCTAAGGCCGCAGCTACTTTAAGGTGAGCGATTTCTTCGTTGGCTTCTTGAAATTCAGTCACAAGCTTTTCGAAAATACTTAAATCTTGATTGTTGATGGTTTCAGTTATTTTCTTTTTGAAGGTGTCGATGCGTTTTTCATTGATGATTTTTGCAGTCGGTAATACGAGTGGTTCAATTTTTTGACGCGTCACACGTTCAATATTGTTAAGCATACGTCTTTCACGATGCGATACAAATAAAATCGCCTCACCTTCACGTCCAGCACGACCGGTGCGGCCAATGCGGTGTACGTAAGTTTCTGCATCTTGAGGGATGTCGTAGTTCACCACATGAGAAATACGCGGCACATCTAGTCCACGAGCAGCAACATCAGTGGCAACTAAAATATCAATACCACCTTTTTTAAATTTATTAATAATTTTTTCACGTTGGCTTTGCTGAATATCGCCATTAATGGCTTCTGCTGAGAACCCTCTAGCAGAAAGTTTTTCAGACAGTTCGATGGTCAGTGTTTTGGTTCTAGCAAAAATAATCATTGCATCAAATTCTGTTACTTCTAGGATTCTAGTAAGTGCATCTAATTTTTGGCTCAGACCACCAACAAGGCAATATTTTTGGCCGATTGTAGGTGCTGTTTCAGTTTTAGTTTTAACTTTAACAATTTTAGGATTGTTTAAAAACTTCTCAGCAACACGCTTGATTATATTTGGCATAGTAGCAGAGAATAACGCGATTTGACGTTGTTCAGGAATGCGTTCCATGACCCATTTGATATCGTCAATAAAGCCCATTTTCAACATTTCATCTGCCTCATCTAAGACGAATGATTTGAGCTGATCTAGCTTTAAAGTGCCTTTTTTAATATGGTCCATCACTCGGCCTGGCGTACCAACAACACAATGCACACCGCGTTTTAACGGACGCAACTGGATGTCGTATGACTGTCCACCATAAATTGGTAATACGTGAAAGCCTTTTAAACCACGTGCATAAACTTGCACGGCTTCTGATACTTGAATGGCCAGTTCACGAGTTGGCGCTAAAATCAATAATTGAGGCGCGTTCAGACTAAGATCGATATTGTCTAATAAAGGCAAGGCAAATGCCGCCGTCTTACCAGTACCTGTTTGTGCTTGACCAATAATATCTTCGCCGTTTAGTAGATGAGTGATACATTGTTCTTGAATGGGTGATGGCGTTTCATAACCGATAGAATCCAATACTTTTAGAATTGAATCAGATAAGCCAAAATCGCTAAATTTAGCTTGAGGCTTGTTATCAGTTTTATTTTCAGACATGGTCTTTTAGTCGCAGACAAAGATCGCAATTATACGCTAATTAACCTATATTAGTTTTTTATTATATTTATTAAGAGTACAATTAATCTTAGGCGGATATTTACGGAGGTTGTTATGAGGCTTGGAATAGTGGTTTATTCGAATGACCCTGAAACAGTATTTAATGCATTTAGACTCGGTGTGTTTTCTTTAGGTAAGGGCGATACAGTTAAAGCATTTTTATTAGCAAAAGGCGTTGAAAGTGAAATGTTGGTTGATGATAAATTCAATGTGCCGGAACAGATGCAATCTTTTGTTGATGCCGGTGGCGAAGTGTTTGCTTGTGGTACGTGCTTAAAAATTAGAAAATCTGGTTCATCGGATATATGCCCAATGTCAACTTTGGATGATTTACACAGTATTATCGAACAGTCTGATAAAGTGCTAACCTTCTAATCGAACCATTTGATTGAACAGCCCATTGATGGAATTTGTTCTTTTGGCCCTTGCCCAGTGTTAGCAACTTGACTCATGGCATCGAATAAATCTCTCTTCACATTAGCTGCAGCGCTTTCTTTGCGAGAGGCATCAAGTCGGCCACGATATTGCAACCCTAAATTGGCGTTATAGCCAAAAAAATCTGGCGTACAAACAGCGCCATAAGCCTTTGCTACTTCTTGTGTTTCATCAATTAAGTAAGGAAATGGAAATTCCATTTCTTGGTAGATTTTTTGCATATTCTCGAATGAATCGGCTTCGTATTCTTCTGGATTGTTCGACATAATTGCCACGGTATTTAAACCCATTGTTTTTAATTCACTAGCATCACGAATGATGCGATCGATGATGGCTTTGACGTATGGGCAATGGTTACAGATAAACATGACAAGCAAGCCATTTTTGCCTTTACAATTTTCGAGTGTGTGCATTTTTCCATCAACACCTTTTAGATTGAAATTGATGGCTGGGATATTAAAGTCACAAACAGGTGTTTCGATACTAACCATGATGTTTTTTCCTGGGTTTAATTAAGGTTAAGATTTTAATAGAGTTTGGATAATGTGTCCGGCCATCATCAGTCCAAAAATATTGGGCATATAAGAAATCGCACCATTCACTGCTCTGGGCCTGCCCGTAGGCGCAGTATCAATCGCTGTAATTTCTTGATGAGGCAGTGCTTTAATTTGTAACTCGGTAGAGTGCACCACGGGAAATTTGAGTGATGCTTTGATACGCCTAAGTTGCTTTCGCATCTCACGTGCTAAGGCACAATTTTCAGTTTTGTCCATGCGAGAGATTGTGATTTTAGTTGGGTCAAGTCTTCCGCCAGCACCCATACTGGAGATCATGGGTTTGCCAGATTTATTACAATTATCAATGAGTGCGGTTTTGCAGGTAATCGCATCAATACAATCGGCGACAAAATCTAGCTCTTCGTCAATCGAAATTTCTTGTGCCTTACCTTGGTCGATAAATTCATTGCGTTTGATGATAACGATATCGGGGTTGATATCGTGTAATCTGTCGGTCAAGACATCGACTTTTGGCAAATCCAGTGTAGAGTTGAGTGCGACCAGTTGTCGATTCAGATCAGTCTTTTCCACCTTGTCAAAATCTACTAAAGTAAGGGTGCCAACGCCAGCTCTGCACAATGCCTCAGCACAAGCGCCACCCACGCCACCTAGGCCAGCGATTAATACATGGGATTCGGCTAACCGCGCTAAACCTTGTTGGCCTAATAAGATTTCAGTACGTGCACAACTTCCAGTCATTTTTTTATTCGTCTTTTCTTTTTCTATGGTGCTATTCTAGGTTAAATAGTTTAATTGCGTTATTATCACACTGTGTTATGACATTTTCTACTGATGTTTGTTTAAGGTCAGCAATTGTTTGTGCCACTAAAGATAAATCATCTGGGTTGGTGTGGTCATCAGTTTCAATTAGAATAAATTCGAGTGGACAGTTTTTAGCAATTTGTCGGATTCGAGTTGATTTTTGATTGGTAATTTGCATGCCAAACCCTAAATAAAATCCCATTCTTGTTAATAGTTGAGCTTGTTCTTCACTGCCGGAAAATCCGTGAATTTCACCTTTAACTTTAGGGTATTTTTTTAAAAGGAAAATAACATCTTCAGTGGACTTGACTGCATGAATCACCACAGGCAAGTCGTATTTTTCTGCCATTGACAATTGAAATGTAAAAAAATGCAATTGAGTTTTTTTATCAATGTCTTTGGTGTAGTCAAGCCCACACTCACCTACGGCAATTGGGTTGTTGCATTTGATCAGGTATTCTAAACGATTTAAATCTTGTTGAGAATGGTGTTCAATGAACCAAGGGTGAATGCCGAATGAAAAATAAGGGTACATCTGCACATCTTGCCAATTTTGTTTCCCAATGCTAGGTACGACTACCACTGCATTTTGTGCAATGGTATTCATGTTGTCAAAATCCAGATGTGCGTGTGAATTAATCATATTGGTTAAGTGATATGATAACCATCATTGATTGATTATGTTTAAGATTAAGTTTTTAAGTCAAAAGTCCGTGATAAGCTTCCAATTAAAACAAAAAGTGATTATAATAGTCCGATTATTCTGCACGTAGATTTGATAGATACTTATGAAAACATTTAGCGCTAAAGCACATGAAGTAAAAAGAGACTGGTTCTTAGTGGATGCCGATGGCAAAACACTGGGTCGTTTAGCAACACAAGTTGCTTCTCGTCTTCGTGGCAAGCATAAGGCGGAGTTTACGCCACACACTGATACAGGTGATTATATTGTTATTGTTAACGCTGAAAAGGTTAAGGTAACGGGCAATAAATTTGATGACAAAATGTACCACCACCACACGGGTTATGTTGGTAATTTAAAGTCAATTGCGTTTAAAGACTTACAAGCTAAGAAGCCTGAAGAGATTATTAATAAAGCGGTAAAAGGCATGTTACCAAAGGGTCCATTAGGCAGAGACATGTTTAGAAAAATGAAAGTATTTGCAGGTTCAGAGCACACGCATGGTGCGCAACAGCCTCAGCTTTTAGAAATTTGATTTTAGATATTTAAGGCAAGATTATTATGGCAAAGACAGAAACATTTTACGCAACAGGCAGAAGAAAAACGTCAGTAGCTCGTGTGTACATGACGAAAGGCAAAGGCGTTTTCACCGTGAATAAACGTCCAATGAACGAATACTTCGGTCGTGAGACATCTTCAATGATTATCAACCAACCGTTAGACACGGTTGAAATGAGAGATAAGTTTGATTTCAACATCATGGTGAGTGGTGGCGGTGACACAGGTCAAGCGGGTGCAATTCGTTTAGGCGTTACACGTGCATTGATGGAATATGATAACGACTTAAGGCCTGATCTTCGTAAAGCAGGTTTTGTGACTCGTGATGCTAGAATTGTAGAACGTAAGAAAGTTGGTCATAAGAAAGCACGTAAGAGCGAACAGTACTCAAAACGTTAAGACGCTTCTTAACCAATTTCAAAAAAACCCGCAATTTGCGGGTTTTTTATTTTATAGATGTGATGTCGGGTAATCGTACCTTCCTAGTTTGTTGTAACGAATGATGTCTTGCACGGTTTCAACGTAATCATAGCCAATTTCAGCATAATTTTCTAGCCCTTCTGATAGCCCTATACCGGTAATAGGCTGCTCATTTTCTCGTTTGTTTCTTCTGATTTGTCGAAGCACGTCATAAGCAGAATTTCGATTGATTGAAAGCAAGTAGTACTCAATGCCTTTAGATAGATTGGAAAATTTTTTTATTTCATGTGTGGCATTTTTATCGCGTTTAAGGGGTACAACGCCACACCCTTTCTTAAAGCACCAAAGTCCAAAAAAATTATGATAGTGTTTAGCAAACCTTGATCTTCCCCAGCTGGATTCATAAGCAGCTTGTGCCAGTATTAATGAGGCTGGAACAATATCAATGGCGCTTAATAAATCTTCTTTATCGGCATCTTTTTCGAGTCGGTAATACTTAAAGAGTGATTTCAGGTCATTTTCACTAATCCTATTATTTTTAATGTCGCTTCTCAATTCAACGATGTTTGAATTTTTGCGATTAATCTCTGGCAATAGGTAATCAAAAAAAGCTTTCTTTCTCTCCTTAATGTCTTTTATTTTTTCAAAATTAGGCGTTTGTAATGAATTCATCCACTCTTCTAAGCCCCAGAATTCATTGGCCTGCACTGAAGGGGTGGCTAAAATACTAAGAAAAATAAGTGTTATTCTAAAGTTCAAAACGTTCACAAGAGCCAGACATAACTTCTATTGTAAACATTTTTTCGATGGGAAGATTGAGTAAATGAGATTTTATTACTCTAATCACTCCGGCATGGGCGATGATTAAAACGGATTGATAGTCATTTTTTGCATTCACAATTTCGTTAAAAGTGGTTAGGACGCGTTGCTGAAAATCATGCAATTTTTCAGCATTGGGTGGGCGATTGTTAATCGGATCAACTTTAAATTGATTTACAATTTTTTGACCAATGTTTTTTGCACTTCTACCTTGCCAATCACCGAACCCAAGCTCTTCTAAATCTTTAAATACTTTATAAGGAACGTTGTTAGTATTGGACAAGTGTTTGGCAAAATCAGAACAACGCACAAGGGGAGAGCTTGCAATAAAATTCCATTGGTTGCCTTGGGTAGAATCGAGCATTTGATTCCAGCCTTTTTGAGTTAATGGATCGTCTTGGTTGCCTCGATACAAGCGCCCGCCTTTTGGCTCGCCGTGTCTAAGCAGATCCAGAGTCATTCTTTAATTTGGTCTCTTAACATCAGTTGGGTGACGGCCTGAGTAGGGGTGACATTGCCTTGAGTTACTTGATACACTTGTTCGCAAATGGGCAGTTCAACTTTGTTTTTCTTGGCGATGGACAATACTAATTCTAGGGTATTTAATCCTTCAACAGTTGCCCCCACGTTGTCCAGTGCTTGCTCGACACTTTGATTGTTAGCCAATTCTTTTCCAAATCGACGGTTTCTGGATAGATCGTCTGAGCAGGTAAGCACTAAATCACCCAAACCTGATAAGCCGTTAAAAGTACGCTCATGGGCACCTAGGCTTTTCCCTAATCGGATCATTTCAGCCAAGCCTCTAGTGATGAGTGCTGCTTGCGTATTGGCGCCAAAGCCCAACCCTGCTGCAATGCCTGCGGCAATGGCAAGAATATTTTTGAGCGAACCACCCACCTCTACACCAATGATGTCCTCATTAGTGTAGGTTCTTAGTGTTTTTGTGTGTAGTGCTTTTGACCAATAGTCGCGAGTGTTTTTGTCAAGTGACGCTACCGTTAAAGCGGTTGGTTTACGAGTCGCCACTTCAAATGCAAAACTAGGGCCAGATATGGCGCAACTAAAATGATCGTTTAGAATGGCTTCAAAACTTTCATGTAAGAACCGCCCTTTATCAGTGTCAAAACCTTTGGTTACCCAAGCCACATTATGCTTCGATGTGAGCAAGGGCTGGATGGTTTCTAAGGTTGACCCGAATCCGTAACTGGGCACTGCAATCAAAACACTTTGCGAGTGTTGAATGGGCGATAAATCAGAAGTTAATTCAACATTATCAGGGTAATTAACGGATAAAGCAGGGTGTTTGGGTGAGAGTGATTTAGCCTCTTCTTCGGTGTATGCGTGCAAATAAATTTTTTCAAAATTATCGGATAACGCAATGGACAATGCGCTGCCCCAAGCACCTGAGCCAAGAATGGAAAGATTAGCCATTTAATATCTCATCAAGTTTGCCGGACTGTTCGGCGGCAGATAAATCATCAAACCCACCCACATGAATACCATTGATAAACACTTGAGGCACGGTGGTTCTGCCAGTTTTTTCCATTACTTCATCCCAATCACTTTGGTCTTTAACATAGTGTTTTTTAAAAGGGATGCCTTTGCGTTCTAGCAATTGATACGCTCTTTGACAAAAAGGACAAGCATCGGAACAATAAATAAAATTTTTTTTCATGGTTACAACCTATTTTTTGATGGGCAAATTGGCTTTTTTCCAAGCTTGAATACCGCCTTTTAGGTTGTACACTTGCTCAAACTCGTTACGTGTTAACAGCCCTGCAATGTGCGCTGAACGAGAGCCACTACGGCAATAAACCAATACTTTTTTGTTCTTATCCAACGTACTTAATTTGTTTTTTACTTGCGCCAGTGGAATGTGAACGTCGTTGGCAATGAATCCGGTTTTTCTTTCTTTTGACTCTCTAACATCAAGAACGATTAAACCCTTGTCGTCCATAAGCTTAATGGCGCCAGTGGCATCAACAATTTCATATTTTCTAAATTTATCCGCAATGACATTACCAATCAGTAACGCAATTAAAACAACCAATGTGCCCGTTGTCAGCATTTGCTCACTAGCCAGTAAAAATTCAATTATTTCCATGGTTTTCCGTTTTATTTTTGGTGTAAAAAATTGCCCAACATTTCATGACCTTGTTCCGTCAAGATGGACTCTGGGTGGAACTGCACACCTTCAATGGCAAATTCTTTATGTTTAATGCCCATGATTTCATCGACATTGCCATTATCATCATTGGTCCAAGAGGTGATTTCAAAACAATCTGGCAGACTGGATTGATCCGCTACCAGTGAATGATACCGTGTTGCATTCAAAGGATTTTTTAAATTAGAGAAAACACCTTTGCCCGTGTGATGAACGGCGGATACTTTTCCATGCATGATTTTTTTTGCACCAATAATTTTTCCGCCATAGGCTTGTACCATTGCCTGAAAGCCTAAACAAACACCTAAAATTGGCACTTTATTAGAGAAATGTTTAATGGCTTCTATGGATATTCCGGCTTCATTAGGAGTGCATGGACCAGGGGAAATCACTAAAAATTCAGGGGCAAGTTTCTCAATTTCTTGCAAACTAATTTCATCATTACGATGCACTTCAACCTCTTGTCCCAGTTCACCAAAGTACTGAACTAAGTTGTAGGTAAATGAGTCGTAATTGTCAATCATTAAAAGCATATTGATTGGTATTTTACCGCTATTTAACCGCTAAAAATGAGGCAAAATTAAGACACTGAAAATGACAAATGCTTTGACTAAATCCAGCGGTTTTAAATCGTTCAAAGTGAGTTTGTTGGTTATCGGTAATCAGCACATTTTCAATGGATTGACGCTTGGTTGCAATCTCTAATTCGCTGTAACCATTGGCGCGTTTAAAATCCAAATGGAGTCTGGTGATTTTGGCTTGTTTTTGCGCATCATCAAAATGAATTTTCTCTGAAACAACTAAAACCCCACCTGGGTTCAATCCTTGATGAATTTTATTAATTAGGGTTTGTCGTTGTTCTGGAATGATGAATTGCAAGGTTAAGTTTAAAACCACGATAGAAGCATTATCAAAGCAAATGTCTTTAATATCACTACAAATAACATCAAAGTTTGTTATTTTACCGTCTAAGTTTGATTTACATTTTTCCACCATATCAACGGAATTATCAACGGCGATTATGCGATTGTTTTTGTGCGGCCTATTGATACCTAATGCCAAAGACACAGCGCCCGTTGAAGCCCCAAGATCGTAATAGTTGGTGTTGTCTTGAGAATAGGTTCTGACTAGTAGCCCCAACATTTCTATTAAAGTTTGGTAGCCGGGAACGGAGCGCCTTACCATGTCATCAAACACATCGGCTACCTGTGCATCAAAAGTAAAATCGACTAAATCTGTTTTTTTGGAAAAAATTTGATCACGCATAGAGAATTTCCAAAAAGAATTCGCTGACTAAAAGTTTGGTACGACCAATGCTGAACACAGATCTCCTGCCCCAGACATTACCAGTGTGTGTAATTTGTAGCTTTCCACGTTGAATATTAGGGTTGTTAAACAACATTTCACCCAAAGGTTTGGATCCAATTAAGAGCAAATCATTGGTATCGTCGTTCACCGGAATAACGGATCGCGCAAACACCATTACTTCTCCATTGCCCAGTAATTCCACTTCACGAATGATCGACCCACCCTCAAAACCAAGAACATCACTTTCATTAGTGTGCGGTTTTTTTTGAGTTTGTGATAACACGTTCACGGCAAAATCATCGAATTTTTGTTTCAGTTTAGCGGTTAATGATTCTTTGTCATCAAGCCACATCATAACATTATCAGGCACATTATTGGCTTGATCTAAATCTTGCCATACTAAATCTTGCGTATTAATCATAGGTTGATTATTTTACGTTAATCGACTGCTTTAAGTATTGGCGTATTGAGTTTTGTCATCCGTAATCCAGCGTGTGATTAATGATTGCTGTCGGTTTTCATCGAGTTGTAGAAAATGTTCAGAATAATAACGCACTTGATTCATTAAATAACCATCGCGCACAATGTTGGCAATTTTCATATCAGCAATGCCCGTTTGTTGTGTGCCTAAAATCTCGCCCGGTCCTCGAAGCTCTAAGTCTTTTTGCGCAATGGCAAATCCATCGTTAGTTTGCCTAAGGATGTCGAGTCGTTCAGTAGCATTTGCACTCAGAGGCGTTTGATACATTAGGATGCAAATACTAGCATCGGCACCTCGGCCCACTCGACCTCTGAGTTGATGCAGTTGTGCCAATCCTAATCTTTCAGAATTTTCAATCACCATGAGAGAAGCATTAGGCACATTAACACCGACTTCAATCACCGTTGTGGCAACCAGGACATCAATCTTATTGGCTGAGAATTGGCGCATAATTTCAGATTTTTCATCTTTATTCATTTTCCCATGAATCAACACAACTGATAAATTGGGTAAATTTTCCTGCAAATAATGATGGGTATTGATGGCAGACTCCGCTCGAAGAACTTCAGATTCTTCGATCAGTGTACAAACCCAATATACTTGGTTGTTGTCATTGCAAACTTGTTTAATTTTTTTAATCACCTCGTTTTTGCGATCAGCACTAATGGCAATGGTTTTAACTGGTTTTCTACCAGGTGGTAGTTCATCGATAATCGATGAATCTAAATCCGCATAAGCACTCATGGTCAGTGAACGAGGAATTGGGGTGGCTGTCATTACCAGTTGATGCGGTGTGTTGTGTGCTTTTTGTGCGAGAGATAGTCGCTGGTGCACGCCAAACTTATGTTGCTCATCAATCACCACCAGACCTAGCTTATTAAAAGTAACCGCTTCTTGAAACAAAGCGTGGGTGCCAATGATTACTTGCGCTTGTCCCGATTTAATTTTGTTAAGTTGTTCAGCTCTTTGGGATGTATTTTGAGAGCCTGTTAAAAAAGCGACATCAATTCCTAAAGGGGCGAGGTAATTCGAAAATCCTTGCAAATGTTGGGCGGCCAATATTTCAGTCGGTGCCATGATCGCCGCTTGAAAACTATTTTCAACCGCTTGCAAGCAAGCAAATACTGCAACGATGGTTTTGCCCGAACCAACATCACCCTGAAGCAGTCTTAACATTGGGTGCGGCGAGCTGATGTCAGTATTGATTTCATCAATGCTACGTCGTTGAGCATTGGTTAATTTAAAGCCTAAATCATTCAATAACTGATCTGATAGTTGAGTTTTTAACTCAAAAATATTAGAAATTTTGTGTTTGCGTTCATTTTTAAGCTTTAACAGGCTTAATTGATGGGCGCAGAGCTCTTCAATAATGAGTCTTTGCTGTGAAATGTGCTTAAAATCGGCTATTTGGTCGATATTTTCATTAATTTGTGGGTGATGTAGCGTGTTTAGTGCTTGCTTGAGTGTGGGCATGGAATTTTTTGACAAATTTTCGAAATTGTCGATCAAATCGGATTTTTGCAAAGTTTCTAGGGCAATGTCAATCCATTTTTTTAGTTGAGCTTGGTGAATATTAGCCGTTAGAGGATAAATAGGACTCAGTGTTTTTTCCAATAGATTTGTCTGGCCTTTTGAAATCAGTCGATACTCAGGGTGATGCATCTCTAGACCGTCACGCCCGATTTTCATCTCACCAAAACATTGAATCGTTTCACCCCGTGTTAGATTTTGTTTTTGATACTGATTAAAGTGAAAAAATCGAAGCAGTAATGTGCGATTATCATTATCCGATAAATAGCACAATAACTGACGCTGTCGAGTAGGCACTTCTTCAGTGCGATCAATGGTGAGCTCGACGAGTATTTCATCACCTACTTGAGCTTGGTTTAATTTAGTTATTTTTGTTTTGTTTTGATAGCGATGCGGCAAATGAAACAGCAAGTGTTCCAAGTTGTAAATGCCAATGGCATTGAGTTTTTCTTGTGCTTTTGGCCCTAGTCCATTTATCGAAATTATCGAATCAGAAAGTTCATACATCCTGTGAGCATAGTTTAATAGGTGTAATCACAAGGCTCTATTACCATCACAGCATCCATTTCAACCATTGCGCCTTTAGGCAGTTCATTAATGCCAACCGCTGCACGTGCAGGGTAAGGTTCATCAAAGTAAGTGGCCATAATTTCATTAACAATGGGAAAATTATTAAGATCTGTTAAATATACATTGAGCTTGACAATGTCATTCAGACTGCCTTTAGTGGTTTCACAAACAGCCGATAGATTCTTGAATACTTGATGAATCTGGGCGTTGATATTACCCTCAACCATTTCCATGGTTTCTGGCACTAAAGGAATTTGACCCGATAAATAAATGGTTGATCCACCCGTAACGCACACGGCTTGAGAATAAGTACCAATGGCCTGGGGCGCTTTGTCGGTTAATATGATTTGTTTTTGCATAATTAAGTATTGTGTTTTGAATGTCTTAATTATACGAAATTTAATGGTGCCCGGGGCCGGAATCGAACCGGCACGCCCGTGAAGGCGCAGGATTTTAAGTCCTGTGTGTCTACCAATTTCACCACCCGGGCAAAGGGCTTGCGAAAAACAAGGAATTATATACTAAGTAACGGTAAAATTCGATTTTTTGTCTGCGTTGAATTCCATGGGCCTTATTAAGTTAATTATCGTTGTACTGGTTATTTGGTTAGGATTTAGTTTGTTTAAAAAACTAAGAAAGCCTAAAAATAGTCTGGATCAAAACCCACCTTCTGGCAGTAAGATGTTGGCCTGCAGTGTTTGTGATATGCGCATTCCAGAAAACGAAGCCATCATTCAAAACGGCAAAGTGTATTGTTCAAAAGAGCATCTGGAGTAAACAATGAAATTTTTACTTGATTTTTTCCCAATTGCTTTATTTTTTATTGTTTATAAAACCATAGGCCTGTACGCGGCTATTTATGCCATGATTGGTGCAACGGCATTGCAAATGACGGTTACGCGCTATCAAACAGGCAAGTTTGAAAATTCACATTTAATCACGTTTGGGTTGCTGGTAGTGTTAGGCGGTGTAACCTTAGCTCTTCGAGATCCTGCATTTTTAATGTGGAAAGTGAGCGTGCTGTATGTAGTGTTTGCAGTTGCGCTGATCATAAGCATGTGGGTCGGCAAAAAAACACTCTTGCAAAGAATGCTGGGTAAAGAGTTGACCTTGCCACCCCAAGTGTGGAATCAGCTGACGTGGCTTTGGGGCGTTGGCTTTACTGGGATTGCTATTGTTAATGCTTATTATGTGAATTTTGCATTGGACGCTAGAGACGCACTATTTGGCGCTACTGAAATCGACCCTAAAATTGAACTAACAGAATTGGATTGTAGTGCAACTACCGCGGAGCAACTTTGTAATATCGCTCAGCAGACGGAAGAGTCGTGGGTTAACTTTAAGCTTTTTGGTACCATGGGACTAACGTTTGTACTGATTATTATTACCGTGGTTTTTATCTCAAAATACATTAAGGAAAAAAAATGAAGCACACGCCTTTATACCAAGCACACATTGATGCAGGTGGAAAAATGGTCGATTTTGGTGGCTGGGAAATGCCGCTAAATTATGGCTCACAAATCGAGGAGCATCATCAAGTACGCAACGATGCCGGCATGTTTGATGTTTCGCACATGACTGTGGTGGATTTTAAAGGCCTGCAAGCTAAAGTTTTTTTGCAAACGTTAATTGCCAATGATGTCGATAAGTTAAAGACAGAGGGCAAGGCTTTGTACAGTTGTATGCTTAATGAAAAAGGTGGCGTGGTTGACGATTTGATCGTTTATTATTTAAATGATGAAGATTACCGCATGGTGATTAATGCAGGCACAACTGAAAAGGATATTGCCTGGATTAACACCCAAGCTGAAGGCTTTGATGTATCAGTCGAGCCTAAATTTGATTTAGCTATGATTGCTGTTCAAGGCCCTAATGCACGAGCAAAAGTATTTGAAGCCATGCCTGGTGTGGAGGATGTGTGCGGTGAACTTAAACCTTTTAATGCAGCGAGTTTAGGCAGCTTGTTTATTGCTAGAACGGGTTACACTGGCGAGGATGGATTCGAGATTATGCTGCCTGAAAAGTCAGCTGAATTTACTTGGAAAATGCTGCTTGAAGTGGGCGTTAAACCATGTGGATTAGGTGCTCGTGATACGCTTAGATTAGAGGCTGGCATGAGCTTGTACGGCTCAGAAATGAACGATCAGGTTTCACCTTTGGAAGCGGCACTCACTTGGACGGTAGATTTATCTGATGAGGATCGACATTTTGTTGGTCGTGATGCGTTAGAAGCTCTTAGAGACAAAGGCGTTAAAAAAACCATTGTTGGTTTGGTATTAGAAGGAAAAGGTGTGATTCGTGATCATCAAAAAGTTCTGACTAGTCTTGGTGAAGGTAAAGTGACTTCAGGCACTTTTTCACCAACCATGGGAAAAGCCATTGCATTGGCGAGTATGCCAATGGGCGCTGTTGGATCGTGTGAAATTGAGATGCGGAATAAACAAGTTTCCGCTAAAATAGTCAAACCACCATTTGTTCGAGATGGCAAAGTATTAGTTTAAACAGCAAAAATGAAGAATAATTATTAATTAACAACAGGAGTTTGCAAGTATTTTTCTTTTCTACCCCTCAAGGGGGTACTGAACAGAGTACAAGGCAGATTTTCAAAATACGAAAGAGTGTAGTTATCCTACACGACTGAGTGTTTTTAAAGCCTAACACAGTAGAAAGGGAAAAGACGCAGTAAAGAGTATGAGCGAAGTAAGAGACGACAGACAATACACCGAAACCCACGAATGGATTTTAGACAATGGCGATGGCACCTACACCATGGGAATCTCTGATCATGCTCAAGCTTTGTTGGGTGACATGGTGTACGTTGAATTACCGAGTGCTGGTGACGAAGCTTCAGCAGAAGATGAATTTTGCGTGGTGGAATCTGTCAAAGCGGCCAGTGGTGTTTATGCACCTGCTGATTTGGAAATTGTAGAAGCTAATGAGGTGCTAGACGGCGAGCCAGAATTGGTTAACTCAAGTTGTTACGATGATGGCTGGTTGGTGAAGTTTAAGTCGGATGGTATCGACGGTTTAATGGACGCCGCTACTTACTCAAAAACTCTGGACTAATTACCTTTGATCAATTCTTTGGTTGCCTATAAAGGCAAACCTTCGCGCATTGTTAGCCAAAACACTCACAAATTCGAATTAGAATTTGCGGACGGTTCGACGCGCAAGGTTCGAGAAAAAGATTTCCGGTTTATTCATTCCGAATTTATTAAAGTTAATGAGTCGTGCACACATGCAGACGTTGCTGTACTTAGTGATTTTCAAGAAGAAACTCTAACTCTACAAGAAATCACCGAATGGTTGTTTGACGAATACACGGCTCAAAATGCATGGTGCACTTGTTTGTTGGTTGAAGATGGTTTGTATTTCTATTGGCAAAAAGACAAAATTTTTGTACGACCAGCCGAACAGGTTGAAAACATTCAAGCCAAGCGCGACGCCGAAGCGCTCGAGCTTAAGAATCTTGCTCATTGCATTGATAACATTACCAACAATATTTATGATGAGCAGGATCTTCCCTATATTCAACAGATTGAAAAAGTGGCACTTAATCAATCAAAACACACCAAGATACTTTCAGCCATAAACATTGAAAACACACCAGAGGCTGCGTACAAGCTACTCTTAAGACTTAAGTATTTTGATCCTAGTTTTAACCCTTATCCTGCGCGTTTTGATGTTCCAAAAGATGAGGAAATCGAAGTTAATTCACCTGAAGTTGATCGTACGGATCTAACGCATTTACACAGTTATGCGATTGATAATGTCGGATCAACTGATGCCGATGATGCCATTAGTATTGATGGTGATAAAATTTGGGTGCACATTGCCGATGTGTCCGCCATTGTTGTGCCCGGTTCTGATTTGGATGCTTACGCCCAAGAACGCGCATCGAACCTTTATCTGCCTGAGCAAATCTTGCACATGTTACCTATTTCAATTACTGAACTGTGCGCACTGGGTATTAGCGAAACATCCAATGCATTATCGGTTGGTTTTGTTTTGGAAGAAGGGGAAATTAATAATATTGAAGTTATTCGTAGCCTTATTAAAGTGACGAATATCAGTTATGATGAGGCTGACGATTTTTTGGATAAAAACAAACATTTGTCAAAATTAAAGGCCGTGGTTGAGGCGCATAAACAGTATCGAGATGCACACAATGCGATTAGCTTGGATTTACCTAATGTGGACGTTAGATTTAGAGACGACTTGGTTACTATTACTGCTCAAAAATCCAGTCAAAGTCGTGAACTTATTGCTGAGATGATGATCATGGCAGGGCGTGCTATTGCAAAATTTTCAGTTGAAAATGATATCGTTATGCCTTATGCAATTCAAGATGAGGGTGATTTCCCGAAAGAAACTTTGGACAATAAGGGTTCTCTGACTTTGTCAGCGTCGTTTAAAGCGACTAAGTGCTTTAAACGCTCAGCAACTTCGACCAAGCCTTTGCAGCATTATGGCCTGGGACTTGAAGCCTACCTTAGAGTCACCAGTCCACTCAGAAGATATTTGGACTTATTGGTTCATCAACAACTTTCAAGTTTTATTTCGGGTGAAAAAACATTAGAGAAAGATAAAGTTAAGGAAATTATTGGCATCACTAATGCCACAATGCCAGATATTGGTAAAACTACGCGCGCCAGCAATGATCATTACAAGTGTTTGTATTTAATGCAAAATCCTAAATGGCAGTCAGAGGGCGTGGTGGTGGATACACGAGGAGACAAAGCACTGTTCATGATTCCTGAAATTGGTATGATGACTCAAATTAAGTTTAAAACGTTGCCTGGGTTAGATGAAAAAGTGTTGTTAAGAGTAAGCAGTGTTGATCTGGTTGAGCGATCAGTTAATTTCCAGCCAGTTTAGCTCGGTATTAATTTCAATTGCATTACCTTGGCTGGCTGACCAATCGCCTAATACGTAGCGCGTATAACAATCGCCAATGTGCGTATCTTGTCGATGAGTGTGCCCATGGATCAGATCAGAATCAGGATATTTGTTCATTAACTCATCCACTGCAAGTTGGTTGACGTCCATAATTTCACTGGATTTATAATTTTGAGCTTGAATGCTTTTTTTGCGTAATTGTCCACTGATTTTTAAACGTAATTTTTTCCCTAAATGCAGAAATATAAATTTAGTTATTGGGTGCTGTAGAATTTTTTTAAGTTGTTGATAGCCAACATCGTCCGTGCAAAGTTCATCGCCGTGTATCAAGACGTATTGTTTATTGTTGGTTTCAAGAAAATAAGGCTCGCTAATCAATTTGCAACCAGACACTTCCTCAAAATTGGATCCAAGTAAAAAATCACGATTGCCAGTCATGACAAAGACATCGGTGACTGTGCTGAGTTTTTTAAGATGAGTAATTACATTTTGATACGAACTGATGGATAAATCATCGCCCAACCAAGTGTTAAATAAATCACCCAGGATGAATAGTTGGTCGACTTTAGAAGCTTGTTCTTGGCAGAATTTAATGAATAAATTGGTTTTATCCTCCTCGCTGGATGCAAGGTGGAGGTCCGCTATAAGAAGCGAACTTGCCATGTTTACTGAACGTATGCTTTGGTAACAGTGACAGAATCATCAGGCACATCGCCATGTCCAGCTTTGTTGCCGGTCGTTACTTGGTTGATTTTATCCACAATATCAAAACCCTCAACCACTTCACCAAACACACAGTAACCCCAGCCATCTTGGCCTGGAAAATCTAAAAACAAATTATCCGTTGTATTGATAAAAAATTGTGAGCTAGCAGAGTGCGGAGCCGCGGTTCTAGCCATAGCCAGTGTGTATTTGGAATTTTTCAAACCATTTTTTGCCTCATTTTCAATTTCAGCCTTGGTTGATTTTTGACTCATGTCCTCAGTAAAACCACCACCTTGAATCATGAAATTTTCAATCACACGATGAAAAATTGTATCATCATAAAAGCCATCATTCACGTAGTCAATAAAGTTCTGAGCACTGATGGGCGCCTTGTCTGCATCAACGTTAATGTGAATATTGCCCATGTTGGTTTCAAAAATAATCATTGTTTCAAGTCCGTTCGAATAAAAACACAAATTATACTTAAAACATCCTTTCATAAAGGCACTCGTTCGCGTATAATTGCTTTCTTTTTGGTAAGCCTATTTAGGATTTATTATGTACGCAGTTATTAAAACAGGTGGTCAACAGTTTAGAGTATCGGAAGGTGTAACACTAAAGGTTGAGAAGTTAGAAGTTGAACCCGGCAAAAAAGTGACTTTTAAAGAAGTGCTGATGGTTGCTGATGGTGATAAAGTTCAGATTGGAGCGCCAATGGTTGCTAAGGCTACGGTTGAAGCAAAGGTGATCTCACAAGGCAAAGGGAAAAAAGTACACATTTTAAAGTTCCGTCGTCGTAAGCATTCAATGAAGCAACAAGGCCATAGACAGTTGTTTACTGAGATTGAAATCACAAAAATTAAGGCATAGGAGAATAACCCATGGCACACAAAAAAGCAGGCGGCAGTACTAATAACGGTAGAGACTCCGTATCAAAACGCCTAGGTGTAAAAAGATTTGGTGGTCAAGTTGTTTTAGCGGGTAATATCTTAGTGCGTCAAAGAGGCACTAAATTTCATCCGGGCACAAACGTTCGTAAAGGTAAAGACGACACGTTGTTTGCAACTGCAGATGGTAAGGTGGTTTTTGCCAAGAAAGGTAAGTTTATGCGTCAGTACGTTTCAATTGAAGTTGCATAGTTCATAACCAAGTATTATTTTAAAAAGCGCCTTACTGGCGCTTTTTTTTATTTACTTAAACCAATTGGCACAGAGAGTCTTTAATGGTGCGCATCTCAATTTTGTTAATTGAAGCTATTTTTTCTTTAAGTCTTGTTTTTGATAAAGCCCTAATTTCGTAAATACAAGCATCAGAGTCAAGCTTTAACTGATCACGCTTTGTTATTAGAAACCGATAAGGTAAGTTATCTTTAACAATGATTGTTGATAGAGGCATGACAATTACTGTTTGAAATATTGAATTTTCTTTAGATCCACTCATAACAACCGCAGGTCTAAGTTTTCCGATTTCTCCGCCTTTAGCGGGATTAAAATCCACTAAATAAATATCACCTTTGTTCAAATACCGTCCCCTATAGTACTATCTCCAATAGGATCCATTGCTTGTGCTTCTGCGGCTAGTTTTAAGGCATTCATATTTTTATCATCCTCAATTTTTTGTAGAAAAGGTTTAAATTCTTCACGTAATTTTTCTGGCACAAAAAAACCTAATTGTTGTTTCTTTCTGCCATTAATGATATGAATTACCTCATCAGTTTTAAAAAATTTTTCTGAATTCCTCATTTGCGCTAGTGTTGCATTAATCATAATATTGTCTCATTTAGTTTTTACTTATCATTCTATCATATCAATTTTACAAATAGATATTAATTTGTTTATTTTAATTTTCCATAAGATTTAAAAAGATAAAATAGAATTGTTTTTTGTTTACTCTTTAACTTTATTATGAAATACGCAATCGTTTTTCCAGGTCAAGGCTCGCAATCACTCGGCATGCTATCAGACTTATCTGATAATTTTCCCATTGTTAAAGAAGTTTTTACCGAAGCCTCTGATGCATTAGGGTTTGATCTTTGGGCATTAACTCAAGAAGATCAAGAGGCGCTTAATCAAACACAAAACACACAACCTGCGATGCTAGCTGCTGGCTACGCAACCTATAGAGCGCTAACTAGTGAAACTGAATTATCTCCTATTTGTATGGCGGGACACTCTTTGGGTGAGTACACTGCATTAGTGGCTTCAGGCTCACTTGGGTTTACTGATGGTATTAAGCTGGTTCGTACGCGAGCAGAGCTTATGCAGTCAGCCGTTCCAGCTGGCGTAGGTGCAATGGCAGCTATTTTAGGCTTGGAAGATGAAGTGGTGGTTAAAGTATGTGCCGATTACACTGGTGAAGGCATTGTTGAAGCAGTAAACTTTAATTCTAATGGACAAGTGGTGGTTGCTGGTAACAAGGAAGCCGTTGACGCGACTTGCGAAGCCATGAAAGCCGCAGGTGCTAAACGTGCTGTAATATTGCCAGTGAGTGTACCTTCGCATTGTTCGTTGATGGATGATGCGGCAACAGTGTTTGCTAATGCGGTAGAGGCGGTCAGATTTAGCATGGGTGACGTTGATGTATTGCATAACGTTGATGCGGCCAAAGCAACAGACACTAGCGATATAAAAGCAAAACTAGTTGCCCAATTACACAAGCCAGTATTATGGACAGGCACTGTAAAAGTCATGCATAATATGGGTGTTGAGAAGTTAGTTGAGTCAGGTCCAGGTAAGGTATTGGCTGGTTTAACAAGAAGAATTGAAAAATCATTATCTGCAAATGCTGTGCTTGATTCAGCCAATATTGTAACGACTTTAGAGGAGATTAAATAATGTCAGATTTAAATGGAAAAATTGTATTGGTCACTGGTGCAAGCCGTGGCATCGGCCAAGCCATCGCTCTGTCTTTAGGCAATGCGGGCGCTATCGTTATCGGTACAGCAACCAGCGACAAGGGTGCAGATGCAATTAGTGCCACACTTAAAGATAATGGCGTATCCGGACAAGGTATGGCACTTAATGTTACCGATAACGATCAGATTGCTGATGTAATGAAAAACATTGTTGACAACTATGGTGTAGTTGATATCTTAATTAACAACGCCGGCATCACTCGTGATAATCTTTTGATGCGCATGAAAGAAGATGAGTGGGATGATATTATGAATACTAACTTAGCTTCGGTTTATAAAATGTCAAAATCGGTACTACGCGGTATGATGAAAAAACGTGCGGGTCGTATTATTTCTATTGCCTCTGTTGTAGGTGCGATGGGTAATGCTGGGCAAACCAATTACGCTGCCGCTAAAGCTGGGATTATGGGCTTTACTAAATCACTAGCGCGTGAAGTTGGTGCACGTGGCATTACGGTGAATAGCGTAGCACCCGGTTTTATCAAAACCGATATGACTGATGCCCTACCTGAAGAACAAAAAGAAACATTAGCCTCACAAATACCAATGGGTAGATTAGGTACGGTGGATGAAATTGCTGGTACGGTACTATTCTTAGCGAGCGATGCTGGAGCGTATGTGACAGCACAAACTATCCACGTTAATGGCGGTATGTACACGGTTTGAGCCACTTCTTTTTACGTATTTCGTTGTTAAATCCATTTTCTACTTGGTCGCATACTAAATTATTAAAAACTAAATCCAACTGAAAGCACAGAGCTTGAAGTATTGCCTGATCTAGATCCTTGTAGTAAATATAAAATATCATTCTCATCGTCATGATGAGAAGCGCCATAAGCAATGGCGGATGTGCCTTCATAGCTTCCCAACGCAATACTAATGTGCGACTTCCCGTTGCTAGCAGCGGTAACTCCAGTCATTGCAGCCACTTGAGCTAGGCCATTTTTCATTTTATTAATATCTGCCGTGTTGTTATTGATCAAGCCTAGGTTGCTATCAATGCTGTTCGTATTATTAGTAATTGAGGTGTTTTGCGTTGTGTTAGTAGTATTGATTGAACTGATATCTGATGAATTGCTTGATATGTTGTTAGTATTACTTGTGGTAAGATCATCAACATAAGTTTTTGTGGTGGCATGATTGGCCGAAGTTGGCGCTTGTACGCTCAGTGTGCCTTTAATGGTCGTACTGTGTGAGGTGCTGGTACCAATTTGTAAATCATTGTTACTGGATGCAATTTCATCCTTGCCACTACTGGTAGTGGAAGCGTCTTCTAAGGTGACGGAATTTTTACCAATGTGCACAACATTGCCAACTGTGCGAATCATACTATTACCACTACTGTCTTTTAAGGTGTTGATGATTAGGTTACCATTGATAGTTACCTCCTGTGTGGCAAAATCACCATAAATAAGTGGCGATGCAGTATCGCTGTTTGAGATATACAACTTATCAGATCCAGTCTCATTGTAACCAGCCTTATGACCAATCATGACATTGCCAGATCCAGCCGTGTTAGTGTAACCCGCTCGGTAACCAACAGCAGTATTAGTATCGCCATTAGCGCTGCTCAGTGCAGCATTACCAACCGATACGTTGTACGAACCAGTAGTGTTACTGAGTTGGGCATCGTCGCCAATGGCAGTATTAGAACCACCAGTGGTATTGGCTTTCATGCTTTGGTTGCCAAGCGCTGTATTGTTGGATCCTGAAGTATTGTTCCTAAGAGCGTAATTACCATTGGCGGTATTATCCGAGCCTGAAATATTATCACGCATGGCGTAATTACCCATTGATGTATTGTCATTACCTGATGAATTAGACCTCATAGAATAGTTACCGACAGCAGTATTTTTATCGCCTACAGTGTTGTCTGATAAAGCGTAATTACCAATAGAAGTGTTGCTGGTTCCACTGGTATTATCTTGTAAGGCGTAATTACCCACCGCGGTATTTTTATCGCCCGTGGTGTTGTATTTTAAAGACTCAAAACCAACAGCCGTGTTGTCGTCACCAGTGGTGTTATAACGTAAAGAGTAGCTACCCACCGCTGTATTTTGTTTACCAGTAGTGTTATTTCGCAGTCCAAAATAACCAACGGCTGTATTGTTAAGACCACTGGTATTGCTCTTCATTGCAGAATCACCAACCGCCACATTTTTACTGCCTGTGGTGTTATTGAGCAATGCGTTAGTACCCGTTGAAGTGTTTTCGGATAGGGCTTGAGTTGAAAGAAAAATAATAGATATAAAAATAATTTGTCGCATTTAAGGGCCTCTTTAAATAATAAAAAATAAAGAATCCCCACAGTCTTATAAGATGTAAATTTTACCTAGCTAAAAAATAAAATATTCCAAGATTGCTATATAAAGTGGTTAGAATACTAAGGATGTGGAGTCATTACGGTGACTAATTGCCTTTTCTACGATTTTTAAAAAATTGAGAAATCAGGCTTGAGCATTCACTCTCAAGAATGCCCCCTTGCGCTTGCAGTTGATGGTTAAAGCACTTACTTGTTACCAAGTCTTGGCACGAACCACAAACACCGGTTTTCTTATCATAAGCACCAAATACGACACGCGATACTCGCGCATGAATCATTGCACCCAAGCACATCGTGCAAGGCTCTAGAGTTACATACAAAGTTGTATTCGGTAGGCGATAATTATTTAGCCTCTTTCCCGCCACGCGTAATAATTGAATTTCTGCATGAGCAGTCGGATCATTGTTAGAAATAGGTTGATTATGCGCACTAGCAATCAGTTGATCATTTTTCACTAAAATCGCACCTACCGGAACCTCGTTTTTTGCCTGAGCAAACCTTGCCTGCTCCAAAGCAATCTTCATCCATTTTTCATCTAATGATGAGTCTATTCCCATTCAATGGTGGCCGGTGGTTTACCAGAAATATCGTACACTACGCGTGAGACACGATTGATTTCATTCATGATTCGATTGGAGACAAAGTCTAGGAAATCATACGGTAATCGAGCCCAACGAGCCGTCATAAAGTCAATGGTTTCAACGGCTCGTAGTGCTACAACGTAATCATAGCGCCTTTCATCGCCAGTGACACCAACTGATTTTATTGGAAGGAATACAGTGAAGGCTTGATCGACTTTATCGTATAAATTATGATTGTATAATTCTTCCATAAAGATCGCATCTGCCTCACGTAAGATTTTTGCATATTCTTCTTTCACTTGACCAAGGATACGCACACCAAGTCCAGGCCCCGGGAAAGGGTGTCGATAGAGCATGTGTGCAGGAATACCAAGTTTTACGCCAATGGTACGCACCTCATCTTTAAACAATTCTTTTAAAGGCTCTACTAATTCAAATTTTAAATCTTCCGGCAAACCACCCACATTATGATGTGATTTAATTACTTTAGCTTTTCCTGATTTAGCGCCGGCTGATTCAATTACATCAGGATAAATCGTGCCTTGAGCTAGGAATTTAATATTATCAAGATTTTTGGCTTCTTCTTCAAATACCTCAATAAATGCACCGCCAATGATTTTACGTTTTTTCTCAGGATCTGCTTCATCAGCCAGTGCATCATAGAACTTCTTTTGAGCGTTAGCACGAATGACTTTTACACCCATGTTGTCAGCAAAAGTTTGCATCACCTCATCGCCTTCGTTCAAACGAAGTAGGCCATTATCAACAAACACACAAGTAAGTTGATTACCAACGGCTTGATGAAGCAATGCCGCCACTACCGATGAATCGACACCACCCGATAAACCTAGTAATACGTTGTTATTACCGACTTGATTCTTAAGATTTTCGATTAAATCAGTGATGATGTTATCAGTGGTCCAGTTTTTTTCGCATTTGCAAATACCACTGACGAAGCGATCTAAAATATGCGTACCTTGTTTAGTATGGGTTACTTCTGGATGGAACTGTAATCCATAATAGTGTTTTTTACTATTAGCAAAACCAGCAATGGCGCAATTATCCGTTGATGCGATTAGCTTAAAGTCTTTAGGTAGTTCATTAACCTCAATGCCATGACTCATCCATACATCTAATAGGGCGTTGCCTGCATCGTGAGTATCATCACGTAAATCAGTGAATAAATGACATTCATCGTCTTCACACTTAATTTGTGCGAAGCCATACTCGTGTTTATTAGCCGAGGTAGCTTTGCCACCGAGTTGCATTGCCATGGTCTGCATGCCGTAGCAAATACCTAGTATCGGCACCCTAAGATCGAAAACAATTTGTGGCGCTCTAGCAGAGTCATCCGTGGTTACTGTGTCAGGGCCTCCAGATAAGATAATGCCTTTAGGGTTGAAGTCCTTAATAAAATCCACATCCACATCATAAGGAAACAATTCACAGTAGACGCCAATTTCCCTAACACGACGAGCAATTAGTTGCGTATATTGAGAGCCAAAATCAAGAATTAAGATCTTGTCGCTGTGAATATTTGTCATAATAGCTATGTCTTTTGTGTAAACCTAGTATTTTAATGAAAATTTTAGACCGCTACATTGCTAAAACACTGCTGAAGTATTCTTTATCCGTTATGGTAGTGTTGGTAGGGATTTTTGCATTTTTTAAATTCTTGGAAGAGGTGGGTGATATTGGTCGTGCTAGCTACACACTGTTTGATGCCTTGGCCTACGTTGGACTCTTAATCCCTTCTATAGTTTATGCGCTGTCTTCGTTGATTATCTTGCTTGGTTGTATTTTAGGTTTGGGTTATTTAGCTGGTAATAGCGAGCTGATCATTATGCGTGGTGCGGGTATTTCAGTAGTAGAAATCACCAAAACAACACTTAAAGTAAGCCTTGTTTTTATCGTTATTATGATTATTTTTGGAGAGTTTATCTCACCTTTATTTTCTGATTATGCAAAAAAATATCGTGCTCAAGCGTTAGGTGAAAGTGTGATTAGTTCGAGTCAACAAGGATTTTGGTTAAGAGATGGTAATAATTTTATTCAGGTTGATAAAAACATTGATGGTAGAATTTTCGAAAAAATTACTTTGATTAATTTAAATACGCCCAGCACACTGGATTCCGTTGTTTATAGCGATAAAGCTGTTTTTGATGGAAAAAACATGGTTTTACAAAAATCAAATTATCATCAAATTAATTCCGATCAAGAGTTTGCAGCAATAGATCAAAAAACTTTGCAACAATATCTTACTGAAGTGGCTTTTGACCAGGAGTTAATTAAGTCGTTAAAAAAAGAGCCGAAAGAATTTTCAACTTGGCAATTATTTAGGCGTGTTCAGTTTTTATCCAACAATGACTTGTCTGCAGATATTTACGAGGTAGAGCTTTATCAGCGAATCATGAAACCATTAACGTTAATCGCCATGATTATCCTTGCCCTTCCTTTTGTATTTGGGTCGCTCAGAGATTCATCATTAGGGCGCAAGATTTTTACAGGTGTGGTCATCAGTTTATTTTTTGAACTATCATCTAGGCTGGGTGGCATGATTTCACTAAGATTTGATTTGAATCATTTACTGAGTGCCTCTTTGCCAACGATAGTGGTATTTGTGCTTGCTATTTTTATGCTTCGTCGAGTTTCAACAAGGTAATATGGCACAAACCTTAGCTCAAAATACCAAGCCTAAAGTTAAAAAACCGAATCGTTTTCAGGTATTGTTGCTCAATGATGATTACACAACCATGGATTTTGTGGTTGAAGTTTTAACGAAATTTTTTTCAAAAAGTGAAGAGGCAGCGCAAGCGATTATGCTAAAAATTCATTTGGAAGGTGAGGGAATTTGCGGTGTTTATCCACATGACATTGCACAAACAAAGGTTTCACAAGTAATTGATTTTTCAAGAAAAAAAGAACAACCGTTGATGTGTGTTATTCGTGAATTAAAGGCTTAGCGTATAATAATAAAATAGATAAGAGGATACTTTTTATGATTGAAACAGGGCTACAACAAGAGATTAATTTTGTCATGACTCAGGCGAGAAATAATCGTTTAGAGTTTGTTACTGTCGAGCATTTGCTTTTGGCGTTGCTTAATATTGATGAGATTATTACTTTTTTGCGTAATAAGCGTGTCAATGTTGATGAGCTTAGAGCGGAGTTAGAAGAATACATTGATTCACATACACCGCTCATTGCACAAGATTCTGAGATTGATATTGTACCCACAGTAGGTTTTCAGCGTGTATTACAGCGCAGTGTTTATCAAGCGCAATCAGCACAAAAAACCACTGTTTATGCCATGAATGTGTTGGTGAGTATTTTTTCTGAAAAAGAATCTCATGCGGTTTATTTACTAAAGCTCAATAATATTTCTCGTTTGGATGTGATGGAAGGTGTTTCAACGCAAATGCCAGAATCGACTGAAGAGAAGCCGAGAATAGAAAATAATAATAAGAAATCCAAAAAATCAGCGCTGGAAGCTTACACCTCTAATTTGTGCGATAAAGCTCGCCAAGGAAAGATCGATCCTTTACTCGGTAGAGAAGAAGAAGTAACACGCACGGTACAAGTGTTGTCTAGGAGGCGAAAAAATAATCCGCTATTTGTGGGTCAGGCAGGCGTTGGTAAAACAGCTATTGCCGAAGGAATTGCCAAAAAAATTATCGATGGAAAAGTGCCAGAAGTACTTAAAGAGGCTAGTATTTATTCGCTTGATATCGGTGTATTGATTGCGGGTACTAAATATCGCGGTGATTTTGAAAAGCGTTTAAAAGCTGTACTGACTGATTTGGAAAAAATACCACACGCAATTTTGTTTATTGATGAAATTCACACGCTAATTGGTGCAGGTAGTGTTTCAGGTGGCTCGTTAGATGCGTCGAATCTACTTAAACCTGCTTTGGCTGATGGTACACTTAGATGCATGGGTTCAACCACGTATGAAGAGTATCGAAGAGTGTTTGAAAAAGACCACGCGCTCACGCGCCGTTTCCAGAAAATTGACATTGATGAGCCCTCCGTGGATGATACGGTTAAGATCTTACACGGCCTTAAAAAATACTACCAAGATCATCACAAGGTTAAGTACTCTACCGCGGCACTAACCTGTGCCGCTGAGCTTTCACATCGCTATATAACCGACCGTCGATTACCCGATAAGGCTATTGATGTGATTGATGAAGTGGGTGCATTGCAACAAATTCAACCCAAATCAAAACGAAAAATAAACATTAACGTTGCTGATATTGAAAATATTATTGCCAAGCTTGCACGCATTCCATCAAGGCAGGTTACCAATGATGATAAGTCGTTACTTAAAAATCTAGAGTCCGAGCTTAAGCTTGGTGTGTTCGGTCAGAATGATGCGGTAGAAAGTTTATCTACTTCTATCAAGTTATCACGTTCGGGCTTGGCACAAGTTGATAAACCAATGGGATCATTCTTATTTGCCGGCCCTACAGGCGTAGGTAAAACTGAAATTTGTAAGCAATTAGCACGCATCATGGGTGTGAAATTATTGCGCTTTGACATGAGTGAATACATGGAGCGCCATTCAATTTCCAAACTAATCGGCTCCCCACCGGGTTACGTAGGCTATGACGAAGGAGGCCTATTAACCGAAGCAGTTAACAGTAATCCATACGCTGTATTACTACTTGATGAGATTGAAAAAGCACATCCAGATATTTTTACTTACTATTGGCAAGTAATGGATCATGGTAAATTAACGGATGCCAATGGTCGTGAGATTGGATTTAAGAACCGTAATTTGGTCATGACATCCAACGCTGCGCCACAAAGCCATACAAAGGTCTTTCCATTGGCTTAGCGAGCCAGACTATTCATTGATTATGGAGGAGAGCTAAAAACATTTACCCCTGAGTTTAGAGAAAGTCAGTTTGTCCTGAGCGATTGGACACATTGCGCTTGATACTATTCTTGAAGAGTAATATTTACTAGCGGACAATAAAAAGCCGCTCATTTTAGATAGCGGCTTTTTATTGGAATTTTTTAAAGAAATTTATTTAATTTTTGTTTCTTTGTACATCACATGCTTTCTAACAACAGGATCAAACTTTTTAACTTCCACCTTTTCTGGGTGAAGACGTTTGTTTTTAGTTGTTGTATAAAAATGACCAGTTTTAGCTGATGATACTAATTTAATCTTTTCTCTCATGCCTTACTCCTAAACCTTTTCGCCACGTGCGCGGATTTCTGCTAATACGGTATCAATGCCTTTCTTGTCGACAATACGCAAACCCTTTGCAGTTAACTTTAATTTTACAAAACGATTTTCACTCTCCACCCAAAAACGGTGCGTGTGAAGATTTGGATAAAAACGACGACGCGTTCTGTTGTTCGCGTGTGATACATTATTACCACTAATCGGACGTTTACCGGTGACCTGACATATCTTCGCCATAACTAACTTACCAAAAATCTAAAAGAAAGGAATTATACTTAAAAAATACAAGTTTTCAAAGCTAAATTATATAAATATCCTATTTACTATTGGACCAACAAACGGTATTATAACCACCCATTGGAGGGATGGCAGAGCGGCTGAATGCACTGGTCTTGAAAACCAGCAAGGGTTAATACCCTTCCAGGGTTCAAATCCCTGTCCCTCCACCATTACTGCTTAGAACAACTAAAATATAATGCCAAAAATTCGCTACACCATCTCAGGCATTACCAAAGACGGACAAAAATTCAGACCGAGCGATTGGACCGAGCGTTTAGTCTGTATTCAGCCTGAACAATTAAAGCGCTACAACGGGCACCTAAAGATTAAGAAGATTAATGGCATTAAATCCATCGTATTTGACGATCAGCTGGAGTATGCCTGCTCATTCACTTACGAACGCATCCTTTCTTTTGCCAAAACTAATCACTTAAACGTTACTCAAGAAATAATTGAAGACGATAAATAGCTCGTACTAATCAACATAAGGGCCGTGCTGATAGATCGGCTGATGATGCGGCAAACCGCAACAAAACATAAATTCACTGTCTGTCTTTGCTTGGATAGATAAATTCTGCTCTTCATCAGCTTTAATCAGCAACGATTCGGTTGAGCTAAGTGTCTCGCCCGCCAAAATAATATCACCTGATAACGCATAAATAACCGCATTAAGCCCTTGATTAATATAGATTTGGTATTGTTTATTTTGTTCGAGATTTACATGCTGATAAGTAATATCTGTATGCAATTCAATCGGCGATCCCTCGCCAACAATCGTCCGACAATAGCCACCTTCAAAAGTAGTGACGGGCAAATTTTTACTTAAAACCTGTTGATAACTGGGATTGGTTGTTTTTAAATGCTTGGGCAAATTAATCCACAGCTGAATACCGACACTCTGATCTTCTGTTGCCGGTATTTCTGAATGCACTATGCCTGATCCTGCACAAAACACCTGAGCCCCACCTTTACTAACAAAGGCATCATTACCTAAATTGTCTTTATGGTGCATGCCACCGGTCAACATATAGGTAATCGCCTCAAAGCCACGATGAGGGTGGTCTGGAAAGCCGTGTCCAGCAGAAACATTAAAATGATCCCACAATACAAACGGATCAAAATTCATTCGTTGCGATATTGGAAACAGTCGATTAACAACCACACCATCGCCTTCGAGTGTTTCTTGCGGATAAGCTTTAGTCAACATATCCAAATTTTCTTGTAAATCGTGCATTATTCATACTACAATATTAGCATGATTATCGGCATTCCACAAGAAATTAAAATTCATGAGTATCGCGTCTCTCTCACCCCTGAGGGTGCTGCTAGACTAGTCGATTCTGGACATCAAGTACTTGTCCAATCTCATGCGGGTGAGGCGGTTGGTTTTTCAGATCTTGACTATCAAGCATCGGGCGCTAAGATTGTGGCATCTGCCCAGCACGTATTTGATCAGGCGGAAATGATCATCAAAGTAAAAGAGCCTCAGCCAGATGAATGTGCATTGTTAAAAAAGGGTCAACTACTATTTACTTATCTGCATTTAGCTGCAGACCCCATACAAACTGAACTACTCA
>FUWD013174743.1_pt1 | contig 65358 bp, 55 predicted proteins | sample 1063281 | NCBI WGS metagenome assembly FUWD01 (sample SAMEA79048168, study PRJEB19326) | metagenome | biome: marine | reverse complement strand
CAGATCTACTTGATAAACAACTGTTAAACAACGCACTGTGGAGCTATCATTTGGAATCCTGTGACGATCGTATAGATGACTGCCCTATAGAATTAGACACCGTGGATATTCGACGGTTATTAACGCCCTTTTTAGCGCAAGCACCGTATGCATGCGATTCATTTACTGTGAGTCAACAAAATGATCATCATTTACATGCGGATGATCTATACAGTAATACTTACTGTAGCATAGTGTTGGAAACACTGTTTGATGTGGATGGTTCGGGCGCAGCGTTTCTAACTGAAAAGACTTTTAAATGTCTCAAGCACGGGCATTTATTTGTTATAGCAGGCGGGCCGGGTAGTATAGCTACACTGCGTAGTTTGGGCTATAGAACCTTTGATCATTGTATAGATCATTCATATGATAGTATACACAACAATACTGATCGTTATCGTGCGCTACGCAGTGAAATAGCTCGTTTAACAAACCTGGACTTACATCAACTATACAGTGATTGTCGCGCGGATTTAATACACAATCAACAGTTATTTTTGGCATCGAAAAAGGATCGTTTAAATAGCTTACTAGAAAGATTAAACTTATATTATGACCAATAGAATTAACAGCTACACGTCGTGGCAACCCCTGGAAGAAGTCATTGTTGGGCGAGCATATCCCCCGGATTATTTTGACTTTATTGACAATGCGCAAGTGCGCGAGCAAATGAGTCAGATACTGTCAGAAACAGCAGAAGATTTAGATCGCTTACAGCGTACAATAGAACAGTACGGTGCTCGAGTGCGTAGACCTGACATTATGTCAAAGGATCAATTTCAATGGTTTCAAACACAGGGTGGGGGTGCTCCTCTGCCGCCATTGACACCTAGAGATTGGCAGATCACACTGGGACAAAAACTTCTACGTGTGCTTAATATGAAGGAACTGGATCGAATATGTGCAGACTATGCAGATCAAGTTGTAAATCCACATCGCAGTGATTGGGACCCAGACTGCATACTAAACGGTGCATCAGCTAGTTGTATAGTACGTGTGGGCCGTGATGTATTCTTTGATAATTCCGACTTCCTGCGGCCAGAACAGACTCGCTGGATAGTAGACAACGTGCTAGGACCGGAGTATAGAGTACACGAAGCCATCACAGACGGGCACGGAGATGCTGTGTTTGCCATATTAAAGCCCGGTGTTATACTGTCAAGCAAGCATGATGTTAATCTAGATCTAGCACGTGATTTTCCTGGTTGGGAAGTATTAAAGATTTGGGACAGCTCAATTTGGGCTGCCATGGAAATGGGCAAATTCAAGTACGAGCAATCGCCGGGTGCTTGGTATGTACAAGGCTCTACACCCACGCCAGAGTTTGCATCCTTTGTAGACACATACTTGAACAAATGGACTGGCTTTGTGGCTGAAACAGTGTTTGATGTCAACTGCTTGGTATTAGACGAAGAAAACGTTATCTTCTCAGCCTATAACCGTGATGTGTTTGACTTCTGTCGTCGTCATAGAATAAACCCTATTATTTCAGAACTGCGTCACAGCTATTTCTGGGACGGTGGAATCTCATGTTGCACGCAGGATCTACGCAGACGCGGTGGACTAGAAACCTACTTATAATGTATCAGTACAGTGAGATTCGTGCTGTGCATCTTGAACTCAGCAGCTGTTGCAATGCTGAATGTCCCATGTGCCCAAGAAATCTACAGGGCTATCCCTACAATGAAGGCTATGAAGAACACAGCATGACCCGGGCCGCGGCGGAGACTATATTTCCTCCGGAGTTTGTGGCTCAGTTGCACAAGCTGTTGATCAATGGCAATTTTGGGGACATGGTAATGAATCCTGACTCCGTGCCCATTGTTGAGTATTTTCGCCAGCATCAGAGTCGTCAATTGGAAATCGAAATACACACCAATGGCGGCGCACGAAGTCCAAAATTTTGGCAACAATTGGCCAGCACCGGTGCTGTGGTGTATTTTGCCTTGGACGGGCTAGAGGACACTCACAGCCTGTATCGTCGCCGCACTCGGTACAGCACAGTGATTCGCAATGCTCAAACGTTTATTGCAGCAGGTGGCCGGGCTGTGTGGAAAATGATTGATTTTGAACACAATCGTCATCAACACAGTCAGGCTCGTGATCTCAGCGTCAGCATAGGATTTGAACGCTTTGAGTTGATACACAGCACACGTGAATCCAGTGCTGTGTACAATGCGCAGGGCTATCTTGAATCTGTGATCGGCGCTCCGGAATCAGCACCCTTGTTGGTGGGTCCGCTGTTGCGTCATCGTGACCAGGGTGAACTACAGGCTCATCAAGTTGGGGTTCAAGTGCAACCCTGTATTCAGTGTGAAGTTCTGCCACAACGCAGTGTGTATATCAGCAGTGTGGGTCGTGTGTATCCTTGCTGTTATTTGGGATTCAGTCCTGAAACCTATGGGCGCAACAGTTACATGGGTGCTGCCAACCGCCAACTAAGGCCTTTGATCCGGGAAAACTCTGCCCTGGAACACTCTATACAGCATGCTGTTCAGTGGTTTCCAGCTGTGTCTCAATCATGGTCTCAACCCACAGTGGCTCAGGGTCGTTTGATACATTGCAATACAGTGTGTGGGCGTGCTAACGCCAGTTCAACCACTTGAGTGTTTTTTGCTCAAAACAGTCAGTGTCAAGTGCATGGTCGCCTGCTGTAGCAGTGCCAATGATTCGACTCAATTCCTGTGCCAGAGCTTGATTATTGTGTGGGTTCAAATGATTGGGTCTGGTGTCTGCAAACAACTCAAATTTGGTAGCGCCCAGTTCATTCAAGCTCACAGCAGCCAAAGGTGTGGTTATGTTGATGCCCTGTAGATGGTGACGTTGATCAAGACTCCAAGGAAAACTGTGCAAGTGTACCAACTTCGAATGTGACCAAGTTCTGGAAATCTCCTGAAACCATGCTGCCTGTGCCCATTGCGCATAGCTCAGATCAAAGATATGTCGATGATACAGTTGTACTGCTGTGGCCAGTTCTGTGGTAGGTCGTGCAGAGTGATCAATCTGGCCTATAGCTGGGTTGTCTGTGGGTATGCGTTCGGCATTGGTGTGTGCAAATACCAACACAGCAGTGTGGCCCAAGTGTGCAGGATGCACATGCTGTAGCCAGTGCCGCGCTGCCCACCATGATTGCCCAGCTCCTTCGGTGTAGCAGATTAGATTTAAATCCAACAGATCTGCCAGTTGCTGCGGCCAATGCTGGGCCGAACTACAAAAGCTGTCGCCTACTACTATGATGTTGTGCCGACTCATTAGCTACAGACCCGGACACCATACTGCTGTTCAAATCTATCGGCATCTGCACGATCGTTGACCATGGGCTCTCCACGTATGTTCAAGCTGGTGTTTAACAGCATAGGGCAACCAGTCATCACATACCATTTTTCCAACAGTTGTCGGATTCCTGAACCATCGTTACGAACTGTTTGTATACGACTAGTGCCGTCAACGTGAACAATAGCAGGAAATAGGTCAGGATGCCTACAACGACCGACCACTTGCATATACTCAGTGCTACAGAAGCCGCGAGGGACGTCAAAATAATCATGAACATGCTCCTCCAGAATGACCGGCGCAAAGGGTCTATATTGTTGTCTACGTTTGATTGCATTTACACGCTCCTTTATGTTGGGGCCACGTGGGTCTGCCAACAAGCTACGATTGCCCAACGCTCTTGGGCCAAACTCTGCTCTACCACTAGCTACACCAACAATGCCGTCAGTAACAAGATGATCAAGAATGCTGTTAACAGGGTACGGCCCAGGGATATTACGTCCCAACGAGGCTCCCACCCAGTTAAGTGCTTGCCCATACGCCAAAGCGGCTCCCCCAAGACTACTACCAGCATCGCCAGGGCAAGGCATAATCCATACACTGTCAAAGTATTCTCCTAATTGTCTATTGGCCAAACAGTTCAACGCAACACCGCCTTGATACACCAAATTGGTGCTGAATCCAAAGCTGCGTGCTCGGCGCATCACTGAGCTTATTAGAGTTTCTGCCAGCATTTGTGCGCTGGCAGCTAGATCTTGATCTGTGGCCATGTTCAAATACTCTGCATCAATGCCCAGGTGCAGGTTGTCTCGAAACACTATGTCAGCTTCGTTGGCTATTAAATCTCTGTGCATGCGCTGATACCAAGTGGGTTGTCCCCAGGCACTCATGCCCATTGTGATGTATTCTTCGTCTAGTGGGTGTAGGCCAACTCGCTTAGTAACAGCACTATAAAAGAGCCCGATACTGTGCGGATAACGTTGTCCCCAAAGTCGTTGATATGTTGCATGGCCTTTTCGATCATATTCTGCTCCCCATATTGATATTGTGTCAAATTCTCCTATGGCATCTATTACCACTACAGTGGCTCTATTGTAAGGGCTAGTTTGAAAACCTGCAGCAGCGTGGCTCAGGTGATGATTGTGTGTACTGATCGTGGGTAGACGTTGCATACCGGGCAATTGACGGCGTAATACTTGCCCAGCAGTGAGGTTGCTCCAATCAATGCCCTGTCCTGTGCGCAAATTGCGCAGTTGTTTTAACCACGGACGTTCATAGTAAGCTATGTGATCAATGGGCTGATTCAATACTTCGCGTACCAGCGCCGGATCAATGTCAGCATCATTCTTGCGTTTTGAATAACGTTCCGAGTGCCCAGCAAATAGGATATCGCCGCGATTGTTGATCAATGTAACAGCAGCATCATGAAATCCTGCTGAAACACCCAATATATGTTGTAATTTCATTTGTAGATAAAAGGGTCTCTTTTGCGTAGTTCTTTTAGTTTTTTTCTGTAGCGTAGCTCTAACCGTACGCGGTCAATCAATCGGCGAATCCATTGCATGTTGTCATAGTCCTTGAATAAGTGCAATCTGGCGACTCTGATAGTCAGCGTCCTGCCAGTTGTATGTATATGTAGCTCGAGCTGTGCCGGTGGTTATTTTATACACATCCATGTGGTCAACCAGCTGAGTCCAAATCTGCTGTGGATCTTCAGTGCCAAAACTGCGTTGTAAATCAACTTGACCCACCTGCGGATGCCCAATGGTAAGATTGGGATCATAAGGGTCAAACCCGTTGGCTGTCAACCAATGTGCAAAGTCTGCTAACTGTTGTTGTTGAAAGTCATAGCCCGAAGGATCCTGCGCCCATTCTATGTCAAAATCCCCGGCAGCCAAGGTCTGGGCTCTCAGCGTAGTAGTTGTTAACTCCGTGATACGACTGTCACGTCCTTCGTCATGAAACACTTCCCAGTGGTGCTTGCCAATGGCTTTGTTAACACCCACATATACGCCGCCTGTGCGTCTACTGATAGTGTCAATTCCAAACAGCTCTAAATCAGCAGGTTCTAACTCAAAACGTGGTGCATTTAACCAGCACATCAACTGACTTGGACGTTGCCATGCAGGTGCTGAAATTTGTTTGCGCCAGCTCAGTGCCCAGGATTCAAACTCGTGACACAGTAGGTTTAACTGACGTATGTGCCACTGGGTGGCTGGCGTGGCTGCTGTGTAGTAAGCACTCATAGCACCATTGACACCCTGTAGATCTTCAAAGTAACGATGCAGTTGATTCATGCGGTGTTGCTGTAGTTTGCGACCCGGCTGACCCTCACCCACAGGCCCTGCATGCACTGTGTTGTCAATGTCAAAATGATCCTGGATAGTGTAGCCAATGTCTGCGTCGTTGATGGCTTGTATACTGCGATTTATAGCTGCGCACAAGTATTCACCGTTGCGTGCTGAGTCAGCAAACCCAAACCAGCAGTAGTTCTTTTCCAAGTGATAGTTGTTGTGCAACAGATTGTTCAATGCTGCCAACCATTTGACACTGAGACTGTTGTTGTACACAGTGATATACACAGGCAATATTGCGCCTGTTTGGGGGTTGCGTAACTGTATTTCGATGTTATCCAATGCTGTCATACCATGCTTTCATTTCTGTGTCTGCGCTTAATATAGCCCCCAGGGTGAGCTTGTGCGGGCGTATGTGTTCTAATTGTAATATACGTTGCTTGCCAACCTGTGCAGCAGCAGCAGCTTCGCTGTGTCCCCATTGTTCAGCAAAGGTTGGCCGTGTTTTTAGCTGTAGCAGCACGTCCTGTAATGCGCCTGTGGGTAACTGTGCTGTCAAACGGTCCACTGTGCGATCCAAGAGTTCACGTGGCAATGCCAATGGGCTCAATAGGATATCTGGAGTAAAACTGAATATGACTTTGGCCAGGATTTCACTGTTGGTTTCTTGGGCTAATTGCACAATACGTTCAACTTCAAACAGGCCTGGTAGGGTAAGCGTAAAGTCGATTCTGCACTGGCGGCTGTAGCGTCTGTGGTCGCAGGCTTGGCGGTAGTTAGCAAGCCATTGGTTGTAGTCAAGTCCGGTGCGTATGTATTCACCAATTTCGCCGGTTCCATCCAGGCTTGCACATATTTGATAGTCGCGCACATGATCAAGGATGTCGCTAAAAAGATTAACGCCCCGATAATCCACCCTGGATAAGTTTGTGTTGTATCTTGCATATACTCGTGGTCCATGTCCTAATTCAATGATTCTCTGCATGTAGCGCCAGTGTTGCTCGTACATCAGCGGTTCTCCGCCTACCCAGTACACTTCTTCTACACGTCCTTGTTCCACTGCTTGAGCAAATTCCGCCTCAATTTGACTGTCTTGAAACTGGGAGATTTGTTCACGTACTGCTGGACGCATCCAATTATTCTTGGGATTTGTCCAGTTGATCATGTTGTGTTGACGTTGTTCGCTTTCCCATGCCGAGCTCAACATATCCCCGCACATACGACATTTAAAGTTACACAAGTTTGAGAATCTATAGTCCCAACTCACAGGCTGACCGTGGTAGTAGCCTGAATCAGGATCTGTGTCCTGCATGGCTTGATTGTAGCGATCTTTAAACAAGTGCCAAAAATACGTACGATAAACGTCGGTGTTCAACAATTGTTCATTGCATACAGCACATTCTGGCAGAGTTTCTCCGGCCATCATGCGCCTACGTACACTGCGCATGTGCTCACTATTCCAGTGTTGCTTCAAGGTCATGGGTGCATACTCACCAGTACCTGCGTCTGTGTCTATGTACTGTTGAAAGCTCTGTGCAGGTTCTCTTGATGCACAGCACATACGCCGTTCTGTTTGCGGACTAAGATAGGTGTGTGTCCAAGGCGCCATGCACAGTGTGTCAGGTTTGTTCAAAGTCATATCCAATTAATTGAGCAAATTCTGGAGCCACACGGGCCAAATTTTCACTGCGTTTAAAGTCCAAGTCACGTAGATTCATGCGCAACAGATTGCCGTCCAGGCTGTTGCCACGCAACATAAAGTCTGCGACCCGTTCAAATTCTGCTTGAATTGTTGGGGATACCTGTGCTGTGCGCAGGCGTTGGGCAATCACTGTTTTGGCCGACTCTGGCAGGGTGCTGATACTGAAATAGTAGGCATCATGCATCATGTTCCAGTACACAAAATCAAAGTTCTGCTGATCGATCCAATTGGCCACTGTTTCAAGATAGTACACATTGAACACATTGATTGTGCAACAGGCCTGTAGTGTGATGTTTGGGCAACGTTCGCGCAACTGTGTAAATAGTGCAATATTGGCAACTACTTCTGCCCAACGAGCATTGGTGCGCTGATATTCAAATCGTTGTTGTACATCGTCTATGCTGATGGCTATTTCCACGTGTTTAAAGTGTTGCCATATCTCTTCAGCTTCTGCAGGGTACTGTGTACCATTGGTGTTGTAGTGTATTTCTATGTTGGCAGCACGTCCTGTGTCCACTAACTTTTGTAGCAGTTGAAAATGCTCTCGGATCATAAATGGTTCGCCACCTGTGAACTCTATGTAACGTACTGCATCTAAATGTTGATCTAAATCTGCCCAAAACTCTGCACTTTCTCTGGGCCATGCCCCTTCTTTCAGCATTTGATAAGCAAAGCTACCGCGTGTTTCTTCTTGACGGTTGTATTTGATTTCTTCTGCAGCAAACTGACTGGAACTCCAGGATCCGCAGATACGGCATTTTAAGTTGCATATGTTGCCCAGCTTTAGATCCAGAAACATCAAGGGCTTGGCATCTGCTGTCCACTCTGGAGTGATACCCATGTGCTTTAATCTATCCAGGGTATGCATGCGTTTTGATGTGCGTCCAGCACGTTCTTCCGACCAACAACGTCGACAGGTCTGTGGTTTTTGCCCGTCTAAAAAGTCCTGGCGCAATTGTTGCATGTATGTACTGTGCTGTATGCTGGCCAGGCTGTGTTGTTTTAGTTTGAATTTGTTGCCGCTGTCATCAACTATTTCGTCCATGGCCAAACAGCAAGGGCGCACAGTACCAACAGGACTGGCTTCCAAACTGACCCATGGCAGTACGCAAAATTTATCGTGTGGTATGTTCATCTATAATTCCTATTAATCGTTGTGCCCACTGCTGATGACACAGTGAACTATGATGTAGTTTGTCATCAGCATTGGAATCAAATAACCAGGTCAGTCCCGGTTTTTTTCATCTATGTGTAATTTTATGTTGTTTGCATTCAATCGATCAAGATATTTCTCATCCAGTGATTCCAGCATGATATTGATGATAGGCACATCAAATCCCTGGCATAATAAGTTTCCGATGATAATGCATTGTAACCATGGTTCGTAGAAATTTGCATCTCCAGATTTGAGCAATAGTTTAAAACATTCGCCGCAACTGTTGATATTCTCCAATAACGGTTTTTCATTGATCCACATTGTGCGCCTAAACGGATTTGGCCATTGTGCCACTATAAATATTGGTTTTGACTTTACCTGCTCCGTAATGGTTTGCAATACATGTGTTGCGCCAGCGCTGCCAAGCCCGTAATTTTTTACGTCATAGCAGTAGTGATCATTTAGATAGTCGACGTAGTTAGGGCCTGATAGACCACATCCGGCGGTATGACTACATCCAGTAACTACGGCTTGGCGCATGGTAACTCTTTCAATTCAGGAATTATGTCCAACAGTGACTCGTTTCGTATTGCATCAAGTTCCTGAGTTTTTGCCCAAAACTTGGGTATCAACTTGGTGTTGTCTGTGGCCTGCATAAAGTTAACAGCTGATTCAAACCCCACCGTGGCACGTTGTAATGGATCTTGTGGGCGCAACCATGCTAGATGCTCTTGATACTTGTTGTTGATTTTTTCTTTGTATTCGGCCGTAGCAATATCAATGCGCAGATATGCTGGATCTTGCAGTATGTTAACATTTAAGTCCTGCGGTTTGATATAGCCTTTTTCGACCCAGTTCTTATGGAAGTCCGGAAGGTGCACAGCATTTAGTATGCTTAGTGTAGGGCTGATATAAAAGTCCACATTTGGACATACCCGCAACATTTCTGCACGGTTGCGTTCTACTTGATCCCACTTGGTTCCACGCCGTATGTATTCAGCATACACACCAGCACCATCTAAACTGGCGCCCACAGCTACACTTGTAAATTTACGCCAGTAATCAAACACTTCGCGATCTTTTAATCGAGTTTGCGTAAAGTTAGTATTGTATATTAAACGTACATCAAAACGGCCTCTGCGTTCTAATTCGTCTAGAATACGGTAGTGCTCTTCCATCATCAGCGGTTCGCCGCCAGCAAAGTATATTTGCTCTACATAATCCAAATGCGGCATCAACTGAGACCACATATCGTCTTTGTCTCGACCGGCAATGTTCAATGCTGAATTGTTTAGTGCCCACCCTGACCCGGCTAGCTGGGCTTGATCTTGATACCAGCTGGAGCTGAATATATGCCCGCAACTACGACAACTCAAATTGCACAAGTTACTGAATCTTATGTCCCAGTAAGTCATGCCAAAATGGTTAACATGCCCGTTGGGTTCAGTAGTTATCACACGTCCTACATGATGCCCGTGATGTTTGTTAGCTGATTTACGGCCTGAAAAGAACCCCGATTCTTCTTGTTCATAACAACGCTGACAGGCTGCGTTTTTTGTTTCTGACAGCATGTCTGTTCGAAGTTTTTTCTGTGCATCGCTGTTCCAGATTTCTTTCAGTGTATTTTTTCGACAATTACCAATTTGTCCCACACCCATTTCAGCATGACAACAAGGATAGGCTTCTCCTGTTGGATAAGCGTGCAAATGGATCCATGGATATATGCAAAATGTCTTTGAATCCTTTAGTAAAAATTCCTCACGGTGATCCAGCGATATGTTCTTTACCAAATCTGTACTGTTGTAATTATAAGTCATTGTACCATTCTTGTAACATAGGAAATGTGCTTGCAAAGTTTTTATTTCTGCGTTGATCGTACTGTGTGTAAAACTGCTTGAAGTCATTGTGTAGCTTAGGCAATTCAAATGCTTCCGAGTGCGGAGTTTTAACCACATCCAAGTAGTCAATCAAGCGTTGTAGATGATTATGCTCGTGTTCTTGTAATATTCCCGAACCACGATATTTGGACAGTGCCTTTACTAACCGATCTTGATAATGTGTACGTAGTTCATTGCTTAATACCAGCGGGCTTTGAAAACTTGGAAAGCGCAAAATATTTAGTGTAAAGTTTGGAAAGTCGGTGCCATACTGATGTTTGAGCATGACCATAAAGTCAATGAATTCCGGCAAGCTGTCAAGACACAGTGCGTTGATGGTGTTCATTACATGTAGCCCACGGATCTTTCCTGAACCGGCAATCTTATGCATGTTAGCCACCCAAGCACGCCAGTCTAGGCCATCACGTATATACTCTGCTTGCAAACCCATTGACTCATTGCTGGTATAGATATCTACTTCTAGCCCTTCTATAGAATCCAATAAACGGTCTACGTCTACTTCCGCTCCAAGATTCGAGTTAATAGCAAGCCTCGTTGAGCTCTTGCCTTGGTTGTTCTTGAACCAGTCAAGTAACTTCCACGTTTCGCCCGACATAAGCGGTTCTCCACCTGTAATACGGAGTTCTTGAAGCGTCTTGTGTAGATCTGATTCCCACCACTCAAAGAAGGCTCGGACATATGGATTTTCTTCACCGTAGCGGTATAGTTGCGCACTGTCGTGTGTATGTGTGAAATGGTTACGACCATCACTGACAAGAGCAGTATAAGGGCCATTGCGATTGATATCTTTGACCCAGGTGCTAGAAAAGGCTGGATTACAGTAACTACAAGCAAACTGACAAGTGCGGTCAAATGCAATCTCGAGTGTACGTAAGTCCACATCCTCTTCAACAGGGGTTGTAAATGCTTCATTTAAAGCCTCTATAGGATATATTTTTGATTTATAAACACGATCACTGATAGCGTCGCGTCCCATGTCTTCTATTTTCCAGCAATACTCGCAACCAGCTGGGCGTTCACCTCGCAACATCAATTCTCGGTCTTGCTTTTTTTGTGCTGTATTGTGTAACAGTTTGGGATTTAGCTTTACTGATTCACAATCCACCAAGTGTGCCGGAGGATGATGACAACTTGTGGTCATCCCTGATCCCAACCATATGGTAGCGTTGTACCATTTTGCTGCACAGAAGCTGTTGCTTTTGGTGTCTAATACCTGCTGACGAAACTCTAAATCATTCAATGTTGTACTCACGTAAAAATTGGGAAAAACGATCAGGAAATTCTTGGCGGACTCGAAGCCTCATTTCCGCGAGATGTTGCTGATTGTATTTACATGTATTGTAGCACTCATTGAGAAAACTTGCAAGATCTTGTTGACACAAATCCGTAACTATGCTCACAATGCGATCCATACGATCTTTGTTGTTTTCGATTTGATCAAAACTTTCATCAATCAGATGACCAAACGTTTTAAACCCTAAGTTGTGTAAATCACGATAATAACCTTGATTGGCTATTACTACAAATGGGTGCCCTATAGCAACAGGTTTCCAAATTTTTTCTGTTCTAAAACTATACGGAAACCTATGTACTGTTTCTGACACTAGACTAAAATAGGTATCTATATAAGGGTTCGCCTCAATATATATGTCTCCCCATGTCCCAGATCCAAACAGCGCAGATTTGGCCCACACAATAGAAGTAGTATCAATGTTAACATTAAATTTAAAAAATTCATATTTTGAATCTAATAATTTTATAGGGCCATTGCCCAAATCTAAATTGGTCCATAACGCCTGATCTAACAAAGCAGATAATTGCTTGAGCATGTAACGACGATGTACTCGTGATCGACCATTTAAAAACAAAAACTTATATGGGCGTAGAGTTGAGTAATTATTCCAGTATTTTTCAACGGCGTTAACATTTTCATCGTAGTCTAATATTTTTGGAAGAAAGTTTTCGTACAGCAAGTGTGAATATTCTGCAGGAACATCGCCGCCGGTGATTAGACTTATTTTTTATCAAGCAACAACTCTTTAATTTTTAGTTCAAAAATACAATGATTTATTATAGTCTCAGAGCCTTCGGCTGGATTGCTAAAAATAACTTGAATAACATTATTATTAATTAAATCTAAAATACGATCCCGATTTAAATTTATTTGTTCCCGGCCAATCAAATATACAGCGTTGGGGACAATATCATGGGTAGAAAAATCCCAGAACTCTGCATCTGCCTGGTGCTTGATCAAGTCATACACTTCGCAAAACGTATCAACTACTAACTTACGTTTGCCGAGCATAGTATTCACACTCTTGCCACCATGTGGTCATTTCTGGAAATGTTGCTAAAAAGTCTGTGCCGCGTCTACGATCATGCTCGTTGAAAAATCTATAGAAGTCTGCTTTGTTGCGTTGTATGTAAGATTGGTCTAACTTTTGGCCGTCACGCATCCATGCAATGTCTCGATCTAACCGAGCTATTTCGTAGTCTTTGAATCCTTTGAATCGTGTGGCGTCTGTTTCTGCTTGTCGAATCATCCAAGCCCAGAGGTGTTCCAACCGATCGACATAGCTTTCCGGCAGTAGTTGTAGACTTTGCCATTCGGGCTTTCTTAATACAGGTGTATCAAACCATACTCGTTGATAGGTCTCGCTATAGGTGTGACGCAGTCCAAGTATTCCAGCAAACAAGTTTTCAAGGCTGGTAACACTTAGATTGTTCATAGTAACGATAAATGTAATTGAATTACGATACGGAATTTCTGTTAAAAATTGATTTACTCGGTCCCATAATAGATCAAAATCCAATCCATGTCTCATGTACTCTGCTTGTGTGCCCCATCCATCTAAACTGATGTACTGCATGAAGTGTTCAAGTACACCTTCTTGACAGAGTTCTTTTACATAGCCTTTGTACTTTTGCCATGATTTTTCATCCACGGAGAAGTTGGAAGTTACATTTAAATGCAAGTTGGGCTTGGGATTTGCCAGCACATAATCAAATACTCTGTAGGTGTTTTTGTCCAGCAAAGGCTCACCACCAGTCATACGGAAGTGTTCTAGTTCCGGATACAGTTCGGGCCACCATTCCCAAAATGCCGTTACATAAGGGTTGTCCTCGCGGGCAGGGATAGGACGATTACGACCCACAAAATGGCCAGGATCATTGTGAACAGTTGATGTAGGATACCCGCCCCAACGTTCCACCTCTTGTGCCCAAGTACTACTAAATTGCGGGCTACAATAACTACAAGCAAGATTGCAGGCATTATTAAAATTAACTTCAACATAACTAGGAACAACATCTTCATCTCCTGTGCTATTCATGATTGATTCAAAATCTTTGGCGGCCCAGGGTTCGCCTGAACGATAGTGGCGATCACTTAGTTTGCCATTGTCTTCCATGGCCCAACAGTATCCACATTCGCTAGGACGCTCTTGTCGGAGCATGATTTTTCTTTGTTCTTTTTTGTAGGGTGTATTATGTAGTGCGCCTGGGTTGTCTGTTAACATACCAGCATCTATAGCGTGCAAAGGAGGGTGATAACAACTGTTGTTTAATCCGGTGGGCAAATGTAGGCTAACTTGTTTCCATTTGGCCAGGCACATAGCATGACCTAAGTTATTTTGCATATCCTCGGCTGAATTAAGAAACTTGCTCTTGTTATTGACTACTTCGTCACCTTTGTTATGCATTACCAACCTTCTTGTTGTCTAATCACATCGATTTCTCGAACCATAACACCTTGATTGTGCCAATTACTACGATAATGATGTTTAAAGAATTTACTCTGTTCGGCAAATAACATCATCATTGGCAGATCAAGCTGTGTAGCTAAATCTTCTGATACGCGATTTGCCAATAACTCAGGATCTTGATCTTTTACAGTGATCCAAATTTCTTCTAACGCATCAAACCATTGTACCTGACGGTGATCCCATTCCGTAAGCATGGTCATGTATGTACCTTGTCGTGCCCCAGCAATTGCCCAAAGTCCATAGTCAACATCTGCCCCAACATTGTGCCAAACAGTCAAATGATCTAAATTGCGATGATGCACACGATCTCGAAATTCTGCTACTGTGGGCCGGGTACTTTTGTTAAGGCACATCTTAACACCTTCTCGGAATCCAGCTCGCCAAGCATGAAAGGCTGAGCCATTAGGATATGTAGTCGAATAGCAATCATGCATTGGCCAGTACAACGGATCGTAGCAGAATTCCACTTGTGTTTCATCTCGGCCATCAGTATTTTCGTGTGTGCGCATGTTTTGAACAAATGATCGTGTCCATGAACTCAGCCCGCCGTTGCCGTACATTAATCCGTTGATATGATTTTTAGCACGCCAACGAAATACTGCATGCTCATGATCTTCTGTGGGTAATTCCAATGTTAAATTAAAAAACTCTGGTGCTGGTATATTGTCGCCATCAATAAGAATAAAGCGTTCAGTATCTGACGCTTCTGCTGCTGCTTTGTGCGCAGCATCTGATCCTTTGACGCCATCTACTCGCTTGGCCCAAGGAATCATATTGCGTATTTTTACCCAAAATTCTTCTTTCTGCGGCTCGTCGTAAGTCAAATAGATGCAGTCTAAATCTGCAACATCAATCCGTTTCATATTTGTTAATACTCCATTTAATATGTGGTTGTTCTTCACTAATTATAACACAAACATCGCAAGGATCACAAGCAGTGCCCTGGTCATTGGGTGAAAGTTTTTGAACTATTTTTTAGGAACAATTTTGATTAGTTGACTGTTAACAACACGTACATTATAATCGGCCAATGCATAGGTTGATTGATCAACTTCGATATACTTACCCGGAATGTCTTCCATGGTATAACAGACCGGTTCTCCAAGATCGGTATAATACAATCTGTAAAATACCGGATGGGGTTCCGGCATAGCTTGCAAGGTTGCCCAAAACTCGTCCGGTGTCATTGCCAATCCTTGATGTGATAGTGTACCAGTCCATGTTGTGCTATTGTTTGAATGCGTAGCCCAGGATTGGTATGTTCCCATACTAACTCCTGGGTCCAATTATCAGTTTGAGTTTGAATAATATGACGTTTCATGTGTACAATTTGTGGGCCCATGTTTGGCGGCAAGGTAACATTTTCCACACCCATAATCTGAGTTGCAATGGCGTATACTACATCGGTGGTTGCGTGCTCATCTGGAAATTTTAGGAACTTTCGAAATTCTGTCCATTGCTCAAATATTGCACGCACTAACTCAAAAAATTCTCGAGCTGTTGTACTCAATCGCCAGTACGTGATAGCGTTGTACACGTCTGGTAAATTGTTTTGGTCAAATATTTTTCTATAATGCCTTGCTGTTGCTGGTTGGTCATAGTATGTTCTGGCACCTTGGCTGATTACAACATCTCTAAGTTCAAATGCAGTCCACCAATGATCTATTGGGCCAGCGCATAGCATGTCTGCTTCTAACTTGATTGTTTGCCTGTATGGACTTGCACGAAATACTTGCCAGTCGTTGGCTTGCCCACCTTGATCGCCAGCTGGTAGCATTTCTTTGGTAAGAATAGTAACGTTGGCAGTAGGGTGCCATTGAAGTATACTTGATCGTAAACGGGTAGCACACTCGACATATTGATCTCCGATGGCTGGAATCAAGTATCCACGTTCATGCGTTATTGGCAACAATCTCTCCTAAGTGCTTTTTTCCCATGGCGTGAAAATCAAAGTTTTTAATATCTACTCGGCGTAGAGTATTTTCGCTGTTGACAAACTTGATTTGATATTCGTCCGGTTTGAGTTGTTCCAATGAGTGTTCCGGTACAAGACTGGCCAAGTTCCACGGTATGCCCGGTATGTTTTGTTGATGACCGTTAACTGTGTTTAGTGCAACACTTAATGCATGATCATTGCGATAGGTTTCAACTGAGTTGCCGTACAAGTGTCTATAATGTTGCCAGTTGTCTCGAATCATTTGCATCATGCCAAAAATTAATTCTGCCGACTTGCTACGCCTAAACATCATAACTGTTGCCCACCACTGTGGCATGCGATGTTGCCCAAAGTAGTTTAGACCCGTAAAGTTATTTTCACCAGTAACGTCATATGCCCACCGATGGCATAAAAAATCTTCTGCGCTTTCCAATACTGTGTTTAATTGGTTGCTGGCCACTACATAATCTGCATCCAATACCAGAGTTTGATCATACGGACTCAGTCGATAAGCATCCATACGATTTAAATTATGCCACGTTACGTGCCCTACATCTGAAAAATGTCGTTTGTTATTGCCCTGTGGCTCTCCTGTGATAATTGTAGTAGGAATACCGAGATGTCGCCGAATGTTAAGAGCTGACCAATTGGCCATAGCGACATAATCAATTTGTTCATTGTTGTAGGCAAAGATCAGTGCGCCAGTGGTCATCGTTGTTTGGTCAATTCCTCGTATTCTATGTGCCAGGCATTCATCTGTTCGTTCCATCGTTCTTGACTCAGTGTCATGAGCTCTTTAGTATCTATCAGTACAGGATTTTCATATAGGTCTAGCAATACTGTTTGCCCCATGCGTCCGCAAGTCAGGATCATGGCATTAAGCTCAGGACCAGCACGCCACATACCACCACAATAGGCAAAAGTCATTTTGGCTTGATATTTTTCTTTGAGCAAGCGGCGAGCCGCGGCATGGTCAAAGCGGGCACGCGAATGTGCAATCAGTTCGTCAGTGTTCATAGGGTTATTTTACTACAAAAAGAGACAAAAGTAAAGGGCCCGAAGACCCTTTTGGTAAAGCTGATTAACTATTAAGCAACAGACGCTGCAATAGTTGGAGTACCCCAACTGTTAGTCAAATAAGTTGTTGATGGCGGAACAAGGTTAACCAATGTAGTTGGTGCTGTCCCAGTAATTGTAGTCGATGGGCTAGAAGTAGCAGTACCGCCCGAAATGTTAGATGATACGCCAGCACCCGAAGATCCATCATCGACCCAGGTTGTGACCAATGTCAATGTTGTACGACCTGCATTGACTGCAACAGTTGTGCGAATATATTCTGGCGTGTACGGTGCGCTGGCATTGTTTAATTGGAACAAAGTTGTAGCAGCTGCACCACCAGTTAAACTGTACCAGCCAGTGGTCGTGGCCAATGTAGTTTGTGTGCCACCTGAGCCGCCCACACGAGTTGTGCCTGTGTAAGAAGTACCAGCAATGGTTTGAGCAGCGCTGTTTACACGCCCACTGATAAAGATTGATCCGCATTGGCCAGCTAATGTGTTCCAATCAGCATCGTGATCTGTACCAGTTGAAGTTTTACCATACATAATCTTTACCAATCCACCAGCATTCCAAAAATAACGTGCTTGATCAGCACTTGGGAATGTGATAGTATGCGTAAACGTAATAGTCCAAGCACTAGTGCCTGAGCCTGTTGCAGCAGTTTTACTGGTTGTGCCCGAGAATGCGCTAATAGCAGTGCCACTTCCTGCTGCGTTTCCGCGATTGGTTGTACAGCTTGTAATATCTGTATTTAAAGCTGCTAAAATATTGATAGTATTGCCAACTACAGGAGCAGTTCTTGCTGTTAACGATGTATTAGTTTGACTGCCCATACTGGCTAAATTGTTTACCAATGTGGCCCACTGTGTTGCTGTTACAGTGCCAGCGGCACTTACTGTGCCAATTGCTGTTTGCCCCCAGCCGTTGTCTGTAGCTCCAGTACCCCAGACATCATTGATATTGGCGCCAGCTGTGGTGCTAACAAAACCGTTGTAGTCTGTTGCCTGTATTAATCCGCCTGATGAATATGTCATTTACTTGTATCCTATTATTTGATCGTTACAATTGCTTCTACAGTGCCTTGCTCTGCACTTGATTTGTCTGCTAAAGCACGACCAATAACGTTAAATGCAGTTGCTTCTCCGGGCAACGCAGCTCTTGCCATGCCGTTGCCAGCTGACACAAGACGATCGCCTTTGCAAACTGTACCAATAGTATTAACTGGAACACGTCCTGTCATTGCAACTGGTGGATGTGTGGAATCTGTACCTGCTTGGCTATTCATTAGATAGGCAGCTCTTGTACTGATTACTCCAAATACTTTGTCACTTAGCTCGTCTTGAACTACGGTAATTTCTTTGTTGCCGCCTAATTCTACTACAGTACCAGCTGGCATGTCAACCACATCGGCTTCGAAACGTTCTGCAACGTCGGCATAGTTAGCATTGATTTGATTACCGCTGATTGTGCCATTGGCTCCGTAAATAGTCATAGCTGTTGTTGGTGTACCGCCAACATTAACAGAGAATGTCATGTTTTGATTGCTGGTTTGATTGGCAATAGTAACTGTGCCTGATCCGGCTACACTAATTTTAGCGTCTTGGTCGGCTCCTACTGTAAATCCTGAATCAGTTAATACTGCCAAGGTGCCAGTTGTAGAATCATTAGCATCACTGCGTAAGAACTGACTTGCTGATAAGCTGTCAAGAGTTTGTGCATTTGTAGCTGTGCCCTGGAACAATGGTACCTGAGCGCCAACTAATGTGCTTAATGTAATGCCCGGACGAATTGTTGTGAACCCAGTAATAGCAGGGTTTGGCGTAAATGCAGCATCCTTACTTACATAACCAACAACACTTGATCCTACAATTAGTTCAATTACGTTGTGTGTTACTGAGGTGTTGTCTACAATTGTATTTGCTTGAGCACCTGTGCCACCTGTTACACTTGGACCTACCGTTAACCATGCACTACCTGTCCATACTTTTAATAATTGATTGGTTGTGTCGTACCAGAGATCGCCCTGAACATTTCCTGTTGGTGCACTTGAACTGGCAGTAGCTGAACTGATAACTTTAAAAGTTGATCCGTTGTATACTTTCAATACACTGTTGGTTTGATCCCACCACAATTGACCTTCTAAAGGCGCAGGAGGCGCTGTGGTGTTTGATGAGTTTTCCAATAAGTGGATAAAGTTCTCATCTAAAAACTCACCGTAACCGGCGTAGTTTTTACCTACCAGCGTCATTGAGCTTGAGGTGTTGATAGTACCGTCTGCTATTGTAGCAAATATGGTTCCATCAGTTAAATTAATTGTATATGCCATTTTTTCTTACTCCGTCTAAGTGTATTTACCAAGCAATAATATATCTATATTTATGCAGCACTCAAGTTAGTTAAAGTCTGGATACGTAGAGTGTAATCAATCTGTATCTGTCTGTTTAAGCTCTTTTGCACTGGATGAAATATTACATGTGTGATTAAGCGTAAATTGGTAGTACTTCCGTTCCAGCATTTTAAGCCTAATTCATCAAACACAAATTCTCCGTTGAAATTGGTAGAATTATCAAATGCTTGTTGTCCTGCGGGTTCGCCGTAGTCTAACAAACAAGTTACTAAAATATCAGTATAAACTTTGCCAGCAGTATGTAGCACTGTCATTTTATTGTTGGCAGTGTCGCTGTTTGCAGCAGAGTTGTCGTCAACTACTTTGGCATAGGTTTCATTATACAAGTCGGCATTTTGACCTGTAGTGTTGGGTGGCAAATAGGTAATAATACCTGTTGGATCCACACTTGACCCACCATTGCCAAATGCCATTTCATAGATATAACCAAGATCTCGGTTGCTCAATGTCTGGGCCATGGCAATACTGATATTTTCGTAATGTATAGCGTTCTTTTTATCTACAAGAATTTCACCAGAGCCCGGATCAGTAATTTTTACAAATCCTTCAATTTTGGCCAATCCGGGTTGAATAATCATGCTCGTTTCTCCACGTATGTCTCTTTGGTTTTTGGGTCAAAAATACGCACAAAGCCTTCTACAGAAATACTGCCTGTTTCGTTAGGCTTCTTATTTGATGGCTGAGCCGGCTTTTGTGTGGTATTTTGCGTCATGCTTTATTTACCTTAGATTTCACCCCGTAAGAATCTTGCGGCTTCTGTATTGGTATCCTGCAACGCTACTCCATCGCTCGGGGTGCCTGCACCCGGTGCATACCATGTCACACCCTGTCTTACTAAAATAGTAACTTCACTACCTTCGGCTGGGGCAGTATCAAATTCCACAGTTACTGGTGTATCGTTGGTAATTGTGTAATTAGCTAACTGTTGCGTTCCTCCAACATACACTTCAACAGCAAGATCAATTACACTGGTGCTATCAACGTTGTCAAAATTAATATCTGCGGCAATAAATGTTGTTTGAGTTCCGTTGGCCAATTCACTATTTTTAACCACATAGTTTTGATCTACCGGCAACAAATTATCTCGGCTCATATTATAAATCAAAGAACCTGTTAAATGATTTGCTGCTGCAGTTCCAGCTGTTCCCCGTAACAACCCACTAACAGTATTGTTTACTAAATTTCTTTCGCGGTACATAATGCGTTCACCGTTGACTGTTAATATTCCCCAAATATTATTTTCTAAACTTGGTTCACTTAGTGCATTGGCATCATAGACATTGATAACATTGTCACTGTCAAGCAATGGTGTAGTTAAGTACGTTGTTGTTTCAGGCGTTATGCGATAAGTGGCCTGCACACCGCGCATATCTTGGAATATACGGAATGCCATAGAGTTTGGTGCTATACTGTTTGTAAATTCAGTGACCATCACAGTATCTAATGGATTTAAAATGGTACCACCACTTAAAACTAGTTCGTTGTTTAAAACGGTAAATTCGTCATTGACAAACAATCTGCGACCGTTGAGAGTAACCCATAGACGATCCGGATCAACATCGGGTGTAGATAATGTTAGATTATTAAGAGTTACTTGTTGTCCATCAGCATAATCAAAACTGCCGGGCAGATTATTAAATGTGCCGCTGTCGTAGAACGTTTCGTCGTAGCCTTCTTGAACCGTGACACTTCCAGTGTTGGGGCCTACAAATACCTGTGTAAGTATATCTTGCTGACGAGTATCATTCCAGGTAGTTACAGCTATAATGTCACCGGCGGCAGGGATCAGTCCACCAAATGCATTAAAGAATAATTGATTTCCGTTGATCCAGGCCTGAGAGTTTGTAACCACATAAATCAGTATTCTTTCTCCGTTAGCTGGAGCATCTGTGAATATTACCGTACGTGGGTATGCTGGATCGTAGTCGCTGACAGTATAATCAACTCCTAATACCTGCAATATATCATCGAGATACACGCGAACTTCCGTCGGTGCAATCACGCTCTGATTAAACCCTAATCTTTCTGGCAATGCATATTCAGTGCTTCCATCGGCATAATAGGTTGCACCTGCAGAAGTTCTTGCTCGCAAACCGTTGACAGTGACGATAAGATTATCTGGGTTGGTATATTCTAAACTATTGGTTAATACATAATTCAAACTACCGTTGCTGGTGATATATTGTGTAACTGGTGTGCTCCAGCTGTAATCCACAGTAGTTGATCCTACTGTAGTTGGTCCAATAACACCAACCATTAAGTAGTCCGACTCAGTATACGTGTTGTCAAACAAAATTCTGGTGCCAGTAGTGCTATAGTTACTGTAAGTGTAGGAATCAATTGCACTGCCATTGACAAATATAACCATTTCTTGAATCAATGAATACTGCACAGGAACAATTAATTCTTGACCAACTTCATTACCGTTGTATGATCTTCTGAGTAGTTGATTTGCCCCACCAATTTCATATGCTGTAACAGCAACAACGTCTCCTGGAGATGCACCACTGATCAAAGTCACAGTTTGTGCAACATAATCCACAGTGTAGTTGGCATTCAATAGTAAATCTAATTTAGTAGTTTGATTGGCAACTAAAATTGTGGCCACAGTTGGGTCCAATCCTACAAAACTAAATGTGTCGGTTCCAGACACACACGCATATTTTCTAACCTCTGCACGGAAACCATGACCGTTGTTGGCCCAGTCAGCACCAGGTGTTGTATAAACACGAATATCTAATGTATCGAATTCACTTCCTGGAATCAATTCTTCTGGTGCATGACTTGAATAGGTATCAATATATGCACCACCTTCGACATTGATATCTGTTGCTCTTGTGCCCAAGAAAGGATCAAGATATGGGCTTTCATAAATGGCATCTAATATACTTTGATCATAAGTCGGGCGGCCCTCTGGGCCATATTCTAAGTTGTCAAATGGTGTTGAATCAAATGGTGACAAATCAAATCCAGGATAAGCATCATACCCAGGAGCATAAACTTGTACGCCCGGATAATCTATCCCGTCAATTAACAATGGCAATTCTAATCCGGGCTGGTTAGCAGTAGAAATATACAAGCCCATGGTACGATCAACACCACTTAATGTTGCGGCATTTACAATAGACCAATCTGCTGGATCAAAAGTTAAGCTTTGAACACCGGTGCTGTCGTCACTATTGGCTTCCCAAACACGATCCGCATATCGAACCTGTGTGCCGTTGTCATAGTTTATGCCAGCTTCCCAATCTACAATCGTAGTAGAGTATTGATATCTGTCATATTTAATGGTTGTCTTAATCGAACGAACTAAGTCATTGCCCATTACAACGGCTGCACGTGCCCCAGATCCATTTCCGCCAACAAAGGTTATTGTTGCAGTTGATGAATACCCTGATCCTGGATTGTCAATTACAATCTGCGAAATGTTGCCAGCACTGTTAATAATACATGACATTTGTGCTGGTTCAATACAAGTACCAGACACTACAATTTCTGGGGCAACAGAATATCCTATCCCAGCATCAAGTATAATTACGTCTTGGATACTTAACAAATAATTATTGTACCACTCTGTCCAAGGTTGTGTCTCCCATAAGGTTGACGTTGCCAATGTATCTGAATTAAAATTAGTTCCACTATTTGCAGTCGATTGGGTATATGGCAACAGCACTGGGCTAATAAACTGCGGAATCGTTAAGTTTGTATCAAAGAAAGCTGGTACATCAAAGTCAGTTAACATACCATCATAACTGTCAAATCCGTCATAGTTTAAATTGAATTCGCGAATTTGTGTGTGATAGGGTTTGACCTCTTGGATATAATCCAGCACAAAATCCTGGTTGTCTTGACGGTAAATTTGATACGGAACTAAATCACGAATCTTGTGGTCTACATCAATCAAAGATGTTTTAATCAACCAATCCGGAGCTTCAAATTCACTAAGCACTACATTAAACAACAAGATTAATGCACGATTGCGCTCAATCGCTAACTCGTCAATAAACAATTCTTCATTGATAGCTTGTATAATTTTGCGTGTCTCGATAACAGGTTCTTGGTCAAAGTATTGTGCATCAAAAACTTCAACGTCAAAACCAAAATTACCTACAACATAATTCCAAAGTTCTTCTTTGAACTCAATGGTACCATCTTCAAGGCCAACGCGATCCCAACCAGTAAGTGTACGTAGATAAATTTCAAATTTACCTTGTGCATTGGCTGTTACTTTTACACTGGCTCCTACTGTTACAGTGGTTAAAGTATCAAGGCTCGAATAATTTGGCACTTCTGCTACTGGATTTATAGTATTGTTGTACCCCGGCTGATACCAATTAATGTAGTTCCAATATAGTTTAGTATCATAATTTTGAACACGGATCAATGTTAATACACGAGATCCAAATTCTAATCCGCTTACCAATTCATATATGGTCCAAAGTCCATTGTTACTTGAATCTGATGCTACCAAATATTTGTAACCGATTGGTACTATTGATAAATTTTGATAACTTAATTCTTCAAGGTTTGCAACACGTTTGTTCCATGCACCTGATACACTGGTAGGTTCTGGTTCACTGCTGTTTAATAAATTAAACTTGCGAGTTTCGCTGATTGGGTATTGAGCCAACACTGTGTTTGCCCGGCCGAGGTAATTCTGTAAGGCAGAAAATCTATTGCTAAACATACTCTGGCGCGGACGGAATTCTACCCCATATTGTTCAGCAGGGCTTAACGACGGATCAGGCACAGGTGCTCCAGCAACGTTGGTTCCGCACAGACTGTCTTGTAGTTTTAAATAGAGATTGTCACTTAAGAAAGCATCTGCACGATCTTGAGCAATTAATTCATACTCGACGTGAACATTATCCTCGTTGGCCTCGCGATCAAATTCAATATGTAAGATTGTGTCTTGAGCCGAAATCAAATCTAAGACATTGTAGATTGCCACAGTTGATGCATTAAGAGGAGCAAGATATGCAATGCCGCTGGCCCGTGGATTTGTAATATAGTTAGCAATAGCTGTGGTACTAAGTTTCTTACCAGCCACAGTGTTTACTGTTGAAATATTACGGACCCAGAAATAATAACGAGTAGCAAAAATATTATCAGCATTGAGCTCGGCACGGGTAGTATAAGTCAACGTACTAAGCACTGTGCCAGGGCCTGTGTAGTTAGCAGGTGCAACATCACTTTCGATCCACTGATAGATATCTACTCTACTGCCCGGGAACAATTGTCCCCAACGACGACTTGCATACACAATATCGTCTTGATTAGGATCTATAAATCGAACTTCGTTTGTGTCCCACCAAATTTCGCCCACACGCTCAGCGCCCCAAGGTGCACCGTTGTTGTGAACTGGGCCAACATTGTAGTTTGCTGGGTCAACTGCTCCGATGTAATCAATATTTTGTCGAGCCACGCCCAGTATTTTGCCTTGTAATGGGTTAAAGAAATCTAAATAGCTGGTTACAGAATTTTCAAGTTTATCGTACATAAACACTGAATTCATCAATGCAATGTCAACCACTGGTTGTTGTAGGTGTTTAACTGTCCAGGCCGGAGTCAAGGTTGGGTTGTTAAAAACACTTACCTGTCCAAAATTTGCAGCTGAACTGTCATTGAGATCGCTGCCAGGCGCTCCTACTAACAGTCTTCCTGAAGTATAATTTACCGATGTTCCAAATTGGTCTAACTCTGCAACTGTTGAATTGTAAATTTGTTGACCAAATGCAAATTTACCTGGGTTAGTAATTGAATCAGTTCCACTAGGCAAGTAATCAAAGGTATATGCCACTCCACTCTGAACCAGTTCTGTAAAGAATGTGGTACTACGATCATCAAAATAAGTTTTGTTGCTGTCAAAAGTAACTGGCTGATATAAATTACCACGAGGTGCCCCTACTGCTAAGTTAGTAGCTTCTGTACTAATAGCTACACTTGAACCAAATTCTGCGTAAGGGGTAGCGTTCGGGCTAACAATGGTTTGCGTGTATGCAAATGTGTCGAACCCTAAGCTGTCGAATGCACTTCCAGTCAGTCCAGGCAACACTGTTAGTTTACTTCCAGTAATGGCTGCCTCTGAATTTTTTATACTCAAAGTAAGAATTCCAGAAACCACAGTGATCACATTTACAGTTGACGGTGCTACTGTAAATGTTATGTTGCCAGTGGTGTTGTTATAGTTGTAGTCTACTCCAGCAACTTGCAAGGTTAATAACGGTTCTGTTGCAGTACCAAGATATACTACAGTGTTATAGGTATCATATTGACTATAAGTTGTTCCAATGTTGAATACTTTGTTTAATCCATCGCCGCGGAATGTTGGGTTTGTGCTTGCACTGGCAAGAACGTTTGGTATTCCAATTCCGTTATTGTAACCGTTGATAGCTGCTACCAGTCCGGCTACGTTATTGTTAGGTGCAACAGGTACAGAAACTTCATAATTATTGATACGCAAAGTGTGACCTGCTACAAGAGTTGGATTAGCTATGGTGGACGAAGTTATACCGTATACTCTTGATTGATTTACATTTCGTTGAACGCTGCCGGACCCTGGGTTTACTGTTCCGTCTTGCGGTGCCCCAATATACAAACTGCAATTAGATGGACAAATAGCCAGCTCATATCCAAAGTCGGCTTCATCAAATGTAGTCTCTTGACTAATTTTTTGCACCTGAGAAAATATGTTACTTTCAATTTCGACAATATCCCCTACTGCTAATAATCCAGCAGATAGAATTACATTGCCGCTAGAAACTGTAAATTGTCCGTTGATAAATTGATCAGTGTTTGTTAAAAATGCTCCATTAATTAACACAGCTACAGGATCTTTATACCCCACAGGTAGTGGAAATGTTGTTTGTGTTGCGTCACTAATTTGGTATCTAAGCACACTGCGATCAAACACATAGGCACTACCAGCATCGATATAAGTTGGACTACCATTGGTTAATACAATATTACCGTTGAGAGTATTAGGTACAGAATCGTTAGGTGTACCGACAAATAATTGGCGACCATCAGTGGTAGTTGCCACACTTGACCCAAACTGAGCATTAGATGTAAGGCCTCCTGCTACGCTGATAGAATCAATGTATTGCCAATATGTGCTCGATGTTGCAACAATAGTAGCTCCAGCGGCTGGCACGGTGTAAAATTGCAGACTATTGTCGGTGTTAAAATCGTAATCAATTTCTGGACGTTGTAACACACCATTAACTGTTATTGAAAAACTATAAATGTTTGTGGCTGTGTAAAGATATTGCTGAATATCAAAATTATCAACATTGTCTATGCCTGTGCCGCTGATAGTAAATGTTTCAATTGCACCGATGTCGTCAACAGAAACTACAGTAACAGTTAGATCATTAGCTGGGGTTGCTCCGCCAAGCGAGGTCCCAAGTATAGTAAGGGTATCGCTGTCTTCATACCCAACCCCGCCAGATGTTAGCGTTGCGGTATACACTCCTCTTGTATCTGCAATTGTAAAATTAGCATCAGTACCGACGCCACTAGTTGAATTCTGGCCAACATTATAATAAGTGTTGTAGTCGAGTTGTACTATTTGTCGTCTTGCAATAACCACAGTTTGTCCTGCAGTAGGTACAGAAGCAAAAGTAATATTAACATCATTGATTGTATAATTAATATCTAATATCTGTATTTCATTATCGAGTAATACGATAATTTGATCTTCGTTGGCGCCAGTAGTAGATACAATATTGTCATTGTATTGGTACACCGAGGTAATACCATCAGTGACATAGGTTACTGATTGATTTTCAATATCGACTCGACCGTACGCATAAACTCGATTAACGCCCGGTGAACTAACATACATCCAGCGTTCATCTTTGCTGATATCCACTGAAGTACCGAACCCAACTGCATTGAATTCTAAATCAGGAGCTGTTAATAATTGGGTCTGTTCGATTACCCGGGTATCTAAATTGTGTCGAATTGTTACAGCGTATCCGGCACCGTTGTTACTTTCGCTGGCTCCAATTATTGCCCAGGTTTGGTCGCCAATAGCTACATCATTGCCGAAGCCAATAGTACCTGTTGTAGATAAAAATACTGATGGAAATTCAGTGTAATTGTTATTAACATCAGGCAGATAAGTGTTAACAATTCCTAACCTACCACTGAAGGTTAAATTACCAACTGGAGTTGTATCAGGTGCAGAATTTAAAGTTACTGTAGTTGAATCTACAATTGCAGTTACAAATTGCCCTGATACAAATCCTGTGCCAGACACAAACATTCCAATGTAGATTCCTCTTGTGGTTGCCACTCTAAGAGTTGTTCCTGAACTTCCATCTGAGTTGTAGGGAGTTGTTACACTAAACACGTAATCTGGAGATCCAACCAACGCCAACACATTGTCGGTTGCCTGTGCAACACTTTTACCAAACCCAGAATTTTCTTCAGCACTAAACGGAGTCAAAGTTGAACTGGTTGAAAATACTTCCTGTTTCTCAAGCACTTCCCATAATCCATCACCGTTGTTGTCGACCCACGCCAATGCACCCGGAACTAAATCGTTTGCATATGGCAAAGTTGCTACATCGCTGGCTTGTGCTACTCGCATGGTCTGTAGGAAAAATGCAAGACCTGCGCCAGTGGCCACAGTTTGATTTCCACTTGGAAAAGTGTAGGCAATGGTCAATGTCTGTGCTTTTGGAGTTGAAAGAACTCGATATACTCCATTTACAGAGCTATTGAAGAATCTTATAATTAGTAAATCGCCGCGAGCTAGATTGTGAGGCTTAGTAAATGAAACCAAACTTGTGCCATCAAGATTATCACTAACAGTGCTGATAAACCCAGGAGTCTGTTCACAACGATACACGTCCCAGTCGTAACTGTTGGTTTTGGCTACCCAAATCTTTGCGCCTATACCAATTTGATCAATTTTGGCAGCAATATTTGATGGATCATCTAAGCTGAATACAGTAATGTCAACATCATCAATGTTTACATACCCTGCGCTCGGCAATGCTGTGTCTGTGATGGATGTTGTTGTAGTTGGCAAAATATCAGTGTTAGGCAGTTTATAACTTTGACGCCATACATCGCTTAGTAACACTGTTTGATTGGCCAAGCTGAATTGTTCTGGTTGTACAACTTGGATAGTTGCCGGGTCGCTTTGTAGCAATGCTTCATTTAACCGTAGTTCATAATAGCTACGATTAGCATTGGCACCATAGGTACCACGCTTGACTGCCCAGTTCTCGTAGATGTCGTATTGTGCAACTTCTTTTCCAAGATTTGCACCTGTAAAGATCTCGGCTGCTCTTACTGTACCTTTGGTTCCTAAAAATTGACTGTATAAGTTAACTTGACTTACATCATCAAGGTTAAGAGCCGCCATGTACTCGCGAGGTCGGAAACCAATCAGTCCATAGGACAATAAATCATTGTCTTGATCGATGTTGGCTGTTTGTATACTGTAACTGTTGGCCAGTTGATCTGCTTTGTTAGCAAGATTTGGCAACAGGCCTTTTTGTATCTTGGTCCAATCACTCTTAGTCCAATCACTGTAGTTAAATTCTAATTTAGGTTGTACAATTGTTTGAGCTGACCAATAGATATTCTTATAGGTTACAATTTCTCCCTTGGCATATTTGCGATTTGGCGCCCACTCGTTGATGTTATTTTGGTTGAGAATAAATCCTTGAGCATCTAACGTGCCATTCCACTCTGTAGAAGTAACAGCTACAAGATTGATACGACTTTGTCTTGCACCAGTGGCTGGATCGTAAATCAAATCGTTAAAGATACTTAGATTATCCAAAATCATTAGATGTTCGTAACTGACAAACTTTAATCTCACATAAGCGATAGCCTGGCCGTCGACACTGGTCAAACTAAAACGATTTTCCAAACGCTCAATTACTAAATTTCGTGCGTCGAATGGTTGACGATTTTGATTGACCAACATACTTTCAGGATCTTGAACAGTAATATTGTCAACTACTGCTCCGGGTTGTTCGGCCACTAATTTAGATGCTGCTGGATTTAAATTAATAACGCTGCCAACTTCCCAGCCCTGGTTTGCCCAATATAAAAATTCTTGAGCCATTTGCATCCAGTTAAGAGTATATCCGTTTTCACGATCATCAAAGATCAAACCTTGATCTTCAAGATATTTTCCATAACTCAACAAGAAATCTACTACCACAGTTTGATTAGTAAAATTAAATCCATACGGCACCGATACAACATTGTTAGTATAGTCGCGAGGTACACTAACCGTTACACCTCCTGCTGATACTGTTTGCGTAACTCCAACAGGCTGACTGGCTAAAATATTAAAATACGGATCTTGAGTGCTGTATCCAGTAACAGAATAGCCAGTTGCTGTGCGTTGAACAATTACAGAACTATATGTAATATAATCAAACGGAACGTTTTTATACAATAATAAACTATAACTTTCATCTGGCAATAGCAAACTGGAGTTTAAGCTATTTGGACTTGATCGCTCTGTGTAAACTTTGAGATATTGTTTATCAGAGAAGCTGGCCATACGATAGCACAAACGTACATCGAGACTGGCCAACGATTCTTCAAGGCGTGTGGTTGAGTTGCGACCTAACTGTTGATTGTAGTCTATGATCCAATTAATATAACTGGCCTTAGATACTCCATTGCCATACACTTGAATGCCATTGGCATCTAATCTATAACGACCATTGTAAAGATACTGTTCAAGTTCTTCATCAAACTTATATAAATCTCTGTCAGCAAATAATGCAAAAAATTCTGCAGGTCTTGTTAAGGCCAATAATCTCATAACAGCAAATGGATAACTTGAGCTTGTCCACCAAGCTGCCTCAACTGGGCCGCCATCGCCAACTACCCAACTCTTACGGAACGCATTAGGATCATATTGCCCAACTACACTATTCAGCGGAGGAAGTAACTCACCTTCAGGACCGGTTGGAATAAAATAGGTTGAAAGATTTGGTCTTGCATAGTTTGGTATTACATACGGTGTAATAGGATCGGCTACATATCCAGATTGCAAATCATCCCATAACACCAAGTTGTTTTCAGTATATGGAGCCGGACCATATCGTTCCTCCCACCAATCTGGTTGCTGGCTGAATCCTAACATTTCCCATGGTGTTGTATTTGGGCTTAATGTATCATAGAAAAAGCGACTAATCCCTCGCCAAGCTCCTAGCAACGGTTGATTTTTTTCTTTGTCGCCAGCCTGACTATAGTTGTAGGTAAATGCATTGTTAGCAACATAGTTTTGTGTTTTATAGTCTAATTTGTTCCAACCTACCCAAGTTAAAAAATTCTCGCTTAGTATTGTGGTAATTTCTGCTGCAGTGTAATCAGTTGTTCGGAAATATCCCGGAATCACATCGTCGGCTGTAAGAGGAACAGAATTTCCTTCTGTTTTTAAATTGTTAAATATTCTGCGTTCAAATTCTAAAAGAACATCATCGCGAATGTCACCAAATGCCACTGTAATTGACCCGTCGTGACCTCTAATAACTGTGGTTGGGTTCACATAATTTGTATCTACAAATATTTCTGGTTTATAGGCATTGTACAATCCTAATTTTGTAGGGGTGTTAGGAACAAAACTACCAGCGGTGTTAGTATATTCTCTAATAGTAACAACGTCACCAACAGCCAACGGCAATAAAATAGTGAGTCGTGGCCCATCAGTGGCCACAGTGTAACCATAATTTAATGTTAGTAGAGTGCCATTGAGATATACTAATAAACCCAAATAGTTTGCAGAGCTGAAATTATATGTTTGAACTGTGTCAAATACCGAAGTTGATATTGGGGTTACAGTGTATTTGTTTTCTGTATACACACTACCAGATGGCAACATGTCACTCCAGTAAAAACTGTTGATTTCTGTTTTGCCTGTGCTTAGTTCAACTACTACAGCATCAAGAATTTCTCCAGCGGTAAAATTTCCCCACTCGTTGTTGATTGTAGTTTCTAACATGCGATTTTTAAATTTAGTATATTCACGATCATTGAATTCCAACGATTTAAAAATATCATATTCTTGGTCTCTCATAAAGAAACCAGCTAACGTCATTGGTGAACTTTGTTGCAGAATATTAGTGCCATAGCGGCCAATATTGCCAAGGTCTCGTGTGTTGTTAGCACCATTGATTGGACCTACTAAGTTTAATAAATTTTCACCAATGGTTTCATAATGAGTTCTTACTGTGCCCAATGTAAACACAGGACTGTTTACATTAAACGGATTATTTTCAAGATTTTCTGGCACAACATAAAAACCAGTGGCACTGATTTGATCACTTAACACATCAATTTCGATTACGTCCCCAGGAGTGTAGATGTTACTCAATGTAATAGTAGTGGTAGTATTTGTGGTTGTTACAGTGTAATCACTTGGATTAACAAATGATGAGGCTACATACAATTGAATCGAAGGAACGATATTGTCTGCGTTGACTTTTACATCCAACTGTAATGGACTACCATCGTAGCTGAACTGAAATTGTTGACGCACCAAACTCTTAGTAGCTGCTGGCTCCCAACCAATTTTTCTGCTGTAGGCTTCTCGATCGCTGTACTGTCTTACAAACCCGTTGCTGACATTGTAGGTTATACCGTTGTTTTCCACCACATATACAAAAGTATCAGTATACAAATTGTTGTCAAACACAATATCACCAACGTTGGTTAGACTTAGGTAGCGCAACGGAAAACCAAGTACAGTGTCTTCTGCTCCTGCTCCAATTGCATAGCTAAACAATTTGTTGCCAGCAAATGTTGAACTTGGATATGTGGTTCGATCAGCAAAACTAATTCCATTGGCATCGTAAATGTTAAACAATGGTGACTGATTCACACTGGTCTTTTCTTGAGCAAGTAGCCACTCAACACCATCATAATAAAAACTTTTTCCTTGTAGTGTTAATCCATTTAAACACACTACAGTTTGATCAACTAAGACTGTAACATCATCAGCTGGTACAAGATTAATAATAGGCTGTGCAATTAAAGGACTCTGTGTGTCTGGCGTAATAAACGTTACCTCATACACTTTGTTTCTTACTTGAGGATCTAAGTCTGCAGCAAAAATTACTCGAGTACCCGCAATAAATTCATAACCATCAACACCATATCCGGTAGATCCATTAATATTGCTTAATGCGTCGGTTTCGTTAAAATCAATAATGTTTACAGGCTGTTTGCCTTGAGTACCAAAGTCGAATAATCTTGTTCCAGCATGGAATTCTAAAATAGGTCGCTTGGCACGAAAATTGTTGTCTAATACTGTGATTGTATTGTTGTATTCTGCAGTGGCATCAATTACATCAATATGGAACCAACGATTGCTTCGACTCCATGCGTTTAGATCTGGACTGGCACGGTTAATTGTTATATAATCAGGAACTTCAGGAGCATTCAATGTTTCATCATAATTGTCTTCGTCATAGCCTATACTGTCATAAGGTATGCTAAAACTCTCGGTGTATGTTTCAGGAGTAACAAAATCCTCTACTGCTAACAACTTAATAGAAGTTCCTACACCTTCAACATAGTATTCTTGGTTAATATAACTTGACGGAACAACACTTCCTCGAAACTGAACTTTGAGTCCGTTGGTAAACACTACCCCGTTTGGACTGATATAATTCTTCTGTCCAATAATATCATCAATATCGATAGTAGTCGCTTGGTCTTGATTAATCAATCGAATCTGACCAAATATACCAGGATCTGTACCATCTTGATAGTACAAAACATCTTTAATTGCTGTCAATAATGGGATTTGCTGAATATATCCTTCAGCATCCTTGTACCATTGTGTAGTTGCATACTGTGATCCAAATAACACATTGAACTTTTGTAGATTAGAAATTGCCTTAACGCTACTAAGTTTGATATAAACACTGCCGCCTTCGGCTGTGACATACTGAATTTGCCAAACGCTATAGCGTTGATCTTTGGTGAGGTCAGTGGTTTGATCATATGTCGTAGTATCAAAACTTCCAACAAATCCATTGTTAGATGTTGACTCGGCTAACGGATCAAACTGTGTAGTTACTTGCCAGCCGCCTTGTTCAGCGTCAACGGTATCATTTAAAAATACCACCGTGCGACCATTTATGTTGGTTATTCCATCAAGACCACCGTGCTCTTCAATGAACTGTGTTAAGAATACATTGTTTATCTGGTTAAATTTTAAGTTAGTAACAAAGTCTACAGAACCAATATTTTCAAGGCCGTAATAAAAACTTTGCGCAGTATCAAGCGGGACATTAAATTGCACCGTACCAAGATCTTCACCGTTGTTGATAACCCCCAACACATCTCGGCTGCTAACATTTTTTGCATAAGGAAGTACTCCGGCGATACCTGGATCTGTTTGAATCCAAAATCCTGGTCCAGTTCCGGGTGTAGCATCAACTACATTGATAACTCCTTGCATGTTGAATTGGTTTTCACTGGTATAATATAGAGTGTCGGGCGCATCATAAGGAACTGTGAATGTAATCTGTCCTATTGAGGATCCATTGCGCTCAACTCCGGCGTTGTATGTTTCTCCACGTCCTTGTGTGGGTTCTGTCTTGATCCAAAATGGATATACCCCGTTGAGAATCAAATTGAATACATAGGTATTGCCACGAGTTAGAGTTAGCGTAGGATTAGAAACATAGTCAATCACGTATGCAGAAGTAGCATTATTAGTAACACGGAAATTTACAGTTTCTTTTGAATTTTGCTCAACAATAAATTTGTAGTTTCCACCTCTTACCAATGTAAGATTTGGATTGTTGCCTGCGTAATCTGAAAATGTATACACACCGTTGGCGCGAGTAACTGTGTATTCAGCCTGCAAAGGAACTGCTGTGGCACTAACGTCGACCGAGTCAGGACCTTGGGGTAACCAATAGTATTGACTAAAGTTTACAAATTTGTCAAAGTCAACAAATGGATCCCAGGTATAATAATCACTGGTATACAAACGATTGCTGTCGTTTGTTAACGCACCTTGCACAGATAACGCATCGCTGATACCAGGATAGGTAATAGCATCTTGTACTGAATCAGAGTCAGCCTTTTTAATAATAACACCAGGCTCTAACTGATAATTGGTTCGGCTTTTTGTGGGTTCAACAATGTATTTGTCGTTGGCGTTTACACCTGGGCCAACTCTGCGTCCAACAAATCCCTGAGTTTTTGTGAACTGGGGTTCTTGAACCAGTTGATCTAACGTAGCAGATAAAAATTGCTTGTTTGTTGAAGTCTGAAATATTTCAGGTAAAAAATCTACGGTTCTTACTCGTGCCATTAAATTACTCCGCTACCAGGGGCAGTTCTTAAATTTGTACTGGTCAACGCTTCGATAACTTCAATATCAGTAACGCCTGCAGCATTCACAAAAATTTGATTGGGCTGAGATCTTATCTCATACAAATCACCAAAACTCTTTTGAGGATCCAGTGGAACCAAAACTACACTACTAATTATGTCTCCAATTTGTTGGTGCAAATATGCTGCCAACTCTGAGAAGTAAAAAGTTTGACCAAAGTCCCATTTGTCAATACTGAAATATTGATCAATGTTGGCCACTACTATACTCTTAATTTCGCTAACTGATGCTGTGCTACCACTGGCCTTGATAACCTTAATAGTGGCACGCAGTTGCTCAGCAGCTCTGGCTCCAAACAAAGGTTTAAATGTCACAGAGTTTAGTATCATGTTATCAGAGATCATTTTATAGTCCTGCAATCCAGAATAGGCAGTGGTCAGTTGATCAATGGTTGGCGGCGCTGGAATAGGCACTGTTCCAGTTGAATCTTTGATATAATTTTGATAGGCTGTGTAATATTCGGCAGTGACCAAATACAAGTCAATGATATTAGTAGATCCTGGGTCAATACGATTGGTCAATGGACTGTTGTGTCTGTATTGGAAATACAAATCCTGGCGACCAACTTTGACTTGATAGTCCAACGTTTCCGTTAATATTCTATTTAAATCAAGAGTTATTGACAAAATATAAAATTTTTGTTCAGTGTATGCATAGAATACTTGTCCAGGCACATATTGAGATTTAACCAGTTCGATATTGTCAAGTGTGGCATACTGATCTTCGATTATTCCAGAGTCGACTAACACGTATCTTTGTAAATTATCAAAATCTACAATTCGTTGGAAGAATACGTACTTGGTATTAGCATTGACATTTGGTGCCACAATGTCATTAAAAAAATCTGGATTGTCAGGAATTCCATCATTGTCGCTGTCCTGATAACTTACAATTACTTGATAGTCATCAACATATCCGTCGGGTTGTACTGGTTGATCAATAATTCTCAAAGTCACATCGCCGCTCAATGGTAAATTTGAATCTGGTTTGCTGTTGGTCTTTAACACCTTGACAAAATCTCGTATGGTCGTCCCAGTACGACTATCATAGATTTGTTCGTCGCCGTAGAAGAAGAAACGTGTTTGCAATACACTGCCAAAATAATAATCCAGCGCACGAGTAGTCACAGTATAGGTATCGCCATCTGTGATAAATTGTATCATCCACGATGCATCAGAGTTTACACCAGCAGTGCTTCCAGCGTTGGCTGTGCTCCATGGAGCATCAACATCAAGGTTGGTACTGGTAATTAAATACCAGGTAGAGGTTAGATTATTATACCCTAGACCAAAGTTACGATACAGTGCAATTTGATCAGCAATGCTTTGTTTGAGTGTGGTGTCGAATTCTGTCACAAACAACGGAATCACTTCGCTACAAACTGCGCCCGATGGTACAAAATTGTTTAAGGTAATAGGACCTACCCCATTTGTAAAATTACCCAGACCTTGATTGGTTCCGTCAACATAGATTGCAGTAGGACTTGCCCATATTACCAATTTGTCATCGGCTCGAGTAGGTACTCCAATTTTTAGTTGATTGTTGGCATCGAAAAAGTATCCAGTAGGCGGAACAAATTTAACTAATGCACCAACCTGAACATATTTCATATTATTATTGGTGTAGACACTTACTGGTACTGGTGCTCCTAAAGAATTTTTAAAGTATCCAGTGGTCTCGTTGGCCAGTGTTGTGCTCTGATTCCACGATACTCCTAACTCACTTAATGTAGGTCTTGTAAAGTTAGCATAGTAAAATTGTTTTGCTGCAGATTCAGTCAACAACGGTTGCACACGATTAGTAATTACATCACTGATATCATTGGTTGTAAGCCATGAGAACAAAAAAGTTGGCAAGGCGTTAGCTTCATACAATGCGCCATCACTTGAAAATGTGTTAGTCGAGCTGTATTTGCCGGTGTTGTCGACCAAATCTAAATAGCGACTTGTTCCAATTGACGCACGATTCAACGCCTTGGATTTGATAATTGAGTTGTAGGCAGTAAACGGAAAGTTGTTGTAGTCCTCGCCGTTGACCATACGATTCTGTGTGTAGTAACGAGCAGGTGCACGTTGTTTGATTTCGTCAATGGTCTCACGTGGAAGGGCATTGCTCACAGGTTGCGTAATGCCACAGGTAAAGGTCAACGTTTCAATTTGTCCTGTGCGACTTACGTAGCTGATTGGCAATACTACACTTTGCATTTCTTCTGGATTAATAATATATTGCAGTCCATTACTGGCGCGAACATAGCATCGGAAAACCCCTACTGGAATCTCCGAAAACACTCCGTCGCCAAAGTCTAATGTAATTTGATCATTAGTTCTTGATGTAACAGAAAATAATTTTCTCAAGTCTGGGCTAAGTTGTTCAACTGCGGCTGTGTAAACTGACTCAACAAATTCCCATTCACTGACAACAGTGCCTACATTGTCTAATTGATACAGCCAACGATCTTCATTGTTGACTCCGTCAATGTTGATGTTGACTGCACGATTGCTCACACGTTCTGGCAAGTTAAAATCTTGATTTTGCAAAACGCCTTGTTTGAACATAAAGAAGTAGCCAGTGTTGTCGCTGGCAAAGCCTAATTGATCGTTACGGAACAACACGTTGAATTTTCCATTGGGCAACGGGCTTGGTTCGTAGATGTAATCTCGGTTGATAAATGTAGAATTAACTGCTTCAAATGGCATGTTTACACCATCTACTGTGGCGCTGTATGGGATCACCGGCAAGAATCCTGGAATTAGATTGACAGTATATTCATCAGTTCTAACACCTTCAATTGTGGTTCTATTACCTGGGCGACCAATTCGCTGAGTATTTGTTAGTGCAGCATTGATAATGGCAGTAAACTGTTCTTGCCAGTCAAAGTTAGTTGGATCAGCCCAGTTGACAGTGATATTGGCCAAGTTAATGCCGTTGTAATCAATGACATTTTCTGTGGTTTGGATAGAAAATACCTTGAGCAGGCCGGAGGCTGCTGTGTTGCGTTTAGGAGTGTAACTGACTAAATTAGCAAGCTTTACTACACTGTCGCGGCGTTCAGCTGTGTCTAAATAGTTTTCGCGAGTGTTTAAATCTGTACGGAAAGCTAAGGCTTGACCCATAAAGGCCATGACATCAAGTAGGGCAATAAATTCTGAACTTTCAATATAATCATTGAAGGTTTCTGGATAATATAAACGTAAGTAGTCAACAAAACTCTTACGTAAGGTTTCAAAATCGTAGCTTTGGAAGTCAGCTTCGCGATAGGTTTGATAGATTCTCTTCCAATCTTCAACTCCGAATACTGCGGTTTGTCTTGTAGTCTTTGCCATGGTTTTGTATTTATGGCAGTGAAAAACGGCTCAGTTTAAGTTGTTAGATATAACTGGCTCTGCGGGTTTCTTGATCAAAAAATATGCTTAGACGTTCAGCATCTGTGCTAGGCACAACACTGATTTCTATTTGTATAAGCAGTCCGTTTTCTTGAGGAAATAGCTCAGCTGATTGAATATACAATCGAGGATCTCCTCCGGCAACTCTCTGTACTTCTTGTAAAATGGCTCGCTCAGTATCTTGTGTTTGATTTTCAAAAATATAGTTCCAAAGAACAGTGCCGTATCCTGGACGTCCTACTAACTGCCCTTGTTGTATGTTAAAGGCGTTGAGCAAGTCTCGCTTGATCAGTGAGAAATCAGTTAGAGTAAATTTCTTAGGCTGATTAATAGTATTAAATCCGATGAATGTTGGCATAATTGTATTTAACCTTATACAGAGTTCAACACTCTTGATGCTTCTGCATACAAAGCAGTTCGTTTGTTTAAAATAGCCATGTAGATATCATAATTTTCAGGAGTGCTATTTTCATAAAATCTTGACTTAGCAACTTCTACTTCAGGATCAAGTGCCTGCGCTTGAATTTTTAATTGTTCTGCTTTGTCAAGAGCAATTTGTTGTGCATCAAGGTCTACTGACCCAGTTGTAGTACCGCTGCTGGTTATACCCAAAATGCCCGGAGTAGCAACCCCACTTAATTCAGACAGATTGCCATTTAAATTAGGAACTCCTCCAGCTAAGCCAGCTACATCCGACAACGATGTTGGAACTCCAGGAATATTAATTCCGGCTGGAGCAATTCCTTTTAATAAACTTGATGCTTGGCCGGTTAAACTATTAAGGTTAAGACCACTCAATGCTCCTGCATTTATGCTTGGCGGACTAAACGATGGAGTGGCAATTTTTCCACTGCCTAATATTTTACTGGTGGCACTGTCCAACGTGGCACGATTAACTGTGCCTTTAAATGCAGCAGCCGGTGCTAATCCGGCTACTGCTAGTGGCAATTTAAAATCACTAAAGTTAATAGCAAATTGTCCTTGTTTGGCCAGGCCGTTGAGTTTTGAAGTTAGTGCATCAGGAGTTAACCCTTTGGCCCAGGCAGTTGCTGTGTCTGTTCCAAATTTAGTAGCGTTGGTCAACAAGCCTCCTAATTGAGCTACTCCACGATCGGCTAATGCACTCACACTACCTAATACATTTTCGATACCTCCGCTAATATTTAGATTGCTAAGACTGTCAAGTCCTGCACTACCAAATTCCAGATTGCCAATTTTTCCAGCTATGTTAGTAAGACTATTAGTTGCACTGTTTACTAAAGTACCAATATTAGACAAACTAAGATCAGCTACGCCGGCCTTGCCTAGCAACGAATTTACAAGCCCTAAGCCAGCTGTTATTGTACCGACTGTTAGTAATCCGTTGTTGGAACTGCCGTTATATACTTGGCCCACTGGATACGTAGTATCAGTTGCCACGGTAGTAATTTGCCCTGTTTCGAGCAAAGTATCATAACTTGACTGTAATAATCGTTGCTGTATTTTGTCTTGTAATGGCTCATTGACCAACAGGTCATCAACACTTCTTACTCCGTCTTTGCCAGTCCACACTGCTGGGCTACGCATGACTTCTGTAAAATTGGCTGGATTAGGGTCAGACATCTGTTTCATGCACAAAAATTTACAACTTACTCCAGGCTTTAAATGACCAGATTTTTCTAATTGGGGACCATTGAATCCGTATTTTCCGACTCCGTCTTGGCTAAGCACAGATGGCTGAGTAACTGCCGCTGCAGCAAGGCTTTGCACTTGTGTAGGCGTAAGCGGTCCTACTGCAGCAGCAGGTGTTTGGGCCACATAATCTGCGGTATTGATTCCTTCAACTGGTTCTTCAATCAACGGCAACGCTGAAATAATTCCATTGTTATTGATGGCCAACAGTGGTAAATCGTCTACACCAGCAGTTCCTCGATCCAGACGGCTTTCTGTAAATTTTACAATTTCTGCGCCTGGAGCCTGTATTGTATCTCCTGTGCGCAATCCTACTAAAGCTCCGGCTGCTAATTGTTGAAGGTAGATTCGCTCGGCTTGCTCTCTTGTGGACCCTGCTGGTCCAGAGAGTTTAAACAATTTTCCGTTGGGAAGAGTAAATGTAAAGTTTGCCATTATTCCACGGTTCCTGTCCATCCATCAGGCACCGGAGGAGTGTTAGGAGGGGTTGACGGTTGGCCTTCTTCCATTGCAACTTCTACACTGACTCCTTGATTGTGGTACGGCCAAGGTTCATGTGTTGGCGCTCTGGTCGCAATACTTTCTAATCCACCACTTTGCACGGTCCATCCGAGACTGGAATCAAATGTTGTTTCTGGCATGACATATTTTTGTAACTTTGCTGGAGCATCAACTCCCTCAGGTGCCCCACCGTTAAGATCAATTCCGCCAGCCTGTAGTACTAATGCGCCGCCCCCATTCCAAGATCCGTTGTTACTGACCATGGCTAAACTACCATTAGACAATACTCCAATTTTGGCCTTGCTGTAAATACTCATTTCCTCTGAACTCGATAAAACTAATTTGTTATCTGTCTCAATAACAGTACCTTCTACGCTTTTCATATTAATCTTGCCGCCGGCAAACATATTGATATCTTTGTCCGCATGCAAGTTAATTGTGCCTTGTGTTCGGATGTTTACTGAATTAGTGCTAAATACATCTACAGTGCCTTCTTGACCAAATTCTAACCAGGTCTGACCGTTAGCATGAATGATATAGAAAAAGTTTCCATCATCGCTCATAGTAATCTGATGACCAGCAGATGATCGAATACGCACCAAGGCATCATTACCTTCAAGATCTCCGTCATCCATGACAATGCTGTGACCCCCTTGTCGCCCCACTACTCTTGTAGCTGTGGGCTTTACAGCACCTGTGTCTAACTGTTGTTGATCTGTGGTTGACGGACCGCCCTCATAAATGGCTTTACCCGGAGTACTAATACCGTAGCAACCACTTGGGCTTTCTCGTTGACTGCTCGATCCAATTGGGCCTCTCAACGGATCTGCTAACGTCCCCTGCTGAAACATCAGTGCGGCCACAAAGCTATGAACTGGTTTTTTCTGATCAAAGAATTTAGGACTTTCTGTGATTTGTTTGTTGGCTGGATTGATCTCAGTTACCGGTAATACTTCGGCGCCACTAAAATAACTTGCCTGTGCTTGATTGTCGGTTTTATAGTTTTTACTCGAACCAATAGCTGGAACCATATGATTCATTCCTTGATCAGGCACACAACCTAAATAGTACCCTTGCCCTGGATCGCCTGCTACAAAAAAACACAATACTTGAACACCCACATCAGGAGGAGTAAACCACATGCCGTAGCTTTGTGGGTTTCCGTCTACAAACGTTCCATCGCTGTTGGTTGTTCCTTGATTTTCTGGCATTGGGGTAGAACCAAAAAATGGCGGGCAATAGCTTACTGTTCTCCACAATGATGGATCTGTGGCATCTCCACCAGCAAATTGTTCAATGTATACTTGTAATCGTCCTTGCCGAGTTGGATCCACATTGTTTTTTACTTCGCCAATGTAGGGACCAAATTCAGCGGGCATTCCGCCGCGGTCAAATTTATAACCGGGACTTCTTCCTCTGCTGCGTGGGTTGTTCTCTGCCATTAATATTCCTTGTTCATTAATTGTGGCGGCGTGTTAACACCTTCTGTTTGCGATTCTTCGTCATAGGCTGGCAATTTTGGAGGGCCTGAAATTTCAAGTTCTGCACCGCCAGATAATTCAACTAATTCTCCATCTGACTCCGGGTGTGTTGGCGCCGACTCTGGTCCAGGTTCCAATAAGGATGCCGGCTCGTCAACGGTGTTTATACCCGGTTGTGACATTGGGGAGTTCAACCCACCATTGCTGTTGGCATTTAACTCAGGATCATATGTATCATCATTTAGCATGGTTCCAGCAGCACGGCTACCAGTATTTAAATCTGGATCGTATGTGTCATCATTGATTAACTCTCGAGATCCAGGATCTGTGTTATTATTGGTAGCAGAACGTGTTGTTGATTTATTGGCCCCAGTGTTAGATGGATTGCTGACCAACAATGATCCTTTTAATTCCTGAGTAAAAGCGCCTCCCTTAAATGTACTTTTAACTTCTACGGCATAGTACGTGGCATTCTCTGGGTCTTGTGATCCTGTCCCTTTAGTTTCCATGAGTCCAGTGTTCATGTTATAATCTTGAGGTCGATTCCATGTTATATCAAAAACAATATCTCCAGCTGAAAAGTTTATTGTACCATCGTCGTTGAATGGTTTAAAATCAAATGTGCCAGCACTGACTCCTGTGGATATTTCCCCTTGTTGTAACCAGGCTGGGTCACCTACAATTTTCAATCGTATGTTGGCAAGATTTCCATAGTTGTACAAACTGTCAGCCAGGTTGGCGCCAGGTTCGTTGGTCTTGCCACTGGCGCCCATGCTACTCTGATCGCTGGCCGGTTGAAATTTACTTTTTTGAATGTCTCTGTTGTTTGTTGAGCGGCGTACAAGAGCCGGAGCATTGCTACCACTAATAATTGTTTTATACTGTAAATTCATATCTTGCTCAAAACTCAATATTTCTTTGTTGAGTCCAGTGAACCAGTAATTATAACTCTTATGCAATCCTCTAAACACCGGGTCAGGAAAATATTCACTGTTGGTCTGACTGATAGCATAAGGTGTGATTACATATTTTATTTTGTAAGCAAAATCGTTGCGTTTGTTGTCTTTTTTACTGGTAATAGGTGTGGCCTGCACACTAATTTTGTACCATGCCACGTTGCCCAGTGCTGTGCGTTTTTCTTGTTTTTTTGTCACTTCGTCATAGTAAACATTGCTCTGATCCATGATATAGGTGCTGTTACGCATCTGTTGATCGATAAACTGCAATATACTCATGCCGGCAGTGACCGATACAGTTCTAGTACCAGTTTTTACACTTTGTGTGTTAGCATCAAGTTCTTCTTTAGCTGTAGTTGGCACCGGTGATGAGGTACTGGCCAAATCTGTTCGACCAAACTTTTTAATGAGTTCGCTACCTAGTTCTTTAGGAGCAAATTCAAGTTCGTACTCATCAGCCACTTCGTAGGTACCGTTCTCTACTAATTTTTTTGATAGCTGTTAAGTGCTTCCATTAATCCGGTTCCTTTACTTTTTACAGCTTCGGTGGCCTTTGCTGGTGCCGAAGTGGATGCCGGTGTTGAGGTTTTATTTCCTAACCCAAGTGCTTGAGTTGCCCCGGCTGGAACTCGCACCGCGGCACTTGCCGGTCCGTTTAATCCAAGCTGTTTAGAATATACCGTAGGATCTAATGCCATATTTAAATATCCAATCCGTCGTATGTAGGTATTGGCGCAGAACCCGAACTAGGTGCCGATGGCCGTTCGCCCGGACCAGCAGCGGTTGTGTTAGTTCCTGCTGGTTTGCCAACTAAAATATCTTTTAATGTGGTTCCACTTAGTTCAGTATTATAAGGAATTACAGCACGATCCGACCCAAATCCTATGTCGTATGCAATGGGCCTGGCCTGTACTTGATATTCAACCAGTTTACTAGCCACGCGAAATTGTATGTCTACCAAATGGAATGGATAAAATTTTTCTACCACTGCTCGCGGCTCAGTGCTGCTGTTTTTATCTTTGCCAACTTGAATTAATTTCCCCTCATCGTCGTAGCCGTAAAATCTGATGACCAAACAGTATTCTGCAGCAGCGTAATCTCCTGGTGTTTTGCCTACCAGTTGGCTGGCATTCTTTTTATAAAAGCCATCTACAGCTCGATACAAATTTCCCAACAATGTAATACCGTTGGGTTCAGTTACAGTGAATCTTATGTCTGTTAAATTGTGCGCTGATCCTGTGCCTTTGCCTTGCATGTAGCTGGTCAATTCAAGATTGTCAATGTAGTAATCCACTGGAAATTCTGGGTTTCGGCCAGCAGTTGGAGCACCACCGCTTTGCATCAATAGCTGAAATCCAGCAATGGACTTTTTTTGACTGGTCAACAATGTTTTATAGGATTCTGGAGACATTAGATACCAACTGATGCTGTAGGTGTAGCTGGCATATTGATCCAACACATTGGGCTGAGGTTTTATACCAGAATTAAATGTGGTGTTGATAATTCTTTCGGTGATTTTTCTTGTGCCAGTGTCGTCGTTGCCTGCACCTGCGCCAGGTGCGCCACCCGGAGTTGGACGGCCTTCACTGACTGGCAATGGACTACCATCAAATCCTTCAGCCGGAACACTTTGTGTATCGGCCAAAGTTCTTGTATCCACATTGGTGCCAGTTTCAACATCCACAGCTTGATTGATTCGTCCTTCAGGCACAATTAACACCGGAGCTGCAGATGGATTTTGCGTAGCTCCGTCGTCGCTGGTTTGTACTTGGGTAGCCGCCCACCCAGAATTATTTTGTCGAAGTTGTGTTAGATCTTGTTGTAGTTGGCGTTCACGTTGAGAAAGGCTGACCAGCAACCTTTCTAATTCTTGAACTCCGTTGACGTCTCCTTCACTTCGTGCCAATCTAAGTTCTGAACTTACACGAACTATTTCAGACTGAACCTGATTGATTTCTGATTGTATTTCTTGGACTGTAGCCATGTTAGAATCCTAACACGTTGCGTAGAGTTGTAATTTTTGGCACATAGATTGTGGTGCCTGACTTGAAATCCAGCGGCGGTTTTTGTAGTGTGTTAGGGTTGCGTTGATAAAACACCCACCACAGTTTGGCATCTTCGTACATGTCAAAGGCCAACAAGTCTGGCCTGTATTGATATGTTTGGTTGATCTTGAACAACAGGTCATCGTTTTGCTTTGGTATAGGTCTATTGACCATGACATCTAAAAAGAACTGACTGTATTCAGTTAGATAATATGGACTGGTAGTATCGTATGTGGCCATTACCAAAATCCTCCTTTTAATAGATCCCCGTTGGCAAATCCTTTGAGACTGAATTGTTTGCTGACCTGCTGGCGGCTTTGTATTGGTAATAACGAAATTGAAATTTCCATTTTGGTTGGAACATAGGTTGGTCTATCTGTGCCAAGTGTAGGCGGCGATGGTGGTGCACTGATGCCGCCTTTGACTCCACCAGCATTTCTAAGACGATCCACAGCTGCAAACAAACTGTTGGTGGCAACTGATTGCAAGGATCTGGCCCAACTTAGATTGGTGTTGTTGTTGTTTGGGCTGCCGGCTCTGACATAATCCACATCTGCTGGAAGATTGTAATTGAATGCTGACAGCACACAAGGATGTTCATTAAATTGATACTGGCCCAACCCACTGAGATAAACCAATGGCGGAGGAGATCCTCGTTCAGCATCTTGGCCATAAAACATCTTAGACACTGACTTTAAAAAATGTATTGTAGCCAACAAATAATTTGCCTCAGCGCTGCTTTGTGCAGTAAAGGTGCATCGAAGGTTTACTGCATCTACATAACTATTTTTATAAAAATAACCACGATAGTTACTGTGAGTTAAATCATATTGATCATAGTTTGCTTTGTATTGTGTGTCAATGTTTGGTGTATACGGAAATATAATTCCGTCTGTGACTTTTAACGGTTGCAATATTCCAGGATTTGGTGCGTTGTACAAATAATTGGCCTGCGGTGCAAGTCTCAAACGCACTCGCCAGTCTTGATTGTTGACATTCCTACGTTGTTGAGCAATGGTCTGTTGTGTTCGAGCTTGCTCTCTTAGTGTGTTCTCCTGAATGGCTTTTAGTTCATCGTCGCTGGCGTTTAATAATATTGGACCATCTTCTTCAGGATCGATGTTTAATGCTAGTGGATCTTGATCAGCCCCAGGGGGCTCTTCCAATGGATTATCAAACACATCATCATCGGGGCTGGGGAAATATTCTGCTACATCTTCTGCGTCAGGATCTTCGGGCTCTTCCAGCGGGGTATCAAAAATGTCTTCCTCTCCAAGTTGTACAGCTTGATCCTCGTCCACTGGCTCGGCTAACTCGTTGATTTCTTCATCTAAAATTATCAACGATTGGTCAGGACTGTTGTTTGTTGTATTCGGAGTTAATATTGTTTGTGTGTTGTTCAACTGTACTACATTGCCGCCAGAGGCCGGATTCACACCTTGGCCCACAGTGTAAATATCGTATTCTTCCTGTGTTACTTCGATCAATTGTCCGTTGAGATTAATAAATGGCATTGTTAGTTTCCTATACAATATTTAGTGAAAAAATAATAGGCTAATATTATAAAAGAGGTTGACATACAGGTAACTTATTGTATAATAAGTATATTATTAGGAGACAACATCTTGGCAACAGCACCCGTTACCACCAAAAAAGTCAATTATTTAAATAATCGTGACATATTAAAAGAAATACACCTAAGCAAAAACACCTATTGTACATATACTGATCCTGTAATGGATCATCAGTATGACATTATTTTGCCCACAGTAGAGAAAATCAATCAACGTACAATTGCCGAGGCAAGACGCAACAAAGCCGACAGATTAAAGCGTGAAGGCACTATTGTAGACCCTAAAAAAATACCCAATACCGACTTGGTGTTTCGTATCACTTGCTGGGAACACATACCAATGGCTCCAAAGAAAATTCCAAAATCGCAACAAAAAAAGAAAAAAATTGAAGACATTTTAGAGTTTGATGTCATAGATGATGACCCGCTGGCAGACTTGATTGATGAACCAATATTGGATACCACTCGCATGCGTGTAAACTTCCCTCCATTTGAGCACTATAGAATCAACGAAGATAAACACCCATTTTTAGTAGGACGCAGTCACTGGATTGGAGATTTTAAAAACGGAGAGTTTTCAAAAGACCACGGACAAATGACACGCAAGCTGGCTACTATGTTTATGAAATTATGCGAGCGGTATGCTACTCGTTCAAACTGGCGCGGCTATACCTATAATGAAGAAATGCGCGGACAGGCCCTGCTACAGTTGAGTCAAATTGGTTTGCAGTTTGATGAATCAAAGAGTCAAAACCCGTTTGCTTATTACACAGCAGCTATTACAAATAGTTTTACTCGCATTCTTAACTTAGAAAAGAAAAATCAAAACATTCGCGATGACATTTTGGAAATGAACGGGTTGAATCCAAGCTGGACCAGGCAGAATGCTGGTAAAACTAATCCCGATCATATTGCTGGGCCTGTTGTAAGTATCGATCAGGAATAGCTCAAAATGGCAGTACTAAAGACAATACCCATTTTATTCAATGGCGGTGCATACGGTACTTACCTAGAATGGGTATTGACTACACTTATCTCTAAAAATAAGATAGTGCCTCCATTTACTAATACTGGTAATAGTCATCTGTTTGCAGGGCATCATCTAAACTGTATAGGCAGTAATCTCTGGAATCAAGTAGTCAACGGAGAGAAAGATATACAGTTTGCCCGGGTGCATCCTAAAGAATTTGAAAACGACTCATTGGATAACAATTTGCAAAACGCAATAAATTCATTTGAAAAAGTTATCTACTTGTATCCAGACCATAATTCAGTTCTCTTAAATATTAATAATGAATACACCAAAGTATGGGCCAATTGGGTTGCACACCGTCTTACTGACCCAATATTTGCTGATAATCTTTATACCAATTGGCCGGTATCACCGGCCACTCCAGTGGATCAAATTCCAACTTGGATTATACGAGAGATTTTGAGTTACAATCTTATGCCGAGTTGGCGCAGTGCAGTTGAATGGTACCACCCGGCCGATGGAGTCATCCAAGATGTAATTTAATATTAATCAAAGATTTATTATATGATTTTGAAAATACAATTCAAAAAACACAAGAATTTTTCAATTTGCAATTTAAAAAATCAATCAAAGAATTAATTCCATACCACAATTTAATGTTATCCTTACAAAAATATCTAAATCAGGATCAGTTATGCGCAGACATTATAGATTCTGTGGTCAACGATCATCTATTAAATTGGCACGAAGGACTACCATTGCCCAGCCAAAGTTGGATTCAATGGCAATTGAGAAATTTAGGATACGAAATAGAGTGTCACGGGCTTGACGTATTCCCTACAAATAGTTTAAAATTAAAAGAACTACTTCACAAAGTAAAATATGAGTCTATTTAAAAAAGCATTGATGTTTACTGACATCCATTTTGGATTAAAGTCAAACAGTTTGGTCCACAATCAAGATTGCGAAGAGTTTGTGGATTGGGCCATTCAATTGGGCAAAGAACAAGGTTGCGAAACTGGTTTCTTCCTCGGCGACTGGCATCATCATCGTGCAAGTTTGAATTTACAAACACTAAACTTCAGTTTGAGAAGTTTAGAAAAGTTAAGTCGTGCATTTGATCGCTTTTACTTTATTCCAGGCAATCACGATTTGTACTATCGTGATCGAAGAGACATTCACGGTGCTGAATGGGCCAGACATATTCCCAACATCATTGTGGTCAATGATTGGTTCCAGGACGAGGATGTAGTAATTGCTCCGTGGTTAGTTGGCGATGATCACAAACGTATTCCAAAATTAAATGCTCGCTATGTTCTTGGGCATTTTGAGTTACCACATTTCAAAATGAATGCCATGGTAGAAATGCCAGACCATGGAGAACTACAGGCCGAACACTTTGACGGAGTAGGCGAAGTTTTTTCCGGGCACTTTCATTTGCGTCAGCAAAGACGCAACATCAACTACATTGGCAATGCGTTTCCGCATAACTTTGCCGATGCCGGCGATTCCAATCGTGGGTGTACTGTGGTCCAGTGGGGAGAAAAACCCACATATCATGCCTGGCCAGGACAACCGTTGTACCGGGTTACCAAACTGAGTTCAGTGATTGATTCGGCGCCGACTATACTTGTACCAAACATGCATGTCAGAGTTGAGCTCGACATTGACATCAGTTACGAAGAAGCCACGTTTATTAAAGATACCTTTATCAAAGATTACAACTTGAGAGAGATGGCGTTGATTCCTGTCAAGAGCACAGCAGTTGACACAGACATGGCACCCGGAGAAGTAAGATTTGAGTCAGTGGATCAAATTGTCACAGATCAGATCACTAATATTTCCAGCGAATTTTATGATCCAAAATTGTTGTTGCAAATTTATCAGACATTATGAAACTAGGAATAATTGGGAGAGGAGTGGTTGGACAGACCATACAATTAGCGTTTGCTAATTTTGGGCACGAGATCCATTGTTACGATAAAATCAGGTTGAATATCAAAATTTTAACGACTTATTGCAGTGCGATTGCATATTCATCTGTGTTCCAACTGACTTGGTCAATGGGCAGTGCGATCTAACACACGTTCAAGAACAAATTAAAAATCTAGCCAATAATTTTTATTCTGGAGAGATTATCATAAAATCCACAGTGATCCCAGGTACAACCGAAAGTCTGTTAAAAGAACACCCAAATTTAAAAATCTCGTTTGTTCCAGAATTTCTAAGACAGGACTATGCATTTGATGATTTTGTGAGCAAGGAGTTACCAGTGTTTGTAGGAGCTCGTTGTGAAGAGAGTTTTGTATTTGTTTCAGAACTACACAAAATTTTTGGGCAAAAATCTTTTCAGACTGAGCCTACAGAAGCCGAGTTAGTGAAATATTTTTCAAATGTCTTTAACTCAACAAGAATTGTTTTTGCTAATATCTTTTTTGAGTTGTGCTCAAAAATTGGAGTTAACTACCAAAACGTTCTTGATGCTTCTGTAAATTTACCCAACATACAACGCGATTCCTATCTGAGATGCAGTGAAGATCTAAGAGGCTATTCTGGAAAATGCCTACCAAAAGATATTGCGGCCTTCAATAACTTTGCCAAAAGTCTAGGAATATCGTCCTCTCTATTTGATTCTGTGATCAAGGATAATCAAAATTATGTCAAATAAACAACGTATCTTAATAACTGGTTCAGAAGGATCCCTGGCGCAATGGGTCATTGGGCTTATTAATCTCAAAAAAATTACGAAATAGTGGGAGTCGACAATTTTTCTCGACACGGAAAAATCAACAAACATAGAGATTATAAATTTGTCGCCGGAGATCTTTGCGATAAAAATTGGGTAGATGGAGTCATGTCAAAGTTTCAACCACACTATGTATTGCATTGTGCAGCACAGATTTATGGTGTTAAGGGATTTCATAAATTTTCCGCAGATATCATCACTAACAATCTGATTTCAACTGCTACCATAGCCAGATCATCAGTTGATCACAATGTAAAGAAATTGGCGTTTATTTCCTCGTCTATGGTGTACGAAAATTCCACTGTTTTTCCACTCAAAGAAGAATTTGTGCAATCTATTGCAATGCCTAACACCGGCTATGGTACTAGCAAGTTAGTAGGTGAAAAAATCATACAAGAGTATCATCAACAATATGGTCTAAACTACGTAATATGGCGGCCATTCAATATTGTTACTCCCTTTGAACGCAGCGATCAAGAACCCGGAATATCTCATGTTTTTGCAGATTTTATACAAAAAATAGTGATCGATCAACAACCGCAGATTGAAATATTTGGCGACGGCAATCAAACTAGATGTTTTACTTGGATCAACGACATTGCAGAAATTATAGTAGAGAAGTCATTTGTTACAATCACCGACAATGAAATCTACAATCTAGGCAGCGAAGTTCCAACCAAAGTTATCGATCTTGCCAAGAAAATTTTTACACGGTCCGGTAGAACAGATCTCTTTGTTCCAACATTTACAGACATCTATCACGATGATGTTAAAATGCGGATACCAGATTGTTCAAAAGCCAAATCTATTGGATTTGCAAACACCATGAGCGTAGATGCTATGATCGACTGCTGTCTTGATCACGCACATTGATCAAACAACACAATGTATACTATTCTAAAACAATATAATATTTGCCTCGATTATGCTCATTGCATGCAATCGTTGTACAACGATCTTGACCAATTTATCAAAGAAAAGTTTGGGCACGGCCCTATTGAGTTTCAATCTGACGAACGACTGGTATTTCAAATCACAGATCTTGACTTTTTTGTCGATGCAGATTTTCCAGGATTTAGTTTGTATAATCTGCAGTTAATACTAAGAGAACTAGATATTCCAAATTTTAGTTGTATAGTAGTATCTAACATACCTAATTACAGTTATTACACAAAAAAAATTAGAAACATCCTTAGACCCGACGATGTACCATTGCGTGCAGCCACTATCGCCCCTGACTCAATTGCTGCAAAAAACTTACCACAGACAATCCAACCAAACTGGTCAGATATCCACAGTCCGTTTATAGTGATGTCGCGCCTCAACAGATTTCACCGTACATTTTTTATGTCAAAATTGTTCGAAAAAAATTTGCACACCAAGGGTATGGTGTCATATCACAACATTCCTGCCGCACATGATCTAAACAAACGTGCAGTGAAAAACGTGCCGGGCAATCCGGAACAAACACATATTGTGTTCTTGACCACAACCCCTTTTGCTATGGACAACAATAAGATAATCTTGGCAACATTAGAAAATGTAAAGTTAGTCGACAATTTTAAAACTCAAATCCCATACTATCAAAATTTTACCGATGACATTGATATTGCCACCAAGGCAACGTCTATGCAATATCAAAACGACAGTATACAAAAGGCGTTGATTTACATAGCTCTAGAAACTACAGTTAAATATCCAAGTGCATTTCAGTCTGGTATAACATTCAAATCTATTGCGCAAAAAAGACCTTTTTTAATTTTTGGATCTCCTGGATCTATACAACTACTGAAAGATCAAGGATTTAAAACATTCAATCATTGGTGGGACGAAAGTTACGATAATGAACCCAATATTGAAAAAAGACTAGACAAAATAATTGCTATTGTGGAATATATTGCAACTTTTGAAATTGCCCAGCTTCAACAAATGGCACAGCAGATGCAATCAGTGTTGGATTACAATTATCAACACTTTATAAGCACATTCATTGCCAACCAGTTATCAGAGAAAGACAAGATATTAGCTCAACCATTCATTGACTATGATTGAAGAAACTTTATTATCCAACCCTTGATTGTTTATTTGTGGGGACAGTTTTTGTTTTTCAGATCCTGAATATGGTCGTTAGGCTGACATAATTGAGGCTTCTCTTCCTGGAGTTGATATAATCAATCTTCAAATTGATTGATTTTTTTCTAAACATTTAGTACAATACTCATATGATACAAATTAAAAATTTAACCGTTAAAAACTTTATGAGTGTGGGCAATGCCACACAAGCTATCGATTTTGATCGTCGAGACCTTACCTTGGTATTAGGAGAAAATTTAGACCTCGGCGGAGATGGATCACGCAACGGTACAGGCAAGACCACAATTATCAATGCCTTGAGTTATGCATTGTATGGCAATGCTCTTTCAAATATTCGCAAAGATAACTTGGTAAACAAAACCAATGGCAAGAACATGCTTGTGAGTTTGGACTTTGCTGTAGCTGGCAAAGATTACAGAATTGAACGCGGTCGTAAACCCAATGTGCTAAAGTTTTATGTCAACAACGAGGAACAAGCATCCAGCGACTATGCCCAAGGCGACAGTCGCGAAACACAAGAAGCTATTGAAACCACAATGGGTCTTAGCCATGACATGTTCAAACACATCATGGCCCTGAACACATACACAGAACCATTCCTGAGTTTGAAGGCCAACGATCAACGCACATTAATCGAGCAGTTGTTGGGCATCACTATGCTGTCAGAGCGTGCTGATCGCATCAAAGAACTAAACAAACAAACCAAAGATTCCGTCACACAAGAAGAATTTAGAATACGTGCCGTGATCGAAGCCAACAAACGTATTGAGGAACAAATTGAAAGTCTCAAACGCAGACAAACCATGTGGGTCGCTAAACATGCCGAAGACGTACAAAAACTACAACTCGCACTGGACGAACTTCAGAAAATCAATATTGATGAGGAGATCCAAGCACACAAGGAACACTCGGCGTGGGATCAACGCCGTAAGGATTTCAATGACCTCCAAGGTGCCATTAGTCGCGCTAAGTTGGAGGTCCAACGTGAAGAGAAAACTATTAAAAAACTGGAGGCGGAGATTGCCTCACTCCAGGGGCACCAGTGCCATACGTGCGGTCAGCCGTTCCACGATGATAAGCATCAACAAGTTTTGGAGAATAAACAGAAAGATTTGGCTGATGCGAGAGCGAAATGCCATGCGGATAGCGCCACAGTATCAGAAATACAGACTGCCATCACCCAGTTGGGCGAAATAGGAAAACCTCCTAAAATGTTCTATGACAAAGAGGAAGATGCTATCTCTCATAGAGCTACACTAGCAGGTTTACAAGCACAAATTGAAATCAAGCGTGGAGAAACTGATCCGTACGAAGAACAGATTCTTGAAATGGCACAACAGGCTTTGCAAACAGTAGACTATGATGAGCTCAATAGACTCACACGTTTGCAAGAACATCAAGAATTTTTGTTGAAGTTACTGACATCAAAAGACAGCTTTATTCGCAAGAAGATTATTGAACAAAACCTAAGTTACTTAAATAGTAGATTAACCCACTATCTAGATCGCATTGGGTTGCCACATACTGTTGTATTCCAAAATGATCTAACTGTAAGCATTGAAGAACTGGGTCGTGAGCTAGACTTTGACAACTTGAGTCGCGGCGAACGTAATAGACTTATTTTAAGTATGAGCTGGGCATTCCGTGATGTTTGGGAAAGTTTGTATGAACCGATTAACGTGTTGTTCATTGACGAAATGATTGATAATGGTATGGATACCCAAGGTGTCGAAAACAGTTTAGCGTTGCTTAAGAAAATGAGCCGTGATAGACACAAATCAATTTGGTTAGTAAGTCACAAAGACGAGCTCGCCGGTCGGGTAGAAAACATTCTCAAGGTTGTCAAAGAGAATGGATTTACAAGCTATAGTACGGATGTTGATATTGCTTAGAAAATTTAGGTATTTGAATAATGTTTGATAACTAATAGTCCATGGTATGGCTATATGAATCCCAACAAGTTGAACAGTTACCCGAAGATTGCGTAGGGTTTGTTTATTTGATTACAAACAACTTAACAGGAAGAAAGTACATTGGTAAAAAATTAGCAAAGTTTTCAAAGACAACATACAAAGTAGTAAAACTAAAGAACGGCAACAAAAAGAAGAAAAAAATCAGAAGCAAAATTGATTCAGACTGGCAACTATACTATGGCTCAAGCCCAGAATTAACCAAAGACATTGAACAACTAGGCACACACAACTTCTCAAGAGAAATACTTTATTATTGTCGAAGCAAGTCTGAATGTAGTTACATTGAGGCCCGAGAACAATTTGCACGCAAAGTATTAGAATCAGACGACTACTATAACGGGCACATTCAAGTGCGTGTACACGGTAGTCATATAAAAAATAAAATTTAACACAGGCATTTAGTAAGGCAACAAACTGACTCTGTTGGTAGGACTACCTACCCCCATTGAGGAACGGTGAGATACCCGGTCCAGATTCTTGGGCGTCAAAGGCAATTGCTAACTTAAGGCAACAAATGGTTTGAGCTCTGTAGAAAAAGATACAACTCATGCTCATAGGATTTGGGTCTATTCCGGATTACTAGGGTTCCGTTGATATGTGAAGCTTGAGTAGGGGGTACCGGTCAACCGCCTCCGCGTCGTAAGACAATCTCATTAGAATAGATGACTGCTACACTCAGATAATGTAGAAAGTTAATTCACCGTGCATACGGTGAATTATGACCACGTAATCTAGATAATGCTAAAAGAAAAACAATAATTAATCAAATAAAAAATTGATGAGCAAAGCGAATCAATAGACTTACGTAGTAAGTCTCAAAAGACTCTTACAATTATTACCATGCCATCTAGAATAATTGCTTAAATCAGTTAGTTTATCACAGTGTGGGCATTGTTTCTTTGTTCTCTGTTTGTTTTTGTTAGATAATCCAATTCGTTTGTTATGTTCATCGGAATGAATGTATCCTTTGCTATAAGTGTTGCCTAGTTTTGAATTTGAAAACTTAGCTCGTATTTCAGCAGTATAGTTCCAGCGAACAGATCCAGTTCCACCGTCTGTTCGATTCTCTAAGATACCCGTACCTAAATCCTTACGTCCATACCAACGGATTAGTCTGCGTTCAATAGCTAACGCACCAATTTCTGTTAGATTGTTTTCGACTATTATAATTTGAGTCAGGTCTGTGGGCACAACAACATTGTGATTTTTATCCCAGGCACGGCGTCTCGCACCTTTGCCAATGTAGTAGGGAATGCCATCCTGTGTTAGGTAGGCGTAGACGTAATAAGTATTGTTCAAGCTGTAACTCCTTTTCAGTTATAGAGTAGTTGGGCATTGGCGTGCCGCGAACTACACCTATATTTAGCCAGCTTTGACTTTAAAACTGATCAGGCCAATCTCTAAATAATGCATGCTGAATGTCTCCAGCAACAAACTGATTGAATGATTTGTGTTTGGTTTCCAGTTCGCCCTCCAGTGGTGCAACGCGACGGAATGCTGAATCCATTTGGCCCATGTCCTTGAACTCCATCAAAATCATAAATTCGGGCATGTCTGCAATACTGCGGAATCCCATTTTGCATCTAGTGATTCTGTATGATTCCATTTTGCCTTCTGAAATCAAATGATCAAAGAAACTTTTCATTCCGTTGACCCAATCGAGATCGCTGATGTCACCTTCTTTGTTTGCCCAAATTGTGTATAAGTCTGCCATTATTGTAGTGTTCCTAAAATTTCAAAGCCTTCAAAGCCTTGTTTGTACAGATGTGCCTGATCGAGATACAAGTATTCAAATCCTCGGTCTCGATAGATAGCACACTCTGTTTTTAAACTTTCTATTCCTAGTCGTGTACGTGGATTGTGATAAGTCCATGCAAACTGACTGGCTAGAACGTTTTTTGTATCGTAACGTTTCATCAAAGAGAACGCTACTAATTTTCCATCTTCTCTATAACCAATTACATCTGTTGTAGGATCTGTAAACTGCGAGTCAAACAATGGCATTACACTTGCAAAATGTTTGTAGATGCAGTAGGTTCTATATATGTCTTGCAAAACAGCAATGTTTGGGTCAGTGATATATTCCCACAAAATTTTGGGAGTGTATGTTGTTTCTGTTAGTTTGATTCTAGCAAATTGATAGGTCATAATTATTTTGGAAAGTAATCTTGCATGGTACCGCAACGGTGGAGGTCGCTGGTTATGCAGTGTATGCCTCCGTCCCAGAAATATCTATGTCTAAATGGCACAATATGCGGAGTAATACCGTAACGGTCTAGAGCATCAAATACCTGTTTGTTGTAGTTAAAAACTATGACATTTTTCGGATCAACGATCAACATGTTAACATCAAACACTGTTTCTTCTACATAGCCGGTCCAATGTCCTAGCCATTGCTCAACAGTGTCTACAACATCCTGATCATGTTCAAACCCTGGGATCCACCAACGTCCTTTATTTTTTTCTTCAACTGCAGGAAATCCTCGACCATGGCCCAGCTTTGCCCAGGCAAATAAACTACTTCCCAGTCTGGGAATGTATCTGCATATGTGGGTATATCATGTAAACTAATAATTAATCCTGGACACACTGGGCAATACGTGGCATCACTGTGTCCGCCTGTATTGACAATATGATTACGTGTGTTAGGAAACTCAGTGTCAACAAATTTTTTATAATCAGTAGTGTCTTGTGCATAGCTAGTTGTTCCAAAAAACAAATCTTTGCCAATTCTTGATATTTGAGCTCCACTGAGCAACGACGCATCATAATGGTGAGACTTAACAATGTTTCCTTGTTGACGAACTTGTGATAGTATAGCATCGTATACGCCAGAAACTTTTTGATATTCGCTAAATTTGTGTAACTGTATACATTCTTCTTGAATCCAATTTGGTAAATTTACAAAATCGTCCACTGATTTGCATTCAGGCCATGAAGGATCTTTAACATTCTTGTAAGATTTAACTAAGTTAAAACTATAATTTTCATACATGATGTTTCCATATGAAAAGAAATAGTCTCGAGGGGTCATTGGTGGGCGAAGGTATTGATTATCAATAAACGGATTATCAGGCAAGGTTGGTCGCACTACTTCAACATTAAAGCTTTCTAACTTCTTAATAATATTCTGATAATCTTCCTCAGTTTCAATAGCAATTTTTTCAAATAGACTGCGGACTGCAGGCTTTTTTATCCACGAATAAAATTCAGCCGGGTAACTACGTCCTACTACACAGACCTTTAATGGGTCCCAATGCTGATATACGCTATACATTATTTCCGTGGGTCCTCTCTATGTTGGAATAATGCTGTTAGATATTCTTCTGGCCATGTATCATAGAAGCCTTTTGACGCCATGTGGCGTGCTTTGACATTTAAGTCGCTGATACTCTGGCACATGGCCATGGCGTAAATTCCTTGATTCATTGAAATACCATTTACTATTTCTGGATCTGCAGGATGATCTTCCAGTGCTAATATGTCTATTGGTAAAAGATAATTTTCATTGGCTACCCTTAAACTGTGACTAAACTGGTCGTAGGGCCATTCCTTTGGGTCATACACAAACAATACAACACTTTTTGTCAATCCATCTTGTGCTAAGTTTTTGAGATCAAAGTATGGATCCATTCCGACTCGAATGTCAAAGTCACGTTCGAGTCTGGCTTTTTTAGCATATGGACACGGCGGCCACCCACCCAGCGCCGGATGGGGCACCTCAACAAAAGTTGCTATCCAGTGTTCTATATCCAACGTTATTTGATCTAAGTTTAACATAGCTTAAAAAATGGAAGACCTGATTTTTTGGTTGTTTCTAAATTCTCTTTGATCAAGGATGAAATTAAATTTCTTTCAGACGAACTCAGCGCCATGGCCTGATCATATGATAATCCTCCCCGCATAAACCAACTGAGTTTGAGACAATCGCCCTTGATCCTTTCTACATCTTTGTCGTAGCCTTCAACAAGTTTTTCAATTTGTTCAGGGCTAGAGGTCAAGAGCATCATCCGAAAAAATTGGACATCTCCAAGGTAAATGCTTGATCATACTCGTGGCTGCAATTGCCACACTTGATTTTGAGAGGTTTAATTTCAGTGGCTGTTTTTAATTCAATGATTCGATCACGAATGCGATCAAAAATCTCTCGATCGCAATTGTGTAAAAATTCTAAAATATGATTGTGTTCATTGACTTGCGCAGTAGGAGTATGGATGGATCGTACGCTTTGACTGAGAGCCTCAATGGTCATATTGGTAATCTTTTTAAATGCTTCGGTGATCATTTTGGTTTTTTGTTCTGCTTCAATGTCGGCATCGGGCAACATACTCAGAAGCTTCTGTTCTTCAAACTGGATAGCACTGTTTGAATTGATCTGTTGATAAGTCATGGGTTTTAAGTGTATTGACAAATCGCCGTAGGATATTGGTTGATTGTAATCTACTTTTTCCATGCGGTCCAACACAGTGCGTAGATCTAATACATGATCTGCTTCAGTGCCGCAACTTGGACAGGTGGTTGATAACTCCATTTCGTGACCGTAACTGGCAATTCTAATGCCAATTAGCACAGTGTCCAAGTCCATGGCCGGCATATTCCATACATCGCGAATTCCAGGGACACAGCTTTGTATTACGTTGACTGTGGAAGATCCGTTGTATAAACCGTCAGGGGTTCTGTAAGTAATTTCATCCACAGCAGTCATTGGTAAAACTGGCATTTCACTGTTGGCTGGCATGTGCAAAGATCCCTCAGGATAGTACTGTCCACCGCTGGGTAGCTTGATGTAAATGCTGGGTTGTCTAAAATATTGAGTTAAAGGATTGGTCATTTTTACCACCATAAATATGAACACATACTTATGGCCTAAAACATGGACGAAAAAGAATTAGAAGCACTACAAGCCGCAATGGAAGAATTCCGAAGAGAAGGACAACTATCTGCGGAAACTTTAAAGAAGCTCAATGCAGCTGCTGACCCAGCGGCCAACGGATTAGAAAAAATAACCAAAGCTGGTATTGGAGTAGCCGGTAAATTAGGAAATTTAGGAAAAACTATTCAGCAAGGCGAAGGTAGCTTTGCCAGCATGGGTTCAACAATTCAGCTGACTACAAATCTCATTGGCAAGTTGGCCAGTGCGCTACCACTGGTGGGTGGTGCTGCTAAAGCATTAGCTGAAGGTGTAGGTGATGCGGCCAAATTTGTGTTGGATCAGTTGGATGTGATGGCCAAGAACTACAGTGCTCTTGGCGATTCCAGTGCTATTGCTGCTGACGGTATTGACGGTTACGCAAGACAAATTAGACAGTTAGGGTTAATTGGTATGCCGGCCTTTACCAAGGCCATTGCACAAAATACCACCGGCATGGCTATATTTGGTGCAGGCATGGCGCAAGGTGCAGATCAATTTAGCAAGTTAGCCGGCGCATTAACCGAAGGTGATGCATCAAATTCGTTGTTAAAGTTGGGTATTGGTTTTGATCAGATTGCAGCAAGTTCGGCCTCGTATGTGAGTGCATTTGCAAGATACGGCGGACTGCAACGACAAACATTTGAGCAGTTAACAAAAAGCACACAAAAATACATTGAAGAAACTGACTTAATTGCCAGAATGACAGGTCAGACTCGCCAGCAACAAGAACAAGAACAACAAAAAAGTTTGGCCGATGCCAAGTTCCGTGCCAAAATTCTTGAAATGCAACAGAACGGCCAGGAAAAAGAAGCTGAACAGTTAGTACAGTATGTCAATGGCCTGGGCGGAGCCGCTGGAGATGCTGCTCGTGCTATGGTCACTGGTATACCGTTGACACAAGAAGCCGCGCAGGCAAATCTATTGTCCAACGATGCTATTAGACAAAACGTTGAAGCATTAAAGAGCGGTGCCAAAGCAACCACAGCAGTTGAAAATACCATGGGCGGGTTTGCTCAAGGTGTGGCCAAATTTGGAAAAACAATACAGTATACTGGAACTGACGCATTTGGTGCAGTAGCAGTTCAGGCCATAGATTTTGCAACAGCCAAAGCCAAAGCGGACAAAGAAGGCATAAGCATTCAAGAAGCTGCACAAAAGATACAAGATGATCTTAAGAATAAAACTGGAAACACCACAACTGAATTTACCGGAGCTCAAAAAGCCATAGCTGGTGCATCAAAAGACATGGAACGTCTGGCAACCACACTGTCAGTGGCAGCAATTCCAGCTGTTAATAAATTTGCCGATGCGTTAAAAGGCGTAACTGGATTTATTGACAAAGCATTGGGTACAAAATTAAGCACCACAGCCAATAATAATGAACCTCCGGTGCGCGGAACAGAAGGCAATTTTGCTGGAGCAACGAAAGGAGTCCGGCGCCGAGGAGGCGCATCTGCACCAGGATCTGCACCATCGCCGGGCGCAACAAACAACAGATACGCAGGATTAAAACTAAGAGAAACCGGCGATGTTACCCAAGGTGGTGATGTTGACGACAGACTGCTCGAAACAGCTGCTGAAATTCAACGTATGTTAGGCGGAGATTTAAAACATTTCAGTGCGTTCAACGATCGATACCATCAAAAATTAGACAGATACAGCGCACACAAAGAAGGACGAGCACTGGATTTTACACTAAATGATCCAAGCAAAGCAGCTCAAGTAACATCTATGATCAAGGGCATCATTGGAGTTACAAATGTCAAAGACGAGTATGCAAATCTTAGTCCAGGCGGTACAGGCGGTCATATACATGCAGAAATTCAAGCAGCCATGGGCGGAATATTCAAAGGACCATCTGCTGGTTATCCAGCTACATTGCACGGCACAGAAGCAGTGATTCCTTTGCCAAATGGGCAAGCAGTTCCTGTGGATATTCCAGGATTTTCAGACATGATGGGTTCTCAAGCCGGCTTGCTAACAGCGCAACTTTCGAAGTTGGACGAATTAATTAGTGTGATGCGTACTCAGTTGAGCACATCGCAGAGAATATTATCACAGACAGCATAGTGCCAACTAAATACTAAACTATGGCAATTAACGACGGTAAAAACGGCCGCAACGGCGGATGGCGCAAATATTTCAAAGTTGCTGACACAGGTGGTCAGCTCAGTCCTATTAACGGACAGAATCAGTTTGGACTGCCAGGCTACGCCAAAACAGGCATAGCCGGAACAAACAATCCCAATAACTTTGGCGGCACAGGCAATGACTTTGCCTTTAGAAATTATGCCAGTCGATTACCCGAAGTGTACTCTGGACATCCCAATCGTATTGAACGATACAATCAATACGAAAACATGGACTGCGATTCAGAAGTAAATGCATGTCTGGATATCATTGCTGAATTTTCAACACAAAAAAATGATGACAACAGTACTCCATTTGACATTGAATTCAAAGACAAGCCCACAGAGCACGAAGTTGAAATTATTAAAAAGCAACTACAACAGTGGACCAAATTAAACAAACTTGATCAAAGAATGTTCAAGTTGTTTCGCAATACCATCAAGTATGGCGATCAAGTTTTTGTGCGTGATCCAGAAACATTTGAAATGTACTGGGTTGACATGGTCAAAGTCAGTCGAGTAATTGTCAACGAAAGTGAAGGCAAACGTCCGGAGCAATATGTGATCCGTGACATTAATCCTAACTTTCAGAACATGAGTATTGCTCAAAAAACCACACAGGATTATTATGTAAGTCGTGCCACTGGATCAGCTGGTCAAACAAACTACACCTATCCCAACGGTGGTGCGGGTGGTGGTGCAGGTGGTACTGTAGGCAACAGCCGTTTTGCTCAAGCTATGAATGAAACATGCTTGGATGCCAAGCACGTAGTACATCTTAGTCTAAATGAAGGTTTAGATTACTTTTGGCCATTTGGGCAAAGTATATTAGAAAATATTTTCAAAGTTTACAAACAAAAAGAATTGTTAGAAGACTCAGTGTTGATCTATCGTGTGAGTCGTGCACCGGAACGTAGAGTGTTTAAAATTGACGTAGGCAACATGCCAAGTCACATGGCCATGGCTTTTGTGGAACGTGTTAAGAACGAAATGCATCAGCGCAGAATTCCCACTGTCAACGGTGGCGGTCAAAATTTAATGGATGCATCATATAATCCACTGAGTATCAACGAAGATTACTTTTTTCCAGTCACTGCAGAAGGTCGTGGGTCCAGCGTTGACACGCTACAAGGCGGCACAAATCTTGGTGAAATTGACGATTTAAAATATTTTAACAACAAAATGGCACGTGGATTGCGTGTACCAAGCAGTTATTTGCCCACAGGTCCGGACGATTCAGATCGTGCCATGAATGACGGCAAAGTAGGCACTGCGTTGATTCAAGAGTATCGTTTTAACCAGTACTGCGAACGGTTGCAACGTTTGATCATGCAAAAGTTAGATGACGAATTCAAGATGTTTTTGAAGTGGAGAGGATTCAACATTGACAACAGCTTGTTTGATATTGCGTTATGCCCACCACAGAATTTTGCCAGTTATCGCGAAGCTGAATTAGATACCAGCCGAGTCAGTACATTTGCATCTCTTGAAGCATTGCCTTACATGAGCAAGCGTTTCTTGATGAGTCGTTACCTTGGCCTAAGTGAAGAAGAGATTGTAGAAAACGAAAAAATGTGGCGTGAAGAACGTGATCAGCCTGAATTGCAAACCACACAAGGGCAAGATCTACGAAGCATTGGTATTACACCAGCAGGGTTAGAACAGGATATTACCACCGGCGAAGAATTGTCTGCTGGCATGGAAATACCCGGAACAGAACCGGCAGGTGTTCCTGGAACCACAGGAGCAACACCACCTACAGCTCCAGCCGCTGGTGGTTCAGCAGTTCCAACTATCAACATATAAATACTGTATGATTCTTAATGAACTATACCAAAAGCAACCTGAAGGATATCAGGATCTTAGTCAAGACAACAGCCAACCTCAAAAAGGCGAATTGCGTAAAAGCCGTTTGACTCTACGTCAGATCAAAAAACTACGACAAATGAATGATGTAAGAACTTTTGAATACAACGAAAGTCTTAAATTAATTCGACAACAATATGCACCAGCACCGGCCGCTCCTGGACTGTAACAAAACAGTCATTTCTGGCACTTTTGGCCTCTAAATCTACCGTTATTATTCATTATATGTAAATATATTCAAGAGCCATTTACTTTGGAGGGACTCATGAATAAATTTGAACAATTAATTGAATACGTTATCAATGATGACGAATCAAAAGCCCGTGAATTATTTCACGACATCGTGGTAGAGAAATCACGTGAAATCTACGAAGATCTAATGAACGAAGAAGAGTTAGATGAAGAGTCAGATGCTGACCGCGACGACAAAGCTGAAGAAGCTGGTAAAAAAGTTGCCAAGGATATTGAATACGACGAAATGCACGAAGGTGACGACATGGGCGGCGATGCTGCTGATGATCTAATCGACGACGTCGAAACTGAAGAACAAGGCATGATGGAAGAAGACGAAGAAGCTGAAGGCGAAGCTGAAGTTGACTTTGGTGCCGACGAAGATCACCACGACGACGTAGGCGGAAACGAAGGTTTAGAAGATCGCGTTGTTGATTTAGAAGACAAATTAGACGAACTTATGGCTGAATTTGAAGCCATGATGGGCGGTGACGACATGGGCGACATGGGCGACGAAGAAGAATTAGAAATTGGCGCAGGCAGCGATGCTTTAGAAATGGATGACACAGAAGAATTCACCGACGAAGGTCAAATGGGTTTTATGGAAGGTGTTGATCTTAAAGCAGCTCCAAAACCAGTTACTTCGGAAGAAGCTGGCACAAACACCAAAAGCACAGTAGCAGCCAATGCAGGTGCTGCAGGTGCAGTTGCTAAGCCAGTGTCAACAACAGGCGCAGAAGCAAAAGGTCGTCCAGCTCCAACAGCCAAGGACATGGGTGGTACAACAAGCCCAAAACAATCCCCAGCTCCTAAGCCAGTAACAGCACAAGCAAGCGGTGTTAATACAAAAACACCATTTCCAAAGGCTTAATTAGAAGATATGGCTCGATATCTACAAGAACATCTTAGCTTTACTCAGGCTCAAGTACAATTGATTACTGAGGAAGCTAAAGATGGATCTGGAAAAACACTCTATCTAGAAGGTATTTGCATCGAGGGCGACAAACGCAACGCCAACGAGCGTGTTTACCCTGGACATGAAATCAAACGAGCAGTTAACACTATCAATGAACAATTGCGTAACGGACACAGCGTTTTAGGCGAAGTAGATCATCCAGATGATCTTAAAATTAACCTAGATCGTGTTAGTCACATGATTGATAAGATGTGGTATGATAACTCAATTGGCTATGGAAAGCTAAAAGTATTACCGACACCCATGGGCGAACTAGTAAAAACTATGTTGCAAAATGGTGTTAAATTAGGAGTTTCTAGTCGTGGATCAGGAAACGTCGACGACAGAACAGGACATGTCAGTGATTTTGAAATAGTCACTGTAGATGTGGTTGCTCAACCAAGTGCTCCAAATGCTTATCCGACAGCAATTTATGAAGGCCTGCTTAACATGCGTGGCGGACAGAAATTGTTGGATATGTACAAGGACCCCGCGTCAAGCAACAAAGCACAGAGATATTTGAAACAGGAAGTAATGCGCTTGATTCAAGATCTCAAGATCGAAGGGAAATAATATGCTAGATGCTATTAAACCGTTACTAGATAGCGACTTGATCAACGAAGAAGCAAAACAAGAAATTTCTGAAGCATGGGAATCAAAGTTGAGCGAAGCTCGTGAACAAGTACGTGCAGAACTCCGCGAAGAGTTTGCACAACGCTATGAACATGACAAATCAGTGATGGTAGAAGCCTTGGATCGTATGGTAACAGAAGGTCTTAAAGCAGAATTAGAAGCAGTTGCCGCTGAAAAGCAAGCAATCGCTGAAGATCGCGTTAAGTTCCAAGGCAAGATGAGTGAGTCAGCTACGAAGTTTAACAACTTCATGGTCACAAAACTTGCTGAAGAAATTGGCGAATTGCGTAAAGATCGCAAAGCACACAATG
>FUWD013231540.1_pt1 | contig 67499 bp, 67 predicted proteins | sample 1063281 | NCBI WGS metagenome assembly FUWD01 (sample SAMEA79048168, study PRJEB19326) | metagenome | biome: marine | reverse complement strand
TTAATGGAATGATAAACCCTTTGATTCCCTTCGGTATTAAAGGAGCAATTTGGTATCAAGGTGAATCAAATGTAGGAAGGCTAACCAATATGAAAAAATATTTCCAGGTATGATTGATGACTGGAGAGCAAGATGGAATAGTAACTTCCCATTCTATTTTGTTCAGATTAGCTCCTTTCTCTTATGGAAATGAACTTTCGCCGGCACTTAGAGATGCCCAAAGGAAAAGTCTGGTTTTATCAAATACTGGTATGGCTGTAACCATGGATATAGGAGATTCTCTTAGTATACATCCCGGTAACAAACAGGATGTTGGTGACAGATTAGCTAGGTTAGCACTCGCCAATGATTACGGGGTTGATATTGTCGCTTCCGGTCCACTGTATAAAAAACACACGATTTTTGAAAATAAAATAATTCTTGAATTTGACCTCTTTGGTAGTGAATTGATGAAAGGGAATTCAGGGATGTCAGGATTTGAAATTGCAGGTCTTGATATGTTATTCATTCCTGCAACAGCAAAGATTGTGAAAGACAAAATAGAGGTATTTTCCCCAGCTATTAAAAAGCCAAAATTTGTCAGATATGCCTGGCGCGATTTCATAGCTGGAACATTATTTAATAAAGAAGGTTTACCAGCTTCTTCTTTTACTATTGAGGATTAGTTTTTATAATAAAATCCAATTGAATTAATATCTTCATTTTATGAAAAAAATAGAATTTTTAAAATCAATGTCTTTCCCCTTTTTGGCTATGCTGTTAATGTTTGCCTGTGGTGGACAAAGAACAACCAAGGTTAGTTCGCCAAATCGGTTGATTGAAGTAAAACTCAATTTACAAGATAGATTGAACTATTTAGTAACCTTTAATAAGGATACGATTATAGACAATTCACATATCAGCCTAACTTTAAATAATGAAACAACATTAGATAAGTTTGAGATTCTATATATTCAGGAAGCTTCAGTAAATGAAAAATGGGAACGCATTTGGGGGAAACGCAAACATGTGGAGAATAATTACAATGAGTTGATATTGCACCTAAAAGAGATGAATTCAGGAATTCTGACGGATTTATATTTACGTGTATATGATGATGGAATAGGTATTCGTTACGGATTCCCCAAACAGGCACACATGGATAGCATTATCCTTGAAAAAGAAAATATGCAATTTTCCTTTACGAAAGATTATTCTGTTTGGCGAGCGGATTATAAAAACTACCAATCACCTCAAGAGGAAGAATTTCTTCCTGTCAACCTATCTGATATAAAAAAGGATCAGCTAATCGGTATGCCACTACTTATAAAATTAGATGATAAAGGCTATGCCCTTATTACCGAAGCAAATCTAACGAATTGGTCAGGTGCGTTTTTAAGGGTGGACAGCGTGAAAAATACAATGGTAACGGACCTTGCTCCATATCCGCAAGATTCGAGCGTAGTTGTAAAAAGGGTAACTCCAGCAGTATCTCCCTGGCGCGTAATCATGATCGCAAAAGACCTGGTAAACTAATAGAATCGGATATTATTGCCAACTTCAATGATCCGTTGGCTCTTGAAGATGTTTCATGGATAACTCCAGGCGTATCTGCCTGGGACTGGTGGTGGAGTAATAGATATGCTCCAGGTGCTGGATTTGATCTTGGTCCAAATCAGCAAACCATGAAGTATTTTATTGATTTTGCAGCTGAAATGAGATGGGAATATCAAATTGTAGATTGGCAATGGTATGGAGAACCATTTGGTTCACAACCTCCCGGCGTTAATCCTAATGCTGACATTACTACTTGTATTGATGGCATCAACGTGGAAGAGCTTGTACAATACGCCAATTCAAAAGGAGTAAAACTGATTCTTTGGGTTCATTGGTCTGCTCTAAAAAATCAAATAGATGAAGCCTTGCCATTGTATGAAAAATGGGGAGTTTCAGGTATAAAAATAGATTTTATGAACAGACAGGATCAAGAAATGGTCAAATTTTATCATCAAGTTGCCAAAAAAGCAGCCGAACATAAACTCATTGTCAATTTTCATGGTGCGTACAAGCCGTCTGGTGTAAGCCGTACATATCCAAACTTAATAACTCGTGAGGGGGTTATGGGGAATGAATATAGTAAATGGAGCAATCGCATTACACCCGAGCATAATGTCACCCTTCCTTTTACAAGAGGCCTATTGGGTGAAATGGATTACACACCGGTTGCTTTTCGCAATGTAAGGCCAGAAGATTTTCTTATTGAGAATAAAACACATGACGGATCACCAGTGGTTCAAAGTACTCGCTGCCATCAACTGGCTATGTCCGTTGTTTACGAAAGTGCTTTAGCAGTTTTCTGCGATTCACCTGATAATTATAAAAATGGCATTGGAACTGAATTTCTAAAAGAGGTGCCTACTACATGGGATGATACAAAGGTGTTAAATGCCTCGGTAGGAGATTACATCACAATAGCAAGAAAAGCGGGTGACAAATGGTTTATAGGTAGCATGACAGATGCTGATGAGCGTAAATTAACAATTAATTTCAGTTTCTTAGAAAAAGGAAAATATAAAGCTAAGATTTTTGAAGATGCTAAGAATGCAAATGAATATCCATCTGAAGTTAATTATAAGGAGGAAGTTTTTACTAACATAGATAGCTTTTCAATCGAATTGGCAAAAGGTGGAGGATTCGTGGCTATTCTGGAATTAATTGAAGAATAAACAGGTATTACAGCACACAACACCATATATAATTTATTGCTGGTAAAAGCCTATTTACGAAAGTCCTCGCGGACTTTCTATCTGTGTTTTATTTGCTAAATTTAGTACTTAAACCACGCAACTAATCTTATACCAACACGTTGGCGGTAATTAAATTAAACCTTAGATGATTTTTAGGAGTCTTAGAAGAAAATTTAAAAGATTAAATTATGATGAAACAGATTTTTGCAAGTTTACTAATTATGGTGTCTTTGATATCATGTGATAAAGATGATGATAACATAGTTACACCTGAAAGCTCTTCACCAAAAGTGAAGTTGAATGCTACCTATGAAGTAAATATAAGAGAAGACATTATTTACGCTGAAGGTCTTAGTCATGATAGTTGGAATAGTGCCAATACCTCTGTAGTTCCATTATTAATGGATTCTTATGTTCCAGATAATGATTTGCAAAATCGCCCTTTATTAATGTTAATTCATGGTGGAGCATTTTATGGTGGTTCAAAACAACAGGAAGCATTAGTGAATATGGCAAATTATTACGCTTCTAGAGGCTTTGCTGTATTCTCAATTGACTACAGACTTAATGATCATAAGGGAACGATTCCTCAAGAATGGATTGACGCCTCTTCTGATATTCCCCCAGCAAATCATGACCAACTTTTTGCAATGTACCCTGCTCACAGAGATGCTAAAGCTGCTCTTAGATGGATTATAGCTAATGCCGAAAATTATCACATAAATAAAGATTATATCACTTTAGGTGGTGGTTCAGCAGGAGCAATTACATCTATTGGGCTTGGCGTATCAGAATTAGGCGACTATAAAGATGAAATAAGCTTAAGTGAAGATAATACCTTATCAACAACCAATCTTTCTCAAACCTATGAAGTACAAACAATTTTAGACTTTTGGGGATCTAATGTTTCTATAGAAATATTGGAATCAATTTATGGATACCAAAGGTTTGACTCAAATGATCCAGCATTGTTTATAGCTCATGGTACAGAAGACCCCACTGTACCATTTAGTAGTGCTGAAGATTTAAAAACTATATGTGAAACAAATGAAATTGATTTTGTTTATTATCCATTAGAGGGCAGAGGTCATGGTCCCTGGGGTGCAACTGTAAATGGTAAAAGCTTATCAGATTTATCTTTTGATTTTATAGTGGAGAACCAAAGTTTGAATATTGAATAAAAACTACCGCCAACAAGGTGTAAAATACATTAAAACGCATTTTACACAGAACGTTGGCGATAATTAAACTCGAATGAAATAATTCATAAAAATGAATCGTGAAATAATAGACATAAATGATTACAAAAGTTAGTGTTTCAACTATTTACAAATGTTCACTCGAAAGAGCATTTAAAACCCCTATGCTTTGTGATGTTTCTAAAATTCATACTGGATTCGGAATTATGCCGAAAGTTACACATACAACAGACCACAAGGATTGGGGAAAACCTGGCTCTTGTAAAAAAGTATATGTCGCGAAATCGATAACCCAAAAAGGAGGTTTTGCTTCTGTTGACAATCTAATTGAAAGAAAAGAAAATCAATATTGGATAATTCAGGTAGATAATTTTCAATCTTGGATGCTAAGTTTTTACAAGTTTGTTGGAAGATGGGAAACGGAAAAATTAGCAAATGAAAAAATACGAATTAACTACACATACTGTTTACATTCTAACAATCTTTTACTTTTCCCATTTTGTTGGGTTTTTGGCAAAACTTTCTGGAAGACCTATATGAAAAGAGTTTTGAAAAATATTAAAGGAATGATATATAATAAAGAGCCATATCAATATGAATAAAAGACCAAGAATAAAATTACAATTAAACCAAACTGACAAGGTCCTTGAGATCATTGGTTGGATTTCTGTATTCGGTATTTGGGCTTTACCATTAATTAACTATTTTGATTTGCCGGAAATAATCCCAATACATTTTAATGGCGCTGGAAAAGCAGATAGATTTGGAAATAAGACACATATATTTGTATTACCTATAATTTCTACACTCCTATTTATAGGTTTAACAATTCTGAATAAAAGACCACACGTGTTTAATTACCCTGGTCAAATAACAAAAGAAAATGCTGTACATCAATATACATATGCAACTCGAATGATGAGGGTTTTGAAATTAGTTATTGTATTACTTTTTGGATTAATCGTTTTCAAAACAATTCAAAATGTAAATGGACATGCAGACGGGCTTGGAACTTGGTTTTTGCCTTTTACAATTGGTGTGTTTATAATCCTAACTTTATATTTTTTAATGATGTCTATGAAAGACAAGATCCAATAACAACTTTACTTAACTCTCTTCAAAATCATTGAGAATAGGATATAAGTAATGTAAATTATTAGACCATAAAGTGTGGTAATCATGGAGACTTTAAGACCACTTGCTAACATAGTTGGTGAAATTCCTTGTGAAGTTTCAATTACTGAAAATGCACTAAACAATCCTATTAACTGACCTAGTACTCCAACAACTAAACCCAAAGTTCCTAATGATTTTAACCATTGAATGGATTGCAGAAGTTGTTTCTCATCTCTTTTCTTAATAAGAGATACCACAAAAACAGCCATAAGAGAAAGTAAAATAAGAGTAAGGATTCCCATAAATAAGGGACCTCCTTGTGAAAATATATCAAACATAATTCTAATTTTTAAAGAGATGTATTTATCTCCAGGTTCATAAATAAATTAATATCTCAAAGATAAACTGAAAAGCTGCTCACAATCAAGGTAGAATCCGTATCGAAGGAGGTAATCTATCGATAATTTTCTTGAAAACTACTTTAATTTCTTAGTTTTGACAGATGACTCTTAAAATTATTAGATTTTTAAAGACGGCTTGGTATTGGGTTTTTGCAGGACTATTATTATTTGCTTTTTTTGTTAGTAAGGGCCATTCTTTTGGTAAAGTATTTTACTTTATTACCTCCCTTTTACCCGTTGTAATTGGGACATCTTATTATGTAAACAATAAATTAATTCCAGAATTTCTATTAAGGGGGAAAAATGGGGTATTTGTTTTATATGCTATTTATACTATAATCATTTCTCTTTATCTACAGTATCTTGTCATTTTTATTGCCCTTATTATATTTACTTCTTTTCAATTTGGTAACCCATCTTTACATTCTCTAAATATTAGTAACCTAAGCTTGACAATGTACCTGCTAGTTTTAGTTAAAGTAATCATTGAAATTATTCAAAAGCTTAGTGAGAAAGAAACCATTATAAAATCTTTAAAGAACACAAAAAAAGCTAGTTCAGAGGAATCAGCTGAAAAGATAGTTATTCGGTACAATCGAGTAAATCATTCTATCTTTCTATCGAATATTCTATACATTGAAAGTCTTTCAGATTATATTAAAGTGGTAACCTTAGACGATGAAATAGTTACAAAAGAAAGAATTAGTAAAATAATTAGTCGTCTGCCACCTTATTTTAAAAGGATACATAGATCATTTATTGTGAATTCACAGAAAGTAAGTAGCTACAATAATGAATTTATTAAAGTTGAGGGCTCTCAGATTCCAATCAGTAGAACCTACAAAAAAGATATCATTACTTATTTAAATAAAACATAAAGTGAAGAAAACTAAACGTTAATCTCCTATAACACAATTTGTTTCACTTACAAAACCTACAAGTATCTTAATATTTTGCCAAAAATGTAACAACTACATTAGTATAAGGTCTAATTAAATATTAGTTACTTAATTTACAAAAAAAAGTGTGTTATGAGAAACAACAATATATCATTAGGACTAATTTTTGGAGCAGGAATAGGGCTTAGCGTAGGTGTATTAACAGACAATCTTGCAACTTATCTATCTATAGGAGCTGGAGCAGGGCTAGTGCTAGGTGCGGGTATAGATGCCTACTTGAAAAAGGGAAGAAAAGACTGTAAAGTTAAAAACCCTCATACCAATTAATTTTATGGGAAGTATTTATAAAATGATAAAAATGATCCCTTTAGCTTTTTTGTTTTTGTCATTAACTATTCATGCACAAAATACCATCAAAAAGGAAATTTCAGGAATTATTACATATGATGGTACGCCTTTATCTAACGTGAATATTTTGATAAAAAATTCAGAAAAAGGAACAAGCACAAATAATAAAGGCGTTTATAAAATACGTGCAAAAGAAGGAGATATTCTTCAATTTACACATATAAATATGAAAGCAATTGAGGTTCTAATTGAAGATATTACTACCACCTTGAATATATCAATGAAAGCTGCTAAGAATGAATTAGATGAAGTTATTATTTCTTCAAAAAAGAAAAACAAACAAATAGGTCTGTATCCTAAAAAGCCTAAAAAAATCTCTTCAGGAGGTTTTACTATAGATACAAGAAGAACTGGGTATTCTGTAAGATATATAAGTGGAGAAGAGTTGAATTTATCTGGCATTAGTATTGGAAGAGCATTACAAGGTAAGATTGCAAGTTATAAATTAGTAGTAGATGACTTTGGGAATGAATATGCAAAATTAAGAGACACGGGAACTTTGCTAACGGTAAAGTATGCTATTTGGGTGGTTGATGGTCAAGTTTATAATTTTGCTCCTCCGATACCATTAGAAAATATTAAAGAAGTTGCTGTTTTAAGATCATTAGCAGGTGTGAATAGGTTTGGGTCAGAGGCTGTTGGAGGTGCTATTATAATCAATACAACCGTTGGGGATTTTGACCCAGTAAAAGATGTATATTCTGAAGAAAATCCTTATACAAATAAAGAATACTACAATGAAGATGCGGTTGCATATAATCTTTTAAGTAGTCCAAAATCAGATTACATTATAGAATTAGAAAGTATTTCTGACAGCAATGAAGCTTTTAAGAAATACCAAGAACTTTTATCTGAACATCAAGACAAATCTGGCTTTTATTTGAATGTTGCCAATTCTTTTAAATTAAAGTACAACGATTTTGAAAATTATAAAAGAGTGTTATTGGATTCTGAAGAATACTCAAAATCAAACCCTGAAGAACTTAAAATTATAGCATATCTATATCAACAAGAAGGATTTTATAAGAATGCCCTATCAGTATATAAAAATGTAATAAAATTACGCCCAAAACACATTCAGTCTTATAGAGATTTAATAAATGTATACATAGAATTGAAGCAGTATAAGAAGGCACTAAATACTTACAATTACTTTTTCAATAAAGGTCTTACAATAGAAAAAAACGGAATTGGCGATATTATGACTCGTGAGGCAGAGGCTTTAACAAGTAAAATATCAAAGACAAATTTGCCAGATGAAAAAACCTTAGATACAAGAATTGTTTTTGAGTGGAGTAGTTCTGAAGCAGAATTTACATTAGAATTTATTAATCCACAGAAGCAGGTTTATAAAATAGAACACACTTTGTCTGACACTAGCTCTCTAATTTTAGATGAGAAACTAAAAGGATACACCTCGAGAGAATTTGTAATTGATGGAGATATTGGAGGAGAATGGTTGGTAAATTTAACCTATTATGGTAATAAAAAATATTCCCCCACCTATCTAAAAACAACTGTATTTAATGACTGGGGAAGGTCTAATGAAATAAAAAAAACAACTGTATTTAAAATGACTTTAAAAGATCAAAAAACACAATTGTTTAAAATTAACACCTATTAAACTAAACTAAAAACTTAATAGTGGTACACTATCCTAATTAGAAATCTCTTTTATTAAAAAGGTATTACGAAAACCATTAAAAGAAAATTACTATAGTATAATAACGAAGTTGAAATCATTGATTAATCAAATATTTAAAATATCTTGTAAAATCATCTGTCAAAAATTTATAAAATGATAAAGAATCTTTTAACAATAATTCTATTTTTTACATTTGGTCTATTTGGGTTTTCACAATCTCTAAACAAAGAAAAATTAGACAAGTATTTTAACACATTATTATTAAATAATAAGTTCATGGGGAGTGTTGCTGTTTCAAAAAATGGAGAACTTATTTATACAAAATCTATCGGTTACGCAGATATTGAAAACAACATTAGGGCATCAGAAAAAACAAAATATCGAATAGGTTCTATTTCTAAATCGTTTACCACTGTTTTAATTTTAAAAGCAATTGAAAATCAACAATTAACTATTGATGAAACTATTGATAAATGGTTTCCCTCAATTACAAACTCTAATAAGATAACTGTAAAACAATTATTAACCCACAGAAGTGGCATACACAACTTCACAAATAACCCTGATTACCTTCTATGGAATACTCAATCTAAAACTGAAAAGGAAATGATTGAGATTATTAAAAAAAGTGGGATTGATTTTGAACCTGACACTAAAGCGGAGTATAGCAACTCAAATTTTGTGTTATTAACTTTTATTCTAGAAAAAACCTATAATGATTCATATGCTAACTTGGTTCAAAAGAACATTGTTAAGCCAATTGGCCTAGAAAATACTTATGTTTTTGGTAACATTAACCCCAATAACAATGAGTCTAAATCCTATAGTTATTTAGGTTCTTGGAAAGAAGAATCCGAAACAAATTTTACCATTCCATTAGGTGCCGGAGCCATTACATCTACTCCAACAGATTTAATAAAATTTGCAGATGCATTGTTTGGGGGGCAACTTTTAAAGTCTCGAAGTCTTGATATAATGAAAACTATTAAAGAAGGATATGGAAGCGGATTATTTCAAATTCCTTTTTATAATGCTATTGGATATGGTCATACAGGTGGTATAGACGGTTTTAGATCTGTCTATGCACATTTCCCGAAAGACACTGTTTCATATGCCTTAACTTCTAACGGAACAAATATCAATAACAATGATATTTCTATTGCAATATTAAGTGCGGTTTTTGATAAGCCATACCAAATACCAGTATACACAAATTATACCCTAGCTTCAGAAGATCTAGATACATATTTGGGTGTGTATGCCTCTAAACAAATACCTCTAAAGATAACCGTAACCAAAAATAAAAATACATTAATCATTCAAGCAACAGGGCAGCAAGCTTTTGCTGTTGAAACAATAGAAAAAGATAAATTTACTTTGAATCAAGTAGGAGCAACATTTAAATTTAACCCTGCAGAAGAAACAATGATCTTGTTTCAAGGTGGAGGGAAATTTATATTTACAAGAGAATAGACTATCTTACAAAGCTGAACTTGTGTAAATATGAAATCAATACTATTTCTAATTTTCTTTCTCTTTAATTTTCTATCCTACTCTCAAGTAAGAGTTGTAATCAAGTTAAAAAACAACGAAGAAATAAAAGATTCTGTCAAACAAATTGGAGAAAAATTAATTTCATTAAAAACTGATAAAAAATACAAACTTAATAATGTAAATGAGATAACCGTTTTTAATAAAAACAGTATGAAACATTATTATATCCTAGATGTAAAATTAGACAAAAACGCTAAACGAGTTCAAAAAGGTCTTGGAACAAAAGTTTATAGTAAGGGAGATATAGAATTATACCTTGTTTTATTTGATTTTAATATTAAAAACAAGCACTATTTTCAGAGAAAAACCTACAATTCTAAAACAGAGATTTTTATTAAACGAAAAAACAGTAAATACACTTATAACATTGGGTGTATCGATGGAGTTGGGTGCAACACAATTAAAAAACGCCTCTATAACTTTTTTAGCGACTGCCCAAGCTTACTTCAAATGATTAAAAAGAATCAACTAAAAGAAAGAAATCTTATAAAAATAATAGACTACTATCATGAATCATGCAACAATTAAACCTTGATTTTAGTACATTTAATTATTAATCATTTATTAAAGTCATGAAAAATAAAAGCATCATTCTTCTATGTACCCTCTTCATTTCTATAGCTACCTCAGCTCAAATAACTAAAAAATCTAGTTCTAGACCAACTAGATGCACAAAGTGAAAAGTACGGTGCTATTGCCATGAAAATTTGGAATTTGGCAGAAATGGGATATTTAGAAGAACAGAGTTCTTCGCTTTTACAACAAACATTATCAAATGAGGGCTTTACCNTAAAAAAAGGTGTTGCCAACATTCCTACGGCTTTCATAGCAGAATACGGATCTGGACTTCCAATTATAGCAATTCTAGGAGAATTTGACGCGTTGCCAGGCTTATCTCAACAAGCACTCCCAGAAAAAAAATCTGCCAATGCTGAAGCAGGTCATGCATGTGGCCACCATTTATTTGGAACAGCATCTTCAGCAGCAGCTATAGCAGTAAAGAAATGGATGCAAAATACTAAACAAAAAGGGACAATTAGGTTTTATGGGTGCCCGCAGAAGAAGGTGGTGGAGCTAAAGTATATATGGCTAGAGAAGGGTTGTTTGATGATGTTGATATTGCACTTCACTGGCATCCAGGCTCTCAAAATGCAGCAAGTGCAGCAGCAGCTCTTGCAAATATTTCTGCAAAATTTAGATTTTATGGTGTTTCTGCGCATGCAGCTGGAGCTCCAGAAAAAGGAAGATCTTCTTTAGATGGTGTTGAGGCCATGAATGCAATGGTAAATATGATGCGTGAACATGTTCCACAAGAAGCAAGAATTCATTATGTAATTACAGATGGAGGAAAAGCGCCAAACGTTGTTCCAGATTTGCTGAAGTGTATTATTATTCTAGACATTATAGCAGAGAAGTTGTTCGTAGTATTTTTAATAGAATTGTAAAGGCTGGTGAAGGTGCAGCTCTTGGAACAGGTACTACCATGAAATATGAAATAGTAAATGGTGTTCATGAGCTACTGCCTAATCTTACTCTTCAAAAGCTAGTTCATGATAATTTAACTTCTATTGGGGGGATTACTTATTCTCCAGAAGAAAAAGAATTTGCTGATAAAATAGCACTAAGTTTGGGGCAAAAAGAAGCTGATATAGATAGGGCTTTAAGTATACAGCCCTACAAAGAAGAAGCACGTGCCTATGGTTCTACAGATGTAGGGGATGTAAGTTTTGTAGTGCCCACTGTTGGTTTTGGAACTGCAACTTGGGTTCCAGGTACTTCTGCTCACAGTTGGCAAGCTGTAGCTGCTGGTGGAACCACAATAGGAGAAAAAGGGATGATGGTTGCTGCAAAAACAATCACCGCCACTGCCATAGACTTATTTCAAAACAAAGAGTTGATAGAAAAAGCAACCTTAGAATTTAACAACAGAAGAGGTAAAAGTTTTATTTATAAGCCTCTTTTAGGCAATAGGCCTCCAGCATTAGATTATAGAAAATAACCTTTTAAGAAATGATTTTAACAGCTATTATTTTTATTGTTTTAGGAGTATTAATAAAATATGGTAAAATGTATTTTTTAATAGCTGGTTATAACACGATGTCTAAAAAAGAAAAAGAAAAGTATGATATTAAAGGAATAGCAACTGTTTTTAAAAATGCTATGTTTGGCATGGCTTTTATGATAATCATTGGATATTTTCTTTCAATATTTTTAAAAAATTATGCAATTCAAAATTATGCTTTTTGGATTTCTATAGCCATTGGCACCCCATACTTATTAGTGAAATCAAATTCAAAAGAATTTAAGAAATAACAATGAATTTAACTGTTTCAATAACAAACAGTAACATAGAAGATCTATCAGGAATTTTTAAACTCTACCGCTTAGCAACTGAGTTTCAAAAATTAAAATTTCCTGCTAATTGTTGGCCTACATTTAAAGAAAAATTAATTGTCAATGAAATTAATGAAAACAGGCAATTTAAGTTAATCATTGAAAATAAAATCGCCTGTATTTGGGCCATTACTTTTAATGATGTTGACATCTGGGAAGACAAAGAAAATAATTGTTCTTTATATATTCATAGAATAGCCACAAACCCAGAATTTAGAGGTAATAATTTTGTTGAGAATATTATTAAGTGGGCTAAGAAATTTGCGCTTGATAAGAATATAAGCTATATAAGGCTGGATACTTGTGGGAAAAATGATCGGTTAATTAAACATTACAAAAATTGTGGATTTAACTTTCTTGGAGTTAAAAAACTAAAAAATACGTTCAAATTACCTCTGCATTATCATAATGCTGATGTTTGTTTTTTTGAAATGAGCTTAAAATAATAACCATGCAAACTAAAATTTATCGATGTCTAATAGTAACTATTATTCTTTTGTATTCGTGTGCTAAACCTATACAGAACAAAGTTTTAATTATAGGAATAGATGGCTGTAGGCCTGATGCTCTTTTAAGTGCCTCTACTCCTAACTTAGACAAACTATGGAAGAATGGAGCTTATTCTTTTCAAACTAAAACTGATGATATTAGTTATAGTGGTAGCTGCTGGACGGGAATGCTAACTGGTGTTTGGCATGCCAAACATAACGTATTGAGCAACAAATACTTAGATCCAAATATTGAGGAATTTCCACACTTTTTTAATAGAGTGAAAACATTTAATTCAAATTTAAAAACCTATTCCATTACTCATTGGAGCCCACTTCATACAATCCTTCAAAATGGAGATGCCGATATTGCCTTAGATTTTGATAGTGATCAAAAAGTTACTGAAGAAGCGGTAAAAGTATTGTTGCATAATGATGTTGATGCCATGTTTATTCATTTAGATGATGTTGATCATTCGGGGCACAGTTCTGGTTTTCATCCAGAAAATAAAGAATACCTTTCTACCATTGAAAACGCTGACATAAACGTTGGTAAAATGATATCCGCTTTAAAAAAAAGAGATCATTATCTAAATGAAAATTGGTTAATAATAATCTCTACAGATCATGGGGGGAGTGAAAAAACCCACGGGGAAAACACTCCAGAACATACAACAATATTCTACATAGTGTCTGGAAAAAGCGCTGCAAAAGGAAAAATTCAAACTCAGGTAAATATTGTTGATGTTGCCGTTTCTGCTATGCAGCATTTAGGGCTAGACATCAAAGATGAATGGAATCTAGACGGAAAGCCTATTGGACTGATAAATTGAATGATTTCTAATATACATAATTTATTTACATAGCATACTAATTTTTAAATTCAAATGAAATCTTCTAGTTTGATTTGAATTTTTATTAAATTAGATATTTGTAATAATATCCTCAACTAATTAATATTTCAAGGGTACTAATCAATCATCTTATTTATGGGTTTTATAAACAATCCAACATATGTTTTAACTGTATTAAGCCTTGTGGTTATTTTAGGTGTTTATGTCGGTAAAACTAAACTTGGTAAACATCTTGGAGCAGCGTTACTAATTATCATTTTTACAGCCATACTAGCCAACTTGAAAGTGATTCCATCTGCATCAACAAGCATTCCATTGTATGATGGTATTTTTACCTATGTTGCTCCGATTTCTATTTTTTACTTATTACTAAATATTAATTTATCGTCTATCAAAAGAGCAGGAATCCCAATGATTGGCTTATTCATCTTAGGGTCTTTTGCAACCGCATTAGGCATTCTTATCTCATGGTATTTATTATCCCCTGAGAACACCTTAGGTGAAGATGGTAAAATTATTGCGGGAATGCTCACAGGAACATATACTGGTGGCAGTGTAAATTTTAATGCGATTGCCTTAGAGTATGGGTTTCAAAAAAAAGGTGCTTTGTATGCAGGGACTATAGCCGTAGATAATGTAATTACCACTCTGTGGATCATTGTAACTCTGGCGTTTCCTATATTTCTTTCTCGTTTTTGGCCAACTAAAACAAGAATAAAAAGATCCCAAGAAAATGAAGAATTTATTGAAGATGAAAGCATCAATTTAACATCACTTATGTGGTTGGTTTTTTTAGGTTTAGGTGCTTACTTTGTATCTGATGAATTAAAAAGGTATGTCCCTCAAATTCCTTCTATTATAACCATTTCAACCATAGGAATCTTATTAGCTCAAACAACATTTGTTTCTAAATTAAAAGGAAGCCATAATTTAGGGTTGTATTTAGTATTTCTATTTTTAGCGGTCATTGGTGCATATTGTGAACTTTCTGCTGTAATAGATCTTAAAGATCTTGGTCTTACCCTGTTTTTGTTTGCAGGTTTTTCAGTAGTATTTCACGGTGTAATTACTATCTTAGTTGGTGGGTTTATATATCGTGATTGGGAAATGATTGCAATTGTAAGTCAAGCCAATGTAGGAGGTAGTTCTACGGCCATCGCTTTAGCAGAATCTTTTAACAGAAAAGAATTAATATTACCCGCAATTTTAGTAGGGTCTTTAGGAAATGCTTTAGGCACCTATTTAGGTTTTTTAGTAATTTATATACTTTAAAATTAAAAAAATCGAATGTCAAATAAACAAGACTATAGAAGTAATGAATTAATTGATAGACTGCCTAAGCACCTTAAACAGTTTATCAAGCCCCAAAATTACGAGGATTATTCTCCTATAAATCAAGCTGTGTGGAGATATGTAATGAGGCGTTTATTAAAGTATTTAACGGAAGTAGCTCACTCATCATATTTAACTGGCTTAGAAAAAACAGGTGTAAGTATCCAAGAAATACCAAATATGTATGGGATGAATAGAATCCTAAAAGAAATTGGTTGGGCTGCAGTAGCGGTAGATGGATTTATACCTCCTAATGCATTCATGGAATTCCAGGCATATAAAGTACTAGTTATTGCTTCAGACATAAGGCAACTTGAGAATATTGAGTACACCCCTGCGCCCGACATTATTCATGAATCTGCTGGCCATGCCCCCATAATTGCAAATCCTGATTATGCAGAATATTTAAGAAGATTAGGAGATATTGGATCTAAAGCAATTCTATCTAAACATGATATGGATTTATATGAAGCTGTTAGGAAATTATCTATCCTAAAAGAAGCTGAGGGAAGTAGTGAAGACCAAATTCATAAAGCAGAGACAGAAATTCATACACTACAAAGCATGAAGGTAGAGCTTTCAGAGATGGCACAAATGAGAAATCTACAATGGTGGACAGTTGAATATGGATTAATTGGAGATCTCAACAATCCGAAAATATATGGCGCAGGACTATTGTCTTCAATAGGAGAGAGTATTTCTTGTTTAAAAAGTGATGTAAAGAAAATACCCTATACAATGGCTGCTGCCCAACAACCGTTTGATGTTACTAAGCCACAACCACAATTATATGTTACTCCAAGCTTTCCTCATTTAATGCAAGTTCTAGAAGAATTTGCAGATACCTTAAGTTTACGACAAGGAGGAAGCAAAGGAATTCAAAAGCTTATAGAATCTCAAATGGTAGGAAGTATCGAGTTAACAACCGGACTGCAAGTGTCTGGTAAGTTTTCTAGGGTAATTTTAGACAACAACAATAAGGTTGTTTTCTTTCAAACCAAAGGTCCTTCCGCACTAGCGTACAGAGAGAAAGAATTAATCGGCCATGGAATAAACTATCATAAAAATGGCTTTAGCTCCCCTTTGGGAAAGTTAAAAAACATCAATATTGCCATTGAAGACATGGGCCCAAATGATTTAAAAGCCTATCATTTTTATGACGGAAAATGGCTTTCATTTGAATTTGAAAGCGGCATAAAAGTAGAGGGGTTAAATATTACCGGTATCAGAAATGCACAGGGAAAACTAATTTTAATACGATTGAAAGACTGCACCATTACCTATAAAAATGAATATTTATTTTTACCTGAACACGGAATATATGATATGATTGTAGGAAAGTATATTGTCTCTGCTTTTGCCGGTGCTGCCGATAGCAATTCATTCCCAAATTTGTATGCTGAATCTACAACCTTAACAATTAAGCCTTCAAAAAATAAGGCTGTCATTAAACTAGAAAAATATTATGAAGTAGTTCGAAATTATAGAAAAGAAAAGAAAAATGATGCTGAATTATTAAAAAAATTGTTTGAGGAAGTAACAGCTCTGTATCCCAAAGAATGGCTTCTTTTTATTGAAATTATTGAACTATCTAATGATGTAAAACTAAATCAGTTGATTAAAAACTATTTTAGTGAACTCATCTCTTTACACCCCGATTTAGATTCACTCATTTCTGACGGAATTAAAATGATAAAACCTTAATTGCTTAATAATTTAATTAGTTTACCATCAACCTTTTTACCAAAAAAATTCTTGGGTCTATTAGATTTTTATTTATTAATTTAGTGCGTTTTCAAAACTACAAGAAATACAAAACATATTAGGGAAAATTATAGTAATACAAATGAATTCGGGTAAAATAATTATAGGAAGTGTTGAGTGGTGTAGCTTTCCACAAATAAATATACCAACAATAAAAGCCAGAATAGATTCAGGTGCCAAAACATCTGCCTTACATGCAATTAACATTGCTACTTTTAAAAAAAACAACGTTTTGTGGGCTAGTTTCGATGTTCATCCTATTCAAGACGATGGTAGAACTGTTGTTCATTGTGAAGCGCCTGTTTTTGACAAAAGAAGAGTTAAAAGTTCTAGTGGAAATAGTGAACTTAGGTATGTAATTAAAACAGTTTTATCTATAGCTGAAAATACTTGGGAGGTTGAACTTACGTTAACAAATAGAGATTCTATGGGGCACAGAATGCTTTTGGGTAGGCAAGCAATGTCTGGAAAAATGCTAGTTGACCCTGAATCTTCATTTTTATTAGGGGAACCAACTCATGATTTGCTTAAACAACACTATCATTCAAAAGTAGTGAAAAACTCTGGTTTAAAAATTGGTCTTCTAGCCAGTAATCCAAATTTATATAGTAACCGAAGAATCGTAGAGGCTGGCCAGCAAAAAGGGCATAATATAGAATTTTTAAACATAAAAGATTGCTACATTAAATTAGATGGTAAAAAACCAGAGGTTCATTATCGTGGAGGAAGGGTTTTAGACGACTTTGATGCAATCATCCCAAGAATTAAACCTAGCATGACGTTCTACGGATGCGCTTTAACTCGTCATTTCGAAGCCATGGGAGTTTACACTTTAAATACAGCGTCTTCAATTACAAAATCCAGAGACAAGTTGTTTTCATTACAAATGCTCATTAACAAAGGATTGCCCATTCCAACTACAGGATTTGCTAATTCGCCACTAGACACAGATGAGCTTATAGATATGGTAGGAGGAGCTCCTTTAATTGTTAAACTTTTAGAGGGAACACAAGGAAAAGGGGTTGTGTTAGCTGAAACAAAAAAGCGGCAGAAAGCTTAATTAAGCCTTTAAAAGTCTAAAAGCAAATATATTAGTTCAAGAATTTATTAAAGAAGCTAAAGGTGAAGACATTCGGTGTTTTGTCATAAATGGCAAAGTAATTAGCAGTATGATGAGAACTGCTGCTCCAGGAGAATTTAGGGCAAATATACATTTGGGTGGAACGGGTTCAGCTGTAAAAATAACACCAGAAGAAAAAAAAGTTGCCTTATTAGCTACGAAAACATTAGGACTAAAAGTAGCAGGAGTAGATATCATTAGAGGCCAAAAAGGGCCACTCCTTCTTGAGGTTAACTCATCCCCAGGTCTTGAAGGTATTGAAGGGATCTCCAATAAAGATATTGCTGGGAAGATGATAGAGGGTTTAGAGAAAGATTTAAAATATACTCCTAAAGGTGGCAAAAAAGACTAAGGATATCCTAACTATTTGTGTAAAAGAGGAAAGATCCTTACTTTAGAAATTCTCTAACGATTCTGTTTTTCAACTCAATGAAGTAAAAGCAACCAAATTATTATGGAAAATGAGGCTTTAAGCAAACTTATCCCTGTAACAGTATTATTTTTATTGGGGATTTTTGAATCTTTAGGTGGATTGTATTTTGATGACAGAAGAACAAAAAATGACTTTTCTATAGAGCTACTTAGCCTCGTTATTTTACCTACATTCATTCAACCAGGAGTATTTCTATTTGTTCTTTGGTTTATGGGAGCTAGTTTTCCTGGATTAGAAGATTACTATATTAACTCGTCATTTTGGTGGCATATTATAGCATTCCTTATTCTAGACGATATGACTCAATATTGGTGGCATAGGCTATCGCATATAAACAAAAAAATGTGGAAGCTTCATAGACCTCATCATGTGGTAGAGGAAATGGGAGTACTTGTTACCTACAGAAACGCAGTATTATACTATGCATTTTATGCCGGGAATTTGGTTTTCAGCTGTTTTAATCTACTTAGGAATGGGGTATGTATACTTATTTTATCTGCCCATAAAATTAATTGTTATACTATTAGCTCATAGCGAAACTAAATGGGATAGATTTCTTTATCGCTATAAAATATTGAGTCCCTTAGCATGGGTTATTGAGCGAACAATTTCTACGCCAAGTACCCATTTTGCACATCATGGTTTAACATCAGAAGATGGTGTTTCAAACCCTAATGGAAATTATGGCAACCTTCTCTTTATTTGGGATGTTATTTTTGGAACGGCTAAAATTACTAGAAAATACCCCTCTAAATTTGGCGCTTGGAATCAATTAAAAGAACCTTGGTATGTTCTTAGCTTTTTTTCCCAATAATCTCGTCTAAAGACCCAAGAAGTGAATTGTATTCGATAAAAACAAACAATGATTATGATCCGTCACAAAGATTATAAAGAATTTACAAAATAAAATGAGTCTTATAATGTAACAACTACTATTTATGAAAAAAATAATTCGTTTAATTGTCACTGCTGCTGTCATTATTATAGGTGTTTTACTTTTTAACACCCTAATGCTAAGCTCTAAACAAGTAGCATCAGAAAATCTAGAAGAAATAGCACTCCCTAATGATGTCTTTCAAAATCTGTCAAAAGGGATTCAATATCCAACAATTTCTTTAAGTGAAAATGCAATCCCTGATTCAACTGCTTTTTTTGGTTTTCATCGTTTTCTCGAGGAAGCTTTTCCTCTAACCCACGCTAAACTTTCGCTTAAAAAAATTAGCACCTATAGTCTACTATATACTTGGAAGGGAACAGATCAATCAAAAAAACCAATAATATTAATGTCACATCAAGATGTTGTTCCTGTAGATAAACCCACATTAAATGATTGGGAAGCCGGCCCATTTGAAGGTAAAGTTTCAGAAACATCTGTTATTGGTAGAGGTACAATTGATGATAAAGGCACCCTAATTGGACTGTTAGAGGCCGTTGAAAAGCTTCTAGAAGAGTCTTTTGTGCCAACTCGAACAATTTATCTAGCTTTTGGTCATGATGAAGAAGTTGGTGGAGCAAACGGAGCTGCTGAAATAGCAGCATATTTAAAATCTAAAGGAATTCAAGCAGCTATGACGCTCGACGAAGGTGGCTTTTTAGCAGAAAATATGGTTTCTGGAATAAATAACCCGGTTGCCATGGTGAATTTAGCAGAAAAAGGATTCTCTTCATTTAAACTAACTGTTGAAACAAAAGGTGGTCATAGCTCACAACCACCAAGAGAGAACACCATTGGTATGCTAGCTCAAGCTATCGTAGACCTTGAAAATAATCAATTACCATACAAAATGGTAGTTCCTGTTAATTACCAATTTGAGTATATGGGAGCAGAATTACCTTTTTTTCAAAAAGTGGCTTTTGCAAATCCTTGGCTATTTAAAAAACCAATTCTTAAGGCTTTAAATGCTCATACAACTACAGCACCAACTATTATTGATGGTGGTGTAAAAAATAATGTAATCCCAACTGTAGCAGAAGCTACTATAAATTTTAGAATTCTTCCTGGAGAAACCATTGAGTCTGTCCAAAAGCATATTGAAAACACCATTTCTAATAAAATAAAGGTTTCCCCTGTTGGTTTTTTAACCAATCCTTCACCGGTTTCAGAAATTGACTCCGAAGCCTATAAAGTATTGGAAAAAACAATAAGAAGTATGTTTCCTAATAGCATAGTAGTACCTGGTTTAGTTGGGGGCGGAACGGATGCTCGTTATTTTTATGATATTTCAGATGATGTATACCGGTTTTATCCTATCAGATTGAGCCCAGAAACAAGGACTCGTTTTCATGGAATTGATGAAAAAATAAGCAAAGAAAATTATAAAGAAATCATAGAATTTTCATACCATTTAATTAAGCGTTTCAATTAATATTTAGTTGATTTTATACAATTGAAAAAAATTAGTAAAACATCTTATGAATAAAGGTAGAGTTACTTATAGAATATATGCCCTAAAATAAAAATGATAAAAATATCCTAATTTATATCTGTGTGTTTGCTTCGTTTACACTAATGAGGCAAGAAATTCATTTTAAATCAAATTCTAGATTAATTCTTGGGGTTGAATCGAATAAATCTGCTTCAGTAAGTGCAGGAGATATAGATAATGACGGAGATATAGATATTGTTGTTGCAAATGGTAGGCATTGGCCTCAGGCTAATAATATATTCATCAACAACGGGTTCGGAAAATTTACGGTAGCTAAAAGCCTTGATAATAATAAAGAGACAAGCTATGCAACAGAATTGGCAGATATAGATTCTGACGGAGATCTAGACATAATAGTAGGAAATGATATGGCTCCAAATGCAATTTATTTTAATGATGGAGTTGGGAAATTTTTAAGAAGCGCTAATGGTTTTGGTGAACCTTACTCCTCAACTAGAAATGTAAAGACAACAGATATAGACTCCGATGGAGATATTGATATTCTAATTACAAATAGAGGAAAAGAAAATGAAATATGCTTTAATAATGGTAAAGGGAAGTTTTTTAAGTGTATCAAATTTGGTTCAACCAAAGACGCTACCATAGATGTTGATGTTGTTGATATTAATAAGGATGGTTACAAAGATTTAATAGTAGCTAACAGAAACAAACAACAAAACTTTATCTATTTAAATAATGGAAAAGAGGAGTTTTCTACAAAAATTCCTTTTGGTAGCGGATCTGATGAAACAAGATCTTTGGGTGTTACTGATATTGACAAAGACGGATTTTTAGATGTTATTACAGCCAACATTAATGAACCAAATATGATTTATTTTGGGGATAGTGAAATGAGTTATCAAAGAAAAATTGTTTTTGATTCTTCCTCAAGCAACTCCTATTCATTAGACTTTGGAGATATTAATAATAATGGAAATATTGATATTGTTATTGGTAATTCTGGAGAACCAAACACTGTTTTTTTAAATTATAAAAAGGGAACCTCTTGGAAAAAAATTATATTAAATAAAAAAGATTTTTATACCTACGACATCATTCTTGCTGACTTAAACAATGACCAAAAATTAGATATCATTGAAAGTAATTCTGATGCAATTAATTACTATTATCTAACTCTTTTAAAAAAATAAGTATAAACTACAAAGTCAATAGTTAGATTTTCTATTTGTATTTTATTTGTAACTTTAGTTTTTAAAACCGATTTATAGCTTCAATAACAACTTTCCAATATTAATTTCATGAAAACACTCAAACTTATTCTTATCTGTCTTCTTATCTTACCAATTACTGTAAACTCACAAAAAAGAAAAAGAAATAAAAAAACCTGTTATTGCTATAACTGACTCTTTATATCATGGTTTAAAATGGAGAAATATTGGGCCATTTAGAGGTGGTAGAAGTGTTACTTCAACTGGAGTTATTGGCAAACCTCACACCTATTATATGGGGTCAACAGGAGGTGGTGTTTTTAAAACTACTGATGATGGAATTACTTGGAAAAACATCTCTGATGGTTTTTTTAAGACAGGTTCTGTAGGTGCGATTGCTGTTTCTGAAAGTGATTCTAATATTATAGTTGTAGGAATGGGAGAACATGCTGCTAGAGGAGTTATGACTTCAATGGGAGATGGCGTATACAAATCTATGGATGCAGGAAAAACATGGTCTCATCTAGGGCTAGATAAAACGCGTCATATCTCTGATGTTGTTATTCATCCAACCAATCCAAATATCATATATATTACTGCACAAGGAGCACAATACGCTCCTTCAAAAGAGAGAGGAATCTACAAAACTACAGATGGAGGAAAAACCTGGAAAAATATTCTTTCTGTAAATAATACCACAGGAGCTTCTTCTTTATCGATGGACATGACAAACCCTCGTATTTTATACGCCTCTATGTGGCAGCATCAAAGATATCCTTGGGTGATGGAATCTGGGGGTGAAAATTCTGGATTATTCAAGTCTATAGACGAAGGGAATACATGGACAAAGATGAAATTAGGCTTACCTAAAGATTTTGGAAAATCTGGAATTTCTGTTTCTAGAGCAAATCCCGATCGAGTTTTCGCCGTCATTGAAGCCGCTGGTAAAAAAGGGGGGGTATACCGTTCAGATAATGCAGGAAAAACATGGAAACAAGTAAATAGTAATCGAGTTAATATTGCTAGATCTTGGTATTACATGGAAATATTTGCTGATCCACAAAATGAAAATACAGTGTATGTTTTAAATGCACCCGTTATGAAGTCTATAGATGGAGGAAAAAGTTTTTCAAATATTCCTGTTCCACATGGAGACAATCATCATTTATGGATAAACCCAACTGATAACAAAAACATCATCAATTCTAATGACGGTGGAGCTAATATATCCTTCAACGGAGGAAAAAGCTGGAGTACGCAACAAAACCAAGCAACATCTCAATTTTATAGAGTAATTACAGATAATCTAGTGCCTTATAATGTGTATGGTGGGCAGCAGGATAATTCTGCTATTGGTATTGCTAGTAGAACTAATGATGCCGGAATAGATTGGAAAGATTGGTATTCTGTAGCTGGTGGAGAAAGTGCTTTTATTGCTTTTGATCCAGATGCCCCTGAATTGGTATATGGAGGCACCTATCAAGGAAACATTAGTACTTGGTCAAGAACATCAAGAGAACAAAAATCAATTAAAGAGTATCCAGAATTAGGCCTAAGTATTGCTCCAAAAGATTCAAAATATCGATACAATTGGAATGCTCCAATAATTACATCTCCACATAACAGAACTACTGTTTATCATGCTGGAAACGTTGTTTTTAAAACTACTAACCAAGGAATTAATTGGACCATAGTAAGCCCAGATCTTACCAAAAATGAGGTGGACAAACATGGCCCAGGAGGGGCTCCATACACAAACGAAGCTGCTGGTGGAGAAAATTATAATACGCTTACAGCTTTAGTAGAATCTCAGCACGAACAAGGTGTTCTGTATGCTGGTAGCGATGACGGACTTATACACATTACAAAGAATGGTGGAGAAAGCTGGGAGAATATTACACCTCCTGGAATTAAAGATGGTATCATAAATAGTATAGACATTTCTCAACACAACCCTGCAACTGCCTATGTGGTAATTATGAGGTATAAGTCTATGGACTTAAACTCTCACATCTTTAAAACCAATGATTATGGGCAAACTTGGACTAGAATTGTAAACGGTTTAAATGACCCTAATGGTTTTGCAAGAGTAGTTAGAGCTGATAAAAAGAAACAAGGGTTATTGTATGCTGGAACAGAAACTGGATTATATGTTTCAAACGATGATGGTGCATTTTGGCAGCGGTTAAAATTAAATTTACCGGTAGTAGCTATCAATGATTTAATTATCCAAGATAATGATTTAGTGGCTGCAACATCGGGAAGAGGGTTTTGGATTTTAGATGATTTAGGAGCACTTCAAAATAACAGTAGGTATTCAAAAGCTGTTGAAATTGTAACCCCTAAAGATGCCTATCGCATCTTCGGAGGAAACTCGAAAGCTGTTGGGCAAGGGCAAAACCCTAGAAGTGGGGTTACCTTTGATTATTATTTAAAAAACAATATTGACTCCTTAGCGCTAACCTTAGAGATTTTGGAAAATGATAAGGTGATAAGAACCTATACCAACAAGAAAGATGCTAATTTTAAATCATGGCCAGGAGGCCCATCAAAACCTCGGATCTTACCTTCAAAAAAAGGAGTTAACCGTTTTACTTGGGATTTTAGAAGAGACGCATTGCCATCTATACATAAAGTGTTCATTTTTGGAGGCTTAGCTGGGTCTAGCGTGGCACCAGGAACATATACTTTAAGAATGACATTAGGAGATATTATCTCTAAAACTGAGGTGACTATTCTTCCAAATCCAAAAGTTGTTTCAAGTCCTGAAGATTTTATAGCGCAACAAAAGATGCTAGTTTCTATAGAAAATACTGTTAAAGAAATGCATGAATCTGTGAACCAAATGCGTTCTGCAAAAACACAGCTTAGCCACTATGCTAAGCTTTTAAAAGACTCAAAAAATGCAGATTCTTTGTTAGAAAAAGGGAAGGAATTAACTAAGCGCATCAATAGCTGGGAAGAAAATCTAATACAGGCAAAGCAAAAAACGTTTCAAGATGTTATTAATTTTAACAATAAGTTAAATGCTCAATTAATTCAGCTAAAAAGTTATTTAGACCAAGCAAACCCAAAGGTTACTAATGGAGCTAAAGAACGATTTGATGATTTAATGAACGACTGGCAAGTGTACAAAAATGAACGAGATACTATCATTAATACTGAAATGAAAGCTTATAATGATCTTTTCAAAGCCTTAGCCATTCCTGCGCTTATTCTAGAGGAAAAACAATAAAATCTATGTTTTAATTAGCTTGTAATTTATTTACTATCTTACCTAGCACATAATAATAATCACTATAACATAATTAACCCAAAAAATACACAAAATGATGAAGGAAAATAAAGAACTAATGGCAGAGGCTAGAGCGTCTCTCTCAGGAAACTGGGGACTGGCAGTGGGAACATATTTGGTATACATAATACTTGTTGGAAGCCTTCAGGTAATTCCTGTGGTTGGGGGTGTAATAGGACTTTTTATTGCTGGACCCATGGCAGTTGGTATTTGTATATTTACCTTGAGCCTCTCTAGAGATGAAAATGCACGGTTAGAACAAATTTTTGAAGGTTTTAAAAATTATGGTACTGTTTTAGGCGCCTATCTTTTAATGGTTGTATTTATTTTCCTTTGGGCATTATTATTAATAATTCCTGGTATAATTGCAGCCATTGCTTACTCACAAACCTTTTATATTTTAGCAGAAGATGATACCATTGGTTCAATGGATGCGCTTCGAAAAAGTAAAGAAATGATGAATGGTTATAAATGGAAATACTTCTGTTTAGGATTGCGTTTCATCGGTTGGGCTCTGCTTTGTGTACTAACGCTAGGTATTGGTATTTTATGGCTAAGCCCCTACATACAAGTTAGCTATGCAAAATTTTATGAAGATTTAAAAAAGAATCAAGCAGTAAGCTAATACCTGTTTTACATAATTAATTGTTTTAATGATGAATTATAAAGAGTTAATCACATTTTCAATTATTCCTTGGATAAATGTTTTAATGCTATATACGTTAACCTTTTTTAAAATTGAGCACACATTAATTGGGGTCTATCATGAATTAACCATGTTACCCTCCTTACTTTTGGGATGTGTTTTCCCTGTGCTGGTGGCAGTTAAGTTTTTTAGAACTTTTTTTAAACCTAGTTGAATCTATTTTTGAGGCTAAGCCTTGGAAAATTAAATACCTATGAGATGTATTTAATGGTTAAGAAACTCTTTTTGATTTCTTTCTGATGTTTAAATTATGACTCATATTATAAAAAATAATACACTAGAGATTGCTGTTGATTTACCATTAGAAAACTATGAGGGCTCAAGATTTGATTGGTCTGGGAAAATTTCTTCTGTTAGGTTTGAAAACCTTCCTTTAACTACAATTGAAGACACAGAATCTAAAGATGTTGATTTTTTAGGAAAAGGGCTTTACAATGAATTTGGGATCACGAGTCCAGTAGGTTTTGAAGAAACTCCAGTAGGTGGTTGGTTTCATAAAATTGGCGTTGGACTTCTCAAGAAAGAACACAAAGACTACCTTTTTCATAGAAATCATCTTATAAAACCTGCTAGCTTTGATGTTAACTATGAAAATAAAAAAATTATTATTATCTGTAAATCAGAGCTTATAAATGGCTATTCCTACATACTGAAAAAAGAAATTACGGTTTCTGAAAATAGCTTTATTATTAATTATTCTCTACATAACACGGGTGAAAAAAGAATTATTACAGATGAATATGTTCATAATTTTATGGCGATTAATAACACCTTAATTGATAAAGATTATGAATTGAAATTTCCTTTCCCAATAAATCCATCACTTTTTGACGAAACTGTAAATAGTGAAAATAAAGTTGAAATTGGTCTTGATAATATCACCTTTAATAAAACTCCAGAAAAACAATTCTTCTTTAGTAATCTAACTGGAGGAAAAGAACTACAAGCGGAATGGATGTTAACAAATACAAAAACCAATGTTGGAATAAAAGAAATTGGGAGCTTTAAAACAGAAAAAATAAACGTTTGGGGTTGGAAACATGTTATAAGCCCAGAATTGTTTTTTAAAATTTCAGTAGATCCTAAAAAAATAATTGAATGGTCTAGAAAATTCGAAGTATTTAAAATTAATCCCTAAATTTAGAGGATTACTAGAATAGTTTTCAATCAATAAAATATCGTCTACATGAAACAATCAATTTCTGTTATCTGTCTCTTGTTATGTTTTAATCTTTGTTATAGTCAACGATTAAAAACACCTACACTTAGTCCTTTTAGTAAAATTTCTCAACAAGTTGGTCTTACGGATATAACCCTAGAATACTCTAGACCTTCAGCCAAAGGAAGAGTTGTTTTTGGAGCGCTAGTTCCTTATAATAAAGTTTGGAGAACTGGAGCAAATGCAGCCACAAAAATTACATTTAAAGAAGTTGCTAAAATTGGAGGGAAAACAATTCAACCTGGAGAATATGCTATTTATACCATTCCTGGTGAAGATCGATGGATTATAATTATACATTCAAACACTTCACTAAGAAGTATTGCAGGGGGTGCTTATAAACCTTCCAATGATGTGTTTAGATTTGAAATAGCTCCTAAAAACAACAACTATGTAGAAACATTTACCTGTCAATTTTCACAGGTTAAAACAAACGCTTTAATGCTTGACATTACATGGGAAAACACCTTAATTTCTGTTCCTATTGAAGTTGAGGTTGACAAAAAAATTGAGTCTCAAATGCTTAATTTTATGAAAAATCCTGAGGGAATTCCTCACAGAACCTACTTTGAAGCTGCCCAATATTACAGTAACAATGGTAAAGATTTAAACGATGCACTAAGCTTTATTGACAGTGCCCTAGACAAAAGTCCAGAGAATTTTAGATACGGATTACTTAAGGCTAAAATCCTTGCTAAGATGAACAACTATGAAGACGCTTTAATAGTTATTGAAATTTCAAATACATGGGCAAAGAATAAGCGTAATGCAAATTATATAGAGCAAACAAGATTATTTTGGAACTCACTATTAACTAAAAAGTAATGTTTGACATTTATCAAATAGATGCATTTACAAATACTATTTTTGGAGGAAACCCTGCCTGTGTTGTTCCTTTAAACTCATGGCCTCCTGATGAAACCTTATTAAAAATTACACAAGAAAATGCCGTTGCAGAAACTGCTTTTTTTGTTCCAAAAGGAAACAAATTTCATTTACGATGGTTTACACCAGAAATAGAAATGGATTTGTGTGGGCATGCTACCTTAGCAACTGCCCACTGTTTAAAAACAATTTTAAACCATCCTTCAAACAATATTGTTTTTAAAACTGCAAGTGGAGACCTAACTGTTGGTGTAGAAGGTGATTTTTATTTTTTAGATTTCCCGTCAAGAATGCCTGTTCTCGCACAACTTCCTAAACTTATAGAAAAGTCTTTAAATATTGCTCCAAAAGAAGTTTATAAGTCTAGAGATTATGTCTTAGTATATGATACTGAACAAGACATAAAAAACATTAAAATTAACAGGCAGTTATTTGACCAAATAAACCTAAATACAGGAGGAGTAATTGTTACTTCTAAAGGGAATAACTGCGATTTTGTGTCACGGTTTTTTACTCCACAGGCATCTATTTTAGAGGACCCTGTTACTGGATCTGCTCATTGTTCTCTGATCCCTCTTTGGGCGAAGAAACTTCATAAAAAAGAACTCATCGCACAGCAACTTTCCAACAGAAAAGGCGTGCTAAATTGTTTAGATAAAAACGACAGAGTTATTATAAGTGGTCAGGCAAGAACCTATTCTATTGGTAAAATATGGATTGATTAACTAGGGATCTAACTATATTTTACTTTTCTAAAAATACGCATTGCTTCTTTATATTTTATATAGCTAGTTTTATCTTCTATGCTTTTAATATACTCTTTCGCTTTTTTTAATTGCTGAACCGTATCTGAGTATCCGTGTAAAAAACATAGTAAATAATTTTTAGGTAACCTTAATGCATCTTCGTGTTCTAATACTGAAAGCGGAATTCCTGCTTCAATTTTAGAGATAATTACATTATTATTATGGTAGATATGTTGAATCATAATATCATCAAACAACGGAGACTTGAATAAAAACTCTGTAACAATATCGTGTTTACCATTTTCCTTAAAATTGATAATCGTTTTTTCTAAAGGATAATATTTTTCCTCCTTGTCTAAACCAAGGGAAATATATTCTGTAATGATGAATGAATTTTTATTATATCTTATTTGAACCTCGTCTAAGGATGAAAAAAATAATCGAACTTGTTCGTTTATTAATTCAATGTCTACACGTGTGAAAAACTCTTTGCCTTCTAAAAGCTTTTTTTCTCCAGCCCAACACAACACAAATTGCTCATTAAAAACTTTGTATTGTGGATTATATTCTGGCTTATGATTATTAAAAAAATCAAAGACACCGTCTAAGGTTAGCTCTATGTTATTGTTTGCATTCTTTTCTATAGCGTCAACTGTATGTTTATTAGTATCTCTAAGCTCAAAGTTCTTAGATGCAGGCATAGAGTTACTTCCTCTTCTATAAAAAATAGTGTCTTTTCTATATTTCCATGTATTTTTTAGTAAAGAGGTAATATTACTATTGTAATAAATAGTTACCAATCCAATTACTTTATGTCTGGGTAAGCTTGGAAAAGGAACATTTTCATAAGTAATTTTGGGTGGGTTTTTTAAGTATGCATTTACAAGGTTCTGTATTTTGCTATCGTCAAAAAAATCTACCCCAATAATCTTATTTTCTTCATCTTCAATACCAATTATGATATAGGAATTATTGGTTGGGTTTGAATTGGAAAGGGCACAAATATGCTTTAAAAATTTACCTTTCCCTTCTTTGCTTGTTAACGATAACTTCATCTTTTTATCATAAAAACTATTCTCATCATTATGACTGAGCAAGTTCTTGATCAAAAGACGTTTATTAATCATTTTTACGGTACTTTATGGCCTTGACATTCTACTAATAAGGTAAACCAATCTTCTAACTCTAAGGTAATGCTTAGCGCTTTTGTGGCATTTTCTAGCCTTGCTTTTGAAGTTGTTCCAACAACTGGTAAAACCCTTGAGGGATGCTGTAAAATCCAAGCTAATAATAATTGATCTTCCGTAGCATTGTATTTTTTTGTTAGCACATCCAGCACTTTTTTTATTCGTTTGTTTGCTGCATTTGTTTCTTTAAAATAAGATCCTAAAGGGCTCCATGACATCGGTATTAGTTCTTTTTGTAATAACTGATCTAAGGTTCCGTTATGCATTGCTGAGTGTTGTGTTAAAGAAAATTCTATTTGATTTACAGAAATAGTAGTGGTATGATCTATTAAATTGAATTGTGATGGCGAAAAGTTAGAAACTCCAAAATCAATAATTTTACCGGTCTCTTTTAATATTGAAACGGCAGCTGCAATCTCAGCTGGATGCATTAGTGGACTAGGTCGATGAAGTAATAATAAATCTAAGTAATCTGTTTGTAAATCTTTTAACGACTTTTCTACACTCCAAATAATGTATTCTTTTGAATAGTTATAGTGTTTTATTTTATTATCTCTTGTGCCTCCATCGTGTTGTATTCCGCATTTAGAAATTAGCTGAATCTTATCTCTCTCTACACCACTAGTTGAAAAAGCTTTACCAAACTCTTGTTCAGTTGTGTATTCTCCATAGATGTCTGCATGATCAAAAGTGGTAATTCCAGACTCTAAAGTTGTTTTTATTTGAGAAATCATTTCTTGGGTAGAAAATTGTCTCCCCCATGCTCCCCAAGACATGCATCCTGCTATGATTTTTGAATACCTACTCATTTATTTTTATTTATCATGGTTGCACTTACTTGGGCAGAAGGATATACGACCAAGTCTTCAATATTTATATGATAAGGTCTAGTGATTACAAAATGGATAATTTCGGCAATATCTTCTGGCTGTAAAGCTTTATATCCCTGATATACTTTTTTTGCTCTTTCTGTATCTCCTTTAAAACGCACATCTGAAAATGCGGTTTCTACAAGCCCAGGGTGTATGGCACTAACACGAATGTTATATTGATTTAAATCCATTCTCATTCCCTTATTAATGGCCTCTACTGCAGACTTAGATGCGCAATATACATTCCCGTTTGGATACACCTCTTTTCCTGCTGTTGAACCAATATTAACAATAAAACCTGTATTTCTTTCAATCATTTTTGGTAAGATAGCTCTTGAGACATACAATAACCCCTTCACATTAATATCTAACATTGCATCCCAATCATTGGTGTCACCATCTTGAATGTAACTTAAGCCATGAGCATTCCCGGCGTTATTAATTAATACATCAATATTTCTAAAACTCTCAGGTATACTTTCTATGGAATTAAAGACATCTTTTTTATTTCTAACATCAAATTGGAGTGTAATTACATCTGTTTGTTTCCCTAAAGATTTTTCTAAATTTTGTAGTTGCTCCTTGTTTCTTCCACAAAGAATTAATCTATAGTTGTGTTGTGCTAAAAATTCTGCAGTGGCTTTTCCTATTCCTGAAGTAGCTCCAGTTATAAAGACAGTTAAACTCATGATATTCTTTTTTTTAAAGATACTTGATTTTCATGATATGTGAAATGATCTATTATTTTTAAACATGAAAAAACCGCTCTACCTCTAGAGCGGCTTCCTTCTTGTTGATTATTAAGCATAACCAACTAAGAATCAACTAACCAAAACGTTATTATGAATTAAATTTCTTTTTCTTTTTTCTTACAATCTTAGTTCGCTTTCTCACATCATTATCTAGAGTAGGTTTAAATTTTTTTCCATCTTTTAAAAGCTGAATAAACCCTCTTCCTCTAAATTCGTAAGTTGTCCCAGAACTAGTATGAAACAACTCTATTACTTGGTCATTAGCAACAGTTAGCTCAAATTCTTCAATATCTCCGGAATTATACCCGAGTGTAAGAATTTTTAAATTATCAAACCCTACTACATCAAAGACTTCGTAATTTCCTGAGAAATCCCAAAACAAATCATCAATATTTGTGCCAAACAAATCTTGAGACGAATAAAATGTAGTATTATTTTCTGGTGTAAACTGTAAATAGTGTTCATTATCAAATGGATTTGCAGCTCCAGTAACACTTATGGCTGATCTTTCCCATGCAGAATACTCTTGCAAGAAGTATTCAATATTATCATAAAATAACATATCATAATCAAATTCATCTCTTTGATAACCAACCAAAACATAGCTTATATTTTGAAATGTATCATAAATTCTTATTTCATTTAAAGACAGCTGAACTACCTCAAAATCATGTCTTCCATCTATATCATGAAATGTTTCTAAGTATGGGCCAAAGGTGTCGTACCTTCCAACTGAAATTCCAAAACCACTTCCTGTATAACCAACATCAACTATGTTGTTATTAGCATACATAACTCCATTATAAAATGATAAGGTAAATGCTATTGACACGAAAGGTACGTCTCCATTTCCTGTTGATCTGTGAATATCTACATACCACAAATCATAACTAGACATTAATTCTTCCAATGAAATAGCATTATCAATTCTATCATCTGTTATTTCATAACAAGAGCTAAATAAAACTCCAGCGAAAAGCATCACTAAAAATATTTTGACTGTTTTCATAAGATTCAATTTTTGGTTATAAAAACTTCATTTCAAATTGCGTGCCAAAAAAAAAGAGCGCGTCTAGGACGCGCTCTTTTTTTTAAAAATTCTTATCTTAATTTTTTAATGCTTCTGCTCCTCCAACAATCTCTAAAATTTCATTGGTAATTGCTGCTTGTCTTGCTTTGTTATATGTTAACTTTAATTCATCACGTAATTCCGTAGCATTGTCTGTTGCTTTGTGCATTGCGGTCATTCGCGCTCCGTGTTCTGCAGCAAAACTATCTCTAACAGATTTATACAATTGTGTCTTTAAAGATTTAGGAATCAATTCCAAAACAATCTTTTCTTTAGACGGTTCAAAAATATAATCAGCAGATGCATTGGTATCTCCTTCTACAGGTTTAATAGGCAAGAATTGCTCTACTTGTGGAATTTGAGTCGCTGCATTTTTAAATCTATTGTAAATGATTTCTATTTTATCATAGGTTCCATCTGCATACAACTTCATCATTTTTTCAGCAACTTCTGACACGTAATCATATGTTAAGTTATCAAAGATGTCATTTCTAGCATCAATAACTGGATATGATTTAGATAAAATGTCATTTCCTTTTTTACCAATAGTCAATAAATCTACATCAACGTCTTGGTAATTAGCTGCAATGTTTTGAGTAGTCTCTTTAATTACAGAAGAATTAAATCCGCCGCACAATCCTCTATTTGAAGTTACAACAACCAATAATACTTTAGAAACTTCTCTTTGCTTAGAATACGCACCACCGGCATCACTATCTAATGTTGCACTCAAATTTTGTAATAGCTCTGTTAGTTTTGAAGAATATGGGCGCATTGCTGTGATAGCATCTTGTGCCTTTTTTAACTTTGCAGCAGAAACCATTTTCATGGCACTGGTAATCTGCATCGTAGATCCAATGGACGATATTCTATTACGTATTTCTTTTAAGTTTGCCATTTCTAAATCTTTAAGCGTTTAGTATTTAAGCAAATTTTGCTGTGATTTCTTTTGCTGCACTTTCTAGTGTTGCAATTACTTCGTTTGTTAACTTTCCTGATTTTAAAACATCTAAATCGTCTCTATGCTTTGCGTTTAAATAATCTATGTAATCTCTTTCAAATTCTTTCACTTTCTTAACAGGAACATCCTTCAACAAGTTCTTAGAACCTGCATAAATAATAGCTACTTGATCTTCTACTGTATAAGGATCATTCTGTGCTTGCTTTAAAATTTCAACATTACGTTGTCCTTTTGAAATTACACTCATTGTTGCAGCATCTAAATCTGATCCAAACTTTGCGAAAGCTTCTAATTCACGAAACTGTGCTTGATCTAATTTTAATGTTCCAGATACTTTTTTCATTGATTTAATCTGAGCATTTCCACCAACACGAGATACAGAAATACCTACATTAATTGCTGGTCGAACACCTGAATTAAATAAATCTCCATCTAAGAAAATTTGGCCATCTGTGATAGAAATTACATTGGTTGGAATATAAGCAGATACATCTCCCGCTTGAGTTTCAATAATAGGTAAAGCTGTTAAAGAACCTCCACCTTTTACAATTGACTTTAAGCTGTCAGGTAAATCGTTCATTTCGCTGGCAATCTTGTCATCATTGATCACTTTTGCTGCTCTTTCTAATAATCTAGAGTGAAGATAAAATACATCTCCAGGATATGCTTCACGTCCTGGCGGTCTTCTCAATAATAAAGAAATTTCACGATACGCAACGGCTTGCTTAGATAGATCATCATAAATAATAAGCGCTGGTCTACCAGTATCTCTAAAATATTCTCCAATTGCTGCTCCTGCAAATGGTGCATATACTTGCATTGCTGCAGGATCAGATGCATTTGCAGCAACTATTGTTGTATAAGCTAAAGCGCCTCTTTCTTCTAACATATTTGCAATTCCTGCAACAGTAGATGCTTTTTGACCAATAGCAACATAGATACAGTACACTGGCTGTCCTGCATCATAAAATTCTTTTTGATTTAAGATAGTATCTAACGCTACAGTAGATTTCCCTGTTTGACGGTCTCCAATGATTAACTCACGCTGACCTCTTCCAACAGGAATCATTGCATCGATAGATTTAATACCTGTTTGTAATGGCTCTGTTACTGGCTCACGATAGATTACCCCTGGCGCTCTTCGCTCTAAAGGCATTTCATATGTTTTACCCTCTACAGGACCTTTACCGTCAATTGGATTTCCTAAAGTATCAACAACTCTTCCAACGATTCCTTCACCTGCTCTTAAAGAAGCAATTCTTTCAGTACGTTTTACTGTTGACCCTTCTTTAATAGAAGTTGATGCTCCTAGTAAAACAACTCCAACGTTGTCTTCTTCAAGGTTTAATACAATCCCTTCTAATCCGTTTTCAAACTCAACTAACTCACCATATTGTACATTAGAAAGACCGTACACACGGGCAATACCATCTCCAACTTGTAGAACACTTCCTACCTCTGCCAATGATGCATTTGCATCAAAATTTGTTAATTGTTGTTTTAAAATTGCTGAAACTTCAGCTGGTTTAATTGCTGCCATCTTTTAGATTTTGATGTAGATTTAAATTTTTGGAATATAATGACTGTTGTCAAATTCCTTTCTTAATTCATTTAAATGATTAGAGATACTTGCGTCGTATTGCACATCTCCAACCCGTAAAATAAATCCTCCTAAAATAGACGGATTTACAATATTTTCTAAGCTAGCTTTATTGTTAGTTAGTTCAACAATTTTTGCCATTACCTTAGTTTCTAATTCTGTTGTTAATGGAATTGCTGTAGTAACCTTTGCTACCTGGATGCTCTTTGAATAATCATATATGATTGAATATTGTTTGGCTATGGATAGCAACATATTCATTCGTTTATTTTCTTGTAACAAATCAAAAATCCCTAAAGAAATAACGTGTATTTTATTAGAAAATATTTTGATGAGAGCGTTTTTCTTATCAGAAGACTTGATTACTGGACTTTTAAGCATAATTTCCAAATCAAGATTCTCAGAAATAGTGGATGCAATTAACTGCATATCTGCATTTACTTCTGTCTCAACCGATTTCTCTTTGGCTAAATTCAAAATTGCTTTTGCGTAACGTAATGCGGGTCTTGCGTCTTTCATTCTTTTACTTTAAAGTAACTTCTTTTAAAATTCCTTCAACTAGTTTTAGCTGCTCTTCTTTAGAAGTTAATTCTTTTTTAATCACTGTTTCTGCAATACCTATAGACAAGTCAGCTACCTGCTTTTTTAATTCTGCTAAAGCTGCTTGTTTTTCCTGTTCTATAGATGCTTGAGCGTTTTCAATGAGTTTAGAAGTTACCTCTTTTGCTTCTTCTTTTGCATCAGAAATCATTTTATCTTTAATCTCTCGTGCGTCTTTCATTAATGCATCTCTCTCTGCTCTAGCATCTTTTAATAACTGCTCGTTACTAGCATTTAAGTTTTGCATTTCTTTTTTAGCATCCTCTGCTGACGCTAAAGCATTTTTAATTCCGTCTTCTCTTTCATTAACAGAATCAAGTATTGGTTTCCAAGCAAACTTTTTTAATAAAAGAACTAATCCTACAAAAAGAATCAGTTGCCAAAAAAACAATCCAACAGAAAAATCTCCGATTAATTTATCCATAATATCTAATGTATACTGTTTTTAAATATTTTTGTTTAATGTGAGTAAAAAGTCATAGCCAACCGCTATGACGTTTTACTCTAAAATGTTAGCTTATACTGCAAATAATGCAGCAAATCCAATACCTTCAATTAAAGCCGCTGCAATAAGCATCGCTGTTTGGATCTTCCCAGTCGCTTCTGGTTGGCGAGCAATTGCTTCCATTGCTTTACCTCCAATTTGACCAATACCGATACCAGCTCCGATTACTACTAATCCTGCTCCGATAAAATTTAAACCTGTCATAATATATATTTAAAATTAAAAAATTCTTTTTGTTGATCTCAACTTAATGATGATCGTGTTCTTCTACTGCCGACCCAAAATAAAGAGCAGACAACATTGTGAAAATATAGGCTTGTAAAGCCGCTACTAATAATTCTAGTATTCCTAAAACCATGGCCAATAAAAATGACAATGAACCACCTAACCAATTTTGAGCAATAAAAATCATTCCTAAAATACTCATCAATACAATGTGCCCTGCGGTAATGTTTGCATACAAACGAATCATTAAAGAAAATGGCTTGATAAAAGTTCCTAACAATTCAATTGGCATTAATATAAATTTCATGGGCGTAGGAACTCCTGGCATCCAAAAAATGTGTTTCCAATAATCTTTTTTAGCCGTGGCAGTTGTAATGATGTAAGTAATGATTGCCAAACAAAATGTAATGGCAATATTATTGGTAACATTTACCCCTAAAGGAGTTAGCCCTAAAAGGTTGATAATCCATATGAAGAAAAATACCGTTAGTAAATAGCTCATATATCTTTTGTAATGCTTTTCGCCAATATTAGGTCTAGCAATATCATCTCGAATGTAAATCACTAATGGTTCTAATAAACGACCCATTCCTTTAGGCATAGACTCGTTATTTTTATAAGCCTTCGCCATACGGCTAAACATAAAAAACATGAGTAAGCCAACCATCATCACTGTAAAGACATTTTTTGTGATAGAAAAATCTAACGGCTTACTATTTGTTGCGTGATGATCTGCGTCATAGGTTATGGTTCCTGCAACATCTGTTTTATAAATTTTACCGTGATCTAACTTGTAATAATTTTCTCCAGATTTTGCAATGGTTTCACCGTGTTGAAACTTTGAAGACATAAAAACGTTTAATCCATTATCCCATAAAATAACCGGTAAAGGAAATCCAATATAAACATGTTCTCCATTATCGCTTGTGTAAGAAAACAAGCTAAAATCATGTGAATCTAAAAGGTGATGAGGAATATACTCTTCTACTTCTTTTTCTCTTTGCTCTTTTGTCTTTTCAGTTCCATGAGCTTTTTCTTCTTTTGTTTTATCATTATCACTTGCAAATGATACAATTGAAAATAAAAAGAATACTAGGGTTAACGCTTTTACTGTTATTTTTCTATGCATTTCACTCTTAATAATAGTGGCTTAAAAATCGATGCAAATGTAAGTCTTTCTCATAAAAAGAAAAACTATTTTAAAATTTATTTTAATAGGCTTTGCTTGAGAAGTTATAAGGGTTTATTATTGAATATTGTTTAGCCATTTTGATAAGCTAAAAATCTCTATTGTGTGCGTAAAAAAGTACGGAATAAAGAACGTAAAAAACTCTGCTTTTGAAATAAGACCGTCAGCATAAAATGGTTTGTATAAAAATAAAATAAACAGCCCAAATTTAATGATGCTCCCAAATAAAAAACAAACCCTAACTGATTTTTAAATTTATTCCTCAAAAGGAAAAGCATTAAAAAAATTATAATTGCTGATGCAATATTAATGATGTAAGAAAAAACTATCTCGTTATTAAAAAGGGGTAATTCTAAGGTATTTAAAATATACAGGTGTATCACAAAAACGATTGTTGTGAACACAATTAACCTCAATAAAAATTTTATAAGTATGGGGTTCATTAAGAATTGGTCCTATTCAATTGTTTAACCGTAAGATAAAGTGAAATTCCAACACCAACCAAAGTACAAACTATAATATAAGCTCTGTCTCCATTGTTGTAACTGCGGTCTAGCCATTTTCCCAATGATACAAAGAGATAAATTGTTGCCCCCATTTGAAAAGCAATCCCAGTAAGTATCATCGCGTTTTTAAGCGGTTTTCTCGGAGAGTTTTTGTTGCTCATTAGGCTTATTAAGTTCTTTAATTGCACCTCTCATAGAACAAGATGCATTAAATGTTGCCCCTGGCTCTACAGATAGTTTCCCGATAACTACATCTCCAGAAATAATAGCGGTCGCTTTAATAGTAAGTGTTTCTTGTACAAGTAAGTCTCCTGAGAATTTTCCTTCTATATCCGAGTTTACAGCATCTATTTTTCCTTTTACGGAGCCCGAAATACCAATAATAACACGGCCTTTTGTTTTGATGTTTCCTTCTAAAGTTCCGTCTATTCTAAAATCTCCTTCAGAAATAATATCTCCAATGATAGCGGTATTTTTTGCGACTACATTTATTTCCATGACCTTCGGTTTTTGTATTTTTTCTTTGTTGCTGAACATAGACGTTTTATTTTAGTCTTTTCATAATTTCCAGGGCTTTTTTACCCTGCTCTGTTTGCGGATAACCTACCGCAACTTTCTCTAAGGCAGCAATATACGAATCTTTATTTTGATATTTTCCTATCGCATATGCTTTTAATAACTCAAATTTAGAAATTAAAGTAGATCCTTCTTCAAGAGTAGGAATTGTCATGTCTATAAAACAAATGGTCTCCTCAAAAGAATCGTCTTTGTACAAATGATATGCTATTTCATATACTTCGGAGTCTAGGTCTATCTTTATTTCTTTTGAAAGCTCTATTTCTGGATTCAAAATAATTTTTGCAAAAGGAGATTCGGGATAATTTTCTAAAATATAGTTTTTATATGTGACTGCTTTTGAGTTGTTTGAAGAAGAGTACAATTCAAATAAATGATAGTTTGCAGGTAAAATTAGCTCTTTATCCGGTGATGAAACTAGAAGTCTTTCTAGGTTTGTTATTGACTTAGGTTTGTTTTTAAATTGTTCTTTATAAATTAAACCCAACTCAAAAAGAGCCGTATTTCTATCGTAAACTAAAGAATCTATTTCCTTACTTGTTGTAGGGACCGTTTCTAAATAAGTTGAAAGTTCATATCGTGCTATTTTTTGATTCTCTCCAGCCTCTTTTGCAACAACACCTGAAGAAATAATTGATTTATCGGATATTCTCCAGTTATCTTCTAAAGGTCTATTGCCCCAAACTCTTTTAAACTCCCCTTTTCCAAAACCTAACGATTGTGTGTTATAAAAATACCATTTGCCTGCTGTATCAATTGATAATGAGCTGCCTCCAAAAGAACTCCCAAAAGATAGGGCGTTCAATTTTTTCTGGGCTAGCGCTTCGTCTTCTTTTTTAATTTTATTGATATACTCCTGAAAATATTCTTCTAGTGCTTCTTTTGGCATTGATGCTAATAAAAGAATGCTATCATTTCTTTGAAGTAACTTTTCATTTTTTGTAAGTGATGTTAAGTTCTTAGACCGCCTTTCTATTCGTTTTATTCTTAGAGTTTGTTTGTTTTCTGCTACTTTTAAGATACTATCATAATAAGCACTTGCTGTTACATAGTCTAAATTCTTAAAATAAATATTGGCTAACTTTTCATAGCTAAACGTTTTTTGTTTAGCCCCTCCTTGCTTAGCTCGTAATGAGTTGTTATAATTTAAAACTGCAAGATTAACACTGTCTTTTTTTTCCTGTAAAATAGCTATCTGATAATAAATTTTATCTAGGTAGGGTCTATTATCTCGGTTTTTAATTAGCTTATTATATCGTTCTATAATTGCTGATGAACTAGAATCTGAAACTGAATTTTTAGCTAATTCTATCTCGGCGTGAATTCTAAACTTATAGGGAGCTTGTTTAAAGTTAATTAGTTTTTTAAAAACAATAGACGCAGTATCTTTTATCCCATCTAACCCATACAACTGGCCTAAAACGAATAAGTTTCTAGCTTTTTGAACCTTGTTTTTTGAAGTCTCTGTGGCCTGCCATAAATATTTCCTTACTAATTCTATAGTATCTGCTTTACTGTAGGCCATGGCCAAGGTAGTAGTTGCCTCTTCTCTTATTAGATCAGATAAATCTGGCTTCCTAAGAAGAATTTCTAGTGTTTCTATCGCTAATTCTTCATTCTCTAATCTAATATGAGCTTTGGCTCTCCAAATTTTTGTTTCGTTAAGTAAACTTGCGTTTGGGTAGTTGGCAATGATATAGTTATACGCATCTATTGCTGGAATAAAACGCTCTGTGTAATATCTAGATTTTCCAAGTAACAAATAAGCATCGTCTATTTTTTTGTTGCGTTCTTTTCCATAAATATTCATGGAATGTTTTTGAATTGCTTTTACTGCTTTTTGCTCTGCAATATCAAACGGTGTTAAAGACTCTTCTTGTTCTGGGCTTTCCTGAAACCCTTTTCCTGGTTTATTTGATGAGGAGGACAGTTTTGGAAGTCTAAACTTTTTGTTTTTAAATGTTAGAGGCTCTATGGGTAGTAATTCAAAAAAATCATCTTCATACGATACATTGATCTCTTGAAGCCCTTCATTAAAAGCAACACCTCCATTGTATAAAATGTTATATTGGGTTGTGAGAGCATTGTAATTCCTATTTAAAAAAGCATCTTTCTTTGTACTACAAGAAACAATAAACATTAACGCTCCAAGTAACCCTATTTTTTGACTGTTTTTCATGAATTATAACACTGGTTATTACAACAGATAATCGGTAAATATATTGCAATACAGTGTGTAAAAATAGGAATTAGTTTCTTAAACAGAAAAATAACTCTCTAGCTCTTTTAAGGTTTCTTGTGAAGTTTCAATGTCTTTTACCAAGTGACCTTTATCTAGTACAACAATTCGTTCACAAACCTCAGTTACATGGCTTAAATCATGGCTAGATACAAGAACAGTAATCTCTTTGTTATCGGTGAGCGTTTTTAAAATTTTCTTTAACCGTATTTGTGTTGTGGGGTCTAAGTTTGCAAAAGGCTCGTCTAATACAACTACTTTTGGGTTTCCCATCATGGCAGCGACAATACCTACTTTTTTCTGATTCCCTTTACTTAAGTCTCTTAAATACTTTTTCTTTTCTAAAACCTCATCATTAAAAAACTCATCAAATTGACCTAAAAATTCCTTTATGTCCGCTTTATTAATTCCTCTTAAATCTCCTATGAATTGAAAATACTCTTCAGGGGTTAAGTAACTAATTAAAAAACTCTCATCAATAAAAGAACCTGTAAATGTTTTCCATGATTCACTTTTATGAACAGAAATATCATTATTAATTACCGAACCAGTTGTGGGTCTTATCAAGTCTAATAAAATATTAAACAATGTTGTTTTCCCAGCACCATTGTTTCCAACCAACCCAAAACTTTGACCTGTTGGGATCTCCAAAGATTCTAAGTTTAAGACTTCTGCTTTTCCGTATTTTTTCGAAACTGTATTAATTGTAATCATTGTTTTTTATTTTAAAATTATGCTTCTTTCCCAAAAGCGTTAATCATAGCGTATTTATCTTTAATGTATTTTTTTTCAATAAAATTCATAAGCGTGTTTTTAAAAACAAATGCTAAAACACCTACAGAAGCTACCGCTATAAATCCTGAATTATATCCAACAAATGAATCAAAGCCCCAAAATAAGAGCATCGGAAACAACATTAAAGGAATAATAACAAGAAATTGTGTGGCGCTTGTTCCTTGCGTATTTCCAAAGGCACTCTTTGTTAAATCTATTCTTTTTCTGTTGAAGGAGCCTGCATACAATAAAAAGAGAGAATTAAAACCAATATTAAAAATTGCGCCAGCGGTAATCATTAAAAAAATATCGACACCAAAATACAAATAGGGAAAACTTAGAAGATATAATATAGACGTCATTGAAACCATTAAAACCCATTTAGATTCTAAAAATTTTCGGTATCTAAAACTTTGACTCATTAGCATTTTATAATGAGCACTATCCCATGCTGGTATGAACTGTCCATAATTTAACGTAAACCCGCCTGTTATAAATAGGGAGGCAAACATTAGCAATGGTTTCATGTCTTTATAAACATCCGATGTGAAAAAAAACAACCCGTATAATAGCAATAAGAAAGACATTAAAAATACTGTCTTCGTTCTTTTATTTCTCCAAATTAATCGAATGTCATTTTTAATAAAAGGAGCAACATCACCTAGCCTATCTGTCCACGACAAATCTACCGATTTAGCTTCTTCTACTTTTGATGCAATAGCTTCGTCTAAATACACTTGATTTCTTAATTGTTTAAAGTTTAAACGATATAAGGCTGCAACGAGTAAAACACTAATTAGACAATAGAGAGGTGTTGCATAAATAGCATCAAAGAACTGACCTCCAAGTGAAGCTACATCAACAATTTCAAAGTTTTGAAGCCCAACTAAAGTTACTAACAACCCTATGATTACTGCTAAAGCAATCATGTTTTTATTGATTAAAAAGTTTAAAAAATTTGCAGACTGAATAATTAAAATTAAACTAAACAACCAAGCCAAAACTCCTGTTATATCATACCCTTTAATGATTAAAACTACAGAAAACGGAACATAAAAAAATAGTCCTAAAATATTAAAAAAGAAACGGAAGATTTGCGTAAAACATAATGTACCAAGCTGTCTTTATTTAGGGGCAAAGGAAGCATTGGTTTGATGTTCATGATTGGTAATTTTTGCATTAAATACCTAAAGATCAAGTCTCCAAGAATAGCAAATAGCAAATATGAATTAACAATCTGTAAAGGATCTGAATCAGGGAAGGTTTTCTTTAAAATAAAGAAACTTCCCGCGCCAATGAAAGAAAAAGAAAGGATAAAATACAATGCAAAAAAACCTATAATTATCTTTAAAGCAATGCTTTTACCAAATGTAGCTGATCGAACAAATTGCTTCCATTCAAGTTTTAGAATTTAAAAATCATGTAGTTAGTTTATATAATAAATATTAGAGGGTTTAAACGTAATTATGTTACAAGAAAATCTTTAAATTTCTACTTTTAACACTTCTTTTATCAGTTTTTGCAATTCTTGTTTTGGCAAAGCGCCATTAGCCATTTGAGGTTGTTCATTCATTGGAATGAATAACATTGAAGGAATACTTCGTATGGCAAAAGCTCCCGCTAATTCTTGCTCTGCCTCAGTGTCTACTTTATAAATGTTTATTTTACCCGCATACTCATTACTTAGCTCTTCTAAAACAGGGGCGATCATCTTACAAGGACCACACCAATCTGCATAGAAATCTATGATGGCAGGCAACTTCCCTTCATACATCCAATCTTTATTTTTTTCGTAATTAAACACCTTCTCTAAAAAGGTTTGTTTTGTTAGGTTTTCTGTCATAATCATTTTTTGTAGTACAAAAGTAATTGTTTTAGTTTCATAAAAAAATATCATACTTTAGAAGTCACTAATATTACTCACCTATGAAAAACTCACTTACCCTTATTATTTGTTTTGCTATGATGTTAAACGCCTGTAAAGAAAAATCTTCAGAAAGAGACCATGTTTTAAATTATCCTGAAACTGTAAAAAAACCTGTTGTAGAAAACTATTTTGAAACCGAAGTAATAGACAACTATCGTTGGCTAGAAGACGATAGAAGTAAAGAAACCGAAGATTGGGTAAGTGCAGAAAATGAAGTTACTTTTAATTATCTTTCTAATATTCCTTATAGAAAACAATTAAAAGATCGCCTCTCTAATTTGTGGAACTATGAAAAAATTGGGGCTCCTTTTATTGAAGGAGATTACACCTATTACTACAAAAACAATGGTTTGCAAAACCAATATGTTGTGTATAGAAAAAAAGATGGCGCCAATGAAGAGGTTTTTTTAGACCCCAATACCTTTTCTGAAGACGCAACCACATCCCTAAGCGGATTAACTTTTTCAAAAGACGGAAAAACAGCTGGCTATTCTATTTCAGAGGGGGGGAGCGATTGGCGTAAAATTATAGTTATTGATGTTGATTCAAAAAAAGTGAAAGAAGACACCCTAATTGATGTAAAGTTTTCAGGTATTTCTTGGAAAGGAAATGAAGGCTTTTATTACTCAAGCTATGACAAGCCTGAAGGAAGTGAGCTTTCTGCAAAAACAGATCAACATAAATTATATTATCACAAACTTGGAACCTCTCAAAAAAATGATGAGGTAATTTTTGGGGCAACTACAGCGCAAAAACACAGATATGTTGGTGGTTCATTAACTGAGGATGACCGATATTTAATCATTTCAGCCTCAACCTCTACTTCCGGAAATAAACTTTTTATACAAGATTTAAAAAAGAAAAACAGTGCTTTAATTCCTATTGTAAACAATTTTGATAGTGATACCTATGTAATTGACAACCGTGGGACTACTCTATATATAGTGACCAACCTTAATGCGCCTAATCAAAAAATTGTAACTGTAGATGCAGCTAATCCTGCTTCTAAAAACTGGAAAGATTTTATCCCAGAGACAGCACATGTATTAAGTGCTTCTTCTGGAGGTGGTTATTTTTTTACTGAATACATGGTAGATGCTGTCTCTAAAGTCTTACAATATGATTTTGACGGAAATAAAATTCGTGAAATAACATTGCCTGGTGTTGGAAATGCAGGTGGTTTTGGTGGTAAAAAAGATGCTGTTATAGATTATTTTTCTTTCACCAATTACAACACTCCCTCTAGTATATATACCTTAAATATAAAAACAGGAGAAACTAAATTATATTGGAGTCCTAATATTGATTTCAACCCTAATGATTATGAGAGCAATCAAGTGTTTTATCCCTCTAAAGACGGTACTAAAATTCCAATGATTATTACTCATAAAAAAGGAATGAAGCTAGATGGAAAAAACCCAACGATATTGTATGGGTATGGTGGATTTAATATCAGTTTAAACCCTGGTTTTAGTATTACTAATGCCATATGGATGGAACAAGGAGGGGTCTATGCTGTTCCAAACCTACGAGGTGGGGGAGAATATGGTAAAAAATGGCACAACGCTGGAACTCAAATGAACAAACAAAATGTGTTTGATGATTTTATTACAGCTGCAGAATATCTAATTGAAAACAACTACACTTCTTCAGAATACTTAGCAATTAGAGGAGGCTCAAATGGTGGTTTGTTGGTTGGGGCAACCATGACACAAAGACCAGATCTAATGCGAGTAGCTTTGCCCGCTGTTGGTGTTTTAGACATGCTGCGCTATCATACGTTTACAGCTGGTGCTGGATGGGCTTACGATTATGGAACCGCAGAACAAAGTGAAGAAATGTTTAACTATTTAAAAGGGTATTCTCCAGTACATAATGTCAAAAAGGGAATAGCTTACCCTGCAACACTTGTAACCACGGGAGATCATGATGATAGAGTAGTTCCTGCACATAGTTTTAAATTTGCTGCAGAGTTGCAAGACAAACAGGTCGGTAATAATCCAGTATTGATACGAATTGAAACAAATGCTGGCCACGGTGCAGGAACCCCTGTCGCAAAAACTATTGAGCAATATGCTGATATATTTGGGTTTACTTTATACAATATGGGTTTTGATAGATTACCAAATCCTCCAAAGGCTAAACTTAAAAGTTAACTGATACTTTTTTCAGTATTTTTACACCGCAAAACAAGTTAAATTGTTTGCGGTTTTTTTATGCTTAAAGTCTCTAACATTTCATTTCAATATGCTCCTAAAAAAGAGATATTATCTAATATTTCTTTTAATTTAAAAGAAGGGCAGCACCTTTGTGTTATGGGAGAAAGTGGCTCAGGAAAATCTACTTTATTAAAAGCAATTTACGGTTTGCTAGACTTAAAAAAAGGATCAATTTATTGGAAAAGCCATGAGGTCTTAGGCCCTGCTTTTCATCTAGTTCCAGGCATGAGCTTCTTTAAATATGTGGCTCAAGATTTTGATTTAATGCCCTATACGTCAGTTGCTGAAAATATTGGAAAATTTTTGTCGCGATTTTATCCCGATGAGAAAGAACAAAGAACCAAGGAATTATTAGACGTTATAGAGATGTCTAGCTTTGCAAATGAGAAAGTGAAAACCTTAAGTGGAGGACAGCAACAACGGGTGGCAATTGCGAGAGCCTTGGCAAAAGAGCCCGAACTTATTTTGTTAGATGAGCCTTTTGGGCAAATAGATAATTTTAAAAAAAACTCACTCAGAAGAAAGCTTTTTAGTTATCTAAAAGAGAAAAATATTTCATGTATTGTAGCAACACATGATGGAGATGACGCACTTTCTTTTGCAGACCAAATGATGGTGATTAAAAATAAAAAAGTGATTGCACTGGATTCGCCAAGAAACTTATATAAAAACCCCTCTGAACATTATGTCGCGGCATTATTTGATGATGTAAACGAACTTTTTATAGACGGAAAAAAAAGACTGATCTATCCGCATCAAATTCAAGTTTCTAAAGATTCTTCACACAAGGCTGTTGTAAAAAAATCATTCTTCAAAGGTTCTTTTTGGTTGATTGAAGCTACATTTAATTCTCAGGTTATTTTCTTTCAAAATCCTGAAAATATCGTTTTTGGGAAAGAGATTGGTCTTTACTTTGTAGACTAAATTATATTAATAGTGAAGGTGCTATGAAACACTCTCTATTGTAATTTCTTTTCCTCTCCAAACAAAGGTGTCTTCAGCTTTTTTCCCCACCAACAATTTACCTATTGGCGAAGAAGGAGAAATAGCAAAATATACAGTTTGTTTATCCTTCAACTTTCCTGCGGAAATACTCAAAAAATAACATGCTGATGAGGTTTTTATAACAGACCCTAAGGCAATGTTTGTTGATGATGTTAAAATATTAATCTTAGCTAGTGTTTGTTGCATTTGTTGAACAGCGGCTAATTGTTGCCCTGCTTTTTCCATTTCTAATTGCAACATTGCTCTACCTGTTTCATGCTTATCTCCTGCAGAACTTTTAGTTTCTGAACTCAATGCCTTTTGATGAGAAGAAATAATAGTCTGTATGGTTTGAAAGCGTGTGTTTACAAAATCTTCACACTGTTGAAAAAGGACCTCTTTTAAAGTTAACATTATTTAAACCTCTAAAAATGAATATGCTCCATACTTTCCATGGTGTGATATTGAACATGATGAGGTAAGAAGTGTTGTTTTATAATGATAACTAGGCACTCCATTTTTTGATTTTTTTTGTTTAATTCCTGACATCTTTAATGCTGTTAAAACATTTAGCCTTCTCCTAATCATCATATCAATTTGACCTGGAGATACCATTTCAGAACAGGAACTCTCTTCTTTTGAAAGGCAAGCCTTAGTAAAAATATACTGCTGATTAATTATTGAACTTGTATAGAATTGTTGACCTTTATAACAAACCACTCCTTTTAAATCTTGCATCAATTTACATTCAAATTTTTTTGGGGCAAAAAAACGCACGCTGTGTTGTTGTGTAAAAATTTTATACGCAGCTTCCTTCATACTCCAAAGCCTCCAAACCATTTCAAAAGAATTTAATGCTTCTAAGATAAGTTGTTGCTCATCATTTGAAAATAGCTTTTTTAAGAACCCTTTTCGCTGCCAATTGCTTTCTTTTTTAGCAAGAGATAAATCTATAACATCGTTACCTATCAAGAGGCTGATAATTTGGTTTCAATAATTTCTACAGCCGCTTTTACTGAAAGCATTTTTTCCATAGAATCATTATCAATTTCAATATCAAACTCATCCTCTACATCTAAAATAACATCTACTAAATTCGCTGAATTAATCTTTAAATCATTAATGAAATCTGTCTCCTCAGATAGGTTGTTAAATGCATTTTGATCTTGGACATAGGGCTTTACAATTTTTTGTAATGAAATAATAAGGTCTTCTCTTGTCATGAATTCTTTTTTAAAATTTCTTAAAAATAACACATCCGTTTACATCTCCAAAGCCAAAGCTTGCTTTTGCAATAATATTTATTTTTTTTGGTGTGTATTTAGTTGGTATTTTTTCTTTTGGGATTAATTTTAAAATATCTGGATGCACTTCTTCACAATTGATGTTTGGAAAAATAAATTGATGTTTTAATTGCAAAATTGTTGCCACATTTTCTATAGCTCCCGCTGCCGCTAGACAATGTCCAACCATAGATTTTAGAGAATTTATCATTGGAAAATTTTTTCCAGCTCTCCCTAAAGCTTTTGTCCAATTTTCTATTTCTACAGGATCCTTTACGGTAGCAGTTAAATGCCCATTAATTGCATCTATTTCTGACGGTACTATGTTTGCATTTTTTATTGCGTCTACAATACATTTTTGAACCGCTTCAGAATTTGGAGCCGTCATCGTTCCGCCGTTTCTTTGACCTCCAGAATTGATGTTCCCTCCTAATACTTCGGCATAAATAGTTGCTTTTCTTTCTAAAGCACTCTCTAAATTTTCTAACACCAATGCACCAGCACCACTGCCAGGCACAAAACCTGATGCATCTGCACTCATTGGTCTAGATCCTTCTTTTGGTTTTTCGTTGTGCTTATAGGTCGTCACTCTCATTGCATCAAATCCACCCCATATATAGGCTCCATCATCACTACAACTTCCAACCAGCATTCTTTTTGCCTTTCCTGCCTGAACACGCTCAAAACCCATAAGTAAAGCTTCTGTACCTGTAGTACAAGCAGATGAGTTTGTTGTTACTTGATTTCCCACTCCTAGAATACCCCCCAAGTAAGCGCTAACGCCGCTTGCCATTGTTTGAACAACAACAGTACTCCCTAATCTTTTTACCTTTTGGTTGTCTAGTTTATAGACAGCCTCTCTAAATTTTTCTACTCCCGAGGTACCTGCTCCGAAGACCAGTCCTGAGTCATAATCTACGGGTAGACTTTTATCAATATCAAAGCCTGCATCTTTCCAAGCGTCTATGCCTGCAATACACCCATATAAAATTCCAGCACTATCAAATCCACGCAATTGTAGTGGTGTTAGATACTTGTTTTTCATCTCTTCTGATATTGAAGGAATTCCTCCAATACAGCAAGAAAATTTTAACTCTTGAAGTTTTTGATGAAATGTTATTCCAGATCTTCCTTCTTGAATTGCTGCTAAAAAGTTGTCTATGCCAACGGCATTTGGTGCTACAACCCCCATCCCTGTAATAACAACTCTATGCTTCATTATTCATTGATTTTAACATTCCTGAGATAGTTCCTCTGCAAACCAGTTCATTTTTTTCATTAAACAACTCCACCTTACATTTTAGTTTATTAAATCTAAAATAAATTTTTTTAGAAACTACCTTAACACGCTCTTTAGGATAAACTGGCAGAAAGAAGTCGATATGATTTGAGGTTAATGCAATTTGTGGTTTTTTTGTAGTAGAAATTTCATCTCTTAATAAGTATATTCCTAAGCAAACCACCCCAATTTGGGCCATTACTTCGGTTAAAATAACTCCTGGAGTTATTGGATTGTCTTTAAAATGGCCTTGGTAAAAAAACTCGTCTTCTTTAAAAGTGTAACACCCCTCGGCACCAAGTTCTGATAGAGACATTAATTCATCTACAAACAAAAAAGGTGCTTGATAGGGTAAGAGCCGTATGATGTTTTTATTGTTCAAGTTGTTTAGCTTATATGTTCTCCTCCATCTACAGGAATAATTGTACCATTAATCCAAGATGCTTCGTCTTTAGATAAAAGATAAACAACATTGGCAACATCTTCTGGTACTGTTAATTTATGAAATGGATTACGTAATAAAGAATGTTTTTTTATTTCATCGCTACCAGGAATCATTCTTAAAGAAGCAGTATCTGTAACTCCTGCTTGAATGCAATTTGCTCTAATTCCAAAGGGTGCATACTCTAGAGCAATATTTCTTGTAATTGCTTCTAGCGTTACTTTTGCTGCTGAAACAGCGGCATAATTTTTCCATGCTTTTGAGTTTCCTTCACTTGTAAAGCTGATAACTCTCGCATCATCTGAAAATAATTTAGCTTCAAAAACAGCTTTAGTCCAATCATATAAACTAACTCCCATTGCTTGAATTGTTAATTGAAAATCGTCTGTTTGTAATGTTGGAGTAGTTTTTGAAATCATGGGTTTTAAATTTCCCTTGGCCACGCTGTGTACAAGTGTTTTTATAGAGCCACCATTTAATTCTTTTTCTAAATCCTCTATCAATGCAGCTCTCTTTTCTGAATGAAAAGCATCTGTATTATAGCTAATAAAATCAATCCCCTCTTCGGTAATTTTTTTAAACTCTTTTTCTATTTCTGCTTGTTGTGACCTAGAATTTCTGTGAACTACACAAATATTCATCCCATGACAAGCTAACTTTTTCGCTGTTGCTAGGCCTAAGCCACTTGAACCTCCTAAAATTAGAGCCCACTCATTTTTATCTTTAAATTCTTTTACCATTCTAATAGTATTCTTTGTGCAGAAAAGCCAGGTCCAAAACTTAGCATCAGTCCTTTTTCTCCGGGTTGTCTATCTCCATCCATAAATCGTTCTAAAACGTATAAAACTGTTGCACTAGACATGTTTCCATACAATCTCAAAACCTCTTTCGTGTCATTAATGTTTTTTCCTAAAGATCCAAATAAATCTTCTACTGTCTGAACAATTTTCTTACCACCCGGATGAAAAATTAAATGATTTATATCTTCTATTGTTAGATGATTTCGCTCTAAGAAAGGGTGAACAATCATTGGAAAGTGGTTGGAAATAGTTTCTGGAACAGACTTATCTAAGATCATTTGTAAGCCAGTATTTACCAATTTAAAACCCATCATATGGGTTGCGTTATAAAAATGATACATAGCTTCGTCTAAAATTTTTGGCCCCTTGTCTTCTTCGTAAGATGATAAAATAACACTTGCAGCACCATCACCAAAAATTGCAGCACTTACAATATTTACCATAGAAAAGTCTTCGAGCTGAAATGTTGCTGTTGGAGATTCTACCGCTACCACCGCTGCTCTTTTATTTGGGTTGGCTTTTAAGAAGTTTTTTGCATAGATTATTCCTGATACTCCCGCAGCACATCCCATTTCTGTGACCGGTAGTCTCACAATATCTTGCTTCATCTGCAAACTATTAATTAAATAAGCATCTACAGAGGGTATCATAATTCCCGTGCAGCTAACAGTAATAATATAATCGATATCTGTGGGTTGTAAGCTTGCTTTTTTTAACGACTTTTTTAATGATTGCTCTGCCAAGGCTGTTACCTCTCGAGCATAGATATTGTTTTTTTCTTCAAAAGACGAATTTGAGAAAACCTCTTCTGCATCCATAATAGAATACCGCCTATCTACACCAGCCCCTTCAAAAAGCTTTAATACTTTTCGTTGAAATCTTTTTTCCTGACCTTGCATCCATAGCTTAACAAATGGAATAATGTCCTTTGTGTCTCTAGTATACTTTGGTAATTGTTTTGCTACTGAAAGTATTTTTACGCTCATGATATATTCTTAATAATCAGCTTTATTTCTAATTAGGCTCCTTTTTTAAAATCCATAAATAACGAAAAGCCCATTTCCAGTGAATTGTAAAAGGCACTTGTACTTTTGTTAAAATGGTCTTTATTTCTTTTTTTTTGAATGCTCTTAAAACAGATGTTAAACCGTCTTCTCTAACCATCTTATTCTTAATAAAAACCCCAATCATCTTAAATAAATAATAGGCTATTCGATGCCTGTGCAAATCATTAACAACGCCTCCAATGGTAGCTTTTTTAATAGCATTCTTTAAAAATGATATGAGTTCATCATTCTTAAAATGATGCAAAAACAACGTACATAAAACCACGTCATAGCTTTGTTTTTTGAAATCTTCTGAAAAAATATCTATTGTTTCGAAACTCAATTCTGAATAATCTTTAGAAAGCTCTCTAGCATATTCTATTGCATCAGGATTTGCATCAACACCTAATAATTTAAATTTATACTTGTTTTTTCTACCAAACTTGGCAACATCTCTTAGGATGTCTCCGTGACCGCAGCCCAAATCTATAATTGTAATTGTCTTCGTTTTTGTTTGTGTGTATAATAATTTTTTTAGGCCTTTTATAGTTACTGAATTGCCCCCTAATAATCTGTTAATAATCTCCAATTTGTCTAAAGTGTCTCTAAACTCAACTCCTTCAAGAGTAAAGTCATCCATCATCTCTGTAGCTGAAGAACGCTGGGAAGTATCAACTAAAAAACTCATAGTGGTTGTATCTGTTTTCCATGGGTAACTTTTATTATTTTGGGCAACAATGATGGAATTATCTTTAAAATTGAATAGGCAATTTGAGAAAAAATGTGATTTCTAAATAACCACGCAACAAAATGACCGGTTTTTAATCGCAATTTAAATTCTTTGTTCCAATCTCTAATATACTGTTTTTCTAAATCTTCTCTTGTTTTTATTTCGCCATTTAGAAACTGAAAAATTCTTCTGCTTGCCAACCTGGCACTAGAAATGGCCATTCCCATTCCGTTGCCACACAAGGGGTGTATCATTCCAGCAGTATCACCACACATAATTATATGATTTTCTACTGGACTTTTTGTTTGAAAAGAAATTTGGCTAATTGTAAGTGGCTTTTCAAAAAGGGAAGATGAAGTTGTAAATATTTGTTTAAGGTGCTTGTTTTTAAAAACAACTTTTTCTTGAAAGTCTGAAATGTTTTTATACTTTTTAAATGATTTATATGCTGTTATATAACAAACATTAATAGCATCACTTTCTACTTTGGATACCCCGCAATACCCACCTTTAAAATTGTGTAAAGCGACTAAATTCTCTGGAAATACCCCCTTTACATGCATTTTTACAGCCAGATAAGGTGATTTTTTTTGGATAAATCCCCTCTTCATTTTTTGATCTAGTGTAGATCTTTTCCCAAAAGCACCAATCGTTATTTTACTACTAAAAACTCCTTCATTTTTTGTTGAAACTGAAAAAAAATCATCCTTATAGTGAATAGACTCTACAATGTCTTTTAAAATTATTACACCGTTATCTTGTGCTTTTCTGAATAATAAGTTGTCTAGAAAATACCTGCTCATTCCAAAACCCCCTAGAGGTAATTCTCCTTTTATTAAATTACTTTTTATGGTGCTTATCTGAACTTTTGAAATCTGTTTAGCGCCCTTATTTATTGGATCTATGCCTAGAGAATTTAAATATAATAGAACTTCATTAGAAATATATTCTCCACAAACTTTATGCTTTGGGTACGTATTTTTTTCAATTAATAATACCTTTTTTTTAAGTTTAGATAGGTGAATTGCACTTGTTAGACCGGCCAATCCTCCTCCTGCTATTATTACATCAAAAGTTGTTGTTCTATTCAATTTTATTTGGTTGCAGAATATTCTACTTGAATTTTTACATTATTAGATAATAGGATGCTTCTACCGCCAACACTAAAATTTTTGCGGTTTATCATCATTGAAGCTTTTAATACTAACGTTGAGCTATCTTCAAAAACTTCTAAAGGAATTTCCATCTCTTCAATAATCCCTTTGATACTTAACTTTGCAAAAAGAGTAATGTTGCCATTTATATCCTTTGTAAGTTTAGATGATTTTAGTATAATTTTTTCATGATTTAAAGCATCAAAATAATCTGTTTCTAATAAGTGTTCGTCTCTTGCTTCTATACCTGTAAAAATAGAATTCACAATAATAGTTGCATTTATATAGCTATTAGATAAATTTTTAGTGTCTAAATTTGTCTTTATATCTGTAGTTTTAAAACCACCATCTACCGTTATTCCAAAATTTTTAATTTGAAATAAAACAGTGGTTTTGTTATTGTCTTGAATCCATTCTTGAGAGGATACCATTGAAGTGGTTAACAATAAAAGTACAAGTATTTTTTTCAACATTTTAAACTTATTTAATTAAGTAGGTCTGCCAATTCTTTTCCAACCAGCGAACCAAGAGCAACGCCCATACCGCCAAGACGTATACCGCAATAACTATTTTCAGAAAGTTGTTTTACGATTGGTTTTTTCTGGATTCCAACACCCATGATTCCGCTCCATCGGTGTGTGATTTCAAAATCTTTATTTGGCAAAATAGTAGTTTTTAAGAGGTTTTCTAGTTTATTTTGAATGAGTGTAGTTTCACCAAACTGAGTAGTTTCTTCAGTCTCGAAATCTAAATTTCTTCCACCTCCTAGTAAAATTCTATTATTTATATTTCTAAAATAGTAATACCCTTCCTCTAAATGAAAAGTTCCTTTAATATGTAGGTTTTTAATTTGGCTTGTAATCAATACTTGAGCTCTTGCAGGTGAAATAGATTCTTTGAGAAGTTCTTTAGAAAAACCATTGGTAGCAAAAAATAATTTAGAGGCTAAAACCTCTCCCTGAGTTGTGTTAATCTTTACTTGATTTGTACCCTCTGAAAAACCCAAGACAGAAATATTGTTTAAAACTTTTACTCCTTTCTCTTGTGCTTTTTTTAGCAATTGTGAAACCATTTTTCCAGTATCTATCTGAGCTTCAAATTTATTTACCAAATACGTTGGAACTATGTTTTCGAAATTAAACTTATTGTTTACTTCAGAAAAAACGCTTTCCTTAAAAAGAGGAAATAATAACTTATTTAATTCCTCTGTTTTATTTTTACACTTTTCAAAAAAAATTTCATCAGAAAATAATTCATATCCATAATTATGTTGATAATCAATGTTTTTATCTCCCAGTAAATTTCTTAAAAGCTGAAGGCCGTCCCATCTCTTCTTTACCAGCTGAAAAACTTCTTCCTTTGAATGGTTTTTAAGATCACTTAACAGTTCTGAAGTACTTCCAAAACAGGCAAAACCAGCGTTTTTTGTACTTGCCCCTTGTGGAAGCAATCCTTTTTCTAAAACAATAACTTTTGATTTTGGAAAGCGTTCTTTTAAATGAATTGCGCAATTTAATCCAACAATTCCACTGCCAACAACAACAAAATCATTGTTGGTAAACCATTCTTTATATTCCCAATAGCTGAAGTTCATTATACTAATTTTTCAAAACAATTACTATCTTCCATGTGAATGTACTGCCCGTAATTTGGAATGCTTTTATATCCAGCTTTCTTATAAAACTTAATTGCCTCTACCTGACGATTTCCTGTCTCTAGGATGCATTTTTTAAAACCTTTTTCTGAAGCCCACAACTCTAAAGAGTTTAAAATGGCTTGTGCTGTTCCAGAACCTCTGTGAGCAAATTTTACATACATTCTCTTAATTTCAATAGTTTCATTATCAAGTTTTTTAAAGGCGCCACAACCAATAGCTTGGCTGTCTTGGTAGGCTATAACCACGTTCTTTATATTATCCAAACCATTAAACTGATTGTAAAACTCGTGATCTGCTCCATCTGTTACTTTTAAATAAGCATCTAATTCTATAATTAATTTATTAAAATCTACATTCTTATTGTCTGTTCTGATGATTTTTTTCATGAAAACTAGATTCTTGATTCATACCTTCATCTAAAATACAAAAATGGTAATGGTTTAAAACTCTAACTTTAACTGAACCCAAACAGGGTCTTTTTTTTCTGTGTCTAAGTTAGAAAAAGATATTCCTAAAAGTCTTACAGAATTTTTAAACTTTTCTTGGTATACTAATTCTTTTACAATAGGCATGATTTCGTATTTCGTTTGCAAAAAGCTTTGAACGGTTTTGCTTCTTGTTTGTTGAGTAAAATCACTGTATTTTATTTTTAAGGTGATTGTTTTCCCTTTTGTTTCTGATTTCGTCATCCGCTTTTCTAATTCTTCTGCAATCTTATCTAGCCTCTCTAACATGAATACTTCTGAGGAAATATTTTTGGAAAAGGTTCTTTCTGCGGCAATTGACTTTCTAACTCTGTTTGGTTTTACAGGACTATTATGAACACCTCTCACAATATTATAATAAAAGTTTCCTGACTTTCCAAAGAGCTTTGTTAGTTCTTCTAATGATTTGTTCTTTAGATCTAATCCTTTAAAGATACCTAAGTTATTCATTTTTGCGGCGGTTACCTTCCCAACTCCGTAAAATTTATTGACTGATAATTCTTCTAAAAAAAGAATCACCTCTTCAGGATTAATTGTTTTCTGCCCGTTTGGTTTATTGATGTCTGAGGCTACTTTAGCAATAAATTTATTAATAGATATTCCTGCTGAAGCTCTTAAGTTTAGTTCATTAAAGATGCGGTCTCTAATTTCTTGAGCAATTAAACTTGCTGATGGATTGCCTTTTTTATTTTCAGTAACATCTAAATAAGCTTCGTCTAATGATAGCGGTTCAACTAAATCTGTATAGTCATTAAAAATTTGTCTAATTTTTCCAGATATTTCTTTGTATCTGGAAAATCTTGGTTTTACAAATATGAGATGGGGACATTTCTTTTTTGCTAAAACACCACTCATTGCGGACTTAACACCATATTTTCTTGCCTCATAGCTAGCCGCAGCAACAACACCTCTTTCACTGCTACCTCCAACCGCAACAGGTTTTCCAACTAGTTCTTTGTTGTCTAGTTGTTCAACTGATGCGTAAAAAGCATCCATGTCTACATGAATTATTTTTCTATATGCAGGTGTTGGTTCCACTTTATAAAGTTATAAAAATTTGATTTTCTAAGGAATACGTTTTTTACATAAGATTCTAATCGTTAAACAAATTGGTGTTTGTTTTTTTATAACTAAACAAGTTTCTATAAATATAAAAAGCGCCTTAAAGGCGCATGGTTTAAGCATCAAGTTAGCAAATAAAACACAGATAGAAAGTCCGATAGGACTTTCGCAAGAAGACACTAACTAGCAATGAATTACACACGGTGTTAGCAAAAGTTTTTATTCTTAATATTCAGTAATATTAATTTATTAATTCCCACATCTGTTTAGTATCTGAATCATAAAATTTTAAAATACCTCCAGGAATAGCTCTTAACATATAAGGGACTTTTATTATTTCAGGTTCATTTATAGTATCTTGAATTACTTCAAATACATCTCTGTAATATTTTCCATTAAAATTATAATCTTTGAAATATTTAACGATATTCTTTTGGTAATGATCAGTTTCGTGACTTTCTTTTTTATCTAAATTAATCATTAAATGTTCAGTTGTCTGATAAACAGGCCCAATAAATGATGTTCTTATATAACCTATACAGGAATCATCTTCATTAAACCTTGCTGAAATAATATAATCTCCTTGTTGGTCTGTCAAATAATTAGGTGAATCAGATTCAGGGCTTATTACATTAAAACTTAATGTGTCATTTCCATTGGTATATTTAATGACGTCACCTTTTTCTAAATCTATAATTTCGGATATATCAAATACTCTACCTTCATAACCACACAAAGAAAAATATGAGCATGAGGCTAATAGAATTACTATACTTACCAATGGTAAAACTTTTCTCTTCATCTATTTAAATTATTATAATTCTTTCAAAATGCAACCTTTGATAAATTAACAATAATTTCTATATCTATTTTAATTCTTTTAATTTTTGCTAACTGGTTATATCCAAACAAAAGCTTCTTTAACTATTTATTTCTAGTTGTTTTTATACTATTCCTTGAGCTAGCATAGCATCTGCAACTTTAACAAAACCAGCAATATTTGCTCCTTTTATATAATCAACGGTTCCATCTTCATTTTTACCATAAACAACACACGATTCATGAATGTCTTTCATAATCTGCTTTAATTTTTCATCTACCTCTTCTCTGGTCCAACTTAAACGTAAAGAGTTTTGACTCATCTCTAAACCAGATGTTGCAACACCTCCAGCATTTGAAGCTTTTCCGGGAGCAAATAATATTTTTGCTTTTTGAAATTCATAAATTGCTTCTGGTGTAGATGGCATGTTTGCTCCTTCTGCCACACAAATACATCCGTTATCAACTAGTTGTTTTGCGTGTTCTCCATTTAATTCATTCTGTGTTGCACAGGGTAAGGCAACATCACATGATACATCCCATGGTTTTTCTCCTTTAAAAAACTTAGCATTTGGATACGCTTTTACGTACTCACTAATCCTTCCTCTTTTCACATTTTTTAGATCCATTACATATGCTAATTTGTCTGCGTCTATACCGTCTTTATCTAAAATATACCCTGATGAATCAGAAAGAGTTACCACTTTTGCTCCAAGCTGAGTTGCTTTTTCTGTAGCATATTGTGCAACATTTCCAGAACCCGAAACTACCACCGTTTTCCCTTTAAAAGAATCTCCGTTTGTTTGTAACATGTTTTCTGCAAAGTACACGTCTCCATATCCAGTAGCTTCTGGTCTAATCAAAGAACCACCCCAAGATGCACCCTTTCCGGTTAGAACACCAGTAAAAGAATTTTTAAGTTTTTTATACATTCCAAACATAAACCCAATCTCTCTTCCTCCTACTCCAATATCACCTGCGGGAACATCTGTATTATGACCAATATGTCTAAATAACTCACTCATAAAAGCGTGACAAAATCGCATGATTTCGTTATCTGATTTTCCTTTTGGATCAAAGTCTGAACCCCCTTTTCCTCCACCCATAGGTAGTGTTGTTAAAGAGTTTTTAAATACTTGTTCAAAGGCTAAAAACTTTAAAATACTAGCATTAACTGTCGGGTGAAATCTAAGACCACCTTTGTAAGGCCCTATCGCTGAATTCATTTGAACTCGGTACCCTCTATTAACCTGAATCTCTCCAGTATCGTCTACCCATGAAACCCTAAAAGATATTAACCTTTCTGGTTCTACCATTCTAAGTAAAATATTCTTCCCGTGATAGATGTCATTTTTAACTATATAAGGAATAACTGTTTCAGCAACCTCTTGAACTGCCTGTAAGAATTCTGGTTCATGATGATTTCTCTGTTTCACCAAGTCCATAAAAGCATTTATTTTTGCTTCCATATGTTTGTTTTTGATTTGTGGTTTACTTGTTCAATTTTGCGACAAAGATATATATTTTAAGACATCTTAATCATACTTTTTACATTTTGTTTCGGCCCGAAACATCAGTATTCAATCGTTTTCGTTTGGATTTTAGTTTTCAAAAGGAAAATGAATAGCTTTCCTTATAAAAAATGTAAATTTGCACAATATTTATTTCATTGCAAAACATGTTAGACAAGGTTAAAGAACTCATAGAAGAAGTTCATTTATTTAAAGCAACTTCTAAAACAGATATAGAAACTTTTAGAATTAAATTCTTAGGAAGTAAAGGAGTATTAAAAGGGTTGTTTTCTGAATTTAAAAATGTTGATGCTGAATTACGTAAAGAATTTGGTCAGGCTTTAAACACTCTAAAAAAAGCAGCAGAAGATAAAGTAACTTTATTAAATACTTCTATAGAAAATTCCGAAGAAGACAAAAAGTTTTATGGTGATTTAACAAGGCCTTCTGAACCTATACAATTAGGTTCTAGGCACCCTATTTCTTTGGTAAAAAATCAGATTATTGAAGTTTTTAATCGCATTGGTTTTACTGTATCTGAAGGTCCGGAAATAGAAGACGACTGGCATAACTTTTCCGCTCTAAATTTACCTGAATATCACCCAGCTAGAGATATGCAGGATACTTTTTTTATTGATAAAAAACCAGACACCCTGTTAAGAACACATACATCTTCTGTTCAGGTGCGTTACATGGAAAATAACAAACCTCCTATTAGAACTATTTCACCAGGTAGAGTTTTTAGAAATGAAGATATTTCAGCAAGAGCTCATTGTATATTTCATCAAGTAGAGGGCTTATATATAGATACAGATGTTTCTTTTGCTGATTTAAAGCAGACATTATTATACTTTACTAAGGAAATGTTTGGAAAATCTAAAATTCGTTTACGTCCATCTTATTTTCCTTTTACAGAACCTAGCGCAGAAGTTGACATTTACTGGGGGCTAGAAACTGAAACAGATTATAGAATAACTAAAGGTACTGGTTGGTTAGAAATTATGGGCTGTGGCATGGTAGACCCTAACGTACTTAAAAATTGTAACATAGATCCTTCTGTATACAGCGGGTATGCTTTTGGTATGGGAATTGAAAGAATAGCGATGTTGTTATATCAAATTCCAGACATTAGAATGTTTTACGAGAATGATGTTCGCTTTTTAGAGCAGTTTAAATCTGTGATGTAAGTTTGCATATCAATTCATTAAAATAATAACCAGCAACCCTTTTACTTCAGTGAAAAAAGACATTCAAATTCCGATAATATCTGGTATTGAGATGGCTGTTGTTTTTGAATACAATGATATTTATAAGACAGATGATTGGAATGTATACATTATCAACCAGAAAGATATTCATGTAGAGATGGTTGTGATTGTATCTAAAGGGTTTAGTAAAAAAAAGCAAACCTCAATAATGCGAAAAAAAATTGATGTTTTATCTGCAAACTCCTTTGCAAAAGTTGAGTGGATGCAGCCAGAACTATTTAAACTTACCAATCAATTTCAAGTTACTTTTTTTGCTAATAATACATTATACGACAAAACATTTACTTTTAAAAAAAATACTATACGAGAAAATGATTTAAAGCTAATTCCAGAGATTAACAAAAGAGGAATTCTCGCAAAATAAATTCATACCTTGTAGAACCTTTTGTTATGAAAATAATAGGTAACAAAAAAGTATCTTTCATTGGTCTATCCGAATAAACCTTTTGAAATTTAAACTCAATAAAATTTGCTTTGTAATTACTAGAATTTATGAATAGCTTTTCTTTCTTTGACAGAGAAAACACCTTCAGAGAATTAACTTCAAAAGAATTTGATGTATTAATTGTAGGAGGAGGGATTACGGGTGCAGGAATTGCTTTAGATGCTGCTTCTAGGGGAATGTCTGTTGCATTGGTAGAAAAAAATGATTTTGCTTCAGGAACAAGCAGTAAATCTACAAAACTCATTCATGGTGGTTTAAGATATTTGAAGCAATTTGATTTTTGGTTAGTAAAAGAGGTTGGAACAGAGCGGGCTATTGTTCACGGTCTAGCACCTCATCTAGTTATTCCAGAAAAAATGATTCTACCGTTGGTTGAAGGCGGAACTTATGGTTCATGGCTAACTTCCATTGGGCTTAAGGTCTATGACGTTTTAGCAGCTGTTGAGGGAGACGATAAGCGAAAAATGTTAAGTAAAAAAGAAGCATTAAAGATAGAGCCCTTACTTCCTGAAAATATTTTAAAAGGAGCTGGGTACTATGCTGAATATAGAACCGATGATGCTCGTTTGACGCTAGAGCTTATAAAAACTTCTTTACGTTATGGAGCAAAACCAATTAATTATTTAGAAGTTACAGATTTCTTGTACGAAGACACGAGGGTTTCGGGCGCTAAAATGAAAGATACGTTAACCAATAAAGTATTTGATATTAAATCTAAATACGTTGTAAATGCTACCGGTCCTTGGGTAGACGGTTTACGTCAGAAAAACCAATCTAGCGCTAACAAAAAACTACGATTGTCTAAGGGGGTTCATTTAGTAGTTAATCATGATAGATTTCCTATTAATCAATCTGTATATTTTGATATTCCTGACGGCAGGATGATGTTTGCTATACCAAGAGGGGGTAGCACTTATTTTGGAACTACAGATACCAATTATCAAGAAAACAAAAACGACGTAAGAACAAGTTTAGTAGATGCTATGTATCTTATATCTGCAGTAAATAATATGTTTGATGGCATTTCTATTTCAATTGATGATGTGAAATCTTCATGGGCTGGTTTACGCCCTCTTATTCACGAGGAAGGAAAACCAGCCTCGGAATTGTCAAGAAAAGATGAAATATATGTGTCCAATACTGAATTGATTTCAATTGCTGGAGGAAAATTAACTGGGTATCGAAAAATGGCAGAACGAATTGTAGATTTAATCAATAAGAAATATTTACGCCGTTTTAGTAAGGTGTTTCAAGAAGTTAAAACAGAAAAAATTGTGCTTTCAGGGGGTTCATTTACAAACCACCAAGAGGTTTTAAGCTATATAGAAACGATTCAAGAAAGGATAACAAAGTTAGGTTTTGAAGAAAAGAATGCTGCTTATTTTGTGTATAATTATGGAAAACAAACGGATGTTATTTTAACGAAATTCGATGAATTGACGGATGTAGACATAGAACAAAGAATGATAAAAGCTGAAGTTTGGTTTAGCGTTTTGTACGAGTCTGCTTGTTCTCCTGTTGATTTTTTTATGCGGAGAACCGGAAGAGCTTACTTTAACATAGACAGCGTTTATAAGCATTTGAACCTTGTCTTAACAGAATTCTCGACGCATTTTTCTTGGAATAATGAAATCCTTAATAAAAAGAAAGAGGAATTGAATAAAGAACTAAAATCAATTACTTCATTTACCTAATTTTCTAACTTTTCTCGTGTTCTTCTAAATCTTTTGTAAGATCTAGATTTCTTAACGTTGGGTTTACAGCCCCTGTAACCACAACTGTTATTAATGTCATGGTGCCTCCAAAAACTACCGCGGTAACGGTACCCATTAGTTTTGCTGTTAATCCACTCTCGAAAGCACCTAGCTCATTAGAAGACCCTACAAACATTGAGTTAACAGAAGAAACTCTTCCTCGCATTTCATCGGGTGTTTTTAATTGAAGAATTGTTTGTCTAATGACCATAGAAACTCCATCTGTGACACCACTAAAAAATAAGGCAGCTACAGATATCCAGAAGACAGAAGAAGTTCCAAAAACAATAATACAAATACCAAAACCAAAAATAGCTGCTAATAGTTTCTTTCCTGCGTCTTTACTAATTGGAATATATGCTGTAACCAACATTGTTAAAAAAGAACCAATAGAAGGTGCCGCCACTAAAATACCAAAACCTTGTGGTCCTACTTTTAAAATATCTTCAGCAAAAACTGCTAGTAATGCAATTGCTCCACCAAATAAAACAGAAAACATGTCTAAAGTAAGCGCTCCTAAAATTGCTTTAGTTCTAAACACAAAGCGAACACCTTCTTTTAGGCTTTGTAAAACAGGCTCACCAATTTTTGGATTTAGGACAGGCTTTCTTTTTATTTTAAATAATACAAAGAAGGAAAAAATCACTAAGAGAAAAATAACACTCAAAGACCAATGAACGCCAATCCAATTAATAGAAAAACCAGCAAAAGAAACTCCTAAGACTCGAGCCATTTGCCATAAAGAGCTATTCCATGTTGCTGCATTTGGGTATATTTTTTTGGGAACTATTAAGGCAACTAAAGAGAAAATAATAGGCCCAAAAAACGCCCTCAGAAAACCACCAAAAAAAACAAATGCATAAATTATATATAAAATTGTTTGTGTAGAAAGTGTGTTGCTTATTGCTTCTGATGTAACCCAAAAAGACCAAAGCTTATTAAAGAAAAAGCAGCAATGCATAATGCTAGTAGATTTCTTTTTCTTTTTGATCTACAATATGTCCAGCAAACAAAGCCATTGATAGAGCAGGAATTATTTCCATTAACCCAATAAGACCCAAGTATAAGGGATCTCCTGTAAGTTCATATACTTTCCACTCAATAACAATAAATTGCATTGACCATCCAAAAACTAAAGCGAATCGTACCAATAAAAAAATATTAAACTCTTTTATTCTTAATGCTGCATATGGGTCTTTATTTTTCATTTATTACAAAATACTAATATTGCCTTAGTAATGTTAGTGCTTTTTATTATATATAAAAAATGTGACTACATTGTAGCCACATTTTTAAAAAAAGAAATATCCTTTTATTGTTATTTAGAAATAATAACCCTCTTTGTTGTGCTTCTATTTCCTTGAATTGCTCTTAATAGATAAATTCCATTTGATAGCGTTCTGGTGTTAATAGATTGATTGAACATTGACTGATTATTGCTGTTTTGCTTAGACCTAAAGACTTTTCTACCTTGTAAATCGAATAAAACTATCTCTACAGCATCATTGGATGTTGTTTGAAAGCTAACGTTTATTAATCCATTAGACGGATTTGGATAAACAGCAAGATTTGACAATTCAAAAGAATTTGTGCTTAATGATGTTGCCTCTAAATTTATTTCTTGATTTGCTAACCAACCATTTAATGAGTTAGTTATATCAACTTTAAATTGATCATTAAAAAGTGATGTTTGAGTATTTGAGTAAGCAACATTCCCTGCATCTATATCTGCTTGTGTAAATGTTCCTCCTGTAGATAAAGCAACTCCATTTTTTATAATCTCTCCTTTTGTTGGAGCTACAACAATCGTATACGTTTGTTGTTCTGCAGTTTCTGAGTCTGATGATGCAGTCATATCAGAGCCCGTAAAAACCGTACTTCCGTTTGCTGTTATAGAAATAGTACTAGAAGAAAAAGTTGGTACAGATGTATTTGCCTCTGCAGTACAAACTGTAATAGTTGCACCATCTAAACTTCCTGAGGTAAAGGTTCCTCCGTTTTGGAATGTATTGTCATTTGCTACCAACAACCATGTTCCTAAAGAACTTTTACCTGCGGAGCTTCCCAAACTTTGTGAAGGTTTAACTGTCCCTGAAATTGCTGGATCTGCTGTTCCGCAGACCAAATCTTCTCCATTATCGTCAAATATAGCCCCTGTAACATTGGCTACTTGATCACAAACATTTTCTAACAATACTGTAGTGTTTGCGCCTAAAGCTTCTGGCTCTTGAATCAAAACTTCCAATTCTCCAACAGCAACATGTGATATATCTACATCAACTTTTAATCTGCTAATTGTTAAATCGTCTGTAATCTCTATTGGTAAAAAGGCTGTTACATTGCTTCCTCCCCCTAAACGATCATTTTCAAAGTCTGTAGCAGTATATGAGTTAGAACAGTCTTCTGTATTTGCTGTTTGAAAACTATAAACAACTGGTGAAATTGCCAATCCACACTGATTGGTTGGGTTTACCCTCCAATAATAAATACTGTTTTCTACTAAGCCTGATGCTGTAAACTTTAACTCTGTTTGTGTTGAGGTTGAAATAATATTTGTAAAAGAAGGATTATCTGAAAGCTCAACAGTATACGACTCTGCATTTATATTGTCTGCCCATTCTAATTCTATTTCAGGAAATAAAACTCCTGCTTCTGCGTTTGTTGGTGAAGATAAAGACATTGGGTTCTCTGTAAAGTCTGGATGTACAACTCTTAACTCTACTTTTTTAATTTGAGTTTCATCTCCGTTAGTTGCGGTAACTCTCAGGTCATATATTCCAGCATTAACACTTTCAAGATTTCCAACAGTCATAATAACCTCTCCATTTGCACTAATTGATGAGGGTGAAAATGACGCTGTTGCACCTCCTGGTAAATCATCAACTGAAATTGTAGTTGTTGTCTCAATTTGTTGTGTATAATCAAATTTAAACTCTGCATCTTCTGTAGAACACTGAATAATAGAAGGGGTTGTACTTGTTAAATTTATATCAGACAAAGAACCTGTTACAATTAAAGAAAAATTTTGCAAATCGTTTACTAGTGTACCTTTATGAGAAATTGTAATGGTGTATTCACCTGATGCATCTGCTATATCTATTCTTTCAAAAGGATCCACTAAATTATCACCTAAATCATTTGTGTTTACAGAGGTTAATTTCCAAGGTAAAAATTCTGTTGTTTCATCATCAATTACTTGAGAAACTCTGATGTCTAAATCATTTACTAAAGCAGGTGTAGGATCATTCGCAATGCCGCTTGCTATCTCTCCAGCTACGTCTGTCCATGAGATAGATAATTTTAATGGGTTTTCTCCATCAGACTTAACATTCATAATAAACGTGTCTTCATTTTCTAATGTTAATTCTTTTACAACACTTGCAAAACCAATTTTATTTAGTGTTTCTGCTGCAAATTTTGTGTTTAAAAGACCCCATCCTGTTGTAGCGTCTGGACCAATAAGTGATTGAGTTGGTGAATTTGAATTATCTGGTGTTATATCATCTGCCGTGTGAAGAGCTAATCCTTTTAAGGTTGCTGCTTTCATAAACGAACCGAAAATATTACTGTGATGTTGTTGTAATAATAACAATGATCCCATAACATTAGGACCGGACATGGACGTTCCTGTATATGAACCGTAACCAGTATCGTTATTTGTTGGTGAATAAAGGCCAGTTCCATTACCAATGATGTCTGGTTTTACCCTTAAATCATCGGTAGGCCCTTCTGAACTTCCGTTATTTCTATTCATAGAAACCAAGTTTCCATCTTCATCTATTACTGCGTCTTGACCATTAGCAACTGTTAAATTGTTTTTAGAGGGTGACATTCCGCTTAATTTATCAAATAAATTATTACCCTCTAATGGGTCTCCATTTGAGGATCCATCACCTCCATCGTTACCCGCAGACACCACTTGTAAATAAAAAGGAGCGTTATACATAATGTCATCAAAGTCTCTTGCGTCATACAAATAAGCTCCAATGTCTGAATCTGCTAAGGCAGATAAATTATAACCATATGAGTGGTTTGATAATAACATCCCTTCGGCTGCAGCTGCAGTTGCTTCTGGAACATCTTGATTCCATCTAAAAGATACTCCGTTTGCTTGAGGAGCCATTCCTTTTGCCTCAGGTACAATTCCTGCTGCTAGAATAGTACCCGTAACGTGTGTTCCATGGTCACTATATTGGTTTTCTTGATCTCCTATAATAACCCTGTCATCTCCGCCTGGGCCATCAAACTCTTGGTGTTCTGTATATACCCATCCGCCGTCCCAAATGTGCGCTGTCATTCCTTGCCCTTCTAAATCTAAACCAAGACTTCCTCCTGAATTTAAATGATTTACTCTAGTTGATATTGCCGCATTTTGGTTTAATGTTTTATAATACACCGGCTGATTATCTTTACTTAAAGACATCAGTTCATGAAAAGAGCCGTTTTCGGTAAATGTGATAGGCCAGCCTTTAATTTGAGCCATCTGTAACGCTTTTTCTTTTGCTTCAGTGACTCTAATTTTTGAGGACTCTTCTATACTTCTTAGGTTAACTAAGTTCGTTTCTTGTTTAATTTTCTCTATTTGTTTTTTTGTTTGAGAAACAACGATAGTCGTTGACAAGAATAAGAAAAAAAATGCTATTTTTTTGAAGTAATTTTTTATCATTTTTTTGTGTTTAAAAGTATTCAATTTATTTTAAAAAAATCAATTAGTTTTGTTTTGCAACTAATTGGTTAACAGGGTTTTGTGTTATTTTCCAGCGAAGATAACACTTTGATTTATATTATTTTACTTTTTAA
>FUWD013430215.1_pt9 | contig 67719 bp, 57 predicted proteins | sample 1063281 | NCBI WGS metagenome assembly FUWD01 (sample SAMEA79048168, study PRJEB19326) | metagenome | biome: marine | reverse complement strand
CGAAAGCGGTGGCTGCTAGAAACAGACTTGCAAGGATGGCGATCGTCTTTTTCATCGGACTACTTCTGGACCTGGAAGGTGCCGTTGTTATCGACATTCAAGATGTACACGGGAACCACTTCGCGATTACCGGTCTTTTTGTCGATCGTGGTCACACCGCTGGCGCCCTTGTAGTTCTTTGTCTTCTTGAGTTCCTTGAGGTTTGCGGCAAAGGAAGATTTACCGGTCTTCTCCATGGTCTCAAAGAGCAGCTTTGCTTCGTCGTAGGTGAAGATTCCCCAGACACCCGGAGTCTTGTTGTATTCGCGCTCGTATTGCTTCACAAACTTGGCGGCCTTGGCACCGGGCATTTGACTTGCAGCTGGGATACCACTGAAGGAACAGCGCTGTGATGCGGAGACGCCCGCTTGCGTGACGAATGCGGGATCAACGTTGGCGAGACCCATGAGGCATTTCGCTGCACTGTTGGAGGCACTAAGAATTGTCGCGATCTGTGACCCTTCTGGGTAGTACGTGCTGCTGTAAATCAGATCTGCACCCGTCGCAATTGCTTGATTAACTTCGTTCGTGAGGTCGTTTGTGCCTTCTGGAACTGCAATCTGTGTGACGGTTACTCCCTGGCCCTCTAGTGAATTTTTAAGACGATCAGCCATTCCTTGTGTGTAGGTCGAAGGGTCGACCAACATTGCTACGGACTTAACACCAAGACCAGAGACGTAATCGAATTCAACCGGAGCGATTTGATTATTTTTTGGGTTCAGTGTCACGCCTTCGCCGTCAGTGTCATTGCTCGAGGTCATGTGCAGGGGCACGATTTTGGCCTTGAGGTACTCGCTGAGGTTGATCACTCCAATTGAGGAGTTATAGATCCCAATCACAGCTTTCGCCTTGGCCTTCTTGGCCTTCTTCACCGAACTTAAGGCATTTGCGGGATCGCCCTTGTCGTCGATTGCCACGATTTTCACCATTTGGCCGTTGACACCACCCTTGGCGTTGACCTGGTCCGCTGCCATGCGCACGCTGCGAAGCATGTCTGTTCCAAGGGATGCGAGGTCTCCGGTGAGAGGCGCTTCAACGGCGATAATTAACTTGTTCGTCTTTTCAGCAGATTGAGCGGCGGGAGCAACGAGTGCTGTGCTCCCCAAGGCGAGTGATGCCGCAACCATCGCGGTAAAGGTATGACGAATCATGGATGATTTCTACTTTCCTGTTGATTGAACTGCAATTACAAGGATTATGTTAGAGATTTGTGTTCGGTCCTACCGTGGAATCACGGTGAGGACAGACTAGTAATTGGGCTAAGTTCCCCAGTTGTGAACCTGCACAACCAGCAGTTGGATACTGAACCTATGGAAGATTTGCGTTTAGTTGTGGTGGAAGACGAACCACTCTTTCGTGATTTACTCGTGGGAGCGATAGTGTCCCGCATTCCTGGGACAACCGTCGTTGGTTCATTTGCCACCGGCGAAGAGTGCCTAGCGGCAATGCCCAATATTGAAGCCGACGTGCTGGTAACGGATATTGATTTGGGTGAAGGGGTTAGCGGGCCAAATCTTGGCGTTGAACTTCGTAGAACCACCCCCATTAGGGGTGTCGTTCTTCTTTCCAATCTTGCTTTGCCCAGTGTGTTGAGCTCAATCCCACAGGACGTCAGCGGAGGGTGGGCCTACCTACTCAAAACGAGCGTGTCGAATGTGAACCAGGTTGGGCGCGCGGTCATGAATGCAGCCCAAGGAAACATGCTGATCGACGACGCACTCATTGACGAACTTCAGTCCATGTCAGAGTCGCCATTAGATCGATTGACACCACGACAATTTGACGTGTTGAGTCGAATAGCTCGAGGCTGGTCAAATAAGAGAATCGCCGAGGACCTGGGATTGACACTTCGCAGCGTCGAGTCGGTGATTTCGGACATTATTACTAACATTGATCTCCGAGAAGAGGTCGACGGGATCAACCCGCGCGTGCTTATGGTGCTGTCGTACCTCGAGAACACGGTGACAAAGACGTGGTCAGAACTTCAATCTGGCTCCCAGGACTAAATGAGTTCCACAACCGCGAATCGGAGTTCGTGGACTAAAACCTCAATTCTTGCGACTCTGGGCGGAACCCTTTTCTTCTCCCTTGTTATTCCACTTGTGCTCGAGATCAACGATCTCTCAACATTGAGCAGTGGTTCAGGTTGGGTGCTGGCGGCTGTTCCCATGGCGCTTATTAGCTCGATGTTGATTCGGGAGTTGGGCTTTCGGCTTCAGTTCCGTGCAACAACCAAGATGGCGCTGGTTTTGCTCTACGCAATCGCTGCCTTCGCTCCTTCATGGCTTTCAACGGCTATTGTTCTCAATTCGATCGGTGGCGGTCAAAGATGGCTAGAGGCTTACGTGTCCTTCTTGGCGTACGCTTCAGTTTTTAGCGGATTTGCATGGATTGTGGCGAATACGATTGGTGCAGCTCGCGCTGCGACGCGGGTGAGCAATCGACTCGAAAATACGTTGGCCGCTGAGCAAGACCTAAATGAACTCGTGGAAGCGGCAGAACACAGAAGGTTCTTGAACTACCAGTCCACGATTTACAGCAAGGTCACCAGGCCCCTTAATCGGGTCCTCAAGCTCAACGAAAAGTACAGTTCTGAAAAATTGGCACAGCAGTTAGAACTCTTTCAAGCGAAGGAAATGCGTCCTCTTTCACATCAGTTGCATCCGGTGACGGTGAAAGTGGGGCTTGCTCCTGCGATTCGTTCCCTTGGTCCGGTATTTCACGTCAGAATGTCTGAGGAATTAAAGTATCAAGATTCTCAAGGTGCTCTTGTTGACGAGCATGTTCGCCAGCAAATTTTTCGATGGATTCAAGGACTGACACCCAAGAGAAACTTCGTCGAGGTGGATCTCCGGGTGGAGAACGCCACGTTATTAATCTCTGCCGCAGGGGTTGAGTGTTTTACGCAACTTGATCCAATTGCCCAAGTGGCAGGCCTCGCAGTGAGGTGTGATTCGGCTATAGCAACCTTGGTGTTGCATGCTCCCTTATTGGGTCAGGTGCAAGACCTGGAAGAAGCGCCGGTAGTCGGGAAATCCAGTCGGCTGCCTCTGAATTGGCATGAAGTAAAGACTTTTCTCACGCTTCCACCCTATGTGCCTTTGAGCCTGATTCTGCTTTCCGCGGTTATGAGTAGTCCCATTAATTTCAATGTCTTGCGATCCTCGCCATTGGCTGCAGAGCGCCCCTTTATTCTCTTGACGGTACTTGGAATCGTGATTCCACTTGTTATCGGTTTCCCGCTTTTTTTGTTTGCTCGATACAGGTTTAATTCACCAAAGCCATGGCAAGTTGTGGCGTTTTGGGTGGCATTGGGGATTCTGAGCGGTCTGGTGAACAACTTAGCGGTGTACATAATCGCCCCTGAGAAATCATTGCTCGTTGCTGGGCTGGTGCGAATGCTGGGAAGCTTCTTGAAATTCACTGTGGTAGGCCTGCTTTTTGCGGCAACCCGTGGCTACCTCGATCAAGAGGATAGGGACGTGGAATTATTGGAGTCTGCAATCGCCGCCTCGAATCGAAAACGAGTTCAGCTATTGACCAGCGCCGACGAGACAGATCGGTACCTGTCGGAGGCATTGCACAGAACGATTCAAGGTCGCCTGTCGGCGATTGCACTCCTATTTCGATTGGACCGGCGTGAAGAGGCACTTAATGAGTTAAGTGAGTTGTGTTCGGTCACGATCCCGGGTATCGAGCTGCGTCTGATTCAAGCCCTTCTGCCGCAGGAAAGCCCTCAGTTGCCCGTCCCCGAGGCTCACACAGGATTAAAAGTCCTAGACGACTCTTCGTGGGGTGACCTTTTCGAAAGAAGTCAGCACATCTCCTCTCAATTGCAACGAGTCGTGCATGAATGTGAAGTGAATGCTCAACGACACGGTAAGGCCACGCAGTTAGATGTTTTCGTGAGCGAATCACAAGGATTATGGACGGTGAAATGTGTAGACAACGGCCAAGGTCCCTCACGGCTGGCCCAACCCGGGCTCGGGTCGAATCTTTTTGACGAACTGTGCGCGCATTACCCCGGTGATTGGAGTCTTGAGCGCGTTAACCGTGAGACCGTCTTCACATTGCACATTCAGGCGTTGTGATCACCGTGTTAGATCACCGTGTTAGCACGGTGCAGGTAAATGCTTGAGGCGTTAGCATTCGCAGGTGCCTACGGTTAAGGAAGTTTCCCCTCACTTTTTCATGTGGTCTGGACGGTTCATTCGGAGGTTCCCTTCGCTATTAGTTGTGCTCGGTATCGGAGTAGCCATTGTGCTGTTCTGCCAGTCGATCATCCCTTTGCGCGTGGAACACCTCTTGGAAGAAGGGGAGTGGCATACCGAACCAATCGTGGTTTTGGCAGTACTGATCATTATTCAACTCGCTGTTAATTATTTGGTAATTTTGCGAGCTGACAGGTTGGCGATCGCGACCGCGAGGAAAATTCGGGAGGAAATGTACGCCTCTGCCCTATTGGAAAATAGTGATGAACTCTCGCGAACCGAAATTGCGATCCGGCACACCGGTGACGTTGACAACGTTCAGGTGGCAGTTGAAAAATCCCTGGCCGAAGGAATTCCCGGAGTTCTGCGCATAATTTTGAGTTTGCTCCTGCTGTCGTTCATTTCCCTCCCTGCGGGAATTGTCATGATTGTGGCCACCGCAGTTTTCCTCGCTCTACGATTTGTGATTTCCCGGCGTCTATTCCAGTTAGACCAGGTGCGCCTGACCGAATTAAGTTTGGTGGCAACAAGTGTCGACGAGGCAATAATCTCAGCGCGGCCCCTTAACGGTCTTGCACTCATTAACTGGGCTAAGGACAGGTTTGATACCCGTTTGATTGCCCTGTCGAAAACTGCCCACCATGTGGGCGTGCTGGCCGCTCGAATGCATACGGCTGCGCACACCGCTGGCCTATTGGGACTTTTTGTCGTAGTCGTCGTTGCGGTGGGACCTTCTGCGGAAAACGTTGGGGTAATTGCTGCCTCACTGTTGTATATCGAAGGGGTAGTTCGCGGTCTTGAATCACTCCCAGGTTGGATTCGATCGGTTCAGCTAGCGGGGGCAAGCATTGCCCGGATCCAACAAATTCTTGACTGGAAGGCAACAGATGCATTAACTGATGCAAATATGAAGTCGCTGACTCCGGAGACGGTCCCTCCCGGTGTCACCGGTGTTGTGGTTCCCACTTCAATTGACGTCGAAATTGTTTTGGAAAGCATGGCTAAGACCCTGGGTGAGCAATCACTCTTCGTTCCTGTGAACCCATTAACACTTGATGTCAGTGTTGAAGATTTAGCAGCAGGGTCCGGCTTGAAGTGCAGCGTCGAATCTTTCCAAGAGATTTGTGCAAAAGTTGGTTTGGACTTTGGAGACCCCTTGGACCAAGCCTCGATTTCATTAAAAACGAGTTTGTCAATGCTGACTGTCAACGATCGACAGAGGCTCGCTATCGCAATAGCGATCGGACAGGAACCAAAGGCGTTGCTGCTGGGCCCTTTGCTGGCGCTTTCAGACCCCGACTCTGACCTTCACTTGGGAGAACTGGCTGCACAGTTCAACATCCCTCGAGTCCTTTTCGCACTCAAAGTGAGTGAGCAGGTCGCTTGGACCGAATCGATTATTTTCCACTCTCAGTCGGGTCCACTTATTGGTGAGCATCAAACCCTGCTGATCGAGCAACCTCAATATGCGGAAATCTGGGAGCGAAGGCTCAATGCGTCAGAAGTTGATCTATCTGTTCTGGGCTTGGAAGGGGAGTCCGCTTTCGCGCTACAAGCAAGGCTTGTCACGGAAAAGTACGAAGCCGGGGAATACATCTACCGCGGTGGCGAATTAGCAGATCGAATCGTGTTCCTGATCTCTGGCCGGATCGAAGTGAACGTCAACGACAAAGACGGAGACGCACACCGCGTAGCAGTGATCGGACCCGGTGCCCATTGCGGTGATCTCCGGTTGACCGTAGGTGAGCGTCGTACTGAGAGCGCGATCGCCTTAGAGAACTGTGTTGTTCGCACTCTGAGCCGGGAAGCGATAGCGGTCGGGGTCACCGGACTCCTTGACCGATCCCCTGTGGAGCGCAAAATTGTAGCCGCGCTGCTGCGAAACGGACCTTCATCGGAAATTGAACTTATTCCACTCCTTCCAGGTATTTCGCCCGACCAGACCAAGAAGGCCTTCGCTCTATTGCTCTCGGACGGAGCGATTGCCCAAGAAAATGGCAAATATCGTGTCCAGCAGAAGCGCGCCGTAAAAAGTGGAACGGACTCGCTCTTTGATCTCTTGGGTTAATGGGCGGTTCGTGTGCCCGTGTAATCACGGTATTGCCTCTGCGCGGGGCGACCTAAAATGCAGGGTAATGTTCCCAGTCAATAGTTGTTCCCAGCCAATAGTGAACTTTGCTAGCCAACATTCAAGGAGAAGCTCGTGACCAAGGTCGTTTCAATTCACTCATTTCGTGGTGGAACAGGTAAAAGCAATACCAGTTCGAATATTTCGGCGCAATTGGCTGCTATGGGCAACCGGGTTGCAGTGGTTGACACCGACATCCAAAGCCCCGGGATCCACGTGCTTTTTGGTTTCTCCGACGACTTAGACAACACCCTCAATGACTATTTGTGGGGAAAAATCTCGATCAAAGACGCTGCCCACGACGTCACCGACCGGATAGCGCCAAACATCACCGTTGCTGACGGTGGTGCGCTCTACCTGGTCCCTTCAAGTATGAAGTCCGGTGACATTGCCCGGGTGCTGCGCGAAGGCTACGACGTGGGAACCCTCAACGACGGTTTCCGGGACCTAGCAAAAGACTTGAATTTGGACTATTTGATCATTGACACGCACCCGGGTCTGAACGAAGAAACTTTGCTGTCAATCACGATCAGTGACGTTCTCCTTCTCCTGATGCGCCCAGACCGCCAAGACTTCCAGGGAACAGCGGTCACCGTTGACGTGGCGCGCAAACTCGGAGTTCCTGAGCTATACCTGATCATCAATAAGGTGCCTTCCAATATTGACAAGGAAGACCTTCGTGAGCAAATGAAACAGGTCTACGCAGCAGACGTCGCGGCAGTACTTCCCCTCGCAGAAGAAGTCGTTCAAAACGCCTCGGAAGGTCTGTTCTCAATCACAAGTCCAGATCACCCATGGTCCGCTGAGATTCGCGCGGCCGTGGAAGTAATTTCACAGTAAAGACATAGCGACATCACCTAGTTGATGATTCCTTGACAGACAAGGATTTTGGCCATGTTCCCGAAAGGAATCCGCTTCGATGAGTAACAGTGAAGAGTTGCGATTCTACGACCGCATGGCAACGAGTCCACTTTTTGCGGAGGCTATCGGCGGTGCAATGAGCATCTCGTCGGCTATTGAGATTGCAGCAAATCACGGGTTCGACGTGGATGAAAGCACAATTCGAGCTGCAGCGGGAATCCGGTTGACTGGCTCGCGACCGGATAATGCCAACCCTGGTTTAAACCCTGACTTAAACCCTGAATTGTCAGATTCTGACCTTGAAGTGATAAGTGGAGGGATCGACTGTGGACCCATCAGCATGTAGTTCAGCGTGTCGGAGAACACTAATTGGTCCGCGAGTGGAAGGGATTTCACATGGCTGAGCAAGGTGAAGGAAGTAGCAGGCGTCAATCAGATGTACTAGATGCGATCTTTAATGCCGTTGAAGAAAAGCCAGAACAAGGGCCAAGAGCCGGTTCAAAACTTTTTAGGGTTAAAGCTTTAGAGCAGATCGATATTCCGACCCAGCTGGACAACCTGCTTCCTATCACTTCTCGTAGGTTGTGGGTTGCCCTAATCGCTGTCGTACTGGTTTTGACGGGTGGATTGGTGTACGCGGGAGGGGTCACTCAGATTTCTTCGGTTTCGGCCGTCGGGAGGGTTGTGCAGTCTGACGGGATAGCCGTCGCTGCGGCACCGTCGGACCTGTTGCTCGCGCAAGTGCTCGTAGATGAAGGCCAAAAAGTCTCTGCCGGTGAAGTTCTCGGTCAAGGGGCAATCCCTGGTGGTGATCAAGTGTCGATTGTGGCTCCCGTCGAGGGAACTGTGTGGCAAATCCTTGGAACATTGGGCCGGGTGAGCCCTGCGGGAGAGGCCGTCATGAGCATTTTGCCCGCGGGAAGTGAGAGCAATGTGCTGATTGCACTGCCCGAGAGCGACGCAGCCGGGGTTGCCCTTGGTCAAGTTGTTGAGATTTCCAGTTCAGCGGGCACTCGTACCGGTGAGGTGTCCCGCATTGACAGTGCGCCGATTCCCGCGGAAATCGCATCCGAGCGCACGGGATCTGAGTTTCCGGTAGGGATTCCCATGATCATGATTGATGTCACCTTGAGCGAAGAACTCGATGCTGGGTCCTCAGTGAACGCCGTGATTATTGAGTCTGAACGCACGCTACTCAATCAGTTGGTGAATGTGGGGTGAGTACTTCACGACACCACCGGGTCAAAGTACCCACGATGCTCCAAATGGAGTCAACCGAGTGTGGCGCCGCAAGTTTAGGCATGGTGCTTTCGCGCTACGGCCGGTTTGAACGACTAGATGCTCTGCGTGTTGCTTGTGGCGTCTCGCGCGACGGGGCCACGGCCAAAAACGTTGTGGCAGCTGCCCGTAGTTTTGGTTTGCAAACTCGTGCGCTCAAGCGGGAACCTGAGGCCCTGAAGACACTGACATTCCCTCTGGTTGTTCACTGGAAGTTCTATCACTACTTGGTGGTGGAGGGCTGGTATCCCGGCGGTTGGTATGTCAATGATCCGGCTAAGGGAAGTGTCAAGATTTCCGAGGACGAATTTGATAAAAGTTTCACAGGAATTGCTCTTGAACTAACTCCAGGTGAAGAATTTGAAAAATCTGGTGAACGCCCCGGTGTATTGGGCCGCCTAGTAGCAGCTTCAGGTCACATACTGCCAGCGGTATTCGCCGCGGCAGTTATTGGATTGTTGCTCCTCATTCCAACAATTTTAATGCCTCAAGTTTTGACTTTGTACGGGAACAATCTCAACGGACTTGTCGGTATAACCGCCGTGTCAACTTTGATCGGACTGGTCCTTGCACTCGGAATTTCTTCAACGTTGCAGGCACTGCAAGGCGTGCTCTCAATTCGGCTCTCGACAAAAATTAGCCTAAGGCTCACCGCCTCAATGGTGCAGCGGCTCCTCCAACTTCCAGCTTCATTTCACGCGCAAAGGGGTGCGGCTGTAACCACTCAGAGAGCCTTACTCATTGACGGGATGAGCGCTGGTGTCAGCGCCTTGACCTTGACCTTGGGAACAGCGGTGTTGACAAGCCTGGCTGCACTCACTGTTCTATTCCTGATCAGCGTTCCCATTGGAGCAACAGCATTAGTGATCGGGCTGCTCACCCTGGTGCTCATTCGTGGAACATTGAATAAGGCAAAAGACGAAGCCGCAAAAGTAGTCGTAGAAACCGTGGAGGCAGGAGCGGTAATGGCTTCTTCCCTGTCCCAAATTGAGTCCATTAAGGCTGCGGGTTCAGAAGACGGAATGATCGCGCGTGGTGTTGCAGCTACTAACCGGCAATTGGATGCTGAGCAAAAGGTAGCCATGCGCATGTTGGTTATTAGTTCGGTACCTACTTTCCTCATTGCACTGGCAAACATTGTGATCATGGGTCTGGCCGTATTTGAAATTTCCCAGGGACGGTTGGCGCCGGGTGCACTCTTCGCGGTTATTGCTTTGACCGCGATGTTGGTTGGGCCACTGGCCCAAATCGTCAACATGCTCGCACAGGTCCAACTTCTTCGCCCTGCGCTGGACCAAATCGACGACGTGCTCGACTCCCCACTTTCATTGAGGTCGATTCCCACGGGGCTTGTGCCCGCCGACATTGTGGGCGACGTGCAATTGCGGGATGTGAGTTTTGGCTACAGTTCGTTAGCGCCGGCTGTGATCAAAGGCCTTGACCTTCACCTGCCAGTCGGAGGTCGGGTTGCATTGGTGGGTCCCTCGGGCTGTGGAAAGTCCACGATCTCCAAATTGGTCAGTGATCTATACCAACCGTGGGCGGGGGAAATTCTTATTGACTCGCTTCCGCGCGAGGAGCACTCTGAGGCAGTTCTTACCGACTCAATTGCACTCGTGGATCAAAACCTGACAATTTTTGCCGGCACAATTCGAGACAACGTCACGTTATGGGACCCCGAAGTCACCGACGAATCAGTCATGCGAGCCCTCGCCGACGCGCAACTTGCACAAGACGTACTTGCCAGGCCAGGGGGACTTGAGGCAGTTCTCTCCGAGGGTGGCGCCGATCTTTCAGGTGGACAGCGCCAACGACTTGAGATCGCAAGGGCTCTAGCTCGAAATCCGCGGATTTTGGTTCTCGACGAAGCAACAAGTGCATTAGATCCACCAACGGAAACCCTCATTGATCAAGCAATTCGACGCCGTGGGATCTCCGTCTTAGTTATCGCGCATCGCCTGTCCACTATTCGCGACAGTGACGAAATCGTTGTCCTGAAAGTTGGCGAAGTTGTAGAGCGGGGAACACATGAAGAACTCATGGCAGCCCAGGGCACCTATTTCGATTTGGTGAATTCCGGATGACCCCGCAAGTTCTCAACGTCTCTGGGGAGAAAACCCAAATAGTTGAATCAGGCTCCGTGTACAAGTGTGTTTCTGGAACCATGCTGTTATTCGTTGTTAACCCCGAAGGGCGCAGGCTTCCCGTTGGTGACTTTCCCGAAGGTGAAGTAGTCATGGGCGCCGATCAGGTTCCGGGTGAATCACACCTGTTGATCGCCGGCACACAAGGAACTCGCGTAGAGGTGCACGCCAGCCCGCAGTTCATCGAAAATTATGGCACCGAAGCAATTTCGCATTGGTTCTACCGAGTTGGCGAGACTGCTCTGGCAGGCCGATGGGTGCAAAAAGTGATTGCCCCCAATGGTGAAAAGCTTCGACTCGCTCCAGGTGAAAACGTGGTTACCCGAGTCGACTCCGTCCCTGCTCACAACAAGGAAATTCTGGGTTGGCTAAAAGTGACGTCCGGGACGGCCACCTATTGCGGCTGGTCCGCAGGGCACGTCGGGGTCCTTGACGCGGCAGTACCGATCACCCGTGGTGTGTGGCTTACCAGCGGACTTCGTTGCCAGATTTTGGACGCTGCAGCACCCCAGAATTCCCAGGAGTGGGTGGCCGCGAGTGACCTGATGGGCGGGCTGTTGTGTGCAGCAATAATTGATTCTCAACGCATTCGCGACGAGAAACGACAAACAGCAGTGCAAGAAGCAGATTTCGCCATGTCGCAGAGTGTTCAGGCTGGAATTGACTCACTCGCGGGCGCGGTGATTGGCGAGGTTAACTCACAGGAGATCCCACCGGGGCGCGATTACGCTGCATTGACTTGCGGTTTTCGAGTGGCTCAAGCCACCGGACTTACGCTCACTGACGGCGCTTGGGATTCGGCAAAGATTGAAGTTGCGACCGGTCGAAACCCCATTTCGATCGTGGCCTCACATGCATCGGCTCGCTCGCGAGACATCACTTTGGAAGCGGGCTGGTGGGAACTTGAAGGACCACCCCTTGTAGCAATGAGTGAACGGGGCGACTATTTCGCCTTAATTTGGCAGGGTCGAAGGTGGGAGGCGTTTACGGCAGCGGAGCCGCATAACGCGATTGCGGTTGATTCAGATTTTGCTTCGGGGCTTTCCCACTCTGCCACCGAAATTGTGCCGATTCTTCCGCCTGAACCAACTGGGCTTTCTGGATTGCTTCGTTTAGCGTCGGCGCGGTCGCGCAGTGACCTTGTAACCCTTGTGGTGTTGACGCTGGGGATCGCCGCGATGGCGTTCTTTACTCCCTATATTTTGGGGCAATTGGCGAGTTCAATTTCTGAGGTAACCCCCACCTCAATTTTCACGGCCATTGGCGCATTAATTCTGATTCTGTTGGCCACAACGGGTTGGGAAATAGTTCGAAGTTTGGCCTTGCTGCGAATTCGGATTCGTGGTTCTGCGATTGCAATTGGTGCTGTGTGGGACCGCATGATGCGTCAGCGTGCCACGTGGCACGACAAATTTACCCTCGGTGAACGCATGACTCAGTCCACTGCTGTCTCAACTTCAGCAACGGCCGTGCCTGATGCAACGATTATCGCCTTGATCGACACTGTCACGATAATTGGTGGCTTGGCAGCGATCGCCACGACGAGCTCAGCGCTACTGCTGTCCATCACGATCCTGTTAGTAATTCAGTTTTCGGTCAACCTTTGGTTTACCAAACTCGGGGCAAAACTCACTTACGAACGTGTTTCGGCAAGTTCAGCGGCTACCGGTCGTCTGATGGAAACTCTGGGAGCGGTCAACCGAATAAAGGTTTCTGGCGCTCAAGGCCGGGCCTTCAAAAGGTGGGCAAGTGTGCAGGCCTTACTGACTTCGGCTGATTTGTCTCTGCGCAAATTGATGGTAATCCAAGGGATCGTGTTAGCCGCTTGGCCAATTATTGGACTGATTGTGATTGTGGCGGTGTCTGGCGCAACCGGAGCAAGTTTTGGAGATTTCGTTACCGCTCAAACTGCCACGGCAATCGCAACCACGACACTGGGCGCCACCTCTATGGCCGCTAGTGCGCTGCTCAACGGGCAAGCTGTTTTGCGCAAAGTGACACCAGTGTTGGAAAGCGAACCCGAAGGGTTCGGTCAGGGAGCCTCACCGGGTCGAATCAGTGGTGGTGTCAGTTTTAGTGACATAAATTTTCGGTACGATCCGGGTGCCAAACCAGTTCTGAACGGAATTAGTTTTACCGTTAATCCGGGGGAGCATGTGGCAATTGTTGGGCCATCGGGTTGTGGGAAAACCACCCTGATGCGTATTTTGCTCGGATTGGAAGAGCCAGAGTCCGGCGTTATTTCGGTGGACGGAATGGACATGGCCTCACTGGATCGACCGTCACTTCGCAGGCAGATTGGTAGCGTCCTGCAGTCTTCTAAGTTGTTGCCTGGAACTATTTTTGCCAATATTGATATGGGTCGGGGGCTCAGTCGTGAGCAAGTGTGGGAAGCGCTGGACTGGGCTAGCGTGGCCGAAGACGTACATGCGATGGGCCTTGGCTTAGACACTCCAGTGGTTGACGGTTCCGGATCAGTTTCCGGTGGTCAGCGCCAGCGGATTCTCTTGGCGCGAGCCCTCGCTTCTGACCCACGCATGCTCGTTCTCGACGAAGCGACCAGCGCTTTGGACAATGTGACACAGGGTGTGATTGTTGACTTCTTGGACACCCTTCGACTGACCCGAATTGTGGTTGCGCACCGATTGTCCACGATCGCCGGTGCCGACCGGATCATTGTTCTGGTCGACGGGCAAGTAGCTCAGACGGGCACCTATGAAGAGCTCACGAGAATTCCGGGCCACTTCAAAGAACTAGCAGAACGTCAACTCGCCTGACACTTGCCCCTGGCATATTTACTAGATGAACAAGTGACGTGCGGCCATGCGATCCTGTTTCGTTCCCAAGATCTGATTCACCGTGAACCCAGCACCGGCAAGTCCTTTAAACAGACTGGGTGCTTGAAGTTCGGGGCTACCAAAGACCGTAAGACGAAATCCGCCGAGTGCAACCGCGCGAGATGTAGTGCTTTCGAGAAGCTCCCCACTCGCTTGGCTCCACTGGGTGTGACCCGTCGAGTCACCAAGGTAACTTAAAATTAATGCCCGTCCCAAGTTGCCACAGCAAATGGAGTCAAACCCTTGGACGCCGGCGTTGGCAGTGGTGTTGGCTGCGATCGCTAATTCTGTACTCCACTGGTGTGCGTCAGAGTGATCTGGAACAAGTTCCAGTGCGCGCATCCGTGTCAGTGCAATGCCTGGCGCCCCTGCGCACCATCCGGTCATGAATGTGTCAGAGGAAGTCTCTGTCTCACGCTCTCGAAGGTCACGCCAGTTTCCCGCGGTGGCAACGAAGTCGGCCGACTCGGTGGCAATGGCCCGAGCACCAGCATTTATGAACTCAGGGTTCTCAAGTGCAACGCCAACTTCGATTAACGCGATTCCGATACCGCTTGAACCATGGGCCAAGCCATTAAGGGAACACGATGAAAATTGACTGATCCAATTTCCAGCTTGGGTCTGGTTTTCCATCAGGTGACGGGCAATCAACTCTGCCGCATTTCTGGTCGTTGCGTCACCACATGCAGTGAACCTTCGGGCCAAGGCTCCTGCGCTGCCGGCAACACCACCAATGACATCAAATAAACGATCCCGTGCCACGAGTTCTTCTGTGATCAGTCCACTAAATGTCTCCCAGAATAATGACGCTTTTTCAGGTTCGATGCTTGAGGTGGCCTCCAGGTATTCATAAAGTCTGGCAACACCACCTGCCCCGCCAATTCCCAGTCCACTATCTCGCATTGCTCGATAGGCACTCTTAACCCGCGAAGTTGTGAACAGGTTCTCGATCTCGACCATTGCCTGCGCAGCTGGGGCCTGTTCACGTTGGCTATTGAAAAATGAAATGAGTCCGGCGCGACCGCCGTACAAGTTCAACGAAATAGATTGCAGTGAATAGTGATCTGCATTTCCTTGAGCTTCCAAGACAAGCCAGGTCGGATTGCCAGCGGTGTCCTTTAGTGTCAGGTCCGCAAGTTGCTTGGCAATTTGTGCGGGCGTGAGAGCAGTAAATTCGAATTTTTCCGTAGGCGAACCTTGGCGAGCGTGGTGAATGGACTCGCGTGAAGCAAACGCGCCCTGAATCAGGCGAGTCTGCCACTCGAGTTCTGAAGGGGAGAAACGCTCCAGCCGCATCGTTGCGGCATGTATTCCCTCGGTTGAGATCACCCCTTCAATATCTCCCGAATCAGATCTAATTGAAGTCGAGCCAAGGGGGAATTCGAAATACGGTATGTCGTAATTATCCATCGCTCGCAGTTCTTCATGGAAAAGCTTCCAATGCGCTGTTCGCTCCGGAGCGATTAACCAAGACCTCGAAAGTCGGTCAAGTTCAATTCCTCTAAGCAGTGGTTGTGCCATGCATTCTGGTCGAAGTGCTCGCCTGGCCAAAATGGCGTACGTACTTGTATTGCGCATGACTATTCGACGGTTAATCCCGAGAAAGCGCTGAAAGCGTTCCCCAATTTCCATGCGGATGTCGGGGTTGAGTACCAAGTTGTACACCTCGGTAAATCCGCTGATTATCACGTCAGTGTGCTCAGATAGTGGGTTGGCAACACCCAATGAGACAGGCAGTGACGTTGGTGGGTTGACTGGTATTTCATGAGTGTCAGGGTGCATCGCGTCGCTGTTGATATTGACCCAGCCACGGGCTTTAACCGTGGCATTGATTGCTGAATTAATGCCAAGCGCACTCATATCGACCAATTGCATGCCTAGTGCACTCGAGCGCCAGCTGGGCAGCATTCCGATCCGAAGTACAGAGTCTTGAAAACCGTCAATCACTGAGGGCTCAGTGTCAGCAAAACGGCTGATCTCACTGTCGAAAATAGTTTCAGCGTCAATGAGAAACACATCGGTTCCGTTGGCGATCAAATTTTCGGTGTGACAATCTGAACCATTAACCAGGTAAATGATTCCAAGAAGCCTGCCCGCATTTTCATAGAACTCGGGAAGTCCAGATGACTCACACGGAATGTGCTCAATAAATTCTGCATAACCATGGGTTTCCCCTACCGCCGCAATGGTGATTCGACGGTGTGATTCTCCCGGAAGTTGCAGCTTGATCCAATGAAGGAAGTCGTTGAATTCCGCTTCAATGCGCATGTCTTTTGGTTTATAAACTACAGACCAGCCGGGGTGTGAATCGGCACATTCCGAATCATCACAAAATGCGAGGATTGCAACCTCTTGGCCACCACGGTGCGGATCACTGATTGCCCAGGTGAGCCCGCAGAGTCCGGCATTTAGCGGAATCCCGAATGTGTTCAACAGTGTGTCGCGATCCTGGTGGACTCGCTCCAAGAGAGAGCGCGTATTGGTCTCCCATTGAAGTGTGACAATTCCGAGCAACCGACCAATCCCTGGGTATTCGGCAAGTAGTGACTCCAACGAGTCTGACAAGGTGTCGGTGCAAAATTGCTGGTAGCTGCGTGCACCGGCCGCGGCCAGCAAAGTCCTGGAGGTCATGTGTGAAAGTCGAGAAATGAGAACTGTGACTATTTCCTGCTCCATGAGAGCAGTGGGGATCAACGTGGTCAGCGGATCTAGGCTGTCGAAAAATTCTCGAGAGGTCTGCTCAACCAACGGCGCCAACAAGTGATAAAACGGAATCGCACCTTCACCAACGTTGTGGTCGAAATCAACCGATCGTTCTGAAAGTTGAGAGCGAATTTTCGTGAGCTTGTGCACCCATGGAGGTGATCCAGGGGTATCGCGGTTCTGGGCCAACATTGCCACAGCTTGCCCAAGGTTTATTCCGTCCCAGGACAGTCGACGCTCAAAATTACCTAACCCGGCCGGATCAATCAGGGTGCGCCAACTATCGAGCACTGGCCTCAGGTCTGTCGAAAGGTCGAGGGGATCCAGGGGTGCCAGCGTTGGGGCTTCCGCTAGCCGTTCATCCCATGAGGGAAAGAAAGGGTTCGAGATCACTGCTTTATTAAAAAGGAGAGCGAAGACGTGGGGAACCGTGCAGCCACGGTGAAAACTTGGTCATAAAAAGTGACAACTGGCATTACTGTGCTAGCACGGTAGTGATTCACGTTCGCGCAGGCAAAAATCGTATGTGAGCGATTCAGGCCCCAGCACAAAGTTCGAGGTCGAGTCCCCCATAGCCCGCCTCGACCAGGTGGTGATTTTTGGAAAACCACGCCTCTGGGTAGGTCTCTTGGGGGTTATTTCACTTATTCTCGCCGGGCTCGTGTGGGGTTTATTCTCCTCTCCGCCGGTAGCGGTGGGTGCTCGAGGCGTCCTGTCCACTCAAGGCGGCCCGCTTGAGATTGGAACATCCCAGAGCGGAACCGTGACCGGGCTTAACGTGGTTTTAGGGGAGAGTGTTCAACGCTTTAACGTAATTGCCGTTGTTCAAGACGACCAAGGTAATTTTTCGCCCATAACCACTTCGGTATCGGGAACCGTGATTGAAATCTCAACACAGGTGGGCGACTTTGTTAGAGAGGGCGAGAGCATCGCGATAATTCAGGATTCACGCGAGCAATTGCAGGCAATCGCGTTAATCCCTGTCTCAACTGTGGGAACCATCGAAGTGGGTCAGCCGGTGAATATCACCGCTGTTTCTGTTCCCGTAGGGCAGTTCGGATACCTCCAGGGCACCGTGGCAACGATTTCAAGTATCCCCATGAGTCGGGCACGCGTTAATCAATTAGTTGGCAGCGTCGCGGGATATCAAGACATCGACACATTGTCCGAACCGATCGTTGAGGTGCGTGTGGATCTGACTCAGGATCCAGAAACCGTCTCCGGTTTTGCCTGGACAATTGGAGTTGGGCCCCCATTTGGCCTGCTGGCCGGCACCCCTTGGACCGGCGACATTATTACTGGTTTTCAAAGCCCGCTCACATCACTTTTCGGTTCCTAATGCGTGTCTCCTTAGCCCAGGCACCCACCGATGGTGGATTGTCATGTCTGCGCATGGCCTTTGCGGAACAACGCGTGCACGTGGGAACCGAAGACTTGCGAAACGTCAGTGGGGTCGGGCGAGACGCACCCGATCAGGAAACATTGATTCGTACGGCACAATTTTTCGGATTTTCAACCCAGGTAATCGACGTTTCGCAACTGATCGATCCGGGCGTTGCAGAGAGGTCCGAGTCGGTAAATATGCCGCTTGTGGCGCAATGGGGAACTGCTAATCGTCGCTATTTTGTGTTAGTCACGCGAGTGAGTTCGAAGTCGATCGAAATCATTGATCCGTTTACGGGTCGCCGGACCTTGGATTTGTCCGAGGCGAGGGAATTCCTCCGCGGCAAGGGTTTTTATGTAAGAGCGGAAGCTAATGAACCGGAACAAAGTTCCGCAAATCCAGAGAGTATCTCGCGGTACTTCGTTTCTAGCCGCAATGGAACATTGTTCTTAGTTCTTGCAGGACTGGGACTAATTGTCCCTGGGGTGATTGCTCCAGGTTTTGTTCGAGTTTTCGTCGACGACTACTTGGCTCGGGGTGAGCGGGATAGTCAGTTTGCGGTACTTGGAGGGCTGACCGCCATGCTGATTCTCACCGTCACCTTGAGCGCATTTCAGCTCATTGCATTAAGAAGGCTCAATACCATTGCGGTTTCGCACATGGGTTCCCGTCTGATGTGGCACCTGTTGCGAATGCCCGCGTGGTTTCTCTCAGCACGGGATGCAACCAGTCTTGGGTACCGGGTCCAGATCACCCAGCAAATCGCAGGTGTGTTGTCCGGTGAGCTCGCTGTGGCCCTCATGGCTGTCTTCACGAGTGTGTTCTTTCTCCTCGTAATGTTCATTCTTTCTCCGATCCTGGCCCTCGTCTCCTTGTTTGGTTTCATGACCGTGGTCCTATTAATTCTTCGTGTTGCTTCAGAGCGCACCCAAGTGCGCCAACGTCAGGCCCGGGAGAAAGAGGTTGGCGCGAATCTGATTGGAACTAGCTTTAGAGTTTTAGACACTTTAAAAGCAACAGGCAATGAAAATATTGCGTTTGACCGCTCCTATTCTTCATTGGGAAGGTTGCTTTCTTTGGGCAACTCGCACCTCTGGGCATGGATGGGAATGATTCCGATCGCGGTCACTCTCTTCACTACTGTCTTCGTCTTGACCGTAGGTGCACTGCTAGTGATTATTGGGTCAATAACGCAAGGAACCCTTGCGGCTTTTTTCCTCTTGCTAGCTGGGTTTTTGGCGCCGTTAGTAATCCTTGTTCCAAGCATTGACTCGTTCCTGAGCCTTCGAGGTGCGCTGGAGCAGCTTGACGACATCTTGCTGCAAAAAGTAGATCCCGCATTGAGTGATCCATATGTTGATGGCGAACGTGAAGTGGATGTAGCAGTAGACGTGTCCGACGCTTTAACAGCGAAACCCGACGTGAGTGAACGTGATAGCGTCGAAGATGAAGAGGACGCTGAGGTTGACTATTTGTCTCTCCTTGTTGCCAAAGGAGGTCGTAAGCGTGGATCGAAATCAGGTGGCGGAACGGGCTTGGTGGTTGATCCGTGGGCTGCATCTTTGGAATTAACGAACATCACATTCGGATATAGTCGAATTCTTCCACCGTTGCTGAGCAGTATTGATTTGAAAATCAGTCCAGGACGGGTAGTTGCTTTGGTTGGCGCCAGCGGTTCAGGTAAGTCAACCATTGGTCGGTTAGTAGCGAGCATGTATCAACCTTGGGAAGGATCAATCGCATTGGACGGAAAAGCATTGAGCACGATCTCCCAAGAAACCAAAGCACACGAAATCAATTTTGTTAATCAAGATGTAGTTATTTTCCAGGCTTCTATTCGGGAGAACATCTCGATGTTTAACCCAGATATTCCAGACCGTGACATAGTTAAAGCTGCAAAGAAGGCACTCCTGCACGACGACATAGTCGCGCGCCCAGGCGGTTATGAATCAGTCTTGCAAGAAGATGGCAAGGACCTTTCAGGGGGACAACGACAGAGATTAGGAATTGCGCGAGCATTGGTTCGCAACCCACGTTTACTCGTGTTAGACGAGGCTACGAGTTCCCTAGACTCACGCACCGAGATGGAAATTGTGAAAAACCTTCGGGCTCAAGGTTGCACGTCGTTGGTCATTGCGCATCGGCTCTCCACCGTCAGGGATGCTGACGAAATAATCGTGATGGACCACGGAAAAATTGTGGAGCGCGGAACGCACAACAGCCTTGCAGCCAATGACGGTCCGTATCGAAAGTTAATGGACTCATGAACCAATCGCCACTAACCCAGCAGAATCAAGACCACGAAAGTGCTGTTCGCGCGCGCAAAAATAATCAAAGCGATCAAGCCGCAGCAACAATGGGTCGTCTGTTAAATCCAGCATTGCCCCTCCCCTCGGCCATGCTGGGTGGCGGTCGAGTGGGCGAGATTGTTGCGATTTTGGCTCGAGAGATGAATTTTGCGCAAAACCCTGTGCAGGTTGATCCATCTTTGAGCGATCTTGATCAAGTGGATCGAGCATTGGCGGCGTCAGGTGTTCGAACCCGCAGGGTCACGCTGTCCCAAGATTGGATAGAACTGACAACAATGAACATGGTGGTCCATACTTCAGGTGGGTTGACTTCAGGTGGGTTGGCCGTCGTAGTTCCAGGTTCGCTGCGCAAGCCTCGAATACTTGAGGTTAATGCTGACCCTCGAGATGTTGATTCAGAGCTGGCCCGGGAAATTTCATTCACTGCCCTGGAAGTGATCCAACCCTTAAAGCCCGGAGTGCCTCGCAACTGGGATCTGATCAAATTGTCCGTTTCTGGGATGCGCAGCGATGTGACCTACGCCATTCTTGCCTCGGTAGCCGTTGGGCTCATAAGTCTGGCAATTCCCATTGCCACAAGCCTAATTTTTTCGAACGTTGTCCCCGAAGGAGACACCGCGCGACTTGGAATAGTTTTCGTCGTGCTGCTCCTCCTCGCCAGCGCCTCCGCATTTTTCGTGTACCTGCGGACTTACCAACTCATTCGCATCTATGACGGAATCGACATGAACATGTTTGGTTCGATCCTGGATCGTATATTGAGACTCCCCATGAGTGGGCTGCGAAATTGGTCGAGTGCGCGCATTGCGTCCAAGGTGAGTTTAAGCGTGCAATTGCAATCAGCAATTGCGCAGGCAATCGGTGTGGGTCTATTCGCTGCACTCCTTGTTGTACTTAACGGAATACTCATGCTCGTCTTGATCCCAAGCCTGGGTGCTATCGCGATTTTGCTTGGCGGCGCCTTGCTGGGTGCCACCTGGTACTTGATTTCTCGTGAGAAGCAACAAGTGCATGCGGAGCGAATCGCCAGCGACAACTTGGAAGAAGTCACACTGGATTTAGTGCGAGGCTGGGTGCCTATTCGGCTCTCTGACGGGGAAACCTCAGGATTTGGTCGTTGGGTGTCAAGTTTTGCGCAGCATAGAAGTGCATATGACGCGCGTTGGCGCTACGAGATGCGCACGGACATTCTGCGCATCACCTTTATCTCGGTCATGTCCCTCGCATTTGTGTGGACGGCGTACTTGCTGCCACTTGGAACGATTTCTTCCGCGAGTTTCCTTGCTTTTTTGTCGGCGTTCACGCAATTTTCATTCGGGATCGCAGGCGTCACGGTCACGATCAGGGCATTCACTCACGCCCTCGTCGATACCGCAAGGGTTAAAGAAATTCTGTCGATTCCAGTCGAAGATTCAACGGCCAGGGAGTCTCCCGGGATGCTTACTGGCGCCATTGAATTGCGGGGGGTTTCATTTCGCTACGCCGAGGATTTTCCAAAAGTGTTGAGCGATGTTAATTTCACCGTCGCGCCCGGAGATTTTATTGCGATCGTGGGCAGCTCTGGTTCTGGCAAATCCACGTTGCTTCGGTTGATGCTGGGCTTTGAAACGGCAACACAAGGTTTGGTTGCCTATGACGACACTGACCTTTCCATGATGGATCTCAACGCTGTGCGACGCCAATTCGGGGTCGTTCTTCAGTCGAGTCTGTTGATTCCGGGAACGATCCGAGAAAATATCTCTGTCACATCGGGAAGTGTCAGCGATGCGCACCTTTGGCAAGTACTCGAACAGGTTGATCTGTACTCATTCGTTGAGGAGCTCCCACTTGGGTTAGACACCGTGATTGACGAAGGCGCGCACGTGCTTTCTGGTGGACAGCGTCAGCGCATACTCCTGGCACGAGCATTAGCTCACTCACCCGCTGTTCTTTTCCTTGACGAGGCAACGAGTGCTCTAGACAACATCAGCCAGAAGGCAGTCTCCGACCGAATTGAAAATCTGGGAATAACACGAATCGTGATCGCTCACAGGCTTTCTACAATTGAGGCTGCCGACAAGATCATCGTCCTGGATAAAGGTTCGGTCGTTCAGACCGGTACCTATTCCGAATTAGTGAGTCAGCCGGGGTTTTTTTCCCAGCTCGTGGCTAGACAGGAGCTGTAATGCGCTCAACCAAGTGGATTTCCAAGATAGCCATTGGTCTTTTTTTGGGCACCCTCACACTAAGTGGCTGCAGCAGCACAGATCCGTCCACGGTCAGCGAGGGCTCGAATAGTGAAGCAATAGAGGAGACACCTCCCGCGCGCACGCTTACCGTTGCCTATTGGGACGCAGCACCTGGGGCGTTTCTCAATAGTGAAGGTGAATTGGTTGGCTGGGAAATCGAGTTGATCCAAAGGGTGTCGGGTGAGCTTGGGACCGAGGTTGAGTTCATCCAGATGGATTTCGCAGAGATCTTGCCAGCTGTGATTGCTGGCGAAGTTAATCTTGGGGTTGGCAGTATTTTTTCTACCCCCCAACGTCAACTGTATGTGGATTTTGTCAATTATGGACAAGGCGGGGTTTCTTGGGCCACCCTGACGGATCGAGTGGAAACTCCGTTTGATCCTTGCGGGTGGAGAGTTGCAGGTGAAGTAGACACGACGAACGTAAATGTTTCGCTCCCCGCTGCCTCAATTGATTGCAGGGCTGCGGGGAAGGAACCCATCACAATTGTGCCGGTGAATAACTTGCCGGCTGCTGTGAACCTCTTACAAAGAGAAGAGATAGACGCCTTTATCGGAGACAGTCCGATCGTTACCTACATTATTCAAGAGTCAGGTGGGCGAATTGCCCAGACAGGGGTCACGCAAGAGGTTCAGTCCTATGGAATTGCCGTCAATAAAGACAATCGAGAGTTATCACAGTCTTTCGTTGACGCACTGACAAGTTGGTCAGCGAGCGGGGACTACAACCGCCTGTTAGGCAAGTGGGCTGTATCCGATAGTGAGGTCAGTGTTTTCACGATTAATCAATTGAATCCAAATGATGCAGAATCACAATAAGAAGACCTCGCGTTGGTCGACGCTGACATACCGATTAGCGCTGTTGATTGCTGCATTGCTGGGAATTTCGGCAATCTTGACCACGACATTTGCAGTGAAGACTGTTCAGGATTCCCTCTATGAAGAAGTAACGCAATCCATGCTCAATGTCCATAATTCTGTTGCTACCACGGTGGCACTCGAGTATGAGGCCGTACAGGCTTACCGTGAAGCAACGCTGCAAAGTCGCAGGGCTTCACTTGAAAGCATTTCGGCACCCATTGTGTCCTCATTGGATCAACTCGTGCTCCTTGCTGACCGCGGCGAATTGACTCAGGAGCAAGCGCAGTCATCAGGACTTGATCTCGTTCGTGATGTGAGATTCGGTAACGATGACTACTTTTTTGTTTACAACCGAGATCTGGTAGCAATAGGTCATCCAGATCCTCAATTTCAGGGACAGTTTCTCGGAGACATGCAAGATCCAAATGGTCAATTTGTAGTGCGCGACTTGGCCGAAATTGCATTTGATCAAGGTTCAGGTTTCTATAATTACGAATGGGTAAGGCTTGGCCAAGGTGAACCTTCTCCGAAAATTGCCTACGTCTTTCATTACACACCGTGGGACTGGATGATTGGCACCGGTGTATACGTTGATGACATAGATCAAGCAGCCTCGGATCGACTTGAGGCTGTCAAAAGCCAATTGGGAGAATCACTGTACGACATACGTTTTTCTGAAGGAAGCGTATTTTTCGTTCTTGATGGCAGTGGTGAGATTGTGGTGGCACCGAGGGATCAATTTGGTGGCAGTCCAATTGAGAGTACAGATGAAGTACAGAGAATCGGCACTTCCATCATCGCTTCCGCACCCACAACTGCTGGAGTGGTGAGTGAGCAGGTGGTGTCAGCCACCCTCCGAGATGGTGTCGCCGAGGAGTGGGTCACCAATGTATCTGCATTTCCCAACCTCGGCTGGTACCTCCTCTCCGCAGTACCCGCTTCCGAATTGAGCAAAACGGGCCAGAGGATCGCAATAGAGCAAGCGATTATGGGTGTAGTGGTCTTGATCCTGGGAATTGGTGCCGGACTGCTACTGAGTCGACGAATTATCCGTCCGGTGCAGAGTGTGACGAATGCGGCTCGGGAACTTTCCGAGGATCGATTTGATCCAGATACTCTCAATCAAGCTGCCGAGCGAAAAGACGAGGTCGGTGAATTGGCTCGTGTTTTCCAGCGGATGGGTAAGGAGCTGATCGAACGAGAACGCAAGTTACGTGAGCAAGTGGCAAAGCTCAAAGTACAAATTGACCGCAGCAAACTAGCCGAAGACATTGAAGAAATTACTGAGACCGATTACTTCAAACGAATCAAAGCGCAAGCTGATGAGATGCGAAAGAACAAACCGAGCAAGGAAACAGAATGAGGTTCATGTGAGAAGCACCAAAGCAACTGTCAAGATTGTTGCAGCATTTGTGGGTCTTGGGTTTGTCGCCACAATTTCAGTTGGTCCTGTGTCGGTCCAAGCAGACACTTCACGGGCGGGTGCTCCTTTTGTGCAGCAAATTGGCACCTATGACTATCTCGCAGGGCCGAACTACCAGGGCTTACTCCCGATAAAGGAAATCTCAGAATCTGCCGATATTGGTTTAGGAACATTTAATAACCTCGACGGCGAAATGGTCGTACTTGATGGAACCGTCTACCGGGTAGGAACCGATGGGGTACCAAGGAAAGTTTCGACCAAGAGGCTTACCCCCTTTATGCAGGTCGTGGACTTTGATCCCAAGGCATCTATGCGAGTGGCCCCAAACACAGCATGCAGTGCCTTGCCGGAGATTGTTGACACGCTCGCTAAGTCAACCCAAGGAATTGTGTCGGTCAAGCTCAGCGGGGTCTTCTACGACCTCGAACTGCGAAGTGTTCGGGCCCAGCTAGTTCCATTCCCTTCCCTCATTGACGTGGTCGGTAGCCAAGTAAAATTCCCGCTGGGAAGAATTAACGCCACGCTCGTTGGTTTCCGGCAAGGGCCCGATGCGGAAGGGCTAGGTGCACCAGGGCTGCACCTGCACGGTCTTTCCAAGTCGAAAGCTTCTGGCGGCCACGTGCTTTCCTGTGTCACCGGTCCTCGAGTCCTCCTGGAAGTCCAACAAACTGGCGGTGCCTCGGTCCACATGCCCCACGATTAAAAGCAGTTTTAACAGCATTTTCTGCCTTGAGGGCCCTCGGTGCTTCACCAAATGGCGCCCAGACTATTGATCACGTTGGTAGGCACTTCCATGGTCGTTGATCAGAATGTGCGGGGTCACACCAAGTGCAATGATTGGCGCGGTCCCATCGAGGAAGGGCAGATCCATGATTACAGCGAAACTGATTACATGGGCTCCGGCAGCTTGAACTAATTCAATTGCTGCGGCTGCTGTACCACCGGTAGCAAGAACGTCGTCTACGATCACAACTCGATCAGCCGGAGTGAGCGAGTCTCGGTGTAATTCCAGAGCAGCACTGCCGTACTCCAATTGGTATTCCCGGCGGTGCACGGATCTGGGAAGTTTGCCTTCTTTGCGAAGTGAGATGAAACCGCACCCGAGCTCGTATGCCAGAGCCGCACCCAGCGGGAATCCGCGGGCCTCGACTCCGAGAATCAAGGTCGGAGATTCAGGGCGAACGGCGTGCGCCCATGCGTTAACCGCGATGCGCAAGGTCGCGGGATTCGCAAGAATTCCTGACAGATCTTTGAAGGAAATTCCAGGATTGGGAAAGTCTGGAACTACAACAACTTCACTCCACAGGGCAGAGAGGTCGGGTGCGGTAGATCCATGTGAATTTGTCATTTACTGGGCCTCACCAGCCCAAGTCTAATGGCATAATTCGGGGCGGAACCCGGCGGAGATTGTGGTGCACACACCCCCGTTGCATCTGCTTCGTCGGGTTTCACGCTGATGGCCTGACCCCTAGGCTGGACCCATGTCAGAAAAACAGTCGCTGGTCGCGGGAATAGATTCCTCAACGCAGTCGGTCAAAGTTGTCGTTCGTGACGCCTACACCGGTGAGCTGGTGCGTGAAGCACGGGCAGCTCACCCTGAGGGAACTGAAGTTGATCCACGCGCATGGTGGAGTGCGCTCGAGTCAATCCTTCCCCAGACGCTTGAAGGTGTCTCGGCGTTAAGTGTTGCAGGACAGCAGCACGGCATGGTGGCTTTAGATTCACACAAAGAAGTTGTCCGTGACGCACTGTTGTGGAATGACACTCGGTCTGCTCAAGCGGCCGAAAACTTAGTACAGGAACTTGGCGGCCCTTCCGCGTGGTCCACCGCTGTTGGGAGCGTTCCTGTTGCTGCATTCACTGTTTCTAAATTGAAGTGGATGGCTCAACACGAGCCGGAGAATGCCAAGCGCACCGATAGTGTTGTGTTGCCGCATGACTACTTGACCTGGCTGTTGGCGGGAAAGCCGACAGATCCAACGACCGACCGGGGCGATGCCAGCGGAACTGGCTACTGGTCACCGATCACGGGTGAATACCGAACCGACCTCGTTGAACTTGCAATTGGTCACACACTTTCCCTGCCTAGAGTCGCAGGACCAAGCGAAGTGGTCGGAACCGCGATGGGAATTGGACGGCCAGACATTGTGATCGGGCCGGGAACCGGAGACAACATGGGAGCGGCACTTGCCTTGGGTGTTCAGCCAGGTGACGTTGTCGTGTCACTGGGTACTTCAGGAACGGCATTCGCCGGGTCAAGCACCCCGACGCAGGATTCCACCGGGTTTGTAGCTGGCTTTGCAGACGCAACGGGACACTTCCTGCCATTGGTGTGCACCCTGAACGCTGCTCGGATTCTCTCCGCCACAGCGGCAATGCTCAATGTCGATTTTGACGAGTTCGCGCGTCTCGCGCTTACCGCAGCGCCAGGTTCTGGCGGGTTGAGTTTCATTCCCTACCTTGACGGTGAACGAACACCGAATCTGCCTGACGCTCAAGGCTCCCTGCACGGCATGACGAGAACAAATATGACCCCCGGGAATCTTGCTCGAAGTGCGATTGAAGGAATGTTCGGCGGATTGGCAGACGCTGTTGACGCCTTGACTCGTGCCGGTGCCCCTGTTAGTCGGGTGATGTTGATTGGTGGGGCAGCCGCGAATCCCGCTGTCGGGGAAGTAGCAGCAACCATGTTTAGCGCACCGGTTGAGGTGCCACCCGCTGGTGAATATGTAGCCGATGGCGCGGCCAGACAAGCAGCGTGGGTTCTCACCGGTGAGTTGCCGAACTGGACGGACAGCGGTTCTGGGAGCACACGATATTTTGAGCCCGATTACCACGGGGAGATTCGCGCGAACTTTCGCGGTGCGTGGGAGAGTATGTACGGCTGACCCCCTAAGTTTGCCCCATGGACTTCCTCACCGTGGTGCTCTTCGGATTTGTGGGAGCGGCCGCCCAGTTCGTTGACGGACTGCTTGGCATGGGGTTTGGAATTACTTCTGCTTCCCTACTCACAATTCTTGGCTATAGCGCGGTGGCAGCCTCAGCAGGGACTCACGCCGCAAAGGTAGGAACAACCCTGGTTTCTGGGGTGAGCCACTGGCGGGAAGGCAATGTGGACTGGCGCGTGTTGATCACAGTGGGCCTTCCTGGTGCCATCGGTTCGTTTGTCGGTGCGGTGGTCCTTGTCAATATCGCACTAGATGGCGCACGGATCTGGATGGCTGCGATCCTGTTCCTTTTAGGACTCACAATTATTGCTCGCTTCGGTTACGGTAAATCGCTCTTTCCTGCCATGAGACTTCGCACCAGAAACTTATGGCCCATTGGTCTTTTTGGTGGTTTTGTCGATGCAACAGGTGGCGGAGGTTGGGGCCCGGTTGCGACACCTTCATTGATGACCGTCACAAAACACAAACCGCATCGGATTGTGGGAACGGTGAGCGCGGCTGAATTCCTAGTGGCGGCTTCGGCATCTCTTGGTTTTCTGTTCGGTGCGGGGGAGTCGGGAATCCCGTGGCTTGCGGTATTGGGCCTGGTGATCGGTGGCGTGATCACAGCTCCCATTGCGGCGAAACTTGCCAAGAAAGCACCCACCGCGCCACTGGGTGTTGCCGTAGGTGGCATGGTGTTGATAGCGAACACGGCAGTGATTGCCTCGGTGCTCGGCATTCCGGGTGTTATCGCAGCGTCAATGGCCGCGGTGGAACTCCTCATCACCATTTTGATTGTGATTCGGGTGGTTAAGCGGGCTGCTGCACCAACGTGAATACCTGGTCGACAATTTTCGCGACCTGAATCGATTGCCACGGACTGGGAAGCCAACCGCCGTTTCCGCGGATAGCGTCACTGACGTTCTCAAACATGAGTTGATATGGATCAACTGCGGCAAAACTCTCTGTGGTTGTTACCCCGTTTGACGTAATGGTCAACTCGCTCGCTTGATTGTGACTGGTGAAGGCTTGATCCCCGGGAAGGGAAATTTCACCCTCGGAGCCTTTCAGCACAAAACGCTGAGATGGGTGCATGGCAAAAGAGGCAATAATAGCGCCAGTTCCCTTTGCGTTAGTCCCTTCAAAGCTGAACTGGGCTTTTGTCGTCAGGTCGACTCTCTCACTGTGTTTCTCCTCGTTTGCTTGAGTAACTCTGTACTCGGTTTCTTCCGCGAGTAGGGCGACAAGGCCGTGCAGCGGGTAAATGCCAACGTCGTAGAGAGCTCCACCACCCATTGCCGGATCCAATCGGTAGTTGCCTTGCGTTACTTCGTCGAATGTGAAGGTGCCCAGGTAATTAGTCGGTGAACCGATTGCTCCACCTGCAACTAGTTCCTTCATGCGTTGGGAGCGGGGATGCCACAGCGACCAGACAGCTTCAACGAGAAGCAAACCTTTTTCCTGTGCGTGTGCATACGCGGTGACAGTGTCACCTGCGTTCATGACCATGGGTTTTTCACACAGCACATGTTTGCCAGCATCGAGTGACTTAAGGATCCACGGGAGGTGAGCGTCGTTATTGAGCGAAATGTAGACCGCGTCAACGTTGGGGTCTTGAATTAATTTCTCATAGGAGTCATATGCGACCTCGGGAGACAAGCTCCGCGCCCTATTTTCATCACGCGCTGCCGCGGCGTACAACTTCCCATTCTTTGAATTGTGAAGTGACTTAGCCGTGGTCCCGGTTGCGAGACCACCGGCACCAATGAAACCCCAATTAACTGTTGTGTGCTCAGACATTTGCCTAGTCTCTCTGATCAGTTGTTGAGCAGGACAGGCGACACCGGAATGCCGTTATTTGCAGCAGAGCTCTCTGCCGCTTCCATGATTGCGACAACATCCCGGGAGTCAACGGCTTGGACTTGCATTGCTTCTCCGTTGATCAACAGCTGCGCGAACTCGCGGTGAAATTCAAATGGCTCAACCGTGTCGAGTTCTATTGCGGTTTTAATCCCCAATGAATCGACAAGGAACAACTTGGCAGGTAAGTCAGCAACAGCTGGTTCAGCGGCAGGGTCCCATTCGCCAACAATTGCACCGGTGGTTCCCAATGCATAGAACTTTGGCTTGCGAGCCGCGGCCAGATCGGAGTTCACGAAACTCGCGGTTCGACCATCTGTGAAAGTAATGTCAACTTCAGCGTGGTCGGCGTTTGTCACGTGGTCCCAGTGACGCTTGTGGTTGTGACCGCTCACGTGAGCGACTGTTTCTGGGAACAGGTTCACGATCTGGTCAAGGTAGTGCGAACCCCAGTCGAAAATTGCACCGCCGGACACGTCCGACATTGAGTGCCAGTAGTCACACGGCCGCGAGTAACCTCCCACGAAAGATTCATAGGAAAACAGTTCCCCGATCGCGCCGTCATTTATCAAGCGACGCATGGTGACAAAGTCCGGATCGAATCTGCGGTTTTGGTACACCACCAAAACACGTTCCCTCTCGGTGGCCAACGTAATGAGTTCGTCGCACTGCGCCGCGGTGAGGGCCATTGGTTTTTCCAAGATCACGTGCAGTCCACGGTTCAACGATTCTTTTGCCCACGAGTAGTGGCTATTTGGCGGTGTGGAAATCACCACGATGTCGATCAGGCCGCTGTCTAGCATTTCCATTGAGTCGGTGAAAGTCGCGGCGTCAGGCGCGAGTTCCAAAGCTGCTGCCACACGCTCTGGGTTTAGATCGGCAACGGCACTGAGTTTGAGTCCCTGCGTTCCTGCAACCGCGAGGTTGTGCTCATGGCCAATCGCGCCGTAGGCGAGTAGCCCTACTCGTAAGGGAGTGGCCGGGGTTTTTGCGATCTGGTTGCTTGCTGTGGGGAAATTAGACACGACCTAAATTTAGTAGGGGAAAGGTAAGTGTGCAGAACTGCGGGCAAAATGGTGTCATTCACGGTAACTTTGCCTCGCACGGATCCGTGCAAGCACGATCCGGGTAACAATCCAAGACTCAATGAGTGGAGTGCACATGTCTGAACAGGTTCTCGCAGGAAAAACCGCGCTGGTAACGGGCGCATCTCGTGGAATCGGTCGGGCAATTGCCCTGCGTTTCGCACACGCTGGCGCAGACGTCGCGATTGTGGCTCGAGACGCCGAGAAACTCAGCTCCCTCGCCGATGAGATTACCGCTCTTGGACGCACAGCTCAGGTGATCACGGCTGATTTGTCCGCAGAGGAAGCAGTCGAATCGATCTGTTCCGCACTTGACTTTGACTCGCTCAATATTTTGGTAAACAACGCCGGTGGCAACTCATTTATGACCTCCACCGAAACAATGCGACTCTCAGGTTGGCGCAAGACCCTGAATCTCAACCTTGACGCACTCGTTGCCTTAACCCAGGGCGCAATCCCTCGTCTCGTGAACTCGGGCAATGGCTCGATAATCAATGTTTCCTCGGTTGCAGGAGTCCGCGGATCGCCCTTCATGTCCCACTACGGCGCTGCGAAGGCAGCAGTTATCAGCTTTAGTCGCAGCTTGGCAATTGAACTGGCCAGTCAAGGCGTCCGGGTCAACTCACTGGTTCCCGGTTGGATCGAGACCGATCTCACTGACTTCTTGCGCACAACCAAGGAAGCCGAGGCCGGTGCACTCTCTCGGGTTCCCATGGGGCGCTGGGGTCGCGCGGAGGAGATAGCGGACGCCGCACTCTTCCTTGCGAGTGACTCCTCAAGTTTCATGACAGGTCAAGAATTGGTGATTGACGGCGGCTTGCTGGCTATGCCGTAGGCCCGACGAAAAAATGCTTGCGAGTGGTTGCCGTAAAGCCTGACAAATTCGAGTTCCGGGTGCACAATGGAGTTATGTAACAAATTGATAACTGCGCCTCACGTGGGTAGGACAATGTCTGACAGGTGAGGGCACCAACTGGGAAGGAACTGCCGTGAGCAACAACGTAACCAGTCGTATCAGCAGCCGTACAAGCCGGATTGAGGCTAAGTACAAAGGCCACCGGAGCGAGGACCGCTTTTTTGCGGCTCGTAACGATGCCAAACAAGCGTGCGAGAACTTACGAACGGCAATTCGAAAATCTCAGATTCATACCATCATGCGAGATGAACTCTTGCAAGCGGCGGACCGGGCTGAAGCATTAGTCAAAGGAGTCGAACCGACCCAGATTCACCCTGGTGCAGAAATTCGGCAGCTGGCGAAAGAGATTGAGCACCTGCAATTGGCTGAGCAGTGGGTTGCCGCAGCTGATCGAGTGTTGAATCGTCTCGGTACAGAAGGGCCGGCTGCGGCGCGAAGCGATTTAGAACAAGCGCAGGACGCAGTCATGTGGTGTGTTCGAGCGGGTGAGTGGAATGGTCAACTCACTGCCGCAGGAACACAGTTGCAGAAAGTAGTTGCCGAGGGTGAGATCCACGCAGCGCGAGTGAACTGAGTACTCGCGACCTGAACTAACGTCGGGAGGAGGCCGCTGGGATTTTCCCGGCGGCCTTTCCTAATTTCGTGTTGCCGTGTAATTCCTCTGCCATGAATTCGCGTAAAAGATCAATGGCACGAAGGACTTTCTTGCTGCGCAGTGAATAGACAACGTTGAGCCCGTCACGTTCAGAGGACACGATTCCGCGGTCACGCAGTACGGCAAGATGCTGGCTTGCATTGGACTGACTGATCTCTAATGCGAGGGCGAGTTCGTTCACAGACATAGGCCCGCCACGCAACTCGGTGATAAGTAGTAGTCGTTTTGGGTCGGCGATTGCTTTGCACAAGCGTGCATGCAGCTCGTGGATTTCAATTGAGAGTTCGCGGTCCATGATTCGAGTAGGTTAGCCGACCGTTGTTGAGGCTGCACACTGGTTCTTACCTATTTCGAGAAATTCGATTTCCTCGGCACTGACGATTTTGCCGGCATTGACAGCGCGGATTGTGTCGTAGGTATCAGGTGCACTGGGCAATGAACCAACGATTTCATGAACAAATGTCACAAGATCTTCCTCTTGCATGAGGGTGGAGGCGAAAATGTGTTCGAGGTCGGTTGTGACCAGGCCGTCAGATCCCAATTCTCCTGCCATGGACCAGTGGGCCGGGAGCACCATGGTTGCGGGGGCGAGTGGGCGTAGCCGATCGTGCACGGTGTGGAAAAGTTCTTGTGCCAACTCGTCTGCACTACCGGTCAGGTCGGGGCGACCAACACCACGGACGAATACGGTGTCGCCGGTGAGCAAGAAAACCCCGGGTAGGTGAAGGCAGATTGTGCCGGGTGTGTGCCCGGGCATTTTGATTGCGAAGGCAGCGACTTTGGCGGTGCCCAAATCGATTTCCGCACCGTCAGCCAGTGGCTCATTAGGCCAGGGAACTTTGGGGCCAGCGTCTTCGATCGGCAGGTGGTAGGTGGCACCCGTGCGTGCAGCAAGTTCGGGGCCGCCAGAGATATGGTCCGCGTGAACGTGCGTGTCCATGACATGAGTAATTTTCATGTCGTTTTGGGTCGCCAAGTTTTCGTAGAACGCAGGGAAGCGTGCGGGGTCAACAACGATCACGTTGCCGCCCTTTGCGCCAAACATGTAGGAAATACAAGCTTTCGACGGGCGAAGAATTTGCCAACCCAGTACCGAATCCGGCATATTCGGTAACTCTTTAGCAATTAAGAGCTCTGCCCAAGCCGCCGTACCACCGTCAAGGTTGCGAACTTTTCTACCTTCGTCGGCAAGCATTTCAATGAGAAGGCCGCTGCCATTTCCGTGGGCGCAGACGACAACCGAGTTCTCAGGTATTTCGGCGGCTAAGCTTTCAACCTCTTCAACCGCAACCCAGATTGGCACGTTTTTCATTGGTACAGGACTCGGGCCTTCAACCTGCCAGAGGGCGAATTCTTCCTGGTTACGGACATCCAGAATATAAGGAACACTTCCGGTCCCGATTCCTTCGTAGAGTTCCTTGGGAGTGACGCTGCCAGGATCCTTGTGGGTTTGTGTGTGTGGTGAAGTTGTCATGTTCCCTCATTTGACTGATGAACGTTTGAGTGATTAATTTTTTGATGTGAGTGAAGGCCAAGTCACTTGAAAAAAGAGTCGCTTTCGTGTGTATATGCGCAGACGCTAATACAGTTTCTGTTTTTTTGTAACGTTTTTGGCATTTTTTTTATTTTTTATTTTTTTTCTGTTTTCCTTGTAAGAAGTCGCGTGGGGGTCTAATCTCACATCAGCAGCCACTGTGTGAGGACCGCTGTGAATCTGTCTACGGAATGGGGAAAGAGTGAGTGACGAAGCGCAAAGCATGACAATCATCGCTTTCAGCGGCGATTTAGACAAGTTGTGGCCGACCATGATTCTCAGTTCAACAGCGGCAGCAACAGGCATGGAAGTCACCGTCTTTTACACCTTCTGGGGTTTGTTCCCCTTGGTGAAAGACGACGTCCGCATCACGGGCAAAGACTCTATGACCAAGATGCTCTCAGGAATGAATGCACCAGGTTTTCAAGGAGCAAAACTTTCCAAAATGAACATGGGCGGCATGGGTCGTCGCATGATGCGAAAGGTTGCCAAGAAAGGCAACCTGATGCCACCTGAAGAACTCTTCGCAATCTGTGAGGATATGGGAGTCAACATGTGGCCGTGTCAAATGACCATGGACCTTCTTGGAATCAAGTCCGAGCAAATGCGACCAAATCTAGGAACACCGGTTGGTGCCGCAACGGCACTGCAGAAGATGGCCAAATCAGACATCAGCCTTTTCATCTAATTAATCAGTTCATCGAAAAAAAATATTGAGTAATTAATTAAGGAGTCACAATGGAATTTGATCGCGCAGTAGATGCAAAAGGTCAGAGTTGCCCAATGCCGGTTCTTTTGACCGCAAAGGCTGCCAAGGAAATGGCCTCGGGCGAGGTAATGTTCCTAGAAGCCACCGACGCCGGTGCTCGCTCAGACATTCCAGCTTGGGCGGAGCAAACCGGCAACGAGCTTATTGAGTCTTCAGAAGAAGGCGACGTCCTCTCGTTCTACATTAGAAAGAAGTAAATTACGTGCGCTACGGATTTGCAATTGACCAACGAACCTGCATTGGGTGTCACGCCTGCACGGTCGCTTGTAAGACCGAACACGACGTACCCGTCGGACAATTTCGCACGTGGGTTAAATACGTGGACAAAGGGGAGTACCCCACCACCACCCGTGAGATGGGCGTCATGCGGTGCAACCACTGCACTGACGCTCCTTGCGTAAAGAGTTGCCCGACCCAGGCTTTGTTTATTCGCCCCGACGGGATCGTTGACTTTGACAACGAGAGTTGTATCGGTTGCAAAATGTGCATGCAGGCGTGCCCCTATGACGCAATTTATATCGATGAAAACACCCACACCGCGGCGAAGTGCAACTTCTGCGCACACCGAATTGATCAAGGACTCGAGCCTGCCTGCGTTCAGGTGTGCCCCACTGAATCAATTTGGATGGGCGACATCGATGACCCCACAAGTGGGATCAGTAAGTTCCTCTCCCTTGAACCGATCAATGTTCGCACACCCGAACAGGGCACCAAGCCCAATGTGTATTACGTCGGCGCTGACCACACGGTCCTAGATCCGTTGGCCGCCCCCGTGCAGGACACCTACCTGTGGGCGGATGCTGATCCGCTCCGTTTGGAAACCGCAGCCGAACTGCCGGGGGATCCCCTCACCAATGCCCGCCTGACACTGAACACCTCACACCCCCGGCCATGGGGCTGGCGGGTCTGGACCTATCTGTGGACCAAGTCGATTGCGGCAGGTGCGCTACTCCTTGGTGCACTTCTTGTAATTTTCACGGGAGACACGAGCAACTTGGTAGCCACCATGGCGCCATTCACGACCGAAGCTTTCTTAGTTATTACTTCTGCTCTATTGATCTGGGACCTCAAGCGACCAGACCGGTTCTACTTCCTATTTGATCCGCGCAAGATCAACAAGACCTCGTGGCTCGCACTGGGTGGAATCTTCCTGGGACTTGGCGCTGGAATTGGTGGACTGTGGTTCCTCGCTGGCGCTGCCACTTGGCTTGAGATCGGTGACTTCTCCACGGCAATCACCTGGCTGGCTTGGCCGGCAGTTCCGGCAGCGATCATGGTCGCCGGCTACACCGCATTTCTGTTTGGTCAAGCTGAAGGACGCGACCTGTGGCAGTCACCCGTTCTGTTCTGGCATCTGATTGCCCAAGCCGTCATGGTTGGCGCTGGGGCGCTCCTGCTCATTGGTTTTGTCGTCGCACCTGAGGACTCCACCATGATCTGGCTCACTTGGGCGCTTGTCGCTGGAGTTGCGGCTCACCTACTCATCACGTTAATTGAGTTTGGTGGGAAGCACCCAACCCGCAATGCGCAAATTGCCGCCCATTCGATCACCCACGGTCGCTATGCACAGCAGTTCTGGTTCGGCTCGGTGTTGCTGTCATTTGTTGCCGCAGTACTTGCAGGTCTGACCCTGTTCACCGACTCACTCATATTCGTCGGAGTAGCTGCAGTGCTCGTTCAGGTCGCACTCGTCTTCCACGAGAAAGTATTCGTCATGGCGGCCCAAGACCCACCACTGTCCTAAAGGAAAGAGCTAACGCATGAAACCACGCGACAAAGACACAGTTGAATCACACGGACCAGCAGCATCCCCGGTGGGACCGGACGCACCCGAGCATTTCGGCTTGCGCGTAAGGGAAACCGTGTCGAACTACCCGCCGGTTGAACAGTGGGATGACGTTGTCATGTATGACGCCAAAGCCCACCCGCGCAAGGTCGGCCGTCACTACATGCTGGTGCCCACAACATGTTTCAACTGTGAGAGTGCATGCGGCCTGCTCGCTTATGTGGATAAAGAAACAAAGGAAGTTGTCAAGATTGAAGGCAACCCGGCCCATCCAGGTTCACGTGGCCGGAACTGCGCCAAGGGACCAGCCACGATCAACCAGACCAAGGACCCTGAGCGGATTTTGTACCCGCTTAAGCGCACTGGACCTCGAGGCGGCTCAGATTTTGAGCGCATCTCATGGGATGAAGCACTGGACACAATTGCCGGTCGGATCCGTAAAGCGATCCAAGAGGACCGACGCAATGAAGTCATGTACCACGTTGGTCGTCACGGCGAGGATGGGTTCATTGAGCGGGTGCTCCTCACCTGGGGGGTTGACGGAAACAACACACACACCAATATTTGTTCTGGTGGTGCACGCTTTGGCTACTCGGTCTGGGGTGGTTACGACCGTCCTTCGCCCGACCACGCCAACGCCAAAGTAATCCTGTTGCTGTCAAGTCACCTTGAAGCGGGTCACTACTTCAACCCGCACGCCCAGCGAATCATGGATGCCAAGGTGCGCGGCAACGCAAAGTTGGTCGTTGTTGATCCGCGACTCTCGAACACCGCCTCCCACGCCGATGAATGGTTGTCACCGTGGCCGGGCAGTGAAGCTGCACTTCTTCTCGCGATCGCCGCGTACATTCTTCGCACCGATCAGGTTGCGTGGGACTACATCAAGCGTTGGGTGAACTGGAAGGTGTACTTGGAGAACGTGCACCCAGAGCTCGACAAGGAAGACTTTGAAGCTTTTAAGACTGCGCTGACCGCTGACTACCAGCAGTACACCTTCGAGTTCGCGGCTGACGAATGCCGGATCCCGGCTGCTCAAATCGAAAAGACCGCAAAAATCGTTGCTAATGCGCAAGGAAAACTGGCAGCACACACCTGGCGCTCGGCAACCGCTGGAAACCTCGGTGGCTGGGCTGTTGCGCGCGCACTGTTCTTCTTGACAGTTCTCACCGGAAGCGTCGGTGAAAAGGGTGGCACCAGCCCCAATGGTTGGAACAAGTTGATTCCACACGGTCCTAACATGCCCGGCGGTCACGACTCGTGGAATGAACTCCTCTGGCCAAAAGAGTTCCCCATGTCCACCAATGAACTTTCCATTCTTTTGCCACACTTCCTCCTAGAGGGTCGCGGAAAAGTAGACACGTACTTCTCGCGGGTATACAACCCTGTCTGGACCAACCCCGACGGCTTCAGTTGGATTGAAGCGCTCAGCGACGAAGACTTGGTGGGTTGCCACGTTGCTATGACACCCACGTGGAGTGAGACCGCAATTTACGCGGACTTTATTTTGCCGTTCGGTCACAGCACCGAACGCCATGACACTCAGTCCTATGAACAATATGCTGGCAAGTGGCTGGGCTTCCGCCAGCCCGTCACCCGTGTCGCCCGGGAGAAAATGGGTGAAACTTTCACCGACTCTCGCGACTCAAACCCCGGTGAAGTGTGGGAGGAAACCGAGTTCTGGATCGAACTCTCCTGGCGCATTGACCCCGACGGTGAGTTGGGAATTCGCAAGTACTTCGAGTCCATGAAAAACCCGGGCACCAAAATCGGCGTGGACGAGTACTACGGGTATATCTTCGACAACAACGTTCCTGGGCTCCCGGAAAAGGCCTCGAAGCTTGGGCTGACTCCACTTGAATACATGCGCAAGTATGGCGCGGTTGAAGTCGTTGCTGACCTTTACCGGCAAGATGAACGAGCGCTGACCCCGGCAGAGCGCGAGGGGGCTGTGCCCGATAAAAACGGTGTACTGCGCAAACCAATCACCATGGAAACCCAGAAGCCACTTGTCGGAGAGCCTGGCGCTGTTGGGGTAATCCTCGACGACGGCTCCGAGGTCGCCGGTTGGCTAACCCCTTCACGCAAGTTGGAGTTGTACTCACCCTCCATGGCCGATTTCGGTTGGGGCGATCTGGCAACACCGTGTTACATCCAGTCACATGTTTCCCACAAGAACATCGACGAATCAAATAACGAAATGGTGCTGGTACCAACTTTCCGGCTACCCACTTTGATTCATACGCGTTCGGGTAACGCGAAGTACCTCAATGAGATCAGTAACAAGCACCCAATGTGGATGAACACGAAAGATGCTGATCGCATGGGCCTTGTGACCGGTGACATGGTTCGCGTCAATACTGAAATCGGTCACTTTGTTGCCCGCATCTGGTCAACCGAAGCTGTTCGTCCGGGTGTCACCGCACTTTCACACCACATGGGCCGTTGGCGCACCAATGACGACGCGGGTTCACGTTGGGTAACCGGCAAAGTCGACGTTGGCAAGATGGAAGACGGTCGCTGGCGTTTGCGTTACAAGGAGGGTGTTAAGCCTTTCGTCTCCGACGACCCCGATTCAATGCGAATCAATTGGGAGGATCCGGGTGTGCACCAAAACCTCGCGTTCCCGGTTCATCCGGACACCCAGTCCGGTATGCACTGCTGGCACCAGAAAGTGCGGATTGAACGCGCCCACGAGGAAGACAAGTACGGCGACGTCGTTGTTGACACCAAGAAATCGCGCGAGGTCTACCTCGACTGGATGTCAAAGACAAAGTCTGGGCCAAATAAGGACGGCCTGCGTAGGCCAGAATTCATGATGCGCCCGGTGATGCCCATGCGTAAGGCTTACTTCGTTGATCCACCAGAGCCAGGTTCACCGCAGGAGTAACCTGCATCCATGGCTTTTTGTGGGATTCCAGAATCAGCGCTGAAGTTTTACCACGACTTGGCGGCCAATAACACCAAGTCGTGGTGGGAACTCAATCGCGGGATCTACGACAGCAGTGTTAGAGCGCCGATCACAGAGTTGATGTCCGAGCTTGAAGCCGAGTTTGGATCTTTCAAAGTCTTTCGCCCCTATCGTGACGTGCGTTTCGGTAAGGACAAAACTCCGATCAAGGACCACCAAGGAGCGGTTATCCAGGTCGAAGACGCGGTTGCCTATTACTTCCAGGTGAATTCCGAAGGGGTCATGGTGGCCGGTGGTTGGTATTCGCCACTTGGTCCGCAACTGAATCGTTTCCGCGCAGCTGTTGACGGCCCGTTGGCGCCGGAGCTTCGTCAGATCATGAAGTCGGTTGCTAAGAGTTTTGAACTCGACGGGCGCCCCATGAAGACAAAGCCGCGAGGGATAGACGCGGACAATCCCAACCTTGATCTCTTGCGCTTCAAAGCACTCACCGCCTCGCGCCACTACGACGACCCGGCGGTATTTGGCGTCGCATCATTTGGCAAAAAAGTGCGCAAGGATTTCAAGGCTCTGACACCAATGATCGAGTGGTTGGCGGACGTAGTTGGTCCGGCAGAGGATCCTAGCGCCGAGATGTAACTGCTAGTGGGTGAGAAAGCGCGCGGTGACAAACTCCCTAGCGCCTTCAATGTCTGGGGCGAGGAAACGGTCGGGCCCTGGCCCTTCACAACTCTTTCGAAGTTCAGAAATTGACTCGGAAATAATTTCCGATGACTCAAGTGGTGCGCGCAGTTGAATTGCTCGGGCTGCAGTCATGATTTCAATTGCAATGATCGTGGTGAGGTTCGACACTGCCGAACGTAGTTTGCGGGCAGCGTGCCAACCCATTGAGACGTGATCCTCTTGCATGGCTGAACTGGGAATTGAGTCCACACTTGCAGGCACTGCTAGACGCTTCATGTCACTGACAAGTCCAGCCTGGGTGTATTGGGCGATCATGAGTCCGGAGTCAACCCCGGGGTCGTGGGCAAGAAAGGGTGGAAGGCCGTGGTTGCGCGCCTTGTCCAGCATGCGGTCGGTTCGTCGCTCGCAGATCGACCCGAGGTCCGCGGCTGCAATAGCCAAAAAGTCCAAGACGTAGGCAACGGGTGCTCCATGGAAGTTTCCGTTACTGGTGACTTCACCACTTGGCAGGATCACCGGGTTGTCGATACTTGCCGCAAGTTCATTAGTCGCAACACTTTTTGCATGGGCAATCGTGTCGCGGACCGCGCCGGTTACTTGCGGGGCGCAGCGAAGGCTGTACGCGTCCTGGACTCGGTCGTCGTCTTGTTTGTGACTATTCACGATCGGGGAGTTCGCGAGGGCAGCGTAGATATTTGCGGCACTCACCGCCTGTCCGGTATGTGGTCGAAGTGGTGCGTGTAGCTCCGGGCGAAATACCGAATCGGTGCCCATGAGCCCTTCAATACTCATTGCCGTTGCCAGGTCGGCGGCATCACATAAACCCTCAAGGTCAGCAATTGCCATGATCAACATGCCCAACATTCCGTCGGTGCCATTAATCAGTGCTAGCCCTTCCTTTTCATGGAGTTCGACGGGTGTGATGCCCGCGTGGGCTAGAAGTGGGGCAACCTCGACGAGTTCCCCCAGTGCGTTGCGGGCTTGGCCTTCGCCCATGGCGACGAGTGCGCAGTGTGCAAGGGGCGCTAGGTCTCCACTGCAACCCAGTGATCCGAACTCGTAGACGACAGGTGTGATACCCGCATTAAGAATCGCCGCGTAGGTTTGGGCTACTTCTGGCCGAACCCCAGTGCGACCGGAAGTAAGGGTCTTCAACCGTAGGAACATGGTGGCTCGCACAACTTCCCGCTCGACCTCATTGCCGCTGCCTGCCGCGTGGCTGCGGATCAAAGACTTTTGAAGTTGTACTCGGTCCTCGAGGGGAATGTGACGGTTCGCCAGGGCACCAAATCCCGTTGAGATTCCGTAGACGGGGGTTTCCTGGTGCGCAAGCTGCTCCACGTATGCACGACTTGTTGCCATTGCAGCAAGTGCTTCTGCGCTGATGTCAATCTGGGCATTACCGCGAGCAACAGCGACTACTTCCTCGATACTCGGTGGGGTCGTTCCCAGTATCACGGCCTGAGAACTGTGTTTCTGAGTCATGTGGTGAGCGCCTTTCCAGCTTTGTAGGTGTGGGCTATTTGCGGCACACCGGGTCGATATGCCAGGAAATCAATTGAAGGCGCAGTGAGGATCACAAAGTCAGCGCTCATGCCCACCGCGATTGCCCCGATATCTGTTCGGGCAAGTGCGTGTGCGCCGCCAAGGGTCGCGGCGAGCACAGCTTGGTCAACGGTGAAGTGCATTTCGCGAACGGCGAGGGCAATAACGAGCTGCATTGAGGTGGTGAAGGAGCTCCCTGGATTGCAGTCGGTGGCAAGTGCCAATTCAACTCCGGCGTCAATGAATCTTCTGGCGTCGGGGTAGGGCGAGCGCGTTGAAAACTCAACACCGGGAAGCAGGGTTGCCACAATTCCAGCTTCAGCCAGGAGTGCCAATTCAGAGTCGGAGGTGTAGGTCAGGTGGTCGACAGAAACAGCACCAAGTTCACACGCAACCTCAATACCGCCAATCGACTCAATCTGGTTCGCGTGCAGTTTCACCAGTAGGCCTGCATCCATGCCCGCATGTAAAATCTTACGCGCCTGTTCAGGAGTAAATGCACCTCTGTCACAGAATACGTCTATCCAACGGGCGTAGGGAAGTGCAGCCTTAAGCATTTCCCCGCATACCAAATCTACGTAGGCGTCAGTGTTGCCAGAAAATTCAGTAGGAACAACGTGTGCACCCAGGAAAGTTGTCTCAGGTGTGAACTCTCGTGCGATGCGAAGGCTGCGCACTTCGCTCTCAACGTCAAGCCCGTAACCGGACTTGATCTCGAAGGTTGTTATTCCTGCGCCATGGAACTCGTCAACGAGTGCTGCACAATTGTTTCGTAACTCTGCATCAGTTGCGGCTCTTGTTGCGGCAACGGTTGAACGAATCCCTCCGGCGGCGTAAGACTCACCGGCCATACGCGCAGCAAACTCCGCCGAACGCTGTCCGGCAAATATCAGGTGCGAGTGGGAGTCAACAAAACCGGGAAGTATTGCCGCACCAGTTGCATCGATAATATTCTCGCAATTGTTTGGCGACTGCGATTCTGGACCGACCCACGTAATTACGCCATTTTCATAAGCGAACGCAAAATTCGCATTGCGATAAGGCCCCGAGCCGCTATTGGTGACTAGCTCGCCAATATTGCGAACCAGGGTGCTCCCGGTCAACTACTCACCTTCTTTCATATTGATTCGGTCATGGGGATTCGGACATCACGCTCGTGGGCAACGTCGCAAGCAATGTCGTAACCAGCATCGACGTGACGGATTACACCCATGCCTGGATCGTTGGTCAACACACGACGGATCTTTTCACCCGCTAGTTCAGTGCCGTCCGCGACGGTTACTTGACCCGCATGGATCGAACGACCAATTCCCACGCCACCACCGTGGTGGATTGAAACCCATGAAGCACCGGAAGCGACGTTGACCATTGCATTGAGTAGGGGCCAGTCCGCGATTGCGTCTGAACCGTCGAGCATTGACTCGGTTTCGCGGTAAGGGGATGCCACACTGCCACAGTCAAGGTGGTCTCGACCGATCACGATCGGGGCGGAGAGTTCACCGCTTGCCACCATGTCGTTGAACTTTGCGCCGGCTTTGTCGCGCTCGCCGTAGCCCAACCAGCAGATGCGCGCGGGAAGTCCTTGGAATGCAACGCGGTCCTGGGCCATGGTGATCCAGCGCCGAAGATGGTCATTCTCTGGGAAAAGGTCAAGGATCGCCTGGTCAGTTGCATAAATATCTTTTTCATCGCCTGAGAGTGCAACCCAGCGGAAGGGTCCCTTGCCTTCGCAGAAGAGTGGGCGAATGTAGGCGGGGATGAATCCGGGGAATTCGAATGCCCGGGTGTAGCCGCCTTTACGGGCTTCGTCGCGGATCGAGTTGCCGTAGTCGAATACTTCGGCTCCACCGTCCATGAAGCCAACCATTGCTTCAACGTGCTTTGCCATTGCGAGTTGGGCGCGCTCGGTGAATTCGTCTGGCTTCTTCTCCGCATATTCGTGCGCATCGCCGAGATCAATGTCTTCGGGGATATAGCTCAATGGGTCGTGCGCGGAGGTTTGGTCGGTGACAATGTCGATTGGTACCCCGCGGCGTAACAATTCGGGGAACAGGGTGGCGGCGTTGCCAACGAGACCCACGGAGAGTGCTTTACGGTTCTTCTTTGCGTCGAGTACGAGTTTCAAAGCTTCTTCGATGTCCTTGGCAACCACGTCAAGGTAACGGTCAACGACTCTGCGGTGCAGGCGACTGGCGTCAATGTCAACGACTAGGCATACGCCCTCATTCATGGTTACCGCGAGAGGTTGTGCACCGCCCATGCCACCGCAACCTGCGGTGAGGGTCAGTGTTCCGGCGAGTGTCCCACCGAACTTCTTGGCAGCAACTGCTGCAAAAGTTTCATAGGTTCCCTGCAAAATCCCTTGGGTACCAATGTAAATCCAAGACCCAGCTGTCATTTGGCCGTACATGGTGAGTCCCATGTGTTCCAACCGACGGAACTCGGGCCAAGTTGCCCAGTCACCCACCAAGTTCGAGTTTGCGATCAAGACTCGTGGCGCCCACTCATTGGTTTGCATGACACCAACGGGGCGACCGGACTGCACCAACATGGTTTCGTCATTTTTCAAAGTTTGCAGGGTGCGGATCATGGCGTCGTAACTGCGCCAGTCGCGAGCGGCCTTACCGGTGCCCCCGTAGACAACCAACTTCTCTGGGTATTCGGCTACCGCGGGGTCAAGGTTGTTCTGCAGCATGCGCATTGCGGCTTCCTGCCCCCAGCCTGGGGCGGTCCGAGTAGTTCCGCGCACCGCGTGAATTTCACGGGTTGGGTCATAGGTCGGGGTGATCAGGTTCTCGGTTGTCATGTGTGCAGTCTGCTCCTCTTGCAAGGGTTCAGGTGGCCCAATGCTAATTGCAAGTCTCACATGCCAGACTCTCCTCGTGTCCCAGGTCCCAGCCGCACATCGCACCTTGGAGGTGCTTCTCCTACTCGCTCGTAGCGCTGGGCCAATTCCTGCGGCAACGATGGCTCGGGAACTTGAAATCCCCAAGTCCTCGCTCTATCACCTACTTGCCGCGATGCAGTCAAAAGGATTTGTCACCTCAATCACGGCGGTGCCCAAAGAGAATTCACTATGGGGTTTGGGGGTCAGCGCATTTGAAGTGGGCTCCGCCTATGTTCGGCACGAGCCGCTAGAGGCGCGTGCCCGCCCGGTACTTATTGCGCTGCTAAATAGGGTCGGTGGGCTATCTCCGCTCGTGGGTCACTTGGGAATCCTGCGGGGGAGTGACACGTACTACCTGCTCAAGGAGAGTTCGGGTGGACCAATCACCGTAGTTTCAGAAATAGGGGTACGGCTCCCAGCTTCTTTGACGGCTTCTGGGCGGGCAATGTTGTCCTATATGTCGGCAGCACAAATCCGCGCACTCTTTCCCAATGTGGAAGCATTCGTGGATCGAACCGGCAAGGGTCCGCTAACTCCCAAACAACTAAAAGCATTGCTTGTCACCGAACGCAAGCAAGGTTTCTCCCGGGAACTGGGCATGGTTACCCGCGGGCATTCCTCCGTTGCATCGGCTGTATTTGACCACCTCGGTGAACCCATAGCCGCAATCAATCTGGTGTACCGAGACAGCACGGTTGAAGAGTCTAAGCAAGCAACCTTGATCACTGCTGTGCAAGACTCCGCTCGCGAGCTCACGAAAAGACTCGGTGGTCGTCTCCCAACAGAGTGAAGGGGTTTTTGTGAACACAGATCCAAGTTGGCCACGTGCGACAAGTCTGCTCACTAGCAATTCCGATGCACGCGTTGCCCTGATCGGGATCCCTGCACACGAAACTTCAATCAGTGCGACCCGCGCTGACACCACTCCTCCTGCCGTTCGCGAGGCAATGAATAGATACTCGACGTATTGCGCAACCCACGATCAGGAATTACTAAGTCTCGAAGTTTTTGACGCGGGCAATGTGAAAGCTCCCGACCACCCAGCAGGCGAGGCACGAGTGCACGAGAAACTCGCGGAGCTGAGTGACAAGTTTGTGATCGCGATCGGTGGTGACAACTCGATTACCTACTCGGTTGCAACAGGGTTGTGGGGCAACGAGATCGAGCGTGCAGGGTTGATCACATTCGACGCCCACCACGATCTGCGTGACGGGATCTCCAATGGTTCCCCTGTTGAACGGCTAGTGCAGGCCGGCCTGAGCGGGAAACGAATTGTTCAAATTGGAATAGCAGACTTCTCCAACTCACCCCAGTACGCTCAGCGGGCAAAGGAGTACGGAATTACCGTTATCCCGCGCAGCGAATTACGCAATCGCACGGCCGAAAGCATTGTGGAACAAGCAATTTCGATTGCCGGTGCTCTGGGTGGGCCGATGCACGTGGACTTCGACGTTGACGTGTGTGACAGGAGTGTTGTTCCAGGTTGCCCGGCCGCTGCCCCAGGTGGAATCAGTGCAGACGAATCAGAAACTTCGCGCACCTGATTGGCGCTAGCAATCAAGTTCGCTCCGTTGACTTCACCGAGGTTGATGCGCAAGCTGACGCGCCCGACGGCAGAACAGTTCGACTCGTTGCAGTGTCAGTTCTCGAATTGCTGTGCGGTCTTCGCCTGTCACGCGAATAACTAATGGACTAGTTGATCCGGCCAACCGGCAGGCGGGTCTCAACGACAACGCCTTCAACTAATTCAATTCGGTAGGCGGCTGCACCTTCAGAGTCGTTTGGATCCGAATCTGGAAAGTCGCTCACAACTTCAATGGGGATCGTGTCTGAGTACAGAATTCCAATTCGATCGTCAGTTGCATAAGTTGTTGGCAGTGAACCGTTAGCAACTAGTTCATGAACAAGGGGGCGTCGCTGCTTCTCCGAGTCGTAGTGCACGCCGTTGCCATAGGGCAGCAGCCCTAATCCACCAAAAGCTGGTTGCAACTCCTTTCCATAGGAGTCAGTGGGACCACCAACATGCCAGCAGATCGATCCGGCGCTGACTCCGGCCAGAACAGTTCCGTCCAGCCACGCTTGGCGTAGGAGCGAGTCAAGGTTGTGCGCTTTCCAAACTGCCAACAAGTTCACCACGCTGCCACCTCCAACCCAAATCACGTCACTATTCCCAATTATTTCTTCGGGAACGTGATTGGGCATGGGGAAGAGTGCCAAGTGGTCGACGTCGCAGTTCAATTCTCGCAATGCGCTGTACATGAGTGAGAGATAACCTGGGTCATCGCCTGTTGCTGTCATGATCAGCGTGACACGTGGGCGCTCAAGCCCGGTTAGTCCGAGTGCTCGCTTGATCAGACCACCCGGACGTGCACCGCCTGAATCGGTTCGGGGTAGAAATCCACCACTGGTTGCCAAAATTTTTCTATTCATAAATTTCCCGTTAACTATTGGGCGACTGCGAGATAATTGTGGTCAACATGTCAACAGCGGAAGGAACGAGTGAGCGATCCATGCGACCTTCAATAACGAGTGTTGCGATTCCGTGTACGGCCGCGATCAATACTGTCTCAAGTAGGTGACCATCTTCCGCTGCGAAACCGTAGTCGGCTTGCAGGTCGCCAAGGACTGAGACAACCGACGCTTCAATGTATTCCGGGCGAGTTGGTGAGATTTGACCATTGAACATAACCTGGAATAGGTAAGGGTGGTCGACGGCAAAAGAGATATAGGAATTTGCGGAGTGCCGCATGAGTTCAAGCGGACCCGTGGGTGCGGAGTCAACATTTACTTGACACAAGATGAAGTCATCGAGTTGGGCGAATCCACGGGAACTCACGGCTTCCATGAGTTCGTCTTTGTCAGCAAAGTGGTGGTACGCGGCACTTGGGCTCACCCCGACCGCTGCAGCTACCGCGCGCAAGGAAACGTGATCGGCGCCAACGGCATCAACGCTTGCAACTGCTTGTTCAATGAGAGCTTCACGTAGGTCACCATGGTGATACGCGCGTTTTGGGCTCTCAGACATGGACCCACTCTAGTGAATGCCAAAAATGCGAGAAAATTTGCAAAGTGACTACGTTTGTATTCCCGAGACAGGCACTGCGACACAGGAATCTTGATTAATCAACCGAACATTGAGCGCCCACAGCATGAACAGGAGCGAGATGACTGCGAGAAACGGCTGAATGGGGGCGAACCAGGAAATCGCTCCACTTGAGCCAAGGGCGAGCAGCACTAACTTGTTGCACACCGGACAACCGACGGCGAAAAAGGAAATCAATCCGCCAAGGGTGCCAAGGCGCAGGGACTTGTCGGTACTTTCAACCGGAACCTCGGGGTCTGTGACCGATTCGCGGACGTAGGTTGCAATGAGTAATCCGCCAAGAATTGCGCTGAAAACGACCGTGGGGTAGGACCACCAAGTTGTTTCAATTGCGCGGCCAAAGATTGGGTTGGGGATCACAGCGGTGGGAAGAGCGATTAAAAACCCGATTCCTAGCCCTGAAAGGATCGCCGCGTACCAGCGCCGGGGCGACCATTGAGACATCGCGTTTCGCCACAGTGCAGGGCTGAGTTTAAGACTGGATAGCGAGAGCATTCCTGCAGATTACCCCATGACATCTCCAGAATAATTAATACCCATGGGGGTATAAGGTTGTGGTATGGAGTCAGCATGAATATGCCCGCGCTACACGCGCAGCCCGCCTGGTTTGGCACCGTCATGGGGACCGGTGCGACTTCGACATTGCTATTTATTGCCTACCACCAACTCGAATGGCAACCACTTCTCTGGATTTCCATTGGCCTGCTTTGGGGAGCCACACTCCTAGCCTTTGCGCTCTGGCCAAAGTACTTTAGGCGTTTGTCGCAGCGCAGTGCACTGGCAGACGAAATCGCTGACCCAGCGCACGGTGCCATGCTCGCTACTTTCCCAGCGGGGGTACTCGTACTAGCAAATGCCTGGGGCAATGCGGGGCAAGTGAGTATTCCGAGCAATATTGCATTGATAATCGGTGGCGTTCTGGCAGTAATCGGTGCAGTGATCGCACTTGGCTATTCCGCACTGTGGGCATCGGTGATAAGTCGAGTGGAAGTCCCACTTGCGAAAATTAATGGTGGCTGGTTGATCCCTGTGATCATGAACCTCCTCGTACCACTTGCGCTGCTCCCGCTCATTGCCGAACTACCAGATCAAGCCCGCATGCTTATCGCGGTCGGATTCATGTTTATGGGGATCGGAGTGCTGCTTTTCGTTGCTGTATTCACGCTGCTCATCGTGCGAATTGCAACCCAAGGTTCACTTCCGGGCCCACTTGTACCTTCGCTGTGGATCCCGCTTGCTCCGGCAGGGGTTTTTGGAATTGCAATAGTCCGACTATTCCAAGAAGGTGCGGTGGTTGGCCTTTTTAGCGATGAACTCGTTGTGATTGCCGAAGTCGTGGCACTGATGGCAATTGGATTTGGACTTTGGTGGGCAATTTTCGCTGCGATCGATCTACACCGAGCCCGAAAAGTAGGAGGAATCCCGTTTCACCTGGGGTGGTGGGGCATGGTCTTCCCAGTCGTGGCACTTGCTACTTCGATCACCCTCATGGACCAAATTTTTGAATTTCCAACATTGATCGCAATCGTCGCTGTTTCGGTGGGGTTTGGCGTATGGTTATTTGTCTCGGTGAAGACCTTGGCTGCGGTCGCTGCGGAGCGTAAGCGTGCTGCTTCAAGGCACTAACATGTTCTAAGGTGCCTGCTGGCAGGAAGACTGACGGCGCACCACGCCCTTTGTGGCACGTTGTTTAAGGACCCTAATTCATGCCGAACGCACACACCGTGAAATCTCATTCGGATCCAGCCCGCATGCATACCCCAGACCAGGCTCTTGTTGATCTGGTGTTGGCCTATGTCACAGAGCGGTTGGCGCTTGAAGAAACGCCGATCGACGGTTTTGGTGACCGTGTGGAAATGCAGGAAGCGCTTGAAGGTTTGATCAGCAATGAACCAAAGGACCCGGCAGAGGTGCTCGGCATCTACGAGAAATACCTCTCAGAAACCGTGCTCTCGGCGGACAGTCCGCGCTTCTTTGGGTTTATTCCTGCCGCACCAACGAAGGCCTCACTTCTTTTTGACATGGTGGTTTCAGCGGCTTCACTGCAAGGCTGCTCGTGGCTGGAAGCTGCTGGCGCGGTCATGGCGGAAAACCAAGCGCTGCGAACAATGGCTGACATTGCCGGAATGCCACAAAGCGCAGGCGGCACCTTTGTATCCGGTGGCAGCGCAGGAAATCTTTCCGCACTGGTTGTTGCCCGTGACACCGCGCGTGCACAGCGAAAAGCACATGGTCAACCGTTGTATCCACTTCAGGTTGTTGTCAGTGACCAAGCGCACTCGTCGATTCAGAACGCACTCAATATTGTTGACATGGGTGCAATCGTTGTTCCCACTGCAGACGGACGCATGACTCGCAACGATCTTGAGTTGGGATTAGTAGGCCAAGACCTCTCCAACGTTGTCGCGATTATTGCAACGGCTGGAACTACGAACGCTGGGATTATTGACCAACTTGACGCTGCGGCAGACGTTGCGGAAAAGAACGGTTGGTGGTTCCATGTTGACGGCGCTTACGGTGGCGCGGGAATGTTGGACCCGGAAAAGCGCGCCATGTACCAAGGGATTGAACGTGTTGATTCACTCGTGATGGACCCACACAAGTGGTGGTTTGCACCATTTGATTCCGCGGCACTGCTTTACAAGAACCCGCACCTAGCCAAGGGCGTTCACACCCAGGACGCGTCCTATCTAGATGTGATCCATACCAGCGACCTGACTGAATTCAACCCAAGTGACTTGGCCTACCACTTAACAAGGCGAGCCCGCGGTATGGCTTTGTGGTTTTCCCTTGCAGTTAATGGTCTTGACGCCTACCGCGACGCTGTAGTTGCCGGAAATCAAATGGCGCGGTACGCCGCTGAGCAGATTAAAGCCAATCCCAATCTTGAATTGATCCACGAGCCCGACCTGTCGGTCGTGCTGTTCCGCCGTCAAGGCTGGACCGCTGAGAACTACGACAAGTGGTCAACCGATCTACTCGACCAGCAGGTTGCCTTTGTCACTTCTTCATCGTGGCGCGGTGAAACAGTTGGTCGATTGGTGTTCTTGCACCCAGGAACTACGAGCGCCATGGTCGACGAAGTACTCGCTGAACTGAATTAGCCGTTACGAAGCTTCAGCTTTTCCAGGCCCTTCCATGAAAGAGGAAGCAGGCCTGCGGCTAGTGCGATTTTCAGAGCATCGCCAATTAAGAACGGGACCACGCCCAGACTTAACGCCGTAGCCCAACTTGCATCAATTGCGAATTTGAGCCACGTGACTCCAACCGCGTAAATCGCGAGGTTGCCAATCACCATGAGTCCAGCGCTGCGGACTGCCGTTGTTGACGCGCCACGCTCGGCCAGACGACCAACAATGAACGCCGCGAGAATGAATCCAAGAATGTAACCAAAACTCGCCTTGGAGAAACCGGAAGTTCCTTCAGAGAACCAGGGGAAACCAACCATGCCCACTGCCAGGTAAACAACCATGGAGAGTACACCGCGAAGGGAACCAAGGGCAGCGCCAACCAGCAGCACGGCGAATGTTTGAAGGGTCAAAGGAACTGGCGTAAACGGTAATGGAATTGCGATCTGAGCGGCAATACCAACGAAGGTGGCGCCACCCAAAACCAGGGCAATCTGGGCGAGAGCTGTGCGCGCGGCGTAGTCTGCCAGGACGCGGGGGGCCGGGGTTGCAATTGCCATGAGGATATTGTCCTTTGGTTGAGGAATTCGTGAGGGCTTCGCCTCGTTTACCGGGTCAAACCCTACTGCCATCCAGAATTAAACTTGCAGCTCCCACCCCAAAATTTGACTTTTTGGGCTTGTTTGGGGTTACAGTTGTGACACGTGGGCAAGCAAGCGTACTGATCACCGGACACGTTGATCTATTTGTGAAATCGCTGGGGAAGGCGTCATTCACATATAGGAGGTCAACATGTCAGCAGTGAGTTATTCGCAGGCTGGATCCCAAGCGGGTCACAGCCAAGGCGTGATCTTTATTCATGCCTGCCCAAATGCCTTAGCCCCGCACCTTGAATGGGCAATAACCAAAGTCCTAAGCACCGAGGTACCTATGTCATGGGCGCCCCAACCCATTGCCCCTGGTCAACTCCGGAGTCAAATAATCTGGTCGGGTAAACAAGGCATGGGTGCTCGAATCGCCAGTGCACTACTCGCCTTTGGGCAGGTGCGTTATGAAGTCACCGAAGACCCCAGCCCAGGCCACGAAGGTGAACGATTTTCCGCAACCCCAGACCTTGGTCTATTTCGAGCAACAATTGGAACCCACGGCGACGTCATGGTGCATGAAGAACGACTTCGCAGCCTTCTGGTGCAGTCAACGGCAACGGGTGAATCGGTGACCGCTGATATTAAGAGACTGATTGGTCAGCCATGGGATGAAGAACTCGAAGCATTTCGGGTTGCCCAAGATGACTCCAAGATCAGGGTTCTTCACAACGTTTCTTGATTCGACAGGTCGAGTTACCAGCAATTTGTGGTCACCGTCAGAACAAGTTTTATCTAGGAATTCACCGTGAACCTGGATGAGTCGGACAAAACCACGGCAATATTCCCGTTTTTCTTCCGAGTTTCCCAGGAACTGGGAAACTCGGAAGAAAAATGTTAAAGGGGGATATTGCCATGGTTGCCGCGGGCACCCGGGGTTTCTAGGAGTACTTCGGCTACCGCACGGCGGGTGAGTTTGGGGTCAACGACAGAGTCAACGACCCCCAGGTCTACAGCTCGCTTGATCCCACCGGAAATCACTTCGTGTTCTGCTGCAAGTTCAAGTTCAACCTGTTCGCGGCTTTCTTCGGGGACGTCGGCTAGGCGACGACGGTGCAGGATTCGGATCGCCGCAACGCTGCCCATTACTGCGACTTCGGCGTTGGGCCAGGCGAAGACTTTTGTGGCACCCAGGGATGCCGAGTTCATGGCAACAAATGCGCCACCGTAAGCCTTGCGGGTGACAACGGTGACCCTGGGAGTCACACACTCGGCAAATGCGTGCAGAAGTTTGGCGCCGCGACGGACAACGCCTTCCCACTCTTGGCCAAGGCCTGGGAGGTAACCCGGGACGTCAACGAGAACAACGAGGGGGACACCGAATGCGTCGCACATGCGAACAAATCGTGATGCCTTTTCTGCACTGGAAGAATCAAGGCAACCGCCAAGGCGCAGTGGGTTGTTAGCGACGACTCCGATTGTGCGACCACCGAGTCGACCAAGACCAACGACAATATTGGGCGACCACTTCGCGTGAAGTTCAACAAAAGTGTCGGTATCAACGAAACCTTCTACGATCGGGTGCACGTCGTATGCGCGACGTGAAGACTCGGGTAAGAGTGCTCCAAGGTCGCGGTCGGCAATACTGCCCAGGTCAAGGGAACCCTGGTGGCCAAGGAGTTTCACCAATTTGATCCCGTTGTTGATCGCTTCTTCTTCACTGTCAGTGGTGATATGAACAACTCCACTGCGACGACCGTGTGGCTCTGGCCCACCAAGGCGATCCATATCGACGTCTTCACCTGTGACCGAGCGAACCACTTCAGGTCCGGTGACAAAGATTCTCCCAGCAGGACCAAGAACAACAATGTCCGTTAGCGCTGGGCCGTACGCGGCGCCGCCTGCTGCAGGGCCAAGGACCACAGAGATTTGGGGAACTTTGCCGCTTGCGCGGGTCATGGAGAGAAATACTCGACCAACACCGTCAAGGCTTGCAACGCCCTCCCGTAGACGGGCTCCGCCTGAATGCCAGATTCCAACGACGGGTGCTGAGTCAGCCAGAGCGCGGTCGTAGGCCGTGACTATTGCCCGGCACCCAACCGAACCCATTGCGCCACCCTGCACCGTTGGGTCGGTGCAAAAAGCGACGCAGTGAACTCCACCAGCGGTTCCCACGGCAGCGAGAACACCGCTGTCGTCGATCGGGGTGATTGCCGTGAACTCGCCATTGTCGAAAAACTTTGCCAGCCGCACCAGTGGTGAGCGCGGATCGAGTTCAACCTCGGTTGCGGTCATGTCAGACACTCCTGAAGATTACGGCGACGTCGTGGCCACCAAAGCCGAATGAGTTATTAAGAACTGCAATGTCACCCTGGGGTAGTTCGACGGGACCGTTGTTACCCACGTTGAGGGTGACTTCAGGGTCAAGGTTGTCCAGATTCGCGGTGGGTGGGGCTTTGCGATCCCGGATCGCCAAGATGCTGTAAATCGACTCGATTGCACCGGCGCCACCAAGAAGGTGCCCCGTCATTGATTTTGTACCAGCAACATAGATGTTGTCGGTCGCGCTTCCCAACGCTCGGCGGATTGCAGTGCCTTCTGCGATGTCTCCTTGTGGTGTTGACGTTGCATGCGCATTGATGTGAACTAGGTCTGCCGGTGTGAGGCTTGCTTCTTCGAGTGCACATGTGATCGCACGTGCGGCGCCGGCGCCTTCTGGGTCAGGTTGGGCAATGTGGTGGCCATCACTCGTCAGGCCCGCACCGGCGTAGCGGCCAAGAATCTTGGCGCCACGTGCGATTGCGTGTTCTTCGGATTCCAGGATCACAATGCCGGCGCCTTCGCCCATGACGAACCCGTCACGATCAATGTCGTAGGGCCGCGAAGCTGCCTGCGGGTCGTCGTTTCTGGTGGAGAGTGCTCGCATTGCTGCAAAACCCGCCATGGTGATCGGGTGAATAGCAGCTTCGGCGCCACCAGCAATCACGACGTCAGCTCTGCCGGTTTGAATCATGCGGGCGGCATAGGAAATAGCTTCTGCCCCAGAGGAGCAAGCGCTGACGGGAGTGTGAACTCCGGCACGGGCGCCAAATTCAAGACCAACGATCGCGGCAGGGCCATTGGGCATGATCATGGTGACCATGTGAGGGGAGATTCGGGAGGGGCCACGATCGAGCAAAATGTCGTAGGAGGCCAGCAGTGAGGTGATTCCACCAATTCCCGTGGCGATAACCGTGCCGAGGCGTTCCACGTCAACATCGGGTGATCCGGCATTTTCCCAGGCTTCACGCGCTGCAATCAGTGCTGCCTGCTGCGAGCGGTCCATGCGCCGGGTTTCGTGTTTTTCAAGAATTGATAGCGGGTCAACGGTCATGATCCCGGCGATTTTTGCCGTGTGATCTTCAACCCAGGGCTCGTCAATCAGGCTGATGCCAGATTGCCCAGCGAGGATTGCTTCCCAGTTTGATTCGACGTCGCCACCAACGGGGGTGGTCATGCCCATTCCGGTTACTACAACTGCGCGGGACATGTAATCCTCCAAGTCAAAGATTCTTGAGTTGCATTGCTGTTGTGGGTGCCGGTGTCATCTATTGAAGTGATGACACCGGCCACACCAAGGTGTTGAGCCGTGTTAGTTCGTGCTGACTTAGGAATTTGCTTCGATGTAAGCAACTGCGTCACCGACGGTGACAAGGTTTTTAGCTTCGGCATCTGGGATTTTTACGCCCCACTTATCTTCTGCTGCCATGACAACTTCGACCATGGAGAGTGAATCAACGTCGAGATCGTCGACGAACTTCTTATCAAGTGTGATCTGGTCTACGGGGACGCCGGCAACTTCGTTGACGATTACGGCAAGTCCGCCTAATACTTCTTCCTGGCTCATTTCGTGCCTTTCGTTTGGTGTGTTTATTTGGGTGTGTTTTTGTTGTGCGTATTGGTATCCCGCGTGAGTGTGCGGAAATCTAGGGCAGGGTAACAACCTGTGCTGCGTGGACCAAGCCTGAGCCAAATCCAATGAGTAGCGCGGTATCACCGGATTTTGCTTCACCGCTTTGCAGCATGGCGTCCATTGCAAGTGGGATTGAGGCGGCTGACGTATTCCCCGTCGTGATTATGTCCCGGGCAACCTTGACATTCGGGGGTAGGTCCAGGGCTCGTACGAGGGCGTCGGTGATTCGGTTGTTGGCTTGGTGGGGGATGAATACGTCGAGGTCTGCAGCAGTGATCCCGGCCTTCTCGAGTGCTTCCTTGGTGGCTTTTGGCATTTCACCAACAGCCCAGCGGAATACTTGCTGGCCGGCCATGACGGCTGTGGGGTAGTCGGGAACGAGTCCATCGCGGAAGTCGTTGATAGAGGCAGTGACAGTGATCGCGTCCTTCTGGCTTCCGTCGCCACCCCACACGATCGGGCCGATTCCGGGCATGTCTGAAGGCCCGATAACAGCGGCACCGGCACCGTCGGCAAAAATGAAAGAAGTCCCACGATCATGCTTGTTCACAACGTCGGTGAGTCGCTCAACACCGATTACCAAGATGTACTTGGCACTGCCGCCTCGAATAATGTCAGCGGCCATGCCAACCCCGTAGCAGAAACCAGCACAGGCTGCAGCAAAGTCAAAGGCGGGCGCACCACGGGCTCCAATAATTTCGCCAACCTCGACTGCCGCGGATGGAAAAGGGTAGGGGTGAGAAACCGTTCCCAGCATGATCAAGCCGATATCCGTTGGTTCAATTCCGGCCCGATTAATTGCGATCTTCGCGGCTTCGGAGGCCATGAAAACCACTGATTCGCCCTCCCCGGCCCAGCGGCGTTCGACAATGCCCGAGCGTTCCCGAATCCATTCGTCGGATGAATCAATGAATTCACACACTTCAGCGTTGGTGACGACGCGCCGGGGGCGGTAGGTGCCAACAGAATAAATTCGTGCGTGTTTGGCGCCGGTCACGGTGTTAAGACTTGGCATGTGTTCCTTTTTCGTGTTTAGGAGGATTGTTCGGTGGGATGTAGGCGCAAGAGGGGTGCTCCCGGTGAGACGGGGTCACCGTCTTGAGCGAGCAATTCAATGATTGTTCCACCGTGTGGTGCATGAATTGGGATTTCCTCGCGCGAGGTTTTTATGTAACCGACATGGGTGTGGGGTGGCAGTGAATCACCTTCGGCGAAGGCTATGTCGGTTGTCCGGAAAATTCCTTTTGCAGGAGAAATGACCAAGCGCCAGGTCGGGCTAGTTTCAATTGTCGACTTCACGCCATGTTTTCAATTAGTTTCCACGCGGCGGGCAGATCGTCTGGTGTTTTGAGGGCGAGGGTTTCAACTCCGGGCATGGCACGCTTGGCCAAATTGGTCAGTGTTCCTGCAGGTGGAATTTCAATCATCGCTGTGACGCCAAGATCGAGCATTGTTTGCATGCACAGATCCCAACTGACAGGTTGGGCCACCTGGGAAACAAGCCTGCGGACAACGGCGCGGCCGTCGTGGACAACCTGACCGTCAGAGTTTGAGATTAAACGAATGCGTGGATCGTGGGTGCTTAAGGCGTTCCCGATCCGGCCTAGGGTCGCGCTGGCGCTTGCCATGTGTTCGGTGTGAAATGCGCCAGCAACCTCGAGCGCTCGCACCCGCGCACCTTCGGGGGGAGTGAAGCTCTCAAGTTGCGCTTTCGTGCCTGCTACAACAATTTGTCCGGCACCATTGATATTCGCGCACGTTAAACCAACTTCGGTTGCAGCTGCAATAACTTCTTCTTTGTCTCCGCCAAGAACCGCCGCCATTCCGGTTTGGGTCACGGCTGAAGCCTGTGCCATTGCTTTGCCGCGTTCGCGAACAAACACCATGGCCTGTTCGGCGGTAAGAACTCCCGCTCCAACCGCTGCGGTGATTTCACCAACGGAGTGGCCTGCGCCGGCGCCAATTGAAGCGAATGCCGCAGAGGGGTGGGGGAAAAGACTCAGGAGGGTGACCAGGCCAGCGCCCACGATTAAAGGTTGGGCAACGGCCGTGTCGCGGATCGTGTCCGTGTCGGACTTGGTCCCGTGCGTGAGTAGGTCGACCCCGCTGACGAGGGAGAGCCACTCAAGTCGCTCGGCAATACCGGGAACGTCAAGCCAAGGGGTGAGAAATCCGGGAGTTTGGGCGCCCTGTCCGGGCGCTACGACTACTAGCACGGTGCTACCTTTCCGTAGATATCCACCAAGATCGGGCGTGTAACTGTCAATATTTCCCCGAATTTTTTGTAGGAAACCTACAATAGACTAGTTGTCTTGCTGAATTCGACCAAGAATCAGCGCTAAACGCACCGTGAAGGAGTCGCGAGGGTCGGTGAGGTCGTATCCGATTAACTCGGTGATCCCTTTGATTCGATATCGAATCGTATTGGCGTGCACGAAAAGCGACCGGGCACTAGCTTCTAAGGACTGTCCGTTTTCGAGGTAGCTCTCGGCAGTTTCCAGCAGAGTCGGGTCAGAGGTAAGTGGTACGAAAATATTCTCGATGATCTGCTGGCGGGCATCACTCTCGCCCATGAGGGCCCGTTCGGCCAAGAGCTCCCAAGCAAATACCGGGCGTGGGGCATTGGGCCACGCGCTCGCTGCTGCGACACCTGATACGCATGTGCGGGCAGCGACGCCGAGTTCGGTGAGTCCGGTCACCGACTCGGTGACAACAACCGGGCCCGGACCAAAATATGGGGTCATGAGTCGGTGGGAAGCCAAAGGATCAAGGCCCTTGCCGCCAATAATTACGAGCATGACCGGGCCGTGAATTCCGGTGAGTAGGTCAAGGCTGTGGCTTCGGGCAGCCATTCGCATGACCGAAAGCGATTCGTGATTATCCGACTCCGGTGGTGCACCCGCAAGGACGAGGGCCGGTCGGTCCTGTGACCAGCCCAGGGCTGCAATTCGACTCAGGATTTCACTATCCACGTCACTTCTAATAAGTGCATCGAGAATTAAGGCCTCAAGCCGAGCATCCCACGCACCACGCGCTTCCGCGGCTCGCGCGTACACCTCGGCCGCGCTAAATGCGACCTCTCGGGAGTATTGAAGGCTTGCGATTCGCGCGCGATCGAGCTCCTCACCTGTTAAGAACGTGTCGAGTTGACTCTCAACCGCGTCAATCGTCGCGCGCACAAGTTCAACGGTCTGTTCCAGTGAAATCACCCGAGCGAGTTCGCGGGGTGCGGCACCGAAGACGTCGGAGGTGAGTTTGGGGACGGTTGTTCCGGGGGATTTCGCCCACTCTGCGTACCAGCCAATGAAAGCGCCGATCCCGGCTTGGGCGACCACCGCGACCCAAGCCCGCTGGTCCGCGCTGAGTTCTCGGTACCACGGGAAAGCTTCCATGCGTTTAACGGCCAAAGTGCCGAGGTCGCCGGACGCGGCCTGCATGCGGGTAATGACCATTAGCCGGTTGAGACGCCGATGAGCGAACCGACAATGTAAGTCACAGCGGCAGCACCGACCCCCCATGAGAGTTGGCGCATTGCACTAAAAACAATTCCGCGGCCGGAGAAACGACCGACTACACCGCCAACCACGCACAGCGCAATGATCGCCGCGGCAATTGCGGTGTAGAAGGCTGCGGCGCCACTAAGTACCGCGTAGGGAATTACCGCGACGCTTGCACCTATTGCAAATGCCACAAAACTTGAAATTGCAACTTTGACCGGTGAACCGAGTTCGTCGGGGTCAAGGCCCAATTCTTCACGCACAAGTGTGTCCAACGCAGTCTTGGGGTCAGACATGATTGTGTCGGACACAGCTTTGGCCTGCGCTCTGTCCAAACCCTTGGCACGGTAAATCAGTTCAAGTTCCTTGGCTTCCTCTTCGGGTTTCTCGCGGAGTTCAATTGCTTCCATTTCGATTTCGCGGCGGAAGAGGTCGCGCTGGCTGGCAACACTGACGTATTCACCGGCTGCCATGGAGAATGATCCAGCGAGCAGCCCGGCCAGCCCGGCAAAAAGCACAGTGCTGTTCTCAAGGGAACCGTTCAGGCTCGCACCGGCAAAACCCATAACGAGTGCGGTGTTAGAAACCAGGCCGTCGGAGATACCAAAGACCGCAGCTCGAACCGAACCGGAACGGTCAACTTTGTGCCACGGCTCACCACCGGTCGAGGCAGTGGCAGCTCGCGAAGTGATCTTGGGGATTGTGGTGCCGGCCTGCATACTGCGGAAAACTTCAGCATGCTCGCGTTCGTCAACGGGCATCGACTCGAGTGCTTCTGGTTCGTCGTCATACATGCCTGCGTCCGCACCCTCGTTTTCTTCCAAGGTTCCCAAAACGCTATTGAGCCCGGTTGCGCGCGCGGTATTCACTAGCTTTTGATCTTGGGGGTCAAGGCGAGTTGGTGCAGGTGGAATCTCAACCCCGTACTCGGTGAGCTTTTCAATCCAGTGTTCGGCGTGGGCGTCTTCAATGTCAGCGAGTTCGATCAGTGCATCCGCGCGATCCCCGGTCACCGTTTCTGCCAAGGCGCGATACAACATTGACGCTTTGCGCTCGGCGTCTAGGTAACGCAGGAACCGCTTCGGATCTTTCTCCACTCTCAGCCAGAACCTTCCGTGTTGCCGGCATCTGCTGCCGCAGGATCAAGGAGTTGATACTTGTTAATTGCCTGTGAGACCACAGTCTTGTCCACCTCGCCACTTGCTGCAAGTGATGCCAGCGTTTGAACCGTGATTGACTCAGCGTCCACCAGGAAGTGACGACGCAGAGCACCTCGAGTGTCAGAGAGGCCCCAACCGTCGGTGCCCAAACTCGCGAATGCGTTAGGCACCCATGCGGCGATCTGGTCTTGGACCGCACGCATGAAGTCCGAAACGGCGACAACAGGGCCGGTTGTTCCTTCAAGTCGCTGGGTGACGTAGGCCTGCTGTGGCTCCTGCTCGGGGTAGAGCAGGTTGTGTCGGTCGGCTGCTAAGCCGTCACGTCGCAATTCATTCCACGAAGTAACCGACCACACGTCAGCGCTAACACCCCAATCCTGAGCCAGGAGTTGCTGGGCCTTTAGTGCCCACGGAACACCAACACCACTGGCCAAAATCTGAGCCTTGGGACCCGCCGCCTCAGACGTATTGAGGAGGTACATTCCTTTAAGGATCCCGTCAACGTCAACGTTTTCTGGCTCAACAGGTTGGACATAGGGCTCGTTGTAGATCGTGAGGTAGTAGTAGATGTTCTCTGAGTCTTCGCCGTACATCCGGCGCAAACCGTCTTTAACAATATGCCCGAGTTCGTAACCGAACGCTGGATCATAGGAAACAACAGCGGGGTTGGTGCTCGCCAACAGGATCGAGTGACCGTCTTCGTGTTGTAATCCTTCACCATTAAGGGTTGTGCGACCTGCTGTTGCGCCAAGGACGAACCCGCGAACCATTTGGTCACCAGCTGCCCAAAACGCGTCACCTGTTCGTTGGAATCCGAACATCGAATAAAAGATATACACCGGAATCATCGGTTCGTCGTGGGTTGAGTACGACGAACCTGCGGCCGTGAAGGAAGCCACAGAACCGGCTTCGTTGATTCCCTCGTGCAGGATCTGCCCGTCGGTTGCTTCCTTGTAGGAGAGCAGTAGTTGACTGTCCACGGACTGGTATTGCTGCCCGTGCGGTGAGTAAATCTTGGCGGTAGGGAAGATCGAATCTAGTCCGAAAGTGCGGGCTTCGTCAGGGATGATTGGAACGAAACGTGCACCGATATTTTCGTCTTTAATCAAGTCCTTAAAGAGTCGAACAAATGCCATGGTTGTTGCAATCGGTTGATTACCCGATCCGCGCTTCATGACTTCGTAGACCTTGTCGCCGGGCAGAACCAGCGGACGCGACTTTTCCCTGCGCGCTGGAAGTGATCCACCGAGTTGGCGGCGGCGCTCCATCATGTACGCGAGGTTTTCGTCCTCTGGGCCCGGGTTGTAGTACGGCGGCAAGTAAGGGTCGGATTCAAGTTGTGCGTCCGAGATGGGGATGTGCAGGCGATCACGGAATTCCTTGAGGTCTTCCAGCGAGAGTTTCTTCATTTGGTGGGTTGAGTTGCGACCCTCAAAGCTTGAGCCAAGGGTCCAACCCTTGATCGTCTTAGCCAAAATCACTGTTGGCTGGCCTTTCGTTTCCGTTGCTGACTTGTACGCCGCGTACATTTTGCGGTAGTCGTGGCCGCCACGGGAAAGATTCCAAATGTCGTCGTCGGACCAGCCTTCAACGAGTTTGGCGGTGCGCGGGTCGCGCCCGAAGAAGTGGTCACGAATGTAACCGCCGTCATTCGCCTTGTAGGTCTGGAAATCACCGTCGTGGGTGGTGTTCATCAGGTTCACCAGTGCGCCGTCACGGTCGGCCGCGAGGAGTTCATCCCACTGGCGACCCCACACCACCTTGAGGACATTCCAGCCCGCACCGCGGAATAGAGACTCAAGTTCTTGAATGATTTTGCCGTTTCCACGGACCGGTCCGTCAAGGCGCTGCAGATTGCAGTTTACGACAAAAATTAAGTTGTCGAGTTCTTCACGGGCGGCAAGTCCAATAGCACCAACCGCGTCGACTTCATCCATTTCGCCGTCACCGAGGAAGGCCCACACTTTCTGGCCGGAGGTGTCCGCGAAACCGCGGTTGTTCAGGTACTTGTTGAATCGTGCTTGGTAAATCGCGTTGAGTGGGCCGATCCCCATTGAGACCGTGGGGAATTGCCAGAACCACGGCATCAGTCGAGGGTGCGGGTAGGAAGGAAGTCCACCGGCCGGGTGCGAAAGCTCTTGGCGGAAACCGTCCATCTGGGCTTCGGTCAAGCGACCTTCAACGAATGCGCGCGCATAAATTCCGGGGGATGCATGTCCTTGGTAGAAAATCTGATCTGCGCCTCCGGGGTGCTCGGGTCCTTTGAAAAAGTGGTTGAAACCCACTTCGTACAGGGTCGCTGAGCTCGCGTACGTGGAAATGTGCCCGCCAACGGAAACTCCGGGACGCTGAGCCCGATGCACCATGATCGCGGCATTCCAGCGGATCATTGCGCGAATCCGACGCTCCACGAACTCGTCCCCGGGGAACCAAGGTTCGTTGTCAGGTGCGATCGAGTTGATGTAGTCGGTGCTGCGAAGACTAGGGACACCTACATTGTTTTCAGCAGCCCTGCGCAAAAGCTCCAGCATGAGGAAGCGTGCTCGGTAGTTGCCGCCGTTCTCGACCAAACCATCAAATGACTCGAGCCACTCCTGGGTTTCCGTTGGGTCAACATCCACGTATTGAGTGGGCAGTCCGCCTGCGAGAAGTGGGGAACGAGGGTTCGGCACAGTTGGCACCTTTCATTTCTCACCCGCAGGATCGCTGCCGGTGATCGGAGTCGTGTAGCTACAGAGTTAGTGACGCTGGAGCCATTTCCTATCTTTGCGCATGTCACACATCCATGCGCATTCGCCTCTGCAGTGGATCCCGTGCCAGATCAATTGGGTGCTCGCTAGGCTCACCTCGTGTCCTTTCGACAAAATCAGATCAGAGTTCTTTATTCAATCCACTTGCAAAATAGCTGCGTATTGGGTGGACTAGCCCCGTGAGCGCATCACCCCAAGGACTTGAGCGGGCCGCCCGTCTTTCCTTAGCCTCCGGTCAGATCGTCCAGGAAGTCGGCTATGACACCGATTGCGACGCTGATCTGCGTGAAGCCGTTGTGGAAATTATCGGCGCAGATTTTGTTGACCTTGACTTCGAAGAGGTCGTAGACGCAGCCCTGCTGTGGTTCCGAGAGGACGACGGTGACCTCACCGACGCACTCGTAGACGCCATCACCCCACTTGCAGACCAGGGTGTTGTGTGGTTGTTGACACCAAAGCCTGGCCGTGATGGTCACATTGAACCCGAAGACATCACCGACGCGGCACAGACAGCCGGCTTGCGGCAGACCAGCACGATCAGCGCTTCGGACAACTGGCAGGGCACACGACTGGTGGCTCCGCGCGCTAAGCGTTAATTTGTCCGTGCGTTAGTCTGTCCCGCATGTCATTAGGAATAGGCGATCGCGCCCCAGAATTCACCCTCTCTAACCAGTTCGGCGAGGCAGTTTCCCTCTCCGACTTCCACGGGAAAAAGAACGTGGTAATCACGTTCTACCCGTTCGCATTCACCGGAATTTGCACCGGAGAACTGTGCACGATCCGTGATCGCCGTGCAGATTTTATTAACGATGACACAGAGGTGCTGAGCATCTCCTGTGATCCAGTGCCAAGCCTGAAGGTGTTCTCAGAGCAAGAGAACTTCACCCACAATTTGCTCAGTGACTTTTACCCGCACGGAGCAGTCTCCAAGGAATACAACGCATTCCTTGAAGACAAGGGTTTTGCCACCCGCGCGGCCTATGTAATTGACAAAGAAGGCTTCATTCGTTGGGCGGTCATTAACGGACCGGGCGAAGAACGTAACGCCGACGAATACGCCGCAGCACTCGCTGAGCTTTCGTAGTCTTTTAGTCTTTCCCGCCGGTAACCCCAAGCGAGGTTGTGTCGTCGGTTTCATGCGTTGAGGCTTTGTTGATCTGATTCACATGGGAGACGATCCCGCCGATCAACGCAATCTGTGCTGTCATGTCTGCGCCCCGAACAGCTTGATGCGCCGCGGTGATCCCGATACTTTGGGTTGGATCATCTGTTGCCAGGTTGTCCGCTGCTAGATCGAGCAGGTCAGCAAGTGGAGACAATGCAGCCTTGGGAATCTGTGAATCAAGATTTGAGTTGGTGGCACCTCGTAGGTCGTTGGCAATGTTGAGAACCCGAGCGCTCATTACCTGATTAGCGCGCAGCAACTCTTTGAGCGAACTCATATCCTCGCTATTAATACGCGGGCTCCACTTCGAGTGCTTGGACAAATCTTCGTATTGCGCGGAAAGCCCTAATACCTGATTTCGCAGCTCGACTGCTTGATCGTGCCATTTACTGGCATCAGCTTTTGTGGGTTCATTGCGGATATCTGTTGCGATCTGGCCCAAGACTTGAGCCAACTGAATCTGAACCGAATTCAATCCAACTGCAAGTTTCTGGGTGTCACGAGTTGGTGAGGCCAAGAAGGAAGCAATAAGAGCGAATAGCGCACCGATCATGACTCCGGTGAATCGTTCGAGGGCCAACTCTGTTGTGAGATGTGATCCAACGACAAGGATCACGGTTACGGCCAAACTCGCGGCAACAATTGGTGACTCGGTGGGGTTGTTGTACTGCATAACCCGAGCCATGACAAAACTTAAAGCCACCAGCAGCAGAATCACAACTGCGCTGCTGCCAATCACGGAAACGATTGCAAGTGCAACTGCTGCACCAACAAGTGCACCGAGTAGTTGAAAAGAGGTCTCTTTGGCGGCGTGGTGAAACGTCACGCGTGTTGCGACAACAGCGGTAATTGCTGCGGGGACGGGTGAGGCGTATGGAATTGCGTCACTGACAAGGTAGGCGAAGAATGCTGCAAAAGAAGTCAGCACCGCCAACCGGATATAGGTGGTGGGCTTGAATCGTTTGAGTCGGGCGACTCGAGCGCGATCAAAGCGGGGTGAACTCACCGACCCAGTATCGCACTTGGCTCGATCAACAGGACAAATTGCAGTTACCAGGTCAAGGTGCGGGTCGCAAGAAGCTCGGCCTCACCACTGTCGTGTGTGACATGAATCGTGGGGATTCCAGCCCGAGTTATCAAGTCTTTCACGTCGGTGAGAAGCCGCATTCGAGTTGTTTTATCAAGCGCGCTGTACGGTTCGTCGAGCAAAAGCACGGCAGGGTTAGCTGCAATGGCGCGGGCAAGTGCTACTCGTCCGGCCTGACCACCTGAAAGCTCCCAGGTCTTATTACCCGTGACGTCACTCAACCCGACCCACTCGAGAAGCTCGGCCGCACGCTCGCGAGCTTCTTTCTTGGTTTTTCCTTGGGCGCGCAACGAGTAACCAATGTTGTCAAGGAGAGAAAGGTGCGGGAACAACAGTGGGTCTTGGAATACCAATCCAATATTGCGCCTGTGAATTGGGACACCGGACAGGCATTTCTCGCCTAATAAAATTTCGCCACCCAGCGGCCGTGTGATACCGGAGAGTGTGCTCAGAAGTGTGGACTTACCGCACCCGCTTTCGCCGAGCACCACCAAGATTTCTCCAGGTCCAACGTGAAAGTTCAAGGCTTGTGTCAGTGGAGTCTCATAGCCGATGACAAGGTCACGAGCACTCAAAATCGATTCGGTCATGTAAGCACCTTTCGCGTTGAGATCCGGTCAACGACCGCGAGAAGGGTCATGGTCAGGATCACCAGAATCACGCTAAGGACAGCTGCCGTTGCGAAGGAGGACTCGCCCGGCTTGCTCAGTAGTCGTTCGATTTGCACGGGAACAGTTGGTGAGTCCGTTCGGGAAAGCAAACTTGCTGCGCCAAACTCACCAAGGGATACAGCGGCCGCGAGGCCTCCAGCCGCGAGCATCACTCCACTAAAAACGGTGCCAAATGCGGTCCACCACGCGCGCATTGGTGCAGCACCCAAACTCAATGCAACGAAGTACCTCCGCGGATCCACATTGCGCAGACTAGGAGTGGCAACGGCCACAACTATCGGCACAGCAATAAGTGCGTGCGTGATTGGGATCAGGACTCCGGTTCCACGCAAGTCAAGTGGCCCGCGTGAAAATGCGAGAAGTATTCCCAGCCCCAAGGTAACGGCGGAAACTCCAAGTGGAATGAGGGCAAGCGTAGCCACAATTCCCCTCTTACTCATCACGGCAATTGCAATTGCCCCACCCAGAAGCGCCGCAATGACCGCTGTCCCTAGAGCTAGAGCCAGTGAACGACCAAGGGCCCCGACGGGTGAGCCGATCCGCGCGTTCTCGGTGCTCCACAGGCCACTCCACCAGCCTGTGGTCAGACCGTTAGCGCTGGTGACCGAGGCCCACAGAATGCTGGCGATTGGGGCGAGAACCAGAGCGGCACCGATAAGAACGGTGGCTCCCACGGCTACGGCAGTTTTGTGAGTTCCAATTTTCTCTCGCTCAAGGGTCACTTTCGCGCGAGGTTCACGTCGACTAATTCGCGCTGAGAAAATAAACACGAGACTCACCACGAGCAGTTGGAGTGTTGCGGCCGCAAGAGCAGTGGGGAAGTCGAGTAGAACCGATGTTGATCGCAGTAGTACTTGTTCCAGGGTGCGAGTCGTGGAACCGTCTCCCAGGACCACGACAATTCCTAGTGAACTAAAGGAAAAAATGAACACAACGCTCGCCGCCACGACAATCGAGTTACGCAGGGCCGGAAGGGTGACCGTGCGGAATACGTGAAAGGGCGTGGCCCCCAAGGTTGCGGCGGTCACCTCCATCCTTCGATCCAACGTTGACCATTGTGCACCTACAAGACGAACAACAACGGCAATATTTATATAGGCGTGTGCAAGAACGACCAGCAGCAAGCCATTTGAGATTGCGGAACCAAACAAGGATCTAAACCCAAGGGCAACGACAACCGTAGGCAATACAAATGGAACAGTGACAAGTGCAAGCATGAATCCGCGCCCAGGGAACTGATAGTTGAACAGGACTCGAGCAATGGGTATCCCGATTGCAAGGGACAGCATCACACTAAGAACAGCTTGTCCACTAGCCAGCAGAACCACTTTCCACAGGGTGGAACTTGCTAACGCGGTGAGGGTCTGCGAACTCACGGCGATCGAAGCCAATCGAATAAGTGGGTAAACCAAAAAAACTGTGAGCACTACGGCTGGGAACACCCAAAGCCACGTCAGTCTTCGGGGTAGGTGTGAAGCCAGGGTGCCGCTCAGCGGTTCATCACCGAACCCCAGGTGGCCAACAATGATGCAAGTTGGTCTTTGACCTGTTCTGCGGGAAGGGATGCGCTTTCTGCGACTATCGGAGTGAATTCGGTGAAGGCTGACGGCAGCGTGGCATCAGCGCGCACCGGGTACACAAACATGTTCAATGGAATGTCTTCTTGAACGGCGCGGGAGAGTAGCGCATCGATAACTTTTTGAGCGCCTTCAGGGTTTTCCGCACCTTCGAGGATTCCGGCGTACTCGACCTGGCGAAAGCAAGAGTCGGTCATGACCGAAGTGCTCGGAGTGCTCACACTTGAATCTTCCGCGAACACGATTTCGGCGGCTGGACTTGTTGCATAAGACACAACGAGGGGACGGTCTCCACCTGAAGGGGTGAACTGGGAGTAATACGCGTCAGTCCATGATCCGGCTACCGCCACACCGCCGTCGCGCAGTGCTTCCCAGTAAGCGGGCCAGTCTGCACCGAATCGTGCGACCGTTGCAAGGAGGAAGGCCAGTCCAGGGGAGGAAGTAGCGGGATCTTCGACAACGAGCAGATTGGCAAACTCGGGTAGTTTGTCCAAGGTGGTGGGTGCGGTTAGTCCCTGCTGCTCAAACCAAGTGTCATCGATATTAATACACACGTCGCCAAAATCAATCGGGGTGAGCCGCCCACCCTGGGTGTCTTCGGCGAACTCGGGCAGGACATTGGCAAGTTCAGGGGACTCGTATCTCTGGAACACGCCTTCCTCGGTTGCCCGAAGCGCAAGTGTGTTGTCGATCCCAAACAGCACGTCTGCTGTGGGTTGACCCGCGGAAAGAATTGCGCTTGCCGTGAGTGTTCCCGCGTCTCCCGTTGACGTGATCTGCAGGTCGACCCCTTGTGCCCGCAGGTCTTCAACGAATGAGGGTGAAAGCACAAAGGATTCATGGGTGATCATGCGCACGGTCTCTAACTCATTGCCTGAGCTCGCATTGGAACCCGTAGCCGCGCTTGAACCGGTTTCAGGTGTACTTGAACAAGCAGTGAGTGCCAGGGCACCACACATAGTTATTGCAATAAAACGAAACATTTCCACTCCCTCGCGCTGGAATTACCCAGATCAGGTTTTGTGGGTCGGCAGTGGCCACTGCCCTCTCAGCCCGCTGATCCCGCGAGCTCCCCAAGGTG
>FUWD013229730.1_pt1 | contig 68656 bp, 69 predicted proteins | sample 1063281 | NCBI WGS metagenome assembly FUWD01 (sample SAMEA79048168, study PRJEB19326) | metagenome | biome: marine | reverse complement strand
TGTTTTTTCCGTAGTCTTTGACACAATGTAAAGCATATTAGAATCACTTACAATCGTAATTTTTGTATTTTCTTGTATAAGCCCATATACTTCTATCATAGCCACCAATTCTGCTACATTATTTGTACGTCCTTCGATCGGTTTAGAGACATTACGAACGTCGTCTTCGCCAAAATAAATACCAATACTGGCTTTCGCACGCGATTGTCCGTTATGGATACAACTTCCGTCGCAATATACATATATGCCTTCGTTCGTTTCATTTGCCAAATTGTCGTTCGGTTCATTTGTCAAATAATGTAAAGCCTCTTGCTTGGTTTTGAATTTTTTAAATTCTGCGCCCCGAAACCCGTGTATATAGGATTTACATACGTCCCACGATTCAAATACGCCGGTTTGAACTCCTTTTCTAATCGCGTAATACATAATAGAACCACTATGTATTCATACTATCAATTTTAATATATTTAGTATATAATGGAAACTATAACAGAAGAAAATACTATAGTCGAGCCCGTGGAGCCTGTCGTCGAGCCCGTGGAGCCTGTCGTGGAGCCCGTCGTGGAGCCTGTCGTGGAACCCGTCGTCGAACCCGTCGAGCCCGTGGAGCCCGTGGAACCCGTCGTCGAGCCAGTCTCAGTCGACCTATTGTCTCGAAGCCTACAAACATTATCTTTACATAAAATGTCTTCCATTATACACCCCATTAAAAAGAAAACGATTGTAAAAAATTATCGCAACGTATGGTTTAAAATGTCTGGCTAAAATATCGTTTTAATTCACAATAAATCTCGTTCATTTTAGATTCGTATAGAGGTTGATAAAATTCCTTTTGTGTATTATAGTCTTCTTCGGTGATTTCGCCTTGATGGAGACGTCTAGTCAACGATTGTTTGATTCTTGTAAATAATAATTTATGTTCAATGTCGGTGACAATATGATGACACGATAAACATAGAATTTGACACTTATCGATTTCTTTATAAATGTCTTCCAGATATTGCCCTTCGTTTATCATAGAACAAATACTTTTTTCTTTATCAAACATATTCAAGTGGTCATAATGATATCGTTCGTTAGGGTTATTTTTTTCACATACGACACATTGTATACTACGATAGGTCTTTATTTTATCCCACAATGCATCGCGATAATCCTTGTGCTTAGACCAACACGGATCGCATAGTTCGTTGCCTTTCCATAGGCGAATGGTGTTGGTTTGTATCTCTAAAAGACCCCTATGACATACGTGACAATATTTGTATTTTTCCTCCAATTGTTTTAAATATACAATGAAATCTATTTTGCGATCTAACATTTCGTTCATAGGTATTTCATTGTATAACGTTTTACATTGATGTAACGAAATAGATAGCATCGTGCTCAGTTCAAGAAAACAATCCGTATCCAATGTAGTTTGAGCCAACATGTAGCGTTTAATTTTTTGTCTCAGTCGGTTTCGTTGGTCAATATTGACCGCGCAATGTACGCTACTGATACCGTGCCCCAATTCATGACATTGTTTACATACTTTTCGCACGGCGTCCTTTTTCAGAGTTTTTAATTCTTTCACGACCAAATCCATAGTTTTATTAGGCAAGATTTGAATCATCAATTTTTAACGCGCTTTGCGCCCTTTGGTGCTTTTGCGCCCTTTGAGGCTTTTGCGCCCTTTGAGACGTGCTTTGACGCTTTCTCTGCTTTTCGCTTTGAGACTTGAACGGCTTTTGAGACGTTTGCGTGCTTTGACGCTTTCTCTGCTTTTCGCTTTGAGACTTGAACGGCTTTTGAGACGTGCTTTGATGATTGCCCTGCGTTTGATGCTTTTACGTGATTTCATGCTTGCTCTGGGTTTGATGCTTTTACGCTTCCATTTTCCTGCGCCATTCGCGCGCCTGCTATTGCTATTGCTATTATTATTTTTAATATAATCTTCTGACAAAACATACTCCAAATAATCCTTCACAACGGTGTGTTCCATTAGTTCTGCTTCCGAAATCGTTAGTTTACATACAACATATTCAATCAGCGCACGCCTTTGTTCGTCGGGATTTTTTCTTTCTAACAATCGAACTTTGTTCTCGTTTGCCCACTCTTCTATATGGGATTTGGCTTCTTCTTCGTCGAAACCGCGCGCCAATTTATGTTCGACACTTTGATATTCCTTTCTCTTGGCGGGAGGTACGTCATCATCGCTTTTGCTAGTTATAATGGCACTGCGTATAGATAAAATGAGTCTCTCAAGAACGCCTTTCGGACAGCTGAAACTTTCGTACATTGTAGCGAGAGGATACGCCATCGTTGAATCCGTTAAAAAACAATTTATGTATTCGTTACGGAAGCTCTCCGGTTGTTCGAGTACGTACAAAAGCGATAAACGCAATAAAGTGATTTCTTCTGGACTTAATAACGAAGAAATGTCTATCAAAGCAATCTTTGTCGCATATAAAGCTTCCCAAACCTCGCCCCACGTAGTGAGTGTATTCCCTTGGTACACGTAGTAACCAACTGGTTTTCTGGGCAATGGTTTGTCCGCCACGATGAGTCCGTCTATAGACCCTTTGATAAAGGTTTTTATATCGGACGTATCCGGTTCTGGTACTTTAGAACGCAACAAGTCAATTAAAGACGCCAATTGTTCGGGTGTAAAATGAAACGCAATGTGAATTTCTATCGGATTCACAAAGGGTGCGGGTTCTCCACCCAAGTCTTCCACGAGTACTCTTAACCATTCTTCTATAATCAAATTTGGATTCTGTCCGATGTTTAAATATTCCAATCGGTTTAAATCTGTAATACGTTCGGGTAAGGTGGTTAATTGGTTGTTATTTAGATCTAAATATTGTAACTGGTCGAGTGCACCTATCCATTCAGGCAATGTGGTGAGTTGGTTATTGGATAAATTTAATTCAATTAACCCTGTTAACCGTTCAAATCCTTCTGGTAAGTCGGTTATTTGGTTATCCGTGAGTATCAATGTTTCTAATTGTGTTAAATACGTAATGGAAACGGGTATTGTCGTGAATCGGTTATCTCTTATTGTCAATGATCTTATGCGAATTAACCGCCTAAAACTGTCTGGCAAGGTGGACAATTGGTTATTATTTAAATATATACGAGATAATTGCGTTAAATTGCCAATCCACTCGGGTAAGATTTCTATTTGGTTGTCCCTCAAAGACAAGAAGGTTAGACTATTTAAATATTGAATCGTTTCGGGAATCAATGTGAATTGATTATGCTCGATATCCAATGTTCTTAAACGCCTTAAACGACTCATTTCGGGTAAAGTGGTTAATTGGTTGTAAGAGGCGGACAACGATTCCAACAACGTTAAAGTGTTCAACTCAGGTAAAAGGGTTAAACGGTTATTGTATAAGCTCAACCTCTTTAATTTCGTTAAAGAACGAATATCGGGTAATACATTCAATTGATTGTTGGTTAAATACAAAGATTCTAAATTGATTAAAGCACTAACTTCGGGTAAGGCAGTCAGACGATTATTACTTAATAACAACTCTCCTAAACGAACCAAGGTGTTAAGTTCTGGTAAGGTGGTTAATTGGTTATCACTTAGATTCAATGTTTCCAAACGGGTTAAAGAACGAATATCGGGTAATACATTCAATTGATTGTTATAAGCACTCAATTCCCTTAATTGGGTTAATTGGCTTAAACCAGGCAATTCGGTGAGGAGGTTACTGTCTATATTTAATGTTTCCAAACGCGTTAAGCGTTCTAAACCAGGCACGGCAGTCAATTGATTGGAGTCTAATATTAACTCTTTTAATCGTACCAAATATCCAAGATCCGGTAAGGTGGTTAGTCGGTTATCGTTGAGCGCCAAATTTTCCAAACGGGTTAAATGTCTAATATCTGGCAACGTCGTTAATTGGTTATTAAACGCGCTCAAATGTGTTAATGTCGTCAAACGGTCTATACTTTCGGGTAAGGCAGTGAATTGGTTATCGTCTAACAACAAGGTTTCTAAATGCGTTAATTGTTCTATGCCGTCCGGTAAATCCGTCAATCCTTCGTTTCTTACTTCCAAGTAGGTAACCGCCGCACGAGCTTGTTGTGTCCGTTCGTCTATGTTTTCCATTGTCAATTCGCTCATATATATATTATGTTTATTAATTTCTGTTTATTCAATTAAAGGAGAACGCGTCTTCTAAATTGATGACTTTATATGAATAAACCTATTTTTTTATGGTTTGAAGCCAATCTAAAGTGAATTTTTTTTATAGTTAAACAAGATGGTGTGGGTACAAGAATGGAAAGACGAGGTCATAGAGCATTGGGTGACCACATTCGACCGAGAACCACTTCTACACGCAATGGACGATTTTGCCAATAATCCCGCGATGGAAAATGAGTTTTTGCGAATCGTTCAATAAACGATTGACATGTTTAATAACCTCAGTTGGTCAGGAGAAGTGTGTGAATTTATAGATTACTTATATATAATTAAGGTTACTTTTAGGATTAAGGTTCTTAAAATGAACCCGACGCCGCATAAACCTATATTTTTATTGAGGGCAATGAACTTGTGTTTACAAACGAATACATTTATGGAAAATTGATTTATTATTTATATGAAACAAATAAACATGGAGTTCTCACCAACGCAACAATTAGCCTACGACCACTATTTGAATGGAGACAATGTATTTATTACTGGACCCGGTGGAACGGGTAAATCCTATTTTATTAAAAAAGTATATGAAAACGCGAAACAACGTAACTTAAACGTAAGCGTCACCGCCATGACCGGTTGCGCTGCGTTGTTGTTGGATTGTAACGCGAAAACGATTCATTCGTGGGGAAGCATTGGGTTAGGGACAGACCCGATCGAGATGATCCTTGGACGGATTGTAAAATATCGTAAACGAGACAACTGGCTACATACCGATTTATTGATTATCGACGAGGTCTCCATGATGTCGCGCGAATTGTTTGAGTTGCTGTTTAAAATCGCCCAAAACTTTAGGCGTAATAAAAAACCATTCGGCAATATGCAAATCATTTGTTCTGGTGATTTTCATCAACTACCGCCTGTGACGAAAGACAGCGCGTTTTGTTTTGAATCGTTGTTATGGGACGAGTGCTTTCAACATAGCGTGGTGTTGAAAGAAAATTTTCGTCAAACAGGCGACCCCGTATATCAAACCATTTTAAATGAAATTCGCGAAGGAATCATAAGCGAAAAAAGCAAGGAGATTCTGAATACGTGTTTACACAAACCCCAACACGAAACGATTTCGCCGACTCTCTTGTACCCGAACAAGCGATTGACGGAGCAAGTGAACCGAAGCGAACATATTTATTTGGAAGGAAAAGAACATCTATTCCAAATGAAATATATAGAAACACCAAACAAAAAAGTCGAAGAAGAATTAAGTAAACAGAAAAAGAATATGATGGTAGAAGAAGAATTACGATTAAAAATTGGTTCGCAAGTGATGTGTATTATTAATTTAGACCAAGAAAACGGCATTGTGAATGGAAGCCAAGGAAAGGTCACCGGGTTTGACGAACATGGATTGCCGATGGTTAAATTCTTTTATAAAAATACATCACGTGTAATCGGACACCATAAGTGGTTTAACGAAACACACGATACAAACGGAATTCAACAATTGCCTCTTATTTTATCATGGGCGATCACCATTCACAAATCCCAAGGCATTACTTTGGAATTTGCTAATATAAACATTGGGTCGAACGTATTCGAATGCGGTCAATCGTATGTGGCGCTAAGTCGCGTGAAGTCGTTGGACGGTTTATATATTCAGGGGTTAGATTTTACTAAAATAAAAGCAAACCCTAAAGTTTTGAGATTTTATGAAAAATTAAGTGTTAATCTTCCGTGAAGGGATTTTAGAAGATACTAAATAAATCGAATTTTCGGTCATAATAATATATTCTTCGCCTACTTTGAAAATTTTAGAAATAGGACTGGTATACTCTTCTTCGCTTCGCACCAATATTTTTTCATCGTTTTCTCGGACGCCTATAAGCACTTTAGACGCGTGGGAATCTAACCAATAGTCCATCATAATAGGTTTATCTTCTTTACACGATAATTTACACGCATTGATTAGTACTTTTTGACTTGGAATAGGCATATCCTCGCTCATATGAATTATTGTTATTTTTTTCTTTTTATAGATTTTACGCAATAAATATAGTTTTGTATATTTTTTTTTTAGGTTTAATGATTTTGGTAATGGTATTTTGTTGATAAATTTGCGAGAAATTTGTGTTTAAAATATCTTTGATATACTCGTAGATCATAAACAATTCTTCGTTTTCACATTTGCCTACAATTAAAATACTTCCGGTTCGAAATATCATAAACGAGATTTCTCGCTTGTCTTCTAACCTGTATTTACATTGAATGCCAGGATAACTGCAAGAATCAAAAGAACATTTGATACTATAATCTTTTTTTAAAATCCGAAACAAATTCTCACGATGTAGGTAATAATTACAATTGAAATTGGAATTCACTAATATAGTTTGTCTCTTGTCTACGACTTCGTCAAGGGTGACGTCGTAAAAGGGTTGTAATAAATACTTAATTTTTTCTACCGCAATCTCTAAAACTTGGTCGTCTTGTATACCGGGTATTTCTACTTTACCCGAATTGAATAATTTAAGATGGACTTCTCTGTATTTGTCTTTAAACAAGATGCGATAAATAACAACAAAGCAATTATAAAACGCACTTTTAGATTTCTTTTTAAATTGGACAACGTCTTTTTTAGACAATCCAATGCTGACTTTGCGTACATCTTTAAATTTTACTCGACCACTCGGGGTGTCGAATTGGTTTAAAATTTTAACGTCAATGGGCAAGGTTAGTTTTTGTATATTGTCTTCAAATCGAAGGACGTCTTCCTTGTCTTTAAAATTAAATTTCATTTGCTTCTTGATGATACCTTCTCGTGGTTCGTCGTAAGAAATCATATTTAATTTCCAAAAAATGTCGTGTAAATCGATGGATACATTAAAATACAATATTTTGGTTTTCGTTGAAATAACAATGTCTCCACATACTGGAATATCCTTCGGAATATCGTCGGTAGTTTCTTTCAAAACACCACTATGGTTCATAAAATTTGCCCATTGTTCTTCTAGCATCTACTACTAGTCGTGAGACGTCTATAAATCAATTTTGTAAATTCAAATAATAGTTAAAAAAGACTTTATCCAAATAGTCCAGTTCACACCCATGTAATAAAATTTCTTTCATATAAAACAATAGCGTATTATCTAAGACGCTATGGGTTAACATATACATAAATATTTTTATCAAAAAATCTTTGGGATAAAAGGGTTTCATTTTAGATTTTAATAATGAAAAAGAATAATGCTTACAAATATGTTGTATATGTTTTTCTTTTATAAAATCCGTTTTGATGTAATGATAACTCTGTAACGCATTCACCATACAACGAATATCGGGGTAATAATTATACATAATATCCTCTAATGTATCGTCTGAAATCTTTATGCTTTCGCTTTGAATGATATGATTTAAATAATCCTTGTAATTAGATAAATTATAAAACTGAATGGTCAAGCATTTGTGGCGCAAAGGTTGGATGAGCTTACTGATATAATTACAAATTAAAATAAATCGTACGTGTTTATAATGGTTCAATAACAATAGCAACGATTGTTGAGCCGGTTTGGTCATAGAATCTACTTCGTCTAAGATTACAAACTTCAATTCGCTATTTGTGAAAAACCCATGACTCTGAACGAAATTATAGATTGTATGCCGGATAATATCTACCCCCCTATCGTCAGATGCATTTAATTGTATGATATTGTGTTTCATCGCATATTTCGTTTTTATAGTATCCAATAAACAATGGACCGTGGTAGTTTTTCCGGTACCCGGTGGTCCGTATAAAAGCATATGAGGAATAAACAGGGTCTCTACCATAGTATCAAACATAATTTTATAATGGTCGTCTAACACGATAGAACATAAATCCGTGGGTCTATATTTTTCGATCCATGGGTTCATTTATTACATTAGTAAAAGTATTTAAATCAATATTACACATGTGTGTATGACTGAAGAAGTAAAAATACCTAAAAAAAGGGGGCGTAAACCCAAAGGTGGTAAAATCGTAGAATTAAAACCGAAAAAAACGACCAAAAGGAAATGATCCAATCGGTGATTCTTCATTTAAAGTGTAAGAAAAGTGAGATTTTTAAATCTGAATTGGATACGAACATATATAATATTGAACCTTATACGAAAGAATGTGTACAATATGAAATTATACCACACAACCCCGAAAAAGTAAAAGAACATGCGAATGATAAAAGCGAAGAGAAAGAAAAAAATAAAATTTACGATAAATTAAGCGAATTAGAGAAGAATTTACATTCAGACAATATACACAATAAATCCAATTGTTTTTGGTGTACGTGTTCATTTGATACCCCGACGATATACATTCCCACGATAAAAATGAAAGAGAATTATAAAGTATATGGTTGTTTTTGTAGTCCAGAATGTGCGACCAGTTATTTATTCAACGAGCCCATCGTGGAAACCATTAAATACGAACGGTATCAAATGCTCAATTATTTATACGGAAAAATTTACGATTACAAAGAAGTCATCAAAATGGCTCCGTCTCCGTTTTACACGCTTGATAAATATTATGGAAATTTAAATATACAAGAATATCGTAAGTTATTGAAATACGACCGATTACTCTTATTCACAGAAAAACCGTTGACCAAAATTTACCCCGAACTGCACGAAGACAATACACGGTTTGAACCCCTTTATAATCATAAAATGATAATGAAGAAAAACGCACCCATCAATAAAAAAAAACACATAGAATCAGCCTTTCAGTTATAATTTCGATTTAATTCTTCCACTTGTTTGATAACAGGTTCAACGGGCTCAACGGACTCAACTGGCTCAACTACTGGCTACTGGCTCAACTGGTTCAACAGGGACACCCTCAGACTCGACCGCTCTTTCGAAGTCTGGTTCAACGAAAGGGTTATTGTCCGGCTCAACTCTGTAATATGATTTCATTTACTGGATCCAGATATTCCATCTCTAGACGTTTTTGACCCAACATTATTATATTTTATATTTATAATGAAAGAAAAAGGAAGAACGATGGTAGTGCATGCTTTAGTCATTGGTATTTTATTATATTTATTTATGTTTTATATTTTAGGACAATCGCAAGACGTGTCAGAAAATAGAAGTATATTGATCGCGTCGGTTATTTTAGCCTATATGATTTTGTTTGGTCACGGATTGCCGACGAATCAAATGATGTAATTTTTTTTAAATGATCTACGTGTTTTCGCGCGTTAAATGTATAAGGCTTCCATTTTTTATGGACCGGTAGCCAAATACACGTGACATAACGGGTCTCTTCAACGACTTCGGTTTCCTCGTCGCTATATTCAATATTTTTATAATTAATTTTATTTTTAAATATTTTTCGTAGCAAATAACTCGTCTTAATATCGTTTACATAGGCATTACAAACAAAATAATCCTTTCCGTCGTCTTTTACATATAGTCTATAGACTTCGCTTAATTCGGGATGTTTGTCTATGATAAAATGTCCATATGAGTTAGACAATTTGTATAGTTTCGCTTTAGGCGTAAATTGTAAAATACCATAGACGTTATAATTCAATTCACTTGCGGCGAAAATAGGCTCTGAGTCCGTGCGGAAGGGTAGTTTAAAATTATACACATCCTTTGCTTTGGATTCGGCAATATAATGGTCTAATATATGTTCTAATTGGTCGTAGCTGTGCGTGGATTTATTTTTATAAAGCATTAATTTCTCTGCTACGAATACATGGTCTATAAGTGTTCCATATAGTTGCGTGCCAAGGCTAAGGACAGGGTCAAAGGCTACATATACATTTTTATGTATTTTACGCTCAATGTCGTATAAAATACATAATGGTTTATGGTTATCTTCTTTAAACGTCGCCAAGTATTTCGGTCCACACGGTATAAAAACACTTGACGAAGAAGACAATACATTTGTCGTGGCATACATTATGTATACCTTTTATTTTTGTCTTTAAGTAAAAGCAACGATTCTGATAATTCAATAATATTGTCTTCCACGTCGGGAATATTCGGTGTAAAATATTGTAACATATCTATGTTCATATAATAGAGTATACAATGAATACCTAAAAGGATAAGGAAAGTATATAGTATCATATACACGACAGTTATATTATTTCTTAGATAAAAACGAAAGCAACGTATCGAATAAAGCTTCGTCCACTTTACTTTTCGTTTCAAAGTAATAAGACTCTTGGTTCAAGTAACTATGTTTGATTAGAGACAAATTATAATCTATAATACATGTTTCGAAGGTTTCTTTCACGGTAACGTGCTCGTAGGGTATATGGGTAATCGCGTCGTAGTGGTATACATTGTCTTCTACTAGAATATACATATCTTTATGGGTTATCTCGTAATATTTTTCTTGGACGATCGTCTGTTTACGCCATTTCTTCTGCTTGAATAAGAAGATTCCGACCGGACTATAAATGAACTCTTGACTATACGACTTAGACGATTCAAAATTATCCATCGTATAATTTTGAATAAATAATTTCATTAATAGTATTGGTTTAAAAGGTTTAAATAATAATAATAATATACAATAATGGTTAATGTAGTAATTCTAAAAAAATCCGGTACGGTGTTGAGTCGGACGGTAGAATCGCCTGAGCTATTTTATAGCTTGTGCGGGTATAAAACAAACAAAGATTTTATTTTGTTGCATACGTGGGAGGACTACGAATTGTGGGGTAAAACAAAAGGAAAAGCGGGACAGGAAAATAAATACGAACTACCTTCCCCACACGAAAATAGTTTATTTTTTGGCACGCTGTGTCTGTTTAAAAAAAGCGGAGATTTGTCTCTATCGGAATGGGTAAAATGGTATACTAAAAAAATGGGCGGCGATCATAGACTAGACGACGAAAGTCGAAGCGAAGATTCAGAAACCTATTCGGACAGCGAATACACCAAAGAAGGCTATTTAAAAGACGATTTTGTGGTGGAATTAAAAGAAGAATTATACGACTAAAAATAGGCGTCCAATATGGATTTGTTTTGCGTGGCATCGCTATAGCCTAGCGTATATAATTCATAAATACTATAGTTTTTTTTCAACAAACTGTATCCGGGTATACGATATCTATTAAATCGCTTAAATAGGGTATAGTTCAAATATAATATATGTTTTCCTTTCATAGAACGTTTGTAATGAGCATATAACAAACCACCATCCATACAACATTTTCCTTTATAAAAATAAAATAAATCATAATACGTGACAAACGGTATAAATGAACTGGATATACAGCAGTCGGTCATGTCTTTGATGTTTAAAAATTGGTCGTAGCCGACCAAGCGTGAATAATCCGTCGTGACGGCAATATATTTATCTGTAGTATCAAACATATCTATATGTAATATAGAATTCATCAAATCGATTGTTTTTTTCAAAATATAAGGCAAGGACATGCGACCGTGTAAATTCAATTGGAATAATTTAGTAAGAAATAAATCATCGTGTTTTTTATCCATAGACAAGAAAATCGAATTTAGAGCCCCCGCCGAAAATCCTATTATTTTTTTTGATTTCATGTTATAATTATTTTTTATAAAATGACTTATCCCCAACACATAAAACCCCAGTAATCCACCCGGAGACAAAATAATATCGGGGTCCTTTATCACCTGTATACGTGGTCTATTCCACGTATACATCAAGAGAATGAATATACAGAAAAGCAACATTACTATATAGTATATAGTTTGCTTTATCCAAAAATTGATTTAAATATTTATTCGTATTGGATGTATGATTATCACGGACCCCGACGAATTTCGGCACCGAATCACGCAATACATTCACAAATATATTTCAGACGAACCGACGTGTAAAACCATCGAAAAAAGTATATACAATTATTGTATTCATAGTTCCAACGCCTATAATAGTACGAAATCTTGGGACAACCCTTTGTTTGTTATTTTATATTTGGATAAATTCAAAGTCATCCGTCAATGTTTAAACGAAGAAGACCTCTTACGGCGTCTTAAAGAAGACCCGGTGTTTTGTAAAGATATTTCATTTAAAAGCGAACAAGAATTATACCCCGAACAATGGAAAGCCATGACCGAAGATAAAAAAACTCGCGTGGATAATAAATATTTTCCAAAAATAAAAGCGTCTACAGACAAATTTAAATGCGGTAAATGTAAGTCAAAAGAATGCACATATTATCAACTACAAACACGATCGGCAGACGAACCAATGACAACGTTTGTCTCTTGTATCAATTGCGGTAATAGATGGAAATGTTAAATCAATTCTAAATCTTTTACGTGCCAATATTCAAACGAGCCATTGGGTATAGGTCGCTTAAGTATAAACGGTATTTTTTTTTGTTTTAATTCTTCTTCCGCAATCAAATGTTTATCCAAGACCATATGATTGACCGTTATAAACGGCGGCGCGCCACGATTCAATTGCCCGACCCTTAACCCGATGAGTTTAGCCTTTTCATATTTACTTAAAATTGGATAGGTTTTATGCAGTGGGTCTTCAATCGTCCCCTTGTCGTCTCTTGTAACAAGAGACAAATTATACATTTCGTCAAAGGACAAATGTACTTCTTCTGGATGATACGTATTCACATACGTTTTATTGTTTTCAAATCGGTTAAAATCCTCCCCTATGTAGTCTGACGAAGATTCTTCTATATCACCCATAGCCGAACTCTCGTCTTCTTCGACCTCTTCTTCCGCTTCTTCTTCTTCGTCTTCTTCGTCGTCTTCGTCTTCTTCTTCTTCGTCCGAACCTTTATAGGTTTCTTCGTCTTCTTCTTCGCTCATTATACTATGCCTTATTATTATTTTTAAATCAATTTTGTTAAGGTTTCCACGACGAATCACACACACAACACATATACCTATATTTTAAGTTTTGCTCGTCGTATCGGTAATAGATGACCTTTTTCGGTGTTTTCTGTGTATTGGTGTCACAAGACTGATTCGGACATTGAATCGTCGTGGAATAAGGAATCGTCGGATCATATTTAAGATAAGGATTGATGTCTTGTTGAGAGAACTCGGATTTATTATACGTGACTTCTTGGATACATTCTAATTTTTCTTGTTCTTTTGAATGTCCGCATTTTTGGCAATAATAATGCAAGGTTAAATCCTCGTTGACCTTTAAATAATACATGTTTTCGCATACACTACAAAACTTCATTAATACATTATACCAATACTTTTTAATCAATTTTAGACAATTCATTATAAAACATCTCTAATAATTTAGACAATTTAGAATAATCTGTATCACAATACATATTATAGATATTGGTTCGTAAGATTAAATGCGGGTGATCTAGTTTTATATCTGTATACGTCTTTAAAAAATGCGCTTTGATAACAGGGTAAAACGATTTAAAACAATCGTCAATGTAATCTACGTTCAAACACTTTAATATGGCGACTTCAATATTTTTGTAATGTAGGATCCGGTTATAGGGCTCGTTGTCGTTGTCCGTCGCCTTGATACCAGGTTCATTTAACAACGGCATTTCGTTGAACAAGGTTGACAAACACAATAATACAGACCGCAACGATTGACAAGCACTCCATTTTTCGCCAGGCCAAGTATTCAACAACGACAAACACACATAGCCGTTGACGTATAAATTCGGATTAAAACGTGTTTTACCGTCAAAGGTCCTGAATAACACCTTGGGTGGGACGAATGGATAGTCGGGCGGGAAATGAAATTCAAAAAAATAGAACCCGTTTTCATACGGCGTGTTTTTTGGACCGATGATCATGGCATATCCAATCGTGATGACCTCTTCGTGTGGGATATACATAATATTATCAATGGGAACGCTCATAATATCTTTTACATCCAAGACGATTCGTTTCATGGACCTATTCATTGTTAGAGTATACAAGTTTTCTTTATTCTAAAATTGATTTAAAAATAAAGTATAACTTTATTATATGGACAACTTTATGAAGAAATTCGCTTCTAAAGATAAAAACCTCTACAATTTTACCAAAATAGGAAGCGAGAAACTCAGCATTTACGGCGGTTGTTATTATGTACCACCCGATCATATGAATGAATTTATTAAAAATTATAAAAAAATGGTATTGGTCGACCAACGCGAGGCTTATTTTACAGAAAAACAACTAAAAGAAGGTCCTTTGTTGATTGACTTGGATTTTCGGTATTCTTCTATCGTCGACGAACGTTGCCATAGCACGACCCATATTGTCTCGTTGGTGCAAGCCTTATACCAAATGGTAAGCACTATGAAACAAATGACCAATGACCCCATCACCTGTTATGTATTCGAAAAACCACACGTCAATACGTCGTGCGAAGACTTGACCAAAGACGGCATTCACGTCGTGATGGATGTTCGAATGGACCTAATCGAAAAAATAATCTTTCGCGAAAAATTAATGAAACAGGCGCCCGAAATATTTCACGATTTACCCTTGACCAATACGTGGGACCAAGTGGTGGACGAAGGCGTTATGAAAGGGTCGGTCAATTGGCAATTGTATGGGTCTAGAAAACCCGGCAACGAATCGTATCGGTTGACGTACGTGTTCAAAGGACATTACAATCAAGGATGGACGCTAGAGCAAGTCGACTTTGACCAAGACTTTATATGGAATAATTTTAAATGTTTTACAGCCAGGAACGAAGACTTGGTTGTGTTAAATACAAATATTCAAGAAGAATATGACCGCACAAAGATATTGCGCGAACAAGTCTCTAGACCAAAGTCTATGACATTAATTTCTGACTATAGAAAACCTTATGACATCAAAGACGAGGCGACGTTGGATCAGGCGGTCAAAGAGCTTATTCGGTCGACTTCTATCGACGAACAATACGTGAAAGATACACATGCGTATACTCTTTTGTTGGACGATAGTTATTACGGCGAAGGAAGCTATAACAAATGGATAAAGGTCGGGATGGCTCTAAAAAATACAAGCGATAAATTATTCGTCACGTGGGTGAAGTTTAGTAGTAAAAGCGTAAATTTTGAGTACGACAGCATTCCAGACCTATATAACAGGTGGACTAGTTTCCAACGCGACGAAAGACTGAGTTATCGTTCCATTATTTATTGGTGTAAAGAGGGCAATTATAACGACTACCTAAAAGTATTCAACGATAGTATTCAAAAATATATTCATTATTCTTTTCACCATATTACAGACTATGATGTCGCGAATGTATTGTATCAACTCTATAAAGAATCGTTCGTGTGTGTAAACATTAAAAATAATCTTTGGTATGAATTTGACAGTAACCGTTGGATTGAAAACGATAGTGGTACTACGTTACGAACGAAATTGTCCACGGAAATGTATAATTTATACTTTCAATTTGTAAGACTTCTCCCTGCATCAGACGATACCGAAGAAAAAAAGGAAATAGCTTCCAAGTTTGCGAAAATCTCGCTCAAACTAAAGACGACGAACGATAAAAATAATATAATGAAAGAATCCAAAGAAATCTTTTACGATAGCGCTTTTTATAAATTGTTAGACTCTAAACCCTATTTGATTGGTTGTAAAAATGGAGTGGTCGATATACAACATAGACTTTTCCGTAAAGGAATTCATTCAGATTATATTCATAATACTACCAACAACGACTATTATCCGCTAGAACACTACAAAGAAACGAAACCGAATGTCATTACCGAAATCGACGAATTTATGTATCAGTTGTTTCCAGAAACAGAATTGCGCGAGTATATGTGGGAACATTTGGCGTCTACGATTATAGGCACCAATCAAAATCAAACGTTCAACATTTATTTGGGCGTCGGCGCCAATGGCAAAAGTAAATTAGTGGAATTAATGGGAAAAGTATTGGGCGACTACAAAGGAACCGTTCCGAGCACGCTTATCACGCAAAAAAGAACAAGCATTGGGGGCACGTCGTCCGAAGTACATCAACTTATCGGCAAGCGATACGCGGTGATGCAAGAATTGAGCAAAGGCGACACCATCAACGAAGGGATTATGAAAGAAATTACAGGTGGTGACCCGATTCAATGTCGCGCTTTGTTTAAAGATAGTGTGACATTTATTCCGCAATTTAAATTGGTAGTATGTACGAATACTTTATTTGATGTAAAAAGCAACGACGACGGAACATGGCGACGTATTCGTGTATGCAAGTTTAAATCAAAGTTTACCGAAAATCCTTATAAGGACAAATTATTTCCAAAAGAACAATACCCGTATCAGTTTAAAATAGATACTAAACTAGACGATAAATTCAAAGAATGGGTGCCAGTATTCTTTAGTATGTTAGTAGACGTTGCCTTCGTGACGCAAGGAAAGGTAAAAGATAGACCGTGTGTATTAGATCCTACCAACAAATACCGCGAAGGACAAGACATTTTGTTGTATTTCTGTCAATCCAATATTGTAGAAGAACCCAGTGATTCGGGTAATTTAAAGATCGGTATTGTGAACGATGTATTCAAGCAATGGATCACCAACGAATATGGCAAAAACAGTTCTATTTCAAACAAAGAATTGCGCGAATACATGGAAAAAAAATATGGCAAATATCCTAAATTAGGATGGTCAAATCTTCATATTGTAGAAGAAGAATGTTAATCGTTCATAAACGCATTTTTTGGAAGACTATCTTCTGCTTGGGTAAACAAAATATCTCTGATATAATCCCCCGCTTTAAACGCATACGGATAAATGAAAATAGGCAATGTCAATAGAACCAAGTAGAGAACCCCATTTGAACGCAGGTTAAATTTGGATTCACTAAACAAACGAATCATAAGAGATGCCAAAATAAGATAATAACCCCAATTCATGTAATAATTATAAAATTGTAGATTATCTTCTTCTAGACTTCTATATTGTATTTTTCTTATGTTTAAGTCTGGGTCACTGGAACCGCGTAGATAAGAAGCTGAATAATTTTCTTGGTCTACTTTTTCCAAATACGAAAGTGTATTAATTTTGTCTCTAACGTAGTCTTTGCTTACGATGGCTGTATTCGTTATGGTATGTGTATCGCACATAGTACTTATGGCGAGGTCTATTTTTTCTTTTCTTTGTTCTAACCATTTATTGTATTCGGGTCTCCACAAATTAGGTCCGTAAAAGTTAAGAAAAACCTTTTCTTCAACCGTATTTAATTTTTCGTGGAAGTTTTCGCCTGACGTGATCTTTAATTTATAGTCCTTAAAATCTAATTCATTTCCTATTTCAGGACTCGTCTCTAGTCTAGGCGCAACCGCGCCATAAGACCCCGCCGGAATATCACAAATCGCGTTCACATCTTCTGCAATTCGTTCGGCTATATTGGTTTGATACCCTAATCCTATAATATTCGTTACACGTTCATTATCGGTCATATATTCGTATTTTGCCCCCTTTATAGCAATGACGAGGAGTAGTAGAATCAATATAATATTCATTTATATAACTAAATATTCTATTTTGATAATCGATAATAACTAAAAAACAAAATAATAAAAATAGATAATTTAAACATGATGTAAAAAAAATTCTTGGAATACAATTCTAAGGAGGCTTCGTTCATAGATTCAAAGGTTAGGTCGTCTTTCTGCGACGAAACACGATACGTCGGGTCTTCGTTGCTTTTTACTAAAGTCTTTAGTTTATGGTCAATGGATGCTTGGACGCATGTATTGATTCTGGATAAGTTTTCTGTTTTTGGCATCTGGTCCAACTCTTGATTATATTGTTTCGCTAATTTATTTATATCACATGACATTATAGATAAACAATATTATCCTATACAAACTCTGTAAAATTCATTTTCAAATGAAATTTTATCATAACGGATGATTTTACATACATCTCCGGGTCTTAAAAAGATAGCGCAAGCGACCGGGTCAAATCTGCTTATTTGTGGCATCTGGCTGTCGTCGTTTACGTGAAACGTCTTGTATAATTCTATTTTTTCGGTCGCATTTAATTTTATATGTTTGGGGACGAACGAATGTTCTAAAATATTGTATTGTAATTGTTGTATTTTGTAAATATTAATATAATAGTCATAATATTTAGAACGCAACAAATCGTGAATGGTGCTAGTCGAATAGTCTTTGGTGACAATCAACAAAGTATCTTGTTTCCGCAATTCTTTCACATTTGAAATTTCTTTTTCTAAATTGGTTTTATTGAAATTACTGGAACTATAGCAATAAATCAAATATACGATTGGTTCGTCTTTGAGTTCTTGGTGTGTAAAAGGAAATAGTACAGTCTCCTTGCGAATTTTATTCAAATCTATTTTTTTAGTGGTTTTATAGTGCACCAAGTTTAAATAGTGCTTCATTTGTTCGAACGATTTTACGATCATTTCTTCTTCGATTTTGTCTCCCATTAATAGTATATAATATAGTATTTTTAATTCAATTTAATCGTTTTGGTTTTATTGGTATCAAAGGAGTCGTTCGCATTAATAGGTGGTTCGGGTGGATTACCTTGATTCACTGGATTCAATGTATTCGTGACTTGATTCATACCTTGATTCACAGGATTCATACCCTGATTCACAGGATTCATAAGATTCAATGTATTCGTGACTTGATTCATACCTTGATTCACAGGATTCATACCCTGATTCACAGGATTCATAAGATTCACTGGATTCATACCTTGATTCATACCTTGATTCATACCTTGATTCGCTTGATTCATACCTTGATTCACAGGATTCATACCTTGATTCATACCTTGATTCACAGGATTCATACCTTGATTCATACCTTGATTCGCTGAATTCATACCTTGATTCATACCTGTATTCGCTGTATTCATACCTTGATTCGCTGAATTCATACCTGGATTCGCTGAATTCATACCTTGATTCGCTGAATTCATACCTTGATTCATACCTTGATTCGCTGAATTCATACCTGTATTCGTCACTTGATTCGTGACTTGATTCACTGAATTCATACCTGTATTCGTCACTTGATTCGTCACTTGATTCGTACTTGATTCATTCTTGGATTCATTGCTGAATTCGTTAGATTCATACGATTGGCTTGAATACCTGGTTCCACCGATTCGTTTGGATTCATCGAATTTCCTATTTTATTCACTTGAAGAATCTGGTTGGCGGATTGGTTTAGTTTGGTTAGGTTGACCGTTTCTTCTGAAAAATCGGGTCCAATATAGTCTTCAATATCATCTAAAGGTAATATACTTTCGGGTTCGACGGGTTCGGCAACGGGTTCGGCAACGGGTTCGGTGACGGGTTCAACCGTTTCTTCAAGCGTTTCTTCAAGTGTGTCGGTTTCTTGACGAAGACGAATATTTGATAAGGCATTAATATTGTCTGCTGTAATCAGTCGCATTTGAACATTTATAGTGGTTAATTCTTGCATTAATAATTTAAAGCTATACGGTATATTGACAATACTATATTCTTTACCATATTTTGTAATGAGCGTCGGTTTGGCGGTGGTTTCGGTCATCTCGTATTCAATCGGACCATCTGCCAGTAAACTATAAAAGTAGTTATGTTCTTTATGATACAGCCCAATCGTTCCGCTTTGATTACATATCGCCATTTTATATTCGTCACCCCGTTTCATCATCGAGTCTTTTAAAAAGCCGGTCATACCATGGGATATAACTCCGTCGCGTTCCATCTCGCCTATACGCAATCCTCCGTCGTTGGCTCGCCCGTGGTTGGTTTGTCTTGTTAATAAATCTCTTTGACCCGTGGCTCTATAATTAATTTTATCTTTTACCATATGTTTGAGTCGCATATAGTACGTGGGACCCATAAATATTTCGCTTGTAATCTGTTCCCCCGTCAATCCATTATATAATATTTCATTTCCTTCGGATTGGTACCCCAATGTATTCAAATGATTCCCTATTTCTTCGTGTTTGGGTCCTTTGTTTAAAAACGCGGTGCTGTCGGCGCTCATACCATTCGCACAACACAATTTAGACAATATGGTTTCTATCAATTGACCGATCGTCATGCGACTCGGCAACGCGTGGGGGTTGACAATAATATCCGGTTTTAAACCGCTTTTGGTGAAAGGCATATTTTCTTCAGGAATAAGATTACCAATCGTACCCTTTTGACCACACCGACTGCAAAATTTGTCTCCAATGGCGGGGCTTCGGTCTTCTCGAATTCTTACTTTTGCCAGCTTGCGCCCGTCGTTGTCGTATAAAAAGGTTTTATCCACATAACCCATTTGTCCTTTTTTAGGTAAAACACTGGAATCGTATATCTCATTTTGGATAATGTTTACTTTTCCAATGACAACTGTTTTATCGTCCATAAGCGTGTTCTGTTCAATCAATCCGCGGTCGTCCAGTAGATTATAATTATAGCCCGGTTTCGTATCGCGCGCCAATTCGTATTTCAAAACGCGGTCAATTCGTTTTTCGCTTTTACCTGGCACGGTAATTTCATCCATCGTTTCATACATGTTATAATACGTCGTTTTAAACAGCCCACGCTTCACAGACGACTCGTTGATTAAAATCGCGTCTTCCACGTTATAAGACGTATGGCACATAATCGCAACAATAACGTTTTCGCCGTAAGGGTGTTGTTCTTCGTGAATATAATTAAAATATCTAGTACGAACCAACGGTTTTTGTCCGTAGTTTAATACCACACCCATTTTGTCGATGCGGTTCACAAAGTTCGAATGATACAGAGACACGGCTTGTTTAGCTTGACCGCAACCGAATAAATTTCTGGGTAACTGATTGTTTTCGGGATATATAATTTGATTGCCCATAATTCCAAACATCAACGAGGGGTGAATTTCTAAGTGCGTATGTTGAATGGTAGATTTGTTATAAGTCATAGCGACATAACACATATCCATTTCAGATGGATCCATATACTCCAGATAACGATAATGTGAACTATTATTTTCCAAATCAGATGGCACGACGAAGGGTGTTTGTTTTACATCACTATGCACGAGTCGATCCCACGTAAAATCGCTTTTCGGTGACGGGACAATTAATTTTTCATTGTAGAAATACATTAACGGACGAATGAGACGCCCTTCGTCGCTATATATAAAAATAAATTTGTCTTTTAATTGAATGTGAATACTTATGGAAAAATGTAAAATACCTAAACGCCGATACATAATAAAATCGCTCTTAAATTTAAGCGGGTCACTCTCGTCTCCTATGTCTACCATTCCAACCCACCGCCCGTTGATAAACAACCTAAACTTCTCGTGTAAAGTCTCGTACGAACATTCTTCTAAGGGGTGAAGTTTAAAATAAGTTTGTATAAAAGTATGAATCGGTTTATACGGAATAGAGTCCGTTATTTTACACATAATCGACATATGTTTATGAAGTCCTACATTGCCGCCGTCTGGCGTGTCTACGGGGTCTAAATATCCATATTGAGTACCATGTAATAAGTGTGGTCCAACTATTTTTGAACTACTATCCATCTCAATATTAATTTTTCGTAAGTGAGACAAAAAAGAATTATACGATAGACGATTTAAATCTTGTAACGCTCCCAGCCGTTTGGTGTGGGCGTGTGCCCCCCAGTCGCCTTTAAACGCTTTCTTAAATCCATTCGCAATATAGGTCTCGTTGAACACATGGTCTTTTATCAATTGGATCATATTGGATTTACCTGGGTCAAATGTGGACTCGTTGCGGTCGGGGTCATCGTATAACTCTTTATTGTAATAGACGTCTTTTTCCAAAACAAGATGTATTTCTTTGTACATTAGGGTGGCGTATTCTGTAAATAAATTTTTCAATAATATACCAGTGGTTTCTACGCGCTTGAACTTATAGTTGTCTCGGTCGGTCATCTGGGACTCTCCGCGAATGACTTTCAGTGTTTCCAATACCATATAACCCAAGTATAACGCTTTCGAATAATAATTCATTTCTCCTACATGGGGCAACAAAAAATTCGTCAATATATTATGTACTTCATTTATATTTTCTATTTTCAAAAAACAAGATATATATTCTAAACAAGCCAGTTGTGTATAAAACGTTCCCGCATCGTTGATAGATGGTCTTAATAATTCTAAATAGCTTTCATCTAGACTGATACACGTACAAATCTCTTTGTCGCTGATTACCCCAAGGGCTCGCATCACAATAAACAACGGTATAGGCATACGCACATTCGGTATGTCTACCACGAATTGATGATGCGTCATATCGCGTCGTATAGCCATCGTTCGTTTGGGTTTCGAATTGTCTTCGGATACCGAATGTATTTCGACCGAATAATCGTGTTTGTTGTCTTTTAACGTACGAATATAAATAAGATTGTCTCCAAATTTTTCTTGCGGGATAATGACTTTTTCTTTTCCGTCTATGATAAAATAACCGCCATAGTCGTGGCGACATTCTCCTAATTGATACGCGACGTCTTTGTGTAATGATTTTAAAATACATAAATCCGACTTTAACATAATAGGAAACGAACCCAGTTCATATTTATTCTTTTCAGGAAAGGTTTTGGTTATGGTCACATACTTTCCATTAGACTTATTGAAAATCATAAACTCCACGTCTATTTCGTATTGAATCGTCGTGGCATACGTAATATTTTTGAGACGGCATTCGTTTGGAAACAAATGTCTCTTGGTGTCTCCGATAATCATCGGCGAATTAAAGTATAGTTTGTCTACATTTTTTCCTCCTATATAAATATTTAGTTTATAGACGTCGTCTTCGTCTGTATCCAAGTTGGTGTTATATTGTATTGGATTTAAATCCCGAAAGATGTCTTGTATATCTTTTTGATAAAACGCGTTACAACTTTGTATTTGGTGGTCTACGAGTGTGTTTTCGTTAAAATACTTATCTATATATTTTAACGATAATTCTTCTATTTCATCCATTATTATTTTTAATTATTTTATTTTTAAACTTAAATCAACTAAACTTAAAAAATAGAAGCCCGTAAAACAAAAAGACAATATAAAAGGCAACAACAATAAAAACCACGACAAATCGGTCCAGCCATTTTTACACATTAAATCCAAGACAAACGTCCAAAATAAGATGTACGCGGCGTGTACTATAAAGACATAATTATTGTTTCCAACATTACATTCAAAATTGCCTAAACATAACATGTCGCTTTGGTTTATATTATTCAGTCCAATTAAAAATAAACCTACAAACGATATTACAAAATATAACATAGCGGGGGTGCATAGTTTTTTTAAACTAAAAGAGCGAGGCATTATATATATTAGATTATAAAATATCTACGTGGGTTAACATATGACGCCTACAACAAATATCCGTAAATCCTAGTTCGTCCAATACTTTGCCTTCTGGCGTTTTTTCAATATTCGACGTGTCTAGATAATTGATGTCTCGTGATCCATCCTTTTTCATAGAGGCTACTTTGTCCAAATACAACTGATATTTATGCGCGATTACTTTTCCGCAAGTGAAGCATTTTACGGGAATAATCATTCTTATATTACAAATCTATATTTTAAATCAATTTTTAGAAATTAAAATAATTTTATACGAACCGTCGATTGTTTTTTTCCGTTCGTACATCAATCCCAACGAGTGGATTTTGTCATGACACGATTCACATACGCACGACAAGTTTGCCTTGTGGTGTAATTGGGTGTCATGAAAGTTGGATTGATATTTCAAGTGGTGTACTTCTTGACTCATTTCTATATTACAAAACTCGCACAATCCCCTTAATTTATCTTTGTTGTATCGCGAGGTTTTATACGTTAAAATATTCGTATACGATTTGTCGTATTTATTACGAATGGCGTAGGCTCTATCCAAGAAATCATTTGGCAAGCTCAACGATTTACAAACTTCCAGACCATAAATACTTTCGCCTGCGCCTTCTTGTAAGGTTCGGTTATAAATAAGCGTATCACATGAGCGGTCATATTCTACCGACAAATGTTTTAATTGTAGCTTATCCATCGCCCGGATTTCGTCGTAATATTGTATTTGATGAAAATGGGTAGCAAAAATAAACGAACTACGGCTTTCATACATTTTTTCTAAACCAGAGACAAATATACTCAAGGCGGAATCGATTTCTGTACCCGAACACAATTCGTCGCCTAATATTAAACTGTTTTTATTGTTATATTTTAAAATAACGCGTAATTCGCTCATTTCTACACCAAACGTAGACAACCCTTTGAACAAGTTGTCGTTTCCGATGATTCTTGTAAATATATACTCATACGGACAATAGACCATTTCTTTACAAGGTACGTATAATCCGCACTGGGCTAATAAAACCGCGATACCGATGGATTTGATAAAACTCGTCTTACCCACGGCATTCGTCCCGAACAACAAAACACCCGAATGACTGTCTCCGATGGAAATATCGTTGGCAACATACAATTCTTTGGTTTCGATATGTTCAATCAACGGGTGCCGTAATCCTTTGATATTTAAAAACGACTGGGGTTGGTCGACTAGAATCGGCTTAGAATAATGGTATTTCACCGCAATGTCTTTTTTACAATGAAGAATATCAAGGGTCTGAACGACCCCCACCAAATATTGAAGTTCTTCGTCGGGTATATGAAAAGAGTCGTAGACTTGTTGTACCTGTTTAAAAAACAAAGTAGAATCGTGGCACATTTGGCGGGTGATGTCGTCTAAAAACGCGCCGCCTAAACAATAGGTGCTTGAGTTGTAGTCGCTTTTTAAAATGGAGTCTACTTGAAACGTCTTCGTTTCTTTCGTAAAAGACGAGACATAATGAAGATCTAATACTTTATGTTCCAAATGTTTTAACAAAAGATTGCCTCGTCGCTTTGTAATGTGCAGTGAAATAGACGTACCTGTTTCGTGTATCTTAATGACGGGCGTTTTATTTTTTTATCTATCGTCTTAAATATATGTTCTAAATAATCGATAAAACTTTGTAATTTATCTTTGGATTCAATCCGCTTTTGGATACAACGGTCTAAGGTTTCGTCGTTCCCTCGTACGATCATCGTTTCAATGATGTCCGCGTATTTATCGAAAGAACAACTTGATATCATTGGAAGAATGGATATATCAAAAAAAGATTCGATGCTTGTTTTGATGCGCGTCATAATCTCCAAGGTTTTTATAGACTCAATATAATCCAATAACGTATCGTCCAATTCTTCTATAATATGGTTGAATTGAATACAAAAATCATATACGTAAAAATAATCTTGAGGAGTACATTTCTTTAAAAGCGTCTTCCGATGAATATATTCGATGTCTTTCATTTTATTAAAATAAGTACCCCATTCGTAATTGTATTTTAACATATGCTCGGTCATATCATACGACGCTTGTAGAGCAACTTGGTCGCGACAAGGGTTCGTAATCATATGCTTAAAGGCTCTTTTACCCATTTTGGTTTTACATTCGTTTAGTAGAGTCATAACAGACGAATATTTATGTTCGGCACTTTGGTCCGTTTCTAAAATATTCAGTTGCTTCAAAGAATGATTCGCCAATATAAGGCGGTGGTTTGTATTTTCAAGAATGGGTTCTTTTAATTTTTGGATTAAACGAGGGTTGTGTTGTTCTACAAAATGTAATAAGAAGCATAGCGATTGAAAGGCGATGGTCACTTGGAATAAATTTTCTTTTAGCACGTCCAATTGTCCATAATAACGAGCCATCAATTCGTCTTGGTAGGTTTGATATTCACATTTACGGGCTTGTTTTGAAAAAAAACTGTCTTCGTTTAAGTCGATCAAGGTTAATTTTTTACTTTTATGGTTCGTATACTGAAGTAAATCTTTCACAATGGAAGCCTCCACTGAAAAAATCACCACCATTTCTATTGGGTTATAGACCGATATATGCTTTTCGATTTCGTCGTACGTCGTAGGATTGTGATAATAAGGCACTTTATATTCATACGTGTATACTTTTCCACTAAGCGTATCCAAGGTAGTGATTCCAAAAATATAGTGTTCGCTGAATCGCTTGCTGGTTTTATGAATCCAAAGACATGTAATATGATTGGACAAAGCCTCTGATGGCTGGAAAAAGGTACCAGGACTAAAAATACCCTTTTCGTGGCGCACGATTTTGCCGTGTTCTTCGCATTGTTCGTAATATACAACCGTATATTTCGTGTGGGTGATTACTTTTTGTATATATTTATCGATCATATAGTCTCGAAATCCTGCCATATAAATTTTATCCGCCCCCAACGGTTTATTCGCAATTTTTAAATCGCATAAAGTGGTAAATTCTACCATGTCTTTGTCGTCCATCGTTTTGGAATAGACTTCGATAAAACTGCCTACTTGCATAAACAATAATGTTTTGTCTCCATATTTCTCTTTATAGGTATTCCATAAAGAGAAATATTCTTGGATCAGTGCCATTGTTATAGTATAGTATTCTTTTTTATATTATTATAATAATGAATGATTATATATTAAGAAATATAGTATTGACGACTTACTTGATAAGTATAGGATATTATCTATATATTTATTTTATGATTACCCTATATAAAAACGAACACAATTATAGATGTAATCCGCTCGTGATGCTTGCAGGAAAACTGGACGGGTTTGAAAATACGGCAACCGAATTTAAAACCTGTATTCAAGACGTTCAACCGATGATATACGGCGAGATTACCAACGGTTATCAAACGATGTTAGGAGACATACAGATTGTTATGGACGACCTCAAAACGGGTAATCAAGAGTTTTTAGAAAAGCTTGAACAAGACTACGCGAGTCAAAATGTGAATCTAAATAAAAAGATGGCGAATATGGAGAGTAATAAAGACGCCATGGACAATAAAATAGATAATACCAATAAGACCATTCACAGCGCAATAGGAAAAATAGATACATGGATAAAATAAACGATTATACTATGAGTGTCGTAAGTGAGTTATACAAACAAAATGTCGTTGTATATCGTGGTCCGCCGTATAGTATCGCCTTTAGTCTTTTTTTTGCCCTTGTCGCTTTTATTGTAGTTCAATCTTTTTATTTGAAAAAAACATATCTAGGACGAAATTGGGAGAATCATAGATGTGACTACATTTTTATGTCGGGATTTTTACAACCAGATAAGGGCGTAATTCCGAGCGAGTATACAATACAAAACTTAAAATATTGTATAAAACAAAAGATTTACAACGAGACACCCTTGTTGCCCTATATAAAGGATACTTTACGAAAAATAAACTATCTGATCCGGTTTCTAAAAACGCAAGTAGGTATCTATGAGAGCCACGTGAAAGAAGAAGTGGGCAACAATACCTACAACGAAATTATGCTGAATAAAGTGAATTATTTGAATTATAAACAGCAGAAATTAACTGCCCTATCCAATAAAATAAATTCCACGTTTACAAAATCGATTGATAAAATACAAGAAGGCGTTGACCAAAAGGTGACCTTGGACAAAGAAAGCGTCGCAGCCGATAATTATTTGAGCGACCAATATATTTCCGCCATTTTGAATAAAAAATAGACCTATAATATGTTGATGTATATATTAATAGTGGTTCTTTTATATAAGAGCTTCTTGTACGAAGGATTGTCGTGTCAAGTAGCCGAACATATTGCGTCGTATCCATCGAACTCCTTAGACCTATTTATGGACCAAGAATTTAAGCCCGAATGTTGTCCTTCGATGTATACCAAATCGTCTGGATGTATGTGTGAAAATAAAACCATTCACGACTTATTGGTGATGCGCGGGGGGAATAGAATGCTTACAGATACATATGTAAAGCAGAAGAAAATACCCTATTTGACGGAACCAATTTGTCCACCATGTGACGCGTAATCAACAAAGGATATTTTAGGTCTTTCATAAGTGGTTCTTGGAATAACTGGGTATTGGGTTCCATCATAGAGTATAAATTTAGTTTACTGAATATGACTTCCAAGGAACGCTTTAAATTACGAACGCCTTTTTCGTCGGGTGTCTTCGAATCAATGATATACGCCAATAGGTCGTCCTCGAATACAAGGTCGCTGTCTTTCATCATAAGAGTTCGGACAATCGAAGGGATTAAAAATTGCTTAGAAATGACCACCTTATCGGGTGTAGAATATCCACGTGTCTCAATGACATACATTCTATCTCTTAAAATTTTACTTACTTTATCTTCGTCGTTATAACTAAACACAAATAAACATTTACTCAAATCGACCGGCACTTCCGAAAAATATTTGTCAATGAATTGTGTATTTTGTGTCGTATCTGTCAAATGGGTTAAAATACCAATGATTTCTTCCCCCTTAGGAGACTCGCTTACTTTATCCAATTCGTCAAAATAAATAATGGGGTTGTTTGTTTTACATTGAATCAATACATCTATAATTTTTCCATAGGTGCTTCCTTCGTAGGTATACGAATGTCCGTCCAAATACGAACCATCGCTCGCGCCGCCCAGAGCGATAAATCCGATTTCGCGGTTTAGTAATTTGCTTATGCCGTGTTTCAATAGCGTGGTTTTACCAGTGCCCATAGGTCCTTTCAAAGCGATCGAATTGCCGATGGACGATGGATTATTGATCCATTGCCCGATTAATTGCATAAATTGTAGTTTTGCGTCATTCATACCAAACACAACCTCGTTTAAACAATTCTTACACGACTGTATATACGCACGACACGCCTCAACGCCGTCCGATTTTTGTATCGGCAATTGACTTGACACGTTGAACGGAATGGTCATAAAGGTTTCGATCCAATGGGTTAATTTGTTATATTCACTCCCGCATTTATTCATATGTTTCCATTCTTCTATTTTATTTAACACCAACACCTTCGATACTTGCGGTAGTTGTAAGTCTAGCAATTTTAATCGCAATGGTTTATCGGGTTGGGTCGGTTTGATAGATTCTAGTTGCTCTATAATATGTTGTTGTTGGATAGGAGACAACGTTTTAAAATAGACTTCTTCGTCGTCTTCCTTTTTTAAAACAATTTGCTTAAAGCGTTCGTAGTTTTTTATTTTTCTTTTTTTTTCTTGTTTTTCCTTTTTTTTATGTATTTTTTTACAAAAGGTATCAAATAATTTGCTTAAATTTTCATTTTTTTTCTCGTGTATAATCGGTTCAATACCAGATAGGTCTTCTATAGCGGAATCGTGAATAATTTCTTCGTCGCTTGCTTCGCTGACTTCTTCGCTGACTTCTTCGCTGACTTCTTCGCTTGCTTCGCTGGCTTCAATGTATTCGCTTTCTGAATCTTCGTTATCCGTCATACAGGTTATGTTTGTATATATTTATATAAAAATTGATTTAATATAAATATATGTATTTAAATAAAGGATGGATAAACTTTCTTCAAAGATCATCGGCATTCAGTTTAGCATTTTAAGCCCAGAAGAAATCGTGCGAAATTCAGTCGCGGAAATCACCAGCAAAGACACTTACAATGGGATTAAGCCAAAAATAGGCGGATTGTTTGACCCGCGTATGGGGGTGTTAGATCCAGGTATGATATGCCCGACCGACGGAGAAAACTATATCCATTGCCCCGGGTATTTTGGGCATATTATTTTAGCCAAACCGGTCTTTTATATTCAATATTTTTCGACGGTGGCTAAAATTCTAAAATGTATATGTTTTAAATGTTCGAAACTCCTCATCGCAAAAGAAGAGTATAAACAAATTTTGAATTATAAATACAACGACCGATGGGACGCGTTTTTCCAAATCGTGAACAATCTTAAACCGAGACGTTGTGGTGAATTTACAAAAAATGGTTGCGGGTGTCTTCAGCCAAAAATCAAAAAAGAAGGCTATTCCACCTTGATGGCAGAATGGACGAACGAAAATAAAGAAACTATGACGATTAAATACACGCCCGAAATGGTGATTAAAATATTCAAAAAAATAACGAACGAAGACGTTGATTTTATGGGGTTTTCTTCCAAATGGTCTAGACCAGAGTGGATGATATGTCAGACGTTCGCCGTTCCACCGCCAAGTGTAAGACCTTCGGTGAAACAAGACTCCCAACAGCGGAGCGAAGACGACATCACACACATTATTATCAATATCATTAAATTCAATAATAGTTTAAAAGAAAAGATGGCGGATCCAGATAGCAACAATAAAATCATCGAAGACTGGACGTGTTTGTTACAATATTATATCGCGACCCTTGTCGACAACAATATTCCAGGCACGTCACCGGTGACCCAACGTTCTGGACGCGCGCTAAAATCCATTACCGAACGACATAAGGGTAAAACGGGGCGCGTACGTGGCAATCTTATGGGCAAGCGCGTGGATTTCAGCGCGCGTTCCGTCATTACGCCAGACCCCGAACTATCTATCGTAGAATTGGGCGTCCCGATTAAAATTGCTATGAACATAACGAAGCCCGTGTATGTCACCAACGAAAATAAAAATTACTTATTGTATTTAATTAAAAATGGTCCGGACGTGTATCCAGGCGCGAAAATATTACAAAAGAAAAACAATGAAAATATATCTTTGCGGTACGTAGACCGCGAAAATGTTATGTTATTTGAAGGCGATATTGTCCATAGACACATGATGGACGGCGATTATGTGTTATTCAATCGTCAACCCACCCTTCACCGGATGTCTATGATGGCGCACGTCGTGAAAGTGTTATTCAAAGGGGATACGTTCCGAATGAATGTTGCCGATACAAAGCCCTACAACGCCGATTTTGATGGCGATGAAATGAATATGCATATGCCTCAAAACGATGAAGCCGAAATGGAATTAAAGCACTTGGCGGCGATTCCGTATCAAATTATCAGCCCAGCCAACAACAATAGTATCATTGGTATTTTCCAAGATTCTTTATTAGGAAGTTATTTATTTACGCGTAAAGACATTCAATTCACCCGAAAAGAAGCGATGAATCTGATATCGAAAACATCCAAACCCAATGTAAATATATTTTTGGATGATAAAAAGCAGAGTTTTACACCACACGAACTCATTAGCACGATTTTGCCGGCTATCTCTTTGAATTATAAAAAAGACGACGAGTCAACCGAAGATACGAACCACATATGGATTGAAAATGGTAAAATGTTAAAAGGACAACTCGACAAAGGTGTATACGGCAAATCAGGAAAAGGTCTAATCCAGCGTCTATACAACGATTACTCTCCCATCCATTGCCAGAAGTTTATCGACGACATACAAGCGATCGTGACGGAATATATGAAAACCACTGGGTTTAGCGTGGGTATGAGTGATTTGGTCGCGACTTCGGCTACGGTAGAAAATGTCAAACGAATCATTGTAGAAAAGAAAAATAAAGTGGCGAATTTAATCGACGACGTTCAACAAGGTATATTTGAAAATAAAACAGGCATTAGCAACAAGGATTATTTTGAAAGCGAAATCAATAATATTTTAAACGAAGCCTCAAAAGAAGCAGGAGACATTAGTATGAAACATTTAGACCCAGAGAATCGGTTTGTCACCATCATTACATGCGGTTCAAAAGGCAACGAATTAAACATGTCTCAAATGATCGCTTGTTTAGGGCAACAAAACGTAGAAAATAAACGTATCCCCTATAGTTTTTCCAATCGCACGCTACCCCATTACAAGCAGTTCGACGACAACCCGGTGGCGCGCGGATTTGTAGAAAGTTCTTTCATCGAAGGTCTAAGTCCGGAAGAATTGTTTTTCCACGCGATGGGTGGGCGCGTCGGTCTGATCGATACGGCGGTGAAAACGAGTACCACCGGTTATATTCAAAGGAGACTGATTAAAGGTTTAGAAGATATACAAGTATGTTACGACAGGACGGTTCGTAACAATAAACATAAAATTATCCAGTTCGCCTATGGGTCTACCAATATGGACACGGTTCATATTGAAAATATTCAGTTCGATCTATTGGGCAAAAGTATTGAAGAGATTATTCATTTATACGATTACAAATTCAAAGAAGATAAAGTCTTTTATACCAAAGAGTCTTACAAATTATTCAAAGACCAAAAAAAAATATTAATGGATCGCATTAAATCCGAGATACAATTCATGGCGGACGAACGCGACCATTATATTAAATCCGTATTGGAATACAACAGCGACAATACTATTTATTTGTCGGTCCCGTTTATGCAGTTTATTCATAATGTAAAGCATCAATTTGAATTAGACAAAAACACTATAAGCGACCTATCTCCTATGGAGATGTACAACATTCTAGATTCGTATTTGGAGACACTGAACCAGGTGTATAAACCGTGTCGGTTATTTAATCTTGCGTTTAAATATTACTTAAATCCGTATGGATTGATTACAAAACACAAATATAACAAAGGCGCACTCTTGTTCTTGTTAGAACAAATTATGTATAAATATAAGAAATCCATTGTGAACCCAGGCGAAATGGTTGGTATGATTTCAGCCCAGTCCATCGGCGAACCCACCACCCAAATGACCTTGAATACGTTCCACTACGCAGGGGTAGCGAGTAAGTCCAACGTCACGCGCGGTGTTCCCCGAATGGAAGAGTTATTGTCTTTGACGAACAACATTAAAAACCCTTCGTTGACGGTGTTTATGAAAAAGGAATTTGAAACCAACAAAGAAAAAACCTATGAAACGCTCACCCGTATTGAACACATTAAATTCAAAGACATTGTAAATAAATGCGAAATCTATTACAAGCCCTTGAATGACGCCGACACAGACGAGCCGTTTATGAAGTATTACAACGAAGTAAGCGAATTGTTGATGGGTGTCTCCGAAATGGAAGTAGAAAAATTCAATAGTTGGGTCATACGGTTTTATTTAGACAAACAAGCGATGTTTGATTATAACTTAACCATCCAAGAAATTAATTTTACGCTGAATAAAATATATAATAATACCATTTCGTGTTATTATAGCGATATGAATGAAAAAGAAATCATTTTCAAAATTAAAATAATGAAAACCTTAAATCAGGTGTATAAAGATGAAACCGACAATATTTATTTGATTAAGAGTTTCCAAGAGAAAATATTAAATAACATTGTCTTGCGGGGCATTCATAATATCAAAAAGGTAAACATTCGTGAAATAAACAACTATATCAATTACGATGGCGAGGCGTACACCAAACATAAAATATATGTATTAGATACGATTGGTTCTAATTTAGCCGAAATACTAACCCTTGATTTTCTGGATTATAAACGAACCTTTTCAAACAACATCGTCGAGATGCGCGATGTATTGGGTATTGAAGCTGCCCGGAAATGTTTATTCAATGAAATACGAGAAGTAATGGAGTTCGGCGGTAGCTACATCAACCACCATCATATTTATCTATTGTGCGATAGAATGACCACCAATTATAATATGGTGTCCATTTTTAGACACGGTATTAACAACGACGACATCGGACCTATCGCGAAAGCATCGTTCGAAGAAACGACCGAAATGTTCCTACGCGCCGCCAGACACGGCGAACTAGACGAAATGCGCGGTGTTTCTGCCAACGTAATGTGCGGACAAGACGGGTTCTATGGAACAAGTGCCTTTTCCGTATACTTGAATATGAACGAAGTATCTAACTTCGAACATGTAAGTGAAAAAGAAAAAAAGTCAGAAGAAATGAAATTATATTTAAGCACAGGCGTTTGCACGATAGACAACCTAAAAATGACGCACAATTTAAAACAAGGCGAACTGGAAACTTACAAAGACAACGCCTACGAATTAGACATATAATTGCCCGATGGAGTCTTCTATGGGTTGTTTTAGATATTTAAACACAGGTTTCGTATCACCAAATATATCCCCGCTTATTTTTATACCGCTCTTGTAATAATACAATAAATCAAATTGTTTATTATTCATAATGCGTATATAATAACGAAACGGCGATTGGGTAAACCCGTAATCGTACAAAACCACATCAAATTTTTTTGTTCTTGAGACACGCTCTAAACGACAAAATACCACAGGTAATTGATAAAAATAACAATATAGAATCATATCGGTTAGGGTCAACGCGTACGTTTCGTCTTGAATAAATGCTTTGTCGGTGATCGTTTTACCGTCTGCTTTTAAATAGGGCAATAGTTTGTCGAAATTTATTTTTTCATAGATTTTTAACAACCGCGCCTTAATCATTTGTTTTTGGGTTGTTTCAAGCATTTGACATTTATCAATATAGTTTAATAAAAGATAATTACAATCGTTTGTGCTTGTATGAAATCGCAAATACGTTGTATATTTTGGAAAATATATTTTCCATTTCGTTTTATTTCCAAAATAGTTTTTTTCCACACAATCGTCTTTTATCAATTCTTTATATTCACTTTCGGTGTCCGCGCGGTGAAGGTCTTCTGTAAACACTTTACACGAGGACTCGAGCCGATCGTCCAAACGCGCCACGTCAATCGGTGCCTCGTTTTGTTCAATGCGCGTCTCAGGGCTTATCTTAGCCGGTGATTCTCGCGTCTCCGTTCGTGTGTCGGCACGTGTGTCCGGTCGTGATTCAGGTATTATATTAGCGCGTGTGTCCATTCGTGTGTCGGCGCGTATCTCGGGTCGTGATTCAGGTATTATATTAGCGCGTGTGTCCATTCGTGTGTCGGCGCGTATCTCGGGTCGTGATTCAGGTATTATATTAGCGCGTGTGTCCGTTTGTGTGTCCGTTCGTGTGTCCGTTCGTGTGTCGGCGCGTGTGTCGGGTCCGTCGGCGCGTCTCTCATCTCGGTTCAATGCCTCGCGATAACGATCACGAGTTTTTTGAGCATAGTCTAAAAATGCCTCAAACTTGGTGGGTGAAATATCATAATATTTTTTATATTTATTTATATCTTCTAATTGTTCGTAATATTGCTCTAAATTACTTTGAAACAATAATATTTCATTTTTATTTAGCCTATACGATTTCACCGGATTTACAATATAGGATTCATAAAAAAAGGACTTATATATTTTATAATTTCGGATTATATTTTCTGCGAATACTTTTATATATTTTGTATGGTTGGGTTCTTTGGTATATAAATTATACAACGGAAGAATACATTTTTTGTCCTGTGTCTCAAGGAAGCAATCGTTTTCTGTGTAGGTTTGTTTATTCAGATCATCTATAATATCTCGCGTTCCGTCTTTATACGGCAATTCCTTTTGTAGTTGTGCGATTAAATCCTCTACAAGAGGTGCGTCTATGTCGGTAAATTCAAAATACATATGTATATATTCTTCTAATTGGGCGTGTATTTTGTCTATTTTTTCATTTAAACTCAGGCTGTCTTGGGTTATAATATCCATTATGGATCGCTTTTTAACAAATAATTTAAGGTCGGATAAAAGTATCTTCAATTTCTGAAAAAACAAAGCATAAAATCGCTCTTCTAATTTTAATCGGAATAATCCATTCCAAGGCTCGGTTTTTTCTTCCGAAACGACTTTATCGTATTCTAAATAAGAGCGGTCTTCTAATACCTCCAAACCATCGTCGTGCATATCTTCTTCTTCGAGAGACAATCCAATAAACTGATTGGTCTCGGTTAAAAATCCTATTATTTTTCCTTCGTGTTTTACTTTGAGGACCAGGTCGCATAAAATGTCGGGCACCTTTCTTTTTAATTCTTTCAAAAAGGTAAACGTAGACGCGTAGTCGTTAAATATATGTTCGTCGGGTTGTCCCATAACGTAATACGGAATCTCGGGCAGAATACTGGTCGGTCTACACGGTAAATAAAAGAGTTCGTCTTTATATTCTATGAGACCCGCAATGACTTGCCCGTTGTAGTTCACCAATTGGCGTTTTACTTTATAATCTTCGGGCAATAGTGTCATAATCTCACCAAAGGTAATATTCATTTTATAATCGTCGGTTTTTCGTCGAGGTCCACATTTGTCGTAATTGATTTGTTTTAAAAATTTGGTCAATTGTTGCACTATAGTATTTTCTTTAAATATATAGAGTTCATCGATTTCTTTCTTTTTTTCTTTTTTCTTTTTCAGAACGATCGGTTGATAGTTGTCTTTTACAAGATATAAAATAAAACTACTGTATTTATCTGTATCAAACATATAGTTGGAATAATCCGACCTCGGACAAATCAATTCTATCTTATGGGTCGTATCGTCATTTACATCGTTCAATAGAATCATATTGATGGGCACGTCTGGCTCGTCCAATCGCAGTACACCCGACGCAATAATATCCCATACGTATACATAATCCATATATTTATATAATTGAATATGGAAGTTTTCCAGTCCGTTGATGATCCGATACAATCCTTTTTTATTGTGTATCATTTTTTTATACAGCGCATAAGAGCTGTAATTCGCCACAACATACGCGTCGTCTAAGGGTGTATACACGTTTGGTGTGCGCATGATGCCTTGTGCGTTATAAAACAACGACGGAAGTTTGCCGTTGTGAAACGTCAATAGGGTGTCCAAATTAACTTTTTCGACGATGGATTCTATCAAATAATTTGTATCGCTATACCCGAATATTTTAGCGATAGACTTTAAAAAAGTATTTTCCGCGCCCATGCCTTTCCGCAAGAGACAATCTTCGATGAGTTCGTGTTTATCGTTTATTTTTTTCTAGAATCGTACTTGAAAAAAGTAGACAAATTCTCCGTCAAGTGCCCCAGACGATTTTCGTCCAATATGATTTTAGAATGATCCAAAATCCAAGACGAAACGACCGTCTCTGTTTTGGGTTTCAAAAAACAACAGGGGCGATTCCCTTTTAATAAACCGACGGTGTCCTTGTTGGGGAATTGGTCCCTAAATATTTTAAAGATATATTTGTCGTCTGGTATAGGATTTTTAAGATTGTATTTGGTCTCGCTGAATATGTGCTTGGCTAATTTATTGGCTTTGGTCTGGCTCATAGGGACATCTTTCTTAAAGTCCCAATACAAAGAACACATATAATGTTTATTGTTTATTTCAGTAATACTATGCGACGGGATTTTTTCTTCGTGAGACAATTGGTCGTAAATCATTTGTTTGTCGCTTGAATCTAATGTGATTTTGTCTTTGATTTTAATATAGTCTTTTTCATATAGATTGTCCTTTAGTATTTTCTTGTCGGCGTCCGTCCACTTCTCGTTGCGTTTCAATTTATGTATTACCGCCTCTTTGCTTTGTTTTTCTTTCATAAACACCGATTCTATTTTCTTCTTTTCTTCGTTCGTCAAGACGATCGGTTGTCGTCGTTCTTGGGCTGGACACTTGCGGGAATAATCGTCACCAAACATCTTCTTGTCGCTTTTTTTCAAAGCGGATAGAAATGGATATCTATTTTTGAAACGAGTCACCACGTCTTGTGGGGCGCCTCCTCTTTTATATTGCGCTAAAACATTAAATGAATTTGTATTAGAATCTTCGTTTATATCTTCCAATGGCTTGGGAGGCTCTTCCACTTCTATTTCTATTACTTCGTCGTCGGGCACATCGGACGACGTCGTCGGGCACATCGGAGACGTCGGACACATCGTCTGGAACGTCGTCGGACACGTCAGGCACGTCAGACACGTCGGACACATCGTCTGAATTTTCTGACTCTTCCTCAGAATATACCACTTCACTTTTTATGTACTCCATAGGGGGATTTATTTTTTCAGTTTCGACTAATCCCGTGGGTGATTCGCCGATTAAAATACGGAATAAATTAGACAAATAGACCTTGATGACGTCTATATAACTATAGTTGGTTATATCCATAATTTCCACATGATAGACATAAAGGTCGCCATCCATTTTTTTATATTTTATCACGATATCAATGCCCGGACTAATCATAGCCCGTTTTTTTCGGCGTACGCCTTCTTTCATATCCGTCAATTCGTATACTTCTTTCATTTTCTTTTCGACGTCTACGTTTGGGAATTGCGTTCTTACATTTTTTAATATGGTATCGGTGTCATAATTTTCGCGTATTAAATATAAAATCCTACTTCGGATATTATCCGATTCCATATAATTGGCTACCCGTATATATTTCAGAAAGAGTTCGTGGCTGTCTCCGTTGTAATTGAAAATATAGTTAAAATAATTTTTGATATTCGTAGGATCTATTTTGCGCGTAAGGCGCAACTCATAATCGTAATTCATTTTAATCAATTCAATATGTTTGCTGGAAAACCCGTTAAACTTCCTAAAAATATTTTGACCGGGGTCAAATTGTTGAATGATGATATCGATTAAGGCGGAGGTTTTCTCTTGAATCCATTGTTCCAAGTCTTGTTGTATAGTATTACGTCCAATGTGAAGGAGGATTTGCCCGTCGTGGTTGATTTCAAAGGTCATTTGATTGGGTCCGTTTATAACGATTTGAAGTGTTTGTTTCCGAACGTGTTTGGACAGCGTAACAACGGATGTTTTTGGTAAAAAGGGTATTGCCATGTGATTGGTGGAATAATCGTTTGTAAACAATCTCAACATTTGTTCTTGTTCGCGTTCTAATTTCAATTGGACCATCGGATAGTCTGCCGTACTATGCATTACCTTAAAAAGCAAATCAACCGGGATATACACGTCTTCTTTCGGATACATAAGGCACGACAGCGATTTAATATTTTCTTTGAACTCTATACTATCGTTAAAAAAGGCTTTGTGTTTCGTGATAGACCCCACCTTCAGACTATAATCTGGATTCACGACAGCCTCCAATTCAAAATCCTTTGATTTGTATAGGTCGGGGAAATATACTTTACTGAACGTTTTAATGTGTTGACTTATGTATTTACTCAGGTCGCCTATTTTCACAAGATAAATCGTATTCATATTGGGGTAATCTAAGAGTAACCGAGTGGGCAAGGCTTCAGATAAGCTATCATATAGGGAATCGTGTAAAAACGGATTTACGGAATAGATTTTTTCTCTTATCTGTATACCTAAAGGTTCTAATTCGGTTTGTAGCATCGGAAAATTTATTTTAACCAAATCGTCCATCGTATAGGTGTCTTGCGACGGAATCTCTAGGACTAGTTCGTAGTTGCTTAAAAATATACCTAAGGCTTCTTTCGTAATGACATAATTACGATTGAAATATTTTTTTAGCTCGGCGTAAGGTTTCAAGGTTGTTTTTTTTTATAAAAAAATAATATTGGCGAGTGTCTTTAAGGTCTAATTCTAGAGACACTTTATACTTTAATTCTTCTATATTGTCGTCGCGATATAAATGTACATCTATGGGTGTTTCTTCTACTATAGAGTCTTTATAGTTTAATAAAAGTAGGGTATATTCACTCATATAAATATTATAATATTTATTGTAAAAAATATTATAAATCATAATAAGGGTTGTCTTTGATAGACATACTACAATATTCTTTCGGTTGTTTCGAATAATCTTCTAAGGTGTATACACCACATTCAGATGCTTCGTGAATGAGAAATTTAAAGTTATTCCAAAAATCGTCTTTGTGACCTATAGACGTCGTGGCAATATGGCTCATTTCGTGTAAAGCTACAAACATAAGCGTATTTTCGTCAATCAAGTGGTCGTCGTTCTTCTTTTCTACGTTCAAACAAAAGGCAATCTTGCGACCTTTGTTTTCGCTATACGCCGTATATTCGCTATTGGGTAATATTTCAACAATCTTTTTAGGATTGAACCGCTCCACCAAGCGGTCGACCATTTCATTGTTCTTATATTTGTTTTTTAAATACTCCACCAAGGTATTCATTTTATTCGCCGTTTTGGCTAATAGGTCGCTTGCCTTGTGTATATTTTTTCGTTCCCGAACGCAATACGTTTCGCCGTCGACTTTAGATAACACGCAGGTCAAATGAAAAAAATCAGAGTCTAAATACATTTTGTATCCTATACATAAGACAAACAATACAATGACATATCCTAATAAGTCGTCTTTCATATAGTATATTGATTTATTTTAATCGCATCCGTCGATTTCTAAAGCCCGGCGATACGTATCTGCCTCGATCGTGGTATTGTTCCACGGTCCTGTGTTGGTTTTAGGGATGATGGGCTCAGAACGCAATTGTAAATTTGGGTTTCTTAAAGAACTGCCCACCGTATTGATTCCATAGTTTGCACCCGCACTCAATAAATTAATATTTTTCAAATCGGCGGTTACCGGATTCATCGAACTCCATTCGTTGTTGGTATGTTTTGGTAGTAAATCGGACGGGTTGGTCGCTTCGTTGCAAGTTTTCGCCGTGCTTACTTTTGTGCCTAAACCTTCCACCTTAGAATATTTTTCTTCTTCTGGTTCTCCGTTCAACGAAGAAGGATTCAACATGGTTAAAGAATCTTTGACCGATACTTTATCGCGGTTGTATTTCATAAATACGACGCCTAAGATTAAAATCGCCAATACAAATAAAACATTGAATGTAAGCGCCTTTTTATCTTTATTCATTTTACCAAAATTCATTATATAAGTATAATATAAATTATTTTATGAATTAAATAATATACGCCAAACTATTACTTAAATCGTCGATTTGGGCATCCATAATATGTACATCGCGTTTATCGTAGGTATTTATTAAAAAGTCTGTGGAAATACCCGTGTCATTTAATTGCGAGACATCGGGCATAGTCTGATTAAATTTGAATTTATTCAAATCATAAAGCCCCTCTCTTTGAAACCATTTAAAAAAAATAACTAGTGTTAAAAAAAGAATCAAGCAGTTCATATAATTCCGATAGAATTAATCTTCCTCACTGTCTATATCTTCTTCAAATAGTTCATTCAAATCTATATGGAGTTTTATTTTTTTTTAATAACATAATCTTTAAATGCTCTAATACATCTTCTTTAATTTTTTATCCATAAATTCATAAATGTTCGCAAAATTATGATTTTTTATAAATTGATCGCCGTCTGGTTTAAATCCTTTTAAATCCATTTCGTATAATTCGTCTTGTAACTCGACGTCGACCTCGGTCAAAGGTTCGTCGTAATATTCGTCGTAAGGTTCGTCGTAAGGTTCGTCGTACACAGGCACAGGCACAGGCACAGGCACAGGCACAGGCGCAGGCACAGGCACAGGCACAGGCGCAGGCACAGGCGCAGGCGCAGGCGCAGGCGCTTCGTTCGTGCGTGTGTTTTCTTCTAAAACAATCACCGATTTTAATGATAAATCTAGCCCAAAGTGTTTACTATTGAATTGTATTCCTTTGATATGTATGGTAGGTACAATTTTATAATTTTTTAAATTGTTTTTATTTACAATACGCCCTTCTTTGTCTACCATAATGACGTTGTTTTTTTCAATCGAGCACTGAATATCATAACAGCTGTTTTGAATGTTGCTTTTAAGAGGGGATAAAAAGGAACTTTCTATGTCGTCGTGGGATAGTTCTTCTTCAAACCAGTCCGAACTTTTAGCATACACTAATTCGATACAATACAAATAGAGGGTCTCCATCCATAAGGCATACTCTTGACTCACTAAAGAAACGCAAATCGTGTCCGATAATTCTTTGAAAGAATAACATACGCGGTTGGTTTGTATGATAAAAGGCGAATCGTTATAAGTCAACGAACAATAATAATTTTCATTGTCGCTTGTCTCGGGTTCTCCTAAACCAACGAGATTTTCTTCATAATGTTCTAATACATTCATTTATATTATGGGTTAAATAAATAAAAATATTATGACGCGATAGATTATGAAAGAGCACCTAACCCAATTAATCCTCTACGATACTGAAATAAAGGCACTGAACGAAAAAATAAACGACCTAAAAAAATCGAAACGCGAAACGGAAGAATACGTCAAGCAATGTATTTTAAACGAACATTTACAACATAAAGTATTTATCTTAAACCATAAAAAAATAAAATACACCGAGACAAAAACCTATCAGCCTTTTAGTTTTAAATATATTGAACAACGCTTGGGGGAGTGGATAGACCGCGAATCTTTAACGCACATTATGAAACATTTAAAAGACAGTCGCGCGGTGCATATACATCAAGAAATAAAAATATTAGACTATAATAATGAATAAAGTTTGTTTTCCTATTGGACTAAATATGACCCACTTAAAACCAACGCACTTTTTATGTATTAAAAAAGGATTTAGTTTTGAATTTGAAAAGAAGCTCTTAGATAAAGTCTATGACCACAAGCGTCCTAAGAAGATGTCTTTAAAGACGCAGCCCAAAAAGAAAACTAAAACAAAAAAAATTATTGAATCGTCCACTTGTCTTTGTTAAAGGGAGAGATAAGCAATGCGTTTTTTTCAGAAGAGATCCGGTCCAGTTCGTCTTGGTCGATGGCGGGAGAATACGACAAGGATAATCGCTTCATATACGCTTCGTCTTCGTCTGTTTTTTCTGGCTTTTTACCGAAACAATTGACGCCAAATTTTACATGTATATTATCAATATATCCACCGTTGACACCCTGCCGTCCACAATCGTGTTCGTGTCCCGGTATAAGTTTTAAACCATTATAGATCTCTTTTTGGGTGGGAAACAATGCCAATTGGTCTTCGGACCAACCGTAACTACACCAATTTGCGCCTTTCTTATACGAGTCTTCTACTTCTGTATACGTCGCCAGTCGCGCGCTATATTTATTACATACTTCGCGAGACTCAATATAGGAGTATTTATTGTTAGGAATATGGAATACTTCGCCGTCGCTTGTCTCGCACCCAGAGGCGTCGGCGTCGTCGGTGGCGTCGGTGGCGTCGGTGTCGTCTTTTTTAGATACGTTAACGTCTAAGGTAGTCGTATCTGAACGAAATAAGTTTTTTAATTCGGTTGTAAAATTATAATCCATATGCTGAATGTTCATCACGACTACATATAGAAACACTACCCATAATATAACTTCTATGAACAACATAATCGGGGTATTTCCGCCCGTAGCATTTCCGAAGAAGACAAAGACCCCCACAAATAAAAATAGAACCAGTCCGAATATTAATATATACGATATCTTGCTACGGTCTAATAAGGAACTAAATAAATCCGTATAAAACTGCGGTAAATAACTTGTAGTATTTACGTCTATTTCCATATGTATAGATGGAGTTATTTTAATTTTCTATAAAAAAGACAATAATTGTTTGGACAAACGACGCGGTCGAACGCTATGGGCGTAATGTGTTCGTCGTTGATATTATACCACGACTGCTTTTTTTTAATACATACATAATAATGACCCCCTCGAAGAGTTCCGATGTGATTTATAATGCCGAACAACTCATATCCAACTTTTTCCGACGCATAGTTGGACATATCCAAATAGGGTCGCAATGAAACAAGACTATTATTTTTCTTGGTAAACCCTAGCCAACGTTTTAAATTCAGGACTAAAATAACCGGGCAATGTACCAGCACCGACCGCCTGGTCACTTCCTTTTTTACGTCTTCTTTTTCATCGTACCACCGATTGTCTCCGTTCAAATATTCTTCTTTAAAATACGCGTCTAAACAATCGTATAAAGACAACGCGGATTGGTCTGGCAAAGGCAAATCCATTGCCCACTGAGCTTCGTGGTTGGTGGACACGACCTTTACTTTGTCGGCGTAGCTTACTTCTAACATAGATAAAAATAAACGTGTAACAATAGAATATTCTTTTTTCTCGTAGTCTTTTACTGCCTTTGCTGGGTTAACGTCGTTTAAATTATAACTATTGTGAATACACTCTAGAGCAAACATAAAATATTCACTTGCGTCGCCCTGGGCGTGGTGTAGAAATTCTGTTCTATGTTTCTTTTCAAATAATATCTTATTTTTATGAATAAAGAGTTTCGGTGAAATGGTCACCTTTTTATCCATAATTTGTCTCAAATCATTCCACTCCATTGGGAAGATGGCGTCGTCTAGGTTTTTCGGTTGACCTGTGTGTATGTAGTCGTTTAATTCATCCAAGGCGTGAAGTATTTGTAATACAGAATTTATATAACACGTATTCCCAAGATTGACTAATCCTGACATTATATAAAGGTTATTATTTACATTTAAATTATAATTTATACATCTTTAAACTTCTTTCGCGACACAACGCATAATCTACAATTGGGCACGGATATTTTACACTATAGTGTTTACATCCTTGGTCCCATTGATGAATATCTTTTGGATCAACCTCAGACAATTCTGGTATCCACGTTTTAATATACTCGGCTTGGGCATCGAATCGCTTGCTCTGTAACCAAGGATTAAATATTCGCTGATTCGATGGTTTTGTATCCACGCCGACAGATGAGACCCATTGCCAATTGGCGTTATTTACACAAGGATCATAATCAATCAGCCTTTGCGCAAAATATAATTCACCGACGCGCCAATCCATTCCCAATATACGATTTAAAAAATTGGCGACAATAAGACGCCCGCGATTATGCATATACCCGCTATGATTTAATTGACGCATACAGGCGTCTACGACCGGAAACCCCGTCAGACCCTTTTTCCAAGCTTCCAAATGCGGTTTATGTTTCACCCATTGGATAGCGTCGTATTTGGGTTGAAACGATTTTGATTTTTCAATCAGGTGTGGGTTATAATAATTTATATAATAAAAAAATTCGCGCCATATCAGTTGCGCCTTCAAGTCCGCGTGTTTAAAACTATGATAGACTTCGCGTATGCTTACACAACCATATTTAATGTACGAAGATAGATGCGTGGTCTCGGTGCTTAGCTTATTTCTTTCGTATATGGTGTGCGATTTTTTCAATTGTTTTAATCCGTGTTTACGACCTCCCTTTACCAAGTTATGCACGTTGGGTATATAATAATCAAGTGCTTCTTTATAATAAGGATTGGATTTAAAGTGTATTTTTTTAATAGATTTGACGACGCTTTTTATAGGCGCTGGTATAGTATGATTTACAAGATTGGCTTTAAATGGCGTATACACCACATAAGGCGTCCCGTCCTTTTTGTTGAACGTTCCCATGGGTTGTAATAAATAATCTTCGGTCATGATACACTCGATTTGTTCGGATTGACACCATTGTTCGATGGTGTGATCTCTTTTTCTAGAATAGGGGGTGTAATCTTTATTGAATATTACATGAGACAACGTATGTTGTGTATGGATCGATTGTATGACGCTCATATAATCTCCATAAAAAATATGGAGACCTATTTTTTCTTTTAGTTCTTCCAAACATTCACATAAAAATTGTACGCTAGGGTTTGAAAAATATATATTGTTGTCAATTTGTTCGGGGGTAAATATAAATATAGGGATTATATTGGTGAAGTGCCGCATCGCGTAGGCTAAGCCTATATTATCTTGAACACGAAAGTCTCTTCTAAAAATAAATAATGTATTCATTATATAGTGATTATTTTTAATCTTTAAATATATAAGAATATTGTATACAACCTAAACCCGCAGAAATACTATACCTAACAAAAAATAAACTATATGAAACGATTTCAGTTGTAAGAACAGCAAACTAAGCACAAAGGTAACCAATATACTGATTGTATTGATGAACAAATGGACTAGCGTAGGATTAGAAACATAGGTCATCGCATATGGATATTCTAGAGAATGGCTAGCCCTATAACCCCGACCAAAAAACTATAAAATAGTCTTTATGCCCAAATATTTCAAAGAAAAAATATGTAATCCAAGAAAGCCGCCAAAGACGAATAGAATATATTCAACCTATATAGACCTATCATTAAAATTCGTTTTATGCCTATGTTAAATACACCTCGTTTTCAACCTATGGAACAATACGAAAGGATTAAGGACCTGAATATCTTTTACACCTTTGAACATTTAAAACGCCGACCTAATAAAGTATCCAATCGGTAATATTGCATAACTGCTAATTATATTTTAGATATTGAAGATTATAAACACGATGCTCCTTTCTATATTAGATATGTTATAGATGAAAAATACATTAAAAAATTTTTACGAATGGTCAAAATGGGAAGGTATGATGCATAATATTTTATTATTATTAGTGATATACATATTGTATGTATTCTTTGTTAATAAAAAAGAAAGAACTCTACCAAATATTTTATTATTCACAATTATTATTAGTATGGATACATTCATTCATCAAAATATTAATATACGGAATCATAAAGACACCAATTATTTATAACATAGATTTCATTAATTGTATTTCATTTTCTTGTGTATCAATGATTTCTTTTGCTAATTTTTTTAATTTGGGATTACTTGTTTTATTATATATTTTATGCGACGTTGTTAATGCGGTAGAATGATGACTAATCATTCTTCTTAACCATTGTTTATCATCAACGAATAATTGTTGTCGTAATAGTATTGATACACCAATAGATAAAATAATTCCAACAGAGAAAACTAACATATTAAAATGCCCCATTGATAAATAATGAATAATCTCGTGTGCCCATATCATATTTGAAGCCATTAATAAACCACCATAAAATAGTGTTTGTGATATATATAAGTCTGTAAATCTATATGCTAATATGTTCATAGGATTGAATAGCATACCAATAATCACCATTACGATAAACATAATAATTTGTCTTTTATATAAACTTGATTTCATTTATATAATACAAAGATAAAATCGGCGTTTTAATGTTCAAAGGTGTAAATCGGTTCTTTTTCGATATTAGAATTGGTTATACGCTAAATATTAAACGACCTTCTGTAAAGAGACAAATTCGTCTATATTCTTTCGTTCATTCTAGTAGAAAAAAGAAAATAACCTACATTATGTTTAAGATCTATTGTTCGTATGGAGAAATTGTAGACAAAATAACTATATTAGAGCTGAAGAAATTACACGCGCCAGAAAACAAATCGATACAAAACGAATACGAGTTGCTCGCTCCTTATAAGAAACACGACGCGTCTTTCCATGAGTTATATATGGAGTTATATACGATCAATCAAACTTTATGGGATTGTGAAGATAAAATACGACAAAAAAGCAAATCCAAAGAATACGACGAAGAGTATATTTCCATCGCGGAAAATATACATGTCCAAAATGACAAAAGATATAGACTGAAAAGACACATAAATGAATTATATGACTCGTATATTATAGAAGAAAAGATATATAAATAAAATACATGTTAGGTAAAGATGTCTACAATACGCTTAACGAGCCTATTCTATACACACACGACCCGCCGACCGAACATGACGAAGCCTGTTTAAACGCGTTGTGTATTGGAAATAAACAAAATACGATGGATTCCTTGCGCCTTAGCCGCTATTTGGCTTGTAAATATAAAAACACACATTTGAATCGTATTTTTTCTATCACTTTATATTTTAGACATAATACGATATGCCAATATTTAAATGTAAAAAACGAATATGCTTATAAATTAGACCAATATATTCGTTTTTTTGAAGTAGAAAAAGAGTGGAAAGAAAATGTGTTTTTAAATTACGGGCTGTATTTGTTAAACCGACAATGTTATAAAGAATCGTATACATATACGATTTATATGAACCAGGTCAAAGTAGACCATTTAAATATTCGTCCGGACACCATGAGCGGGTTTAAACCAGGCGACAAGGGCAAAACTCTTTTGGTGTATATGAGTGGCGGTTTGGGTGATAATATTATGTATGCGCGCTTTATGAAAAAACTAGGCGAGACATTTTCCGACCAACGCATTTTATTTTTAATATACGATGAATTATATTGGATATACGAGTCGATCCATAAAGATTCCAACTCTATTGAAACCTGGCGTTACAGTAATAAACATCTATTACCACCATTTGATTACCATATCAATATTTCAAGACTATACGTCTTGTTACAATTGGATTACAAAGATATTTATATAGAGTATTTCCCGCCTTTGCCGTATTATCCTATGGACGAACTACCCAAAGATAAAAAACATATAATTGTCCATTGGAAAGGGAATCCTCAAAACGAGCACGAAGAACACAATCGACAAATAAAACTGGACTTGCTGGTGCCGTTGTTCAAACGCACCGACGTTCAATGTATCACGATCGCCAAAGATATCACTTCGCACGAAAGGGAACTATTGCGCGAACACAAGGTCGTTATTTTAGAGGTAGATAAAAAAGAATGTTTTAGACATAGTATGTCTATTATACTATCTGTAGACGCGGTCATAACGACCGATACTTCGTTGGCACATATGTGTGGGACTCTGGATGTACCTTGTTACACCTTGTTAACGGCTGGTTGTGATTGGCGTTGGGGCAAAGAAAAGACTACCAGGTGGTATCCAAAGATGACTCTACTACGTCAACACGCCCCCTTCGACTGGAGTCGCGTGGTGGAGGAATTAGTTGTAATACCAATTCATAGATAACCACGGCGGCGCATCGTATACTTTAGAAGAGAGTTCTTTCTTGGTATCGGGTCCGTCGTGCATAATGCTTTGTATGGCGTCGGTACTAATCGCGTGGTCGTAATAACGCAAGTTTGAAATAAAGCCACCAAATCCTTTTTTGTCTCCAAGAATCGTGTCGTAATAGTTTTGTTTTGGAACAAATTTCAATATATATTCTTTGGACATATTGCCATTGATAAATATATTTATTTTTCTATCTTTTAAAGTAATGACACAGCTAACCCATTTTTCTATGGGCATATTATCTACCTCGATGGTTTCGTAAATATTTTCATTGTCAGAATATGTATTTATAACCAATACTATTTTATTGTCTTCGGCGTTGTAATATAATCCGGGTGAATTATTTAAAAAGGCAATATCGTATAGTTTGTTTTTGATAGAATCGCTCATCGTATACGTCCCTTTGGAAAAAATACGTTTGTGTCTTTGGTCGGCGTTTAGATACGGGTCTTCTATATAGACCCATAACGCCCACGTGTATTCTATTCCTGTGAGTTCGTTGACCGACCGAAGAATCGGTATGGATTTAGATACATTCGGATTGCTGGATACAACATGAACAATATCGCTATCGATCATACCTTTCATCACGTAAGGCGTTCTTTTTGTCCCGTACGTATGTTCTAATAGAAACATTCCAAATTGAAACAATAATACGAATACAATCAGCAACAATAGTATAAATACAAATTTACTTATAGTGGAGTTGAATTGCAAAAAGGAAGTATCTTTAGAATTTACTGCTTTCGCGGGTTCTTTCACGGGTTCTTTTACAGAATTCACTGCTTTCATTACGGCGTCTTTTATAGGCGTTACGGTGCTCATTACGGCATCTTTTATAGGCGTTACGGCGCTCATTACGGAATCTTTTACATTCGTTGCGTTTGCCGGGGTTACATTAGACATTATAATTAGGTGATATAATATTTCGCTCTTTCATTATTATCTTCGTAAAAGGTAACCGCTGTTTTATACTTACCAAATAAAGAACCGACCACAACGTCTTGGTGTCCTTCTTTGTAAATACGGAAGGCTTTGTCGGGAGACACCAAATAATTGAAATAATGGGTATTTGAAATCGAGCCACTATATCCGCCGTCTGGACAAATTTGAAAATCGTTTTGTTCGGATGTATATTGTACGCCTGAGAATGATTTGGTTTGAACCAATTTACCATTTAAATAAATATCTGTATGATTGTCTCCAAATCCAAATGTTATATTAAACCATTTTTGTAAAGGCACATTTTTTAAGGTGGCGCTTTGTTCATTGTCTTTTTGTAAGCATGTAATATCGTCCAAGTCGGGTGCGGTGCCGTCTAAACATTGATAGGATCCATTTTTACAACTGACCCCGTTTTCTTTGGGCATATATTTTCCTTCTGTTGAATCGTAATCGCATTGTATACTTTCACTCAAGTCTAGTTCACTATTGTTTATACACCATTCCAATGATTTGTCGTAATTATCTGTGAGGGTTAACTCTTCTCCGCTAATGGCGTTGACTACAAAATCAATTATAACGTCGTTTTTATAGCGATCCAAATAAATATGGGGTTTTTTTGAGTTGCTTTCGCGCCGGAAAATCGTTTTTTTTTCGCCGAATTTATAGTTCCAATCTTCGATGTATATCCACATAGATACCGAGTAATTTCCACTAGATTTTAGAAGACTATCTTTGGGTATAAGAATGACTTGTTTGGCGTCTTTAGACGACGACACCAAAGCATTGGAATAATTCGTCAGGTTCATAAGGACGATACCTAAAATAGCTAAAAATACTACAATTACAATTTTACTACGAGTACCGATTTGATTCGTAAAAAGTACATAGAGCGTAAGTATGACAAACGCAGAAATAAGCATAAAATGAAAAGAGAACATATATTAATCGGTTATTTTATAATCCGAATAGATTTTTTTTATTTTATCTTGAGACAAAGGTGTGTCGTAATATCTGAATTGACTTATACCACCTAAGTCGGAATTTTCAACCGAACCCACCTGTAAAAGGTCGGTTGCGTTGATGTAGGGGCTTATGTTCGACTGTGTGGCAACCAATTCATTGTTTATGAATAAGTCAAATTGTCCGTTCACGTAATTCATAACGATATGATTCCATTTTTGAAATAATATATTCGACGAATAATAGACGCGGGTTTGTTTGAATTCAGACCCCACATAATCCGTTACTTCTATAATGAGTTGTTTTCTGTTGTAATCGTAAAACATAGAAGGTCTAGAACCAAAACTCATAATTAAGGCTTTGTCTCGTGTCTCCGCCAACACCTCGGATTCTAAATACAACCAAAACGACATACCATATTGATACGTATAGAGAGGTTTCCCGGTCACTTGGTCTGTGTCTTTCGGAATCATAAAGAAATCATATTTCAAAGATAGATATAAATCTTTCAGCCATTCTAAGTCGGGCGAAAGTTCTAACGTAGGTAATGTATCTCGTTCTAAATCTTTGTCACTGAGAGACCTAAATCCTTCTAGGGGTTGAACCTCTTCTAAATTAAGGCTCAATACGCTCTTATTTAATTTTGTTTTACCGTCAATCAGCAAGCGACCGTCGGTGTGGCGAATCGGATAAAAAAAATAGACTATCAGTAAAAGGAGCAGAAATCCCAGAATATAGGTGGTTTGGTTTGTTTTTTTCGCGTCTTCTACAAAATACTCAATCGTATCGGCAAACAAACAAGGAATATAAAAAATCAAGTATCGCGTTAGTTGTAAAAGGTCGTTTACGTCCGCGGCGCCCGGCGATGCACCCATCTTATATATAATTGCCGTAACGACCATATAAAATAAGAACACCAGGAAGAAAGAACGGCGCATCGAATACAATAAAACCGCGCGAGCTACATAAAATAAAATAATCCAGATTAAAAAAATAGAGAGATATGTAAGTATTTGTTTCGAAAATTCAAACAGATCCATCGTACTCTTGGTAGAAAAGAATAAATATATTCCGCCCATACAAAAGAACAAAATAATGGGAGCGTATATATAGTCCATTATTTTATAAGGATTTAGTAGTATTATAGCGTAACCGACTAAAAAAAACAGTATAATTTCAATCATTATATATTAGGACATATTTTCTAACGAGGTTTTTTTGCCGTGGCAATCACGGCAAAGGGCGACTAAATTACTGATTTCATTTGTACCACCGTGTTCTAAACGGGTTGTATGGTCTACTTCAAACCAAGCGGGCAATTGTTTCTGACAATCGCCACATAACCAGTTTTGTAACGAGGCGACATATTTCTTCTTGGTTTCGCTGACGCTCCGCTTGCTTTTTGTGGTCGTAGACGTGCCTGACGTAGACATTTTATGTTCGCTCGCGTTGGGTATAAACGGGGTAAACATGTCTTTGGTGTCTCGATCGATAGGCAATACTTTGATAAAATTATTCAACACAGATGCCGAATCCATATGCCCACCCTTGTTTATCATAGCGTATAAACCTAACCCGAATACCGCGATCCCCACCATTTTATAATATTTTTGATAGGTTTTTAAACGTTTAAAATAATAATGCTCATGATAGGAGTCGTACATACACAATCCCGTAAAAAAAATAATCCATAGCTTAATAGACATATATAAAGGCGAGACAAATTATTACAATACAAAAGATTAAATAAGAAGGCTCTTTCGTTGGAAACATGATATGGTCGTAATGTAGAATATAATGATGACGATCTAAATAAGGCAATTGTTTACGCTTGTGATACTCTTCGTAAATGATATACCCATATATAACCATCGCGTCATTTGTGTCGTAATTGGCGATCGAATTTTGCTGAAACAATTCAAAAAATAATTGTTGGTCTTTGTGGGTGGGCAAAAAATAGGGCATACATTCTATCAGTTGTTTTATTTTCTTTTTATTGGGGACGCTGGGCTGGTATTGTCGCGTAATAAAATATAAATATTGGAACACGATATCTATATTTATAGTAATCATATAAATAATAAAATATAATAAGAATTATGATAGGTAAACCTAAACCTTTATGCAACAATTGCGAAAATTATGGACATTTATTTTATAATTGTAAGCGACCCATCACAAGCTTGGGCGTCATATGTTATCGGATACGTGAAGGCGTCGTCGAATATTTATTAATACAGCGAAAAGATTCATTAGGGTATGTAGATTTTTTGCGGGGTAAATACAACGAATACAACGAGTATCATTTAAAAAATATTATCCAAGAAATGACCGATTATGAAATCGACCAAATTTTAAACCATAATTACGAAACCTTATGGACTAAATTATGGAACGAAAAGAATATACCATTTGACCTTAGACATAAAGAGAAAATGCTGTTTGTATTAAAACATAAAGCCTATTTGTTTCGAAAATCGGGGTGGGTGTTACCGGAATGGGGGTTTCCAAAAGGACGACGAAATTACAAAGAAAAAGACGTCGAGTGTGCCTTAAGGGAATTTAGCGAAGAAACCGGTTATCTTAAACAACATATCGTCTTGATGCATAATTTGGTGCCGTTTGAAGAAGTATTCACAGGATCTAATTTAAAATCGTATAAGCATAAATATTATCTTGGATTTATGCCGTTTACACTATATCGTGCGAAATTTCAAAAAAGCGAAATAGGCAATATGAAATGGTGTACTTACGACGAATGTGTCTTGTTCATTCGACCGTATAACGTAGAAAAATTATATGTGATTAAATGTGTAAATGAATTAATAAAAAATAGTAATATAATAATATGAACCAATCGGTGGAACTTGTTTATAAGAACCCCGAATTAAGCCAGTTAAACGCGTTTATACGAGTGATGAATTCTTTATATAAATTATCTTTGAATGAATTGTCGTCTTTTTTTGCAGAAAAGCCGATGGTATTATCGGGTAAAATCATATTGACTCAGCCTGAAATCAAAGCGTGGGCAAAAACCGAGCCCAAAGAGCGTGTCGACAAACCTGTAAAGGCGCCGTCTCTGGTAGATGTAGACAACGAATTGTTAAAAGACTATGCGCTATATACCCCCGATGTATTCAAAATAGAAAAAAAAGACTTCTATTTAGACCGCCAATATGGATTTATGGATTCCGTCCACTCTTTATTAGAAGATTTATACAACGAAGACGACGAAGTGGATAGTTGCGACAAATCCTCCGATTTTATTATGTTAAAACATCAGAAAATCGTTCAATCTTACTTAAATAGTTATACACCCTATAGAGGTCTGTTGTTATACCACGGTCTGGGTTCGGGTAAAACTTGCAGTTCGATTGGTATTTTAGAAGGAATGAAACATGACAAAAAGATATTTATATTGACCCCCGCCTCGCTACAAGAAAACTATAGGAATCAAATGTCTTTTTGTGGAGACAAATTATTTAAAACCAAGCATCATTGGAAGAAAGTCAAACACGATAGCGAAATGGTGTTTCAATTGTTTAAAGACTATTTATTCTTAGACCACGACCGAACCTTACTTGAAACTTATATGAAAAAACACAAGGGTATTTGGTTGATAGAAGAAGACAGACCCAATTATGAATCTTTGAAAGAGGAAGACAAGCAACAAATCCAAGAATTAATACGTGTGTTGATTTCTATGAAATATAATTTTATAAATTACAATGGCGTCAATAAAAAATCTTGGGAAAAGATGAAACAAGTACACAAAACCAATCCGTTCCACAATAGTGTAATCGTAGTAGACGAAGCCCACAATTTTATAAGCCGCATAAATAATAAGCTAATGGCGGGACAAACATCTGTTTCTACTGACATGTATGAAAGTATAATGGACGCACAAAATTGTAAAGTGGTTTTGTTGTCGGGTACGCCTTATATAAACGCTCCGTCTGAATTAGGTATTATGATTAATTTGGTATCAGGCTATACGACCGAATATGAAATTATTTTAACCAAAAAATATGAACTAAAAATACTGAAAGACGCGTTGCGAACGTTGGAAGATTACAATCGTATAGATTATAAATTAGACCGCATTTATGTCGTGCGGAACCCGTATGGATTCGTCGCCACGTCTACAGGAGAAGTCCGATACGAAAACCCGGCATTGTACGTCGACACCGACTTTAAAGACGTCTTACAACTTGCGTTAAAAAGTATTCCTATCAAACAAATCCATATTCATAAATACAAGAGAATCCCCGACGAAGAAAAAGAGTTCAATAGCTTGTTTGTACAAAAGCAAGGCGGTTTGAGGGTGATAAACAACAAGGAATTTTTTCAAACCAGAATTGCAGGACTCATTTCTTATTTAGGAGACAAAACATCCCTTATGCCTCGACTTGAACCTATGCAGACAGAAATCATACCTATGAGTTCCCACCAGAAAAAAGAATATGAACAATATAAAAAGAAAGAATCCACAAAGAGCGACCAAAAAGATGGCAGTTACAAAGTGTTTACGCGCGCCGCGTGTAATTTCGTGTTCGACAACGACATAAAGCGTCCCTTCCCGGATTTTAAAAAAATGACCGAAGACGATTTTGATTATATACAACTAAACGATCGGTTAAAACGAGCGGATGGTGTGGAAGAAGACGGTGATCGGGTTCTAAATAAAGGCGCGGAATCGTATGATAGCGATATTAAAACATTTTTGAAAAAGGTGAGTTTAAATAGAAATACCCTTTTCTTTAACGAACTACTTTCGTTCGTATCCAAAGCCTTTGATAAACCCAACGAAGACAGCGAAATGGGATTGATGAAATATAGCCCTAAATTCCATTCTATTTTGGAACATATTATACGCGATAGAAATACGTGCCAATTGTTATACAGTAGTTTTAGACGCATTGAAGGGATCGAGATGATGCGCCAATTGTTGAAATATCAAGGATTTAGAGAATTGGTTCTAGTTAAAACGAGAGCGGGTAGCTACACGATAGAATTAGACGGCATTTATCCAGAAACGTCTTACACTGAAACGCGGGTATTTGCCTTGTATACCGGTACGGAAGAAAAAGAAGAAAAGGAAATTATACGAAATATCTACAATAGCGACCTATCCAAATTATCTCCGGCTATCCAGACCAGATTAAAAGACCTCTACAAAGAGACCGATAATTTACACGGTTCTCTTATCAACGTATTGATGATTACGTCTTCTGGCGCGGAAGGCATTGATTTACAAAACGTGCGCTACGTACATATTACCGAACCTTATTGGCACAATGTTCGGTTGGAACAAGTGATTGGTCGGGCAAGAAGAATTTGTAGTCATAACCGATTGGATAAAGAGGAACAAAACGTCCAAGTATATCTTTATATATCTTCTATAAAAGAGGATAAAAAGGACATTTCTACGGATGAGTTTTTACTTAAAATAATGGAAGAAAAGAAAGTATTAGCCGAATCGTTTTTAAGTACACTGAAAGAAAGCGCCATAGATTGTTTGCCGTCGAAGCAGAAATGCTTTAAATTCCCGAAAAATAATAAAAAGGACAAAGACGCCTATGCGTTAGATTATAAAAAGGCACCCGTCAAGAAAAAAGTCGAAGACAAAATGTTTGTTGAAAAAGAGCTCTTATTCAACGGGGTATCAACCTTGGTCGTCATAGACTATCGCACCACCCCTCCTAAAGTATTTATAAAAGAAACGGGCGAAGAGATTGGGGTATTAAATGGCAATCAAATTATATAAACTACTTTGTTTACATTCGTTTTGTTCGCAATAGGGTAAAGTATACGGGCACATATTCGGCAAGGCTTTCTTGGCGTCATAGTTATGTTTGCACGCCAAAAAATGTCTACTAGACGCTACGACGCTTTGGGGTGCATGTTTTGTCTCTTTACATAAACCAAATTGTTGGTCGGTTTCGTATCCTTCGCAAATAGGCATTTGCTCAGGACACATATTTATTTTTGGAGAACGTTTGGAATAATTATGCTTACATTGAATGAATAAACTATGTTGAATATCTGAATTATAGGGGTTGGTGTATTTTGTAAACGCGGGCTCAATATAATCGGGTGCTCGTGTGTAGACCGGAATATTTTTATCCACATAGGTTTTCATCGGCAAGACATATTCGTTTTTGTCATTTTTTACATACGGAAATTCATTCATACACTTGGTCAAAGTACCTGTACAATCTATATAAGAATAATCGCCCGTATGTAAATCTCCAATATAATTGTTTGTAATCGGATTATATAACATAGATATATCCGATTGGATACTGTACATATTTTCACATGATATACCATAGTCTACTTCCTTTACATAACAATTCTCTCCAGAAGAATGACTAAACGTATATTGTTCAGACGCGGAATCTTCCGGAGAAGCATAACATATATTGTTTTTTCTATACGGTTTTTTTTGATTACATCCATTCGCAATCGCCTCTAAGGCTGTATCACCGTCTACACATAATCCGTTCACCCTATACGGCGTAGTCTCATTACAATATGTGTCGATCTCCTTTGTATCTTTCGGACGACACTCGTGGTTCGCGTAAAAGGGCTTTTCTTCGCTACACAAAGGCACAGAATAGGTTACGGGTGAATTACGAATTTTTACGATATCATTTTCTTCGAGTTCTTCGCGTTTACTTACGTCTTTATAGGCAGAAAAAAGGGGGTTTGTAGGAGGTGTATTAGATGTACCTTTATAAAAATCATATTCGTAGCTGGCTTGGGCTTCGTATAAAAAACAATTGGACACATCTCCTTTCGGGGTGGTGTAATACGACGTCGAACAAGTTTGTTTACATTTCTCCTCGACGGGCGTCATATTATTCACTACCCACATATCCTTTTCTTTATAACAAGAATTCGAATATTCTTGACTATCCACCGTTTTAAATCCGCATACATTTTTATAAATAGAATTACACCAGCTGCCGCCTGTTTTAGGGCATGTTTTGGGTCCGTATTGGGTCGCCTGCTCAAGTGAATTTCCACAAAAGCACTGCGGATTGCCTCTGTTTCCGTGTTGTAAAGCATAATAGTTATAACCCGTACAAGCTTCGCTACATTTTTCCGAGTCATAGTTTTCGCCTTTGGCATTTTTTCTACCTTTGTAAACATTCAGCGCACGTTTAGAGGTATCTTTATATGTCCCTATTTCCATTGTATTCGTCACCCATTCGGCATCTACGTCGGTTAACGACTTCTTTACATTGGCGCCATCGGAGCAATCGTATGCCACGTATTGAATGGTCTCTTCCATTAAAATATCTTTGAACGGACATTGCTTTTCATAACTCACGCATGTATTATAGTTTTCTATATCTTTTGTAGACGTACACGCGTGGTTGCTTATAGTATTTGAACTCAGGTCTAAACGCCAAGGATAATTGTGATTACATGTTTTATAGGGGTCATAAAACACATCGCGCGTTTTACTAGAACCCTTCGGAACGGTTGTATTAAAATCTTTTATATAAACGCGGCGGCGTTCTTGGTGCGTATAGGTTGTACCATGTAAGTACTCTTCCCCTTCTAATGCCACATTATTTCCAAATATATCTGTTTTAATTAAATCGCCGTTGTAACAATATTGATGCGTTGCGTCGCTACAATCGTATCTATCTACTTTTTGTAGGCAATGAAAAAGTTAAAGAACTATTAAAAACAGACATAGGTTCTTTATACACTAAAAAACTTATACAAACAAAAATAAATAATAACCAGAGGATTTTCATTATAATAATAGACTATAATAATGTCGGTGTACATGAACCAAAATTAGAACCACAATTATACCCAATACATCGTTCGTTTTTCTCACAAACGTAGTTTGCATATTTGGAATCTATGGTGTCTCCGAAATCGGCAATACAATTTTTGCCGTTCTTTTTTATAGATTTACGTTCCGCTTGGCATTCTTCTTGTAGATTGGTTCCATTGTCCAGATTCTGATTGTCTAAAAAATCGCATATATGGAACGTAGTCTTATTATTGTTTTCATTTATAATGATATCGTTGCCGCTAATTTCGGGGTCGATATAATCTTTCTCGTAAGGAGTAGTTAAACCTCTAAATAAATTAAAATGAGCGCTATGACTTAGATCCGTATAAGAAGCATATTTTCCCATCATATCATAACTTAACGTACCCATAGATACATTTTTTAATGAAGCGGAATCTGTATTGTATAAAAACGATCCTTCGCAATAAACGGGATTATTACTTGCGTCCGAGTTACAATAAGGCTTGTACGTACCATTCGTGTTTTTGATAGGCGAATATGTATTATCATTACATCTTAACTTACCAAAACAATAAGAGTAACGCGCGTCTTCTTCGTCTATTTCTCCGCTAATACCCTCGCTCTTATTCCAAAAGAGTTTATGCGCGGTCTTGTCCATATCCACTTTTTGAATTTCCCATTTAGAGAAATCACCATTAAATGTATTTTTATTTTTAGGGCGCGGATTCCATAAATATAATTCCGTTTTTTCGACAAAGGTATCTTCGGAAGTTCCGGGTATTTTATTATCGCCTAAATATTCGGTCGAGGCTCCTAGAATATAATTATCTTCTCCCGCTTGCTTGAATACAAAGTCTGTCGTGGTCCCCTTTTCTATACCCTTAAAGGTGGACGTAGTACCGCGATTCACCACGCCGACCGGCAAATGGCTAGAAAATTGCTGACTCCAAGTCATAGTAGAGGAGGGCGACGTGTCTTCGTATAAGTCATATATATTTAGTTTAAATATAATATTACTACTAAAATCATAGGACGATAATAATTTGTGATTGTAATAATTTGGCTCCGTTATTTTACCGTTGTAATCATATAACGCATCCAGGTTGACCGACGTCCCTGTTCCACCGAATGGACTTTTTGTAAACTGTTCGTTGTAACTTTGTCTCAACAACAATTCCCATTGTCCGTAACTATCGTTTTCAGTAAAACCTTCTTTTATAAAATACAGCACCGAATATAATAAAACACAAAAAAAACCTATAAATAATAGCGTATGTATTTTATTTTTCATTATACATATAAGTTATTTTTTTGTAAATATTTTAATATTTTAATTTGAGATTCTAATATTTGCTCCAATATCTTATTTTGATATTGATAATGTTCTTGAGACACCGCCTGGGGGGCAGGACTCGGGACAGGACTCAAGGCAAGCTTCGAGACAGGATTCGGTCCAGGACTCTGGGCAGGATTCGGGGTATGATTTGCATACAGTTGCTCGCGTTCTTTTTGTTTTTCGGAAATCAGTCGGTCTATGTCGGCAATTGGTTCTTCTTCCGCCTTGTCGCTAAAATCAATGATAGTCGGCTTGTTTTCAACGATTAAATCTTTATAGTTGAATTTCTTTTGTTTCAATTTCGTGCTGAATATAGATATAAATTCTGGCGATGTGGTGTCTCTATTTTCTTCATAGGTTTGTTCAAATAAAGATTGTACGTTTGGGAGTTCATCTTCTGAAAACCCCAAGAACAAATTATGCTTTAAACATTCGTTCCATAAGGTTTCCATTATAGACATAAATCGTTTGTTTTTATAGGTTCATAACGCATTAAACACTACATCCCTATATTGATTCATTTTTATATCCGGTATTTTTGTTTTCATAAAATATTGAATGTTGTGCGTATGTTCTAATATAGTAATGATGGTATATAACGCATACATTCCACATTCACCGCTTTTGTATTGGTGTTTCATATTTTTATTATTATATACGCGCATATCACGATTTAATGCTTTACATTGGGGCAACACGCGATCTGTAAACGCATTGATTTCGTCGGTTGGTGGTGCTCCACTTGAATCAAAATAAAAGATATAATTCTCGTCTAAATCCATAAACATACATACCCAATGCGAACCTTCTTCGTAGTGCGGGTCTGTATTAAATATGAAGCCTATTTTATTCTTTTTTTTTGCGAGTTGTTTTTTTATACTAAAATGGCATAGTTCAGGCCACACGCAGGCGCCGTCGGGTTTGCTGTCGAAATCCATTGGCGACGGTCCAATGAACTCAAAGTTTGGATAGGCTTCTTCGTATTGTTTCATCACGCGCATAATATCCAAACTGTCTAACCAATCCGATTTTCCTTTCACCCATTGTTTTGGACTGTAAGGCGCGAATAGTTTAAATTTCTTTTTCAAGGTTCGATTCAATAAACATTTTTGGTCTTTACATATACTTAAATACTTTCGCAATTGCGCCTCAATGTGTTTTATGTTTTTGGAATATATTATTTTGTCAGGATGACGCTTATTCCAAATATCTCTCATGTTTAAAATTAATTTGTCGTCGATGCACGTTTTGATGTGTTTATATTTAGGATGACATTTTAAATACTTAAAGGTTTTCATATATAGTATTTCTATTTTTTAATAAGTCCAAAACGGGTTTTTGTTTTTGTTTTATAAACATTATTTTATATTCTTCTATAAAACAATCCGATACGTCGGCAATGGGGCGTGGCTCGTTTAAATGTGTCTCTAAACGAACCAATTGTTCTGTAAAGGTATCCAATAGATCTTTATAAATATAATACTCTGGATACGTGTCATTTGCGTTGGGTTGGACCATATGGTTCACGATACGCGTCAAGGTTTCTTTGTGTGTAATAAATGAACGTTCGGACGAAATAGGCGCGGGGATCTTTCTAGCTATGTAATCGTGATACATATATTATATTTCTTTTTTTAAATAATATCGTGTCGAATTATGAAACAAGTTAGGATCCAAGGTTTTACACAAGGGGATTTTATAGTCGGCACTCGGAGTATATGATGTATATTCTTTTGTATATTGCATCGGATTACGATATAAATCGCTTTGCGAGGTCGGGACATAGGTCGCTTGCGAGTCTCGTTGTAACGCCATAGTCTGATTACGCAATTGGCTTTCTAAATCGACCAGTCTGTTGGTGGTCTCAGCCACTATGGGGTCAGGTATTTTGAAGTCGGTGTATTTGGTCGCGGTGGGTCTAAACCCCAATCGAGAGACAAAGGGTCGATTTTGTTCCATATAAATAAGAATATAAATAAATAATATATGTAAACCTAATGTGCGGCCTATTTGCGTACTTAAACAATCGTATAGGGGAAGAACAATTGAAAATGTTGAGCACGCTGGGTTCAAAACGGGGTCCCGAATCGCATGTATTTACAAAGGTTGACGAACAACTCTATATGGGATTCCATCGCCTCGCCATCAACGGCTTAAACGAAGCCTCGAATCAACCCCTCATTCATAAACACTATAGTTTAATTTGTAACGGAGAGATTTTTAATCACAAAGAACTGTCTGCGCCCTATACTTTACAGACGCAAAGCGATTGCGAAGTCATTTTACATTTATACGAAGAATATGGGTGTAAAGCATTTGAAAAACTAGACGGCGAATTTGCGTTTATACTTTACGACGCCTTACAAAAAAACGTCATCGTAGTAAGGGACGCCTATGGTCTTAAACCGCTATACGAAGGTGTGAATGAAGACGGGTATATGTTTTCGTCGGTCTTAGAAAGTCTTACCAAAGAATCGTCCTACGTCAAGCAAGTGAAGCCGGGTACGTATACTCTATTTACATACTTTGACGAAGGATTCAAGAAAAAGGAACAATCGAATTATGTTGAAAAGGTCTCTTTTTCAGAGGCGACCAAAGAAGAGCATTATAAAAACGTATATGACTTATTAGAAAAAGCGGTTTTAAAACGACTTACCACAAGCGAGCGTCCAGTATGTTGTTTGTTGTCAGGTGGGCTGGACAGTAGTTTGGTTTGCGCGATTGCGTCCAAATATTATCGTGAAAAAGGCGAAACCTTAACGACCTATTCTATCGGAATGAAAGGCGGCGAAGATTTATATTATGCGAATCTAGTCGCCCACCATATTAAAAGCAACCACCACGAAGTCGTTTTGACGCAAGAAGAGTTTATACAAGCCATCCCCAATGTGATACGAGACATAGAAAGTTATGATGTTACAACCGTCCGTGCGAGTGTAGGGAATTGGTTGATTGGTAAATATATCAAAGAAACCAGCGACTTTAAAGTCGTCTTGAACGGAGACGGCGCAGACGAATTGATGGGAGGGTATTTGTATTTTAACGCATGTAAAAGCGACGAAGACTTTCATAATGAATGTCTCCGATTATTAAAAGATATTCATTACTTTGATGTACTTCGCAGCGATCGTTGTATCTCGAGTCACGGGCTGGAATCTAGGACCCCTTATTTAGACAAAGACTTGGTACCCTATTATTTGTCTATCCCCATTTCTTATAGAAGGGGGCGCACAGAAAAGGAATTTATGCGACGAGCCATTTCATCGAGCGATCTTTTGCCGTCTACGATCGTATGGCGCAAAAAAGAGGCGTTCAGTGATGGTGTAAGTAGTCCACAGAATTCGTGGTATTTAATCATACAGCAACATCTAAAAGACTATACCAACCGAAGCGACCTCACCAACGAAAAAAGTTATTACATGGATCTGTTTATCCATTCGTTTGGAAGAAATACACATGTAATCCCTTATTATTGGATGCCTAGGTTCGTAGAGTCCAACGACCCTAGTGCGCGAACCTTAAAACAACGCGTTTCCGTATATGAATATTTCTATCGTGTGAAGCATTTTTTTACTCATACCTTCGTAAATACTTTTAGGAAGTTCTTTTTCTAAAAACACGTAGGCGTTTAGTTTTTGTGCCACGGTTGTATCCGTTAATATAGAGCTTAACGTTTTTTGTATACGTTCGCGTGTCCATTGGCGGATATATTTTTCACATTTAAAATAAACGACTTTAGGATGTTTCATATACGTATGGGCTTTATCGTCTATAAACAGCAATTCGTCGTTTCGAGACAACGTAGGAACACAATGTAATAAATCTTCATAACTTTTGTGTTTATGAAGTCTTTTGGTATTGAACGTAATGATATAATCAAAACAGACGGCTTTCGTTTTTTTATTCATATAGCGAATCACTTTTTGAATAAAAAAATCTTGTTTATTGTTGGTATAAAGAATAATATATTTTAGGTGTTTAGACTGACGCTTTTTTAATATAAAGCGGAAAATGTCGAATATATGGGGTCTGAAACACTCTTCGAATAATTCAAAATACATATCATAATCGGGGGTAGTCGTGGCTTCCGCGATATTTAAGATGAATACGAATTGTTTGAAAAAACCTATGGTTTCATCTAAATCAAATATAATATGTCTATTCATTTTTTTATCTATATATAATATTAATGACAAAACAATTATCTATTTATGAATGTATTAATGTATTAAAATATTATAATAAGGATATACCCAAGTCTATATACAAAATCAAACAAAAAACAAATGTTTTATTAAATAAACATATGTTTCAGCATAGTGTGCCCGTTTTGTATCATTTTACATTTAGCAAACATAAATATATTGGTTCCAATACAAAACGACATTTCATCAAACCCTTCCGTAAAACAAGAAATCTTACACCGAATGATTCTCTTGTATGTAATCTAAGATGCTTATAAGTACTATTTCTTGGGATGTAAATTTTTGAAACAATATAAGGTCGTTCATCTTTAATTGAAAGTATCGTCTATTGTATCCTTTACATAACAATAGAATTTCATTGTTTTTATATTCTATTTTGGTGAGCATGGCTCCTTTATTTAAAACCAGATGGTCTGGTCGCGTTATATTAAACCAACGAATGTGATGCCCTAACGAGAGTTCATCCAATTCGTCAATAAACCTATAGTCTTTCAATAGAGTCTGATAGGTCTTTATTTCTTTCCCAATAAATCCCATATTTTTTAATATATCTTGTTTAGAGGCTTTGATAATAGACGAATTTAAATCTATCATTTTTTTTCGTCTAATTCTTTCACGAATTCGCTCAGTTCTTCGTTCATATATAGATAACTATACTATACTTAAATGGATTTCTTAAAAGGCATATAAACCGAGCGCCTCATTTGCCGCCATAGGTCCTTGTTCTCTTGGAAGTGCCTTGTCCGGTTTTTCATAGTTGTAATTTTTACCGTTCTCTTCTTTCGTATTTTGCGGGTAAGGATTGTTCATAGGTCCCGGACAAGGCACTTGTATACTCGGGGGGGTGTAAATCTCTTCCGTGTCGTCCAGCGACTGCATCGCTTCCTTTTCAATACCGATATAAATGAACACGCGATTTAGCAACAGACTCGCTTTTTTGCTTATGGTGGTGTCCAACGTAAACAATACAAAAATAAAGGGAATTATAAAATGAAATACATTTAACGAACTATACGATTCTTTACTGTAAGTAGGTATAAATACAATAAATCTGTGAATAAACCAAAACAATAGGAGTAACGCGACCAATTGTAAGATAACCTCCATCAATAGTTCAAGGCTTCCTTTGTAATCGTCAAAAGGAGGCAAATACATTTTCATTAATTTTACAACCAAAGAAATGGGGACAATCGCCAACGTGATATACTGGACTATGTTTAATAACTCGCTTTTATCTTTTTGAGACAATTGAATCATATAAGAAAAAAAAGATTCCACTTCTCCACCTTTTTGTGTATATTCTTCGTCCATTAGTTTATAGAAAGAAATTAAATATATATAAATATAGATATAATGTGCGGTATCATCGCCTGTATTGGGAAAGAAGCCTCGCCCTTTATTATAAATGGATTAAAGCAATTACAAAATAGGGGATATGACTCTGCCGGTATCTCGCTCCTATACCAAAGACAATGGACTCTACAAAAATATGCTTCCCAAGATTCAGTACAGCAATTAAGTAATATAGACTACCCGCCTTCTCTAAACGGCATCGGGCATACGCGGTGGGCAACCCACGGCGCCAAAACAATAGAAAACGCCCATCCGCACCGAAGTCAAAATGGAGAGTTTATGCTCGTACACAATGGCATTATTGAAAATTATAAAATACTGAAAGACTTTTTGACGAGCAAAGGATTCGTATTTTATTCCCAAACCGATAGCGAAGTCATTGTCAATTTATTGGAATATTATTCGCACAAGTATAACGTCCTCGAGTCCATACAATGGGTCACGCGAAAGATGGAAGGGACGTGGGGATTATGTATCCAATGTTTAAAAGAAGAAGATACTATATATTGTGTACGTCATGGAAGCCCCTTGTTAGTGAGCCACAACGGAGAGTTTGCTTTAGTCTCGTCGGAATACAGCGGGTTTTGTGGAATTATGAATCATTATATAGAACTACAATCAAACGACGTCTGTAAAATAGACTACGATCAAGATACAATACATATAAACACCCATCATACGTATGAATTAAAGACCGTACCAGATGAACTATTTTCCTATACACATGAACCCTATTTACACTGGACACAAAAAGAAATATTCGAACAACCGCAAACGATTCATCACGTGACAAACCACGGAAGCCGTTATCATTTGGACGGGACCATTTTTTTAGGCGGGTTGAACAAAGAACTGTTGTCAGATATACAACATATTATATTGTTAGGATGTGGGACTTCATATTTTTCGGCGTGTATTGGCTGTAAATATATAAAAACTTGGTGTAATTTTGTAAGTGTCCAGTGTTTGGATGCCGGTGAATTTAGCGTCTCGGATATTCCTAAGGGGAAATGCGCGTTTCTATTGGTGTCTCAGTCGGGCGAAACCAAAGACCTACATAAATGTATAGACTTGTTACAAGACCACATAAAAATCGGGGTAATCAATAAAGTGGATTCGGCGATCGCGCGCGAAGTAGATTTTGGATGTTATTTGAACGCGGGTAGAGAAGTGGGTGTGGCGTCTACCAAATCGTTTGTGTCACAGGTGGTTCTCTTGTCTATGATTGCGTTGTGGTTTTCTCAATTACAACGAGGGTTACAATCCATCCATAGAAAAGTCATACAAGACTTGGGTCAATTAAGCGAACAAATAGCGCAAGCCTTGAAAGTAGACGTGATCCCCTATTTACCTATGTTTAAAGACCATTGTTTTATATTAGGGAAAGAGTATGACGAATATAGTGCAAAAGAGGCGTCGTTAAAAATGAAAGAATTAGCGTATTTACACGCGGAAGGTTATTCGTCTAGTAGTTTAAAACACGGACCCTTCGCTTTATTGGACGAAGAGTTCCCCGTTATATTGCTAGCCCCGCGAGACAAACACTGGCAAAAAAACGAAAATGTCTACGAAGAACTGAAAAGCCGAACTCGTCATATCCTTACCATTACAAATGAGCCGTTGGACCGCGAAAATACTATAATGCTCCCTAAAAATAAGACCTACCAATGTATACTAAATATAATTCCTTTACAATTGCTGTCATACGAATTAGCCGTATTACGCGGATACAATCCAGATACACCCCGTAACTTAGCCAAAGTGGTGACGGTCGAATAAGATATGTCTCTGAGAACCCCAAAGGCGTAAAATGAGAGTTTCATTAGGCTATCACATTTATAAAAGTTCTGATTTATAAAAATAAATCTTGTAATTTATGAAACTAAAAATAAGAGAATTAAAATATCTTATGGAAAAATTAGATAAACGAAGAAAATGGTAGTTATTACAAAAATGAAGAAAAAAGTAATTCAACTACCAAACATTGAAATATTTGATTTTAATGAATCGTTATAAAACATTAAATGTATATTTAGTCAAAAATTAAACGTCTTTAAATACCCGTAAAATATCGCCTAATAAACTAAATCATAACAATTCATCAAAAACTTCATCTACAAGGACACTGTCACTCCTGCAATAAAGCGAACACGTAAGTCTCTAACTAAATAAGCATAAATATGAATAAGCAATGTTTAAATATTATATATATATATATGTCTCTAAGAAATCCATTTACCTCTTTTATAAAGACGCGTAAAAATCCCGTTGTAGAAAACGCCCTTGTAAAAAATCACGTTGTAGAAAATCCCCTTGTAAAAAATCACGTTGTAGAAAATCCCCTTGTAAAATCAAATACACAAAATCCGTTCAATGAATACATAAGACAAACGGAACAAAGAAATGATTTATATTATCATCCGTCTAAACTCATACAAACAAAGATTAAGAATAATTCTAACAAAAGTAAAAAGGTATATAAATCAAAAATAGATAACCAATTAAATGAATACATAAGACAAAAGGAACAAAGAAATTTTGAAAGTAAATTAAGGAACAAAACAAGAAAAGAATTATTTCAAAACATAGAAAATAAAGCAGAAAATATAAAGAGAATGGATAAAACAAATCCATTCAATGAATACATAAGACAAAGAAATTTTGAAAGTAAATTAAGGAACAAAACAAGAGAAGAATTATTACAAAACATAGAAAATAAAGCAGAAAATATAAAGAAAATGTATATACCAAAATCAAGACCAAACCCTAGTATTAAGAAATCTACAATGGAGACACCAACTAAAAAACCAAAACCTACACCAAAACCAAGACCAAAACCTAGTATTAGAAAAGCCTCTGTAGCTGAATACATAAGACAAAGAAATTTTGAAAGTAAATTAAGGAACAAAACAAGAGAAGCATTATTTAAAAACATAGAAAATAAAGCAGAAAATATAAAGAGAATGGATAAAATAAATCCATTCAATGAATACATAAGACAAAAGGAACAAAGAAATTATTTTGAAAGTAAATTAAGGAACAAAACAAGAGAAGCATTATTTAAAAACATAGAAAATAGAGCAGAAAATATAAAGAGAATGGATAAAATAAAACCACAAACTAGACCAAACCCTAGTATTAAGAAATCTACAATGGAGACACCAACTAAAAAACCAAAACCTACACCAAAACCAAGACCAAAACCTATTAGAAAAGCCTCTGTAGCAAGTTAAATATGTCCTTCATAAATCCCTTTTCGAGAATGTTTAGTAAAACGCGTAAAATTTATCCTAACACCATCTTCTAACTCTTAATCTTTAAAAAACACTCTTCAACCCCGCCCAAGAGAAAAACGACATATTAACTTAAATCTTCTAAGTAATATAGAATTCAAATCATTCAATATGTAACCTCATAAAGTAAAATGGAAGAAACGGACAATCTATAATTCGCGAAAGAAGAATCCGAAGAGAAAACCTAAATCACAAAGGAGTATTTAATTCTAAATTTAAGAAATAGAGAAAATAATATTGACTTAAATCTCAGAAGAAAAATGACAAGGTGCGTTATATCAATGACCCATTATTATATCATATAATAATGGGTTACAAGATTTGTGCGTGGTATTTTATGCAACAACCATATTTTAATAATTTATGTATACGTGCGA